>JAEEGI010000844.1_pt1 | contig 81725 bp, 65 predicted proteins | sample 8958751 | NCBI WGS metagenome assembly JAEEGI01 (sample SAMN16246545, study PRJNA631951) | gut metagenome | biome: gut microbiome; feature: rumen; material: KS-attached | host: Bos | place: Iran: Karaj | collected 2018-10 | reverse complement strand
TTTGTACTTTCATTTTTTGCGCTGCAAAATTACGATTTTTTTCCCACATATTGACTATAGGGGCTAAAAAATAGTGACTATTTAATACTATTATCAGCAAGAGGACGTTATAATACCATGAGTAATAAACACAAGAAAACGGTCGAGACCATACCCGAGATGGAAGGGTATGTGACTGAATTGAGAACAATTGGCATGCTCAAGGCCAATATTGTGGCACTTGTGGTGCTGGGTCTCTTCTGTTTGTCGGGAGTGGCGGGCATGTATGCCATCTGGGGCGGCTTTTCGTTGGGCAACCCATGGAACGGTATGCTGTTTATCGTAGGTTTCGGGGTAGGCGTTGCCGTGCACGAACTGATACATGGCTTTACTTGGATGTGGGCGACCCACAGCGGTTTCCGCCATCTGCGTTTCGGGTTGCTGCGCGGAGGGGTGTACTGCCACATCGATGTGCCGATGAGCAAGCGGAGATATGTGGTGGGGGCTTTGATGCCCCTGCTTCTGTTGGGCGTGGTGCCTTTCTTGCTGTCGTTTGCCACAAACAGCCTTTGGCTGATGCTGTTTGGTGCCATCTTCATCGGCTGCGCCATGGGCGACGTGCTGATTGTGTGGGCCATCCGCAAGGAAAGCCCCGACACACTAGTCTATGACCATCCCTCAGAACCCGGCTGTGTGGTCTACCACCCCGTATCACAGCGTTAGGGCAGCAGGCGTTATAGATAGGCGGCTCGCCCTATTTGCTGACAGAGTGCCGGAGGTGTTCCTTCAGGGATTATGTCGAGGTGACTATTGCTCAGCTACTTGTTGTTGGAAGGGGTGGGCAAATAGTCCATGTAGTTCTCTCGATGGATAGTGTGAATTTCTGTGTTTGGGTAGGCTGATAGAAATGACTTGCTGACTTTCGTTTTTTTGGTGGGGTTCCACTTGAATTCGTAAGCTGTAAGTTTGCCATCACAGTCTTCAACGTAATCGATTTCTTGCTGTTGAGTTGTGCGCCAAAAGTAAGGCATAGCATAGCTGAGGGTATAAGCATTCTTTTTGCGCAATTCGCTGACCATGTAGTTCTCCCACAAGGCGCCCACGTCGGCGCGGCTGTCGATGTCGGTGAAATTGCCTATGAGGGCATTGCGTATGCCGTTGTCGTTGAAATATATCTTGCGGCCTGATTTGATTTCGGTGCGTAGGTTGCGGCTATAGGTTCCAAGTCGGAAGATGACCTGAGCCTCTTCCAGCAGGTTAATATACTTGTCAACAGTGGAACGGTCGAGTTCAACCATTTGGCTCAATTCGTTGGTGGATACTTCGCTGCCCACTTGATATGCGAGGGCTTGCAGGAGCCGCACTATCTTGTCGGGGCGTTTGATGCGCTCCCAGATGAGGATATCTTTGTAGAGGTAGCTTTCGGTCAGGTTGTTCAGTATCTCTTTTTCGCTGCCGGGGTGGCATACAACGTCGGGATAACTGCCATATATCAGCCTTAAGGGAAGTTTTTTCCATTCTTGCAGAGCTCCGAAATGCGTGGCCAGTTCGGAATAGGACAAGGGGAACAGTCGGTACTCCCATTTGCGTCCAGTCAGGGGCTCGTTCACCTTGTTTGCCAGGTCTAAAGAGGAGCTGCCTGTGACAATTAGTTGTATGTCGGGGAAGTTGTCGGTGACAAGTTTGCATTTTAGCCCTATGTCTGTAATACGTTGAGCCTCGTCAATAATTAAGATTCGGATGCCGCCCAACATGCTGCGATAGCGTTCTACGGTGATATTCTCCATCAAAGTGCGTGTCTCCAAATCATCACCGTTCAGCCAAAGCACATTTTCTTTCCCGCTGAAAAGCTCTTTGAGCAAGGTGGTTTTCCCCACTTGGCGGGCACCAATTAGTATAATTGCCTTGCCTTGGAATAGCTTTTTTGTGACTATATCACTAATTATCCGATTGATAGCCATATTCTGTGTTTATTTGTTCAGTGCAAAAATACGAAATTCTGCGGATATAATCAGCAAAATATTATAATATTTTGTGGATTACACCCGCAGAATTCGGTGTTTTTTATGCCTGAGAGGTTATTCCTCGGGGGCGAACATGGGGTCCCAGGCGGGGAGCATGATGGGCTTCTGGTCGAGCATGGCGCGGATGTTGGCGGGGATGTATTTCTCCTCCAGCACAACGCGGAACATGTATTCGTTGAACCAGTTGTTGGTCATGATGAGGAAGCCTTGGTAGCCGTAGCTGCTGCCCCAGCTGTTCTCGACCATCCATTTGAGGGGCTTGCCGTCCTTGTCGAGGTCGACGGCGCAGAGGGTCATGGCGTGGCTGGAGCCGCTGGCGAAGGTGCTGACGCGCTGCTTCTTGTTCATGCCGAAGGTGGTGCCGAAGAGTGAGGCGTAGTCGTAGTTTTTCTCGTCCATGAAGCCTTTGTCGCGGTTGAGGAACTTGCCCACGTCGCAGCTGAAGTACATCATGGTACTGTCCTTGATGGAGGCGATGCACATGGGGGCGATGTCCTCCATGGGGAGGTTGAGGTAGCGCCAGTTCTGGCCGTCGTAGACGTGGCGGTCGTATTGGATTTCATACACCTTGTAGTACTCGCGGGTGGGGTCGTTCATGACCATGTAGTATTTGGAGAAGTCGGTCTTGGCGAATTTCTCGTAGAAGGACATGGGGGTGTAGGTGTCGGTGGAGACGATGTCGCCCTTGGCGTTTTTCTGCTGCCAGGTGAACTGGGCAGGGGGTTCGCCCATGGTGAGGGCAAGCATGCGGTAGATAGTGGCGAGCATCTCGGTCTTCTTGGCTTTGAGACGGTCGGGGGTCATGCCTTTCTGTGCGGCCATGTCGCGCAGCTGCAGGCCGTCCTCGCGCAGCTTGAGTGCGATGAGGCTGCTGATGGAGGAGGTGTTGTTGGTGTTGTAGGTCTCGGGCATGGCTTCAGCGGGCATGAGGCCGTATTTGTCGATGAGGTTGGCCACGCCGGTGAACTGGCCACCGTCGCCGATGGGGTTCTTGAAGAGCCATTCCACCTCTTTGCTGTCCATGGGCTGCTTGTAGGTGTCGATAACGGCCTGGAGGAAGAGATTGGCTTTCTCGAGCTGGTCGTAGAAGAAGAGGTAGGCTTGCGAGAACTGGAAGTCGGCGGGGAGGTTGTGCTGGCGGATGGCTTTGTTGCGCAGCACGTTCATGCCGGTGAACATCCAGCAGCGGCCGGAAGATTTCTGGTCGGTGACGGCCTTGCTCTCGACGCGGTTGGAGAAGTGGGAGTCGAAGGCGGTGGCGTTCTCGTAGTTGAGGGCCAGTTTGGCTGGGCTGTTGGTGACGAGGATGTTGCGCAGGGCTTTGTCGGTGGGGTTGCCGCCGTAGCTTTGTTTCATCTGTTGCATCATCTCGGTGGTGATGCCGCCGTTGTAGGGCTGGGTGGTGGCTTTGCCGCCTTTTTTCTGGGCCATGGCACTGCCTACGGTGAGGAGTGCGGTGAGGGCGATAACGATTATCCTGTTTGTCATGTCGTGATGTTTTGTGGTGAATAGGGGATTGTGTTATTTCTTGAGGCCGAGGGCTTCGATGATGGCGGGTTCGATGGCTTCGCCACGGATGTTGCGCTTGATGATTTTGCCATCTTTGTCGAGCAGGAGGATGGCGGGGATGCTGTTGATGCCGTAGTTGTCGGTGGCTGTTTTGGTAGTGTCAATGAGCTGGGGGTATGTGATGCCGAGGTCTTCGACGGCTTTCTTGTGGTCGGGGATTTTGTCCCAGACATCGATGCCGATGATGTTAAGGCCTTTGCTGTTGTATTTTGTGTAGAGGCGTACCAGATTGTCGGTTATCTCCTTGCGGCAGGGACCGCACCACGAAGCCCAGAAGTCGAGGAGGGTGACTTGCTCCTTGTTGAGCATGGAGGAGAGTTTGGCGGGTTCGCCGGTGGCGAAGTCGATGCCGTCGATGTCGACGTAGTTCTTGCCTTCGCTGGTGTTGTCTATATTGAAGAGCCATTTGCGGGCCATGCGCAGGGGCTCGAAGTCGTTGATGGCTTTGCCGGAGTGGCTCATGATGCTGTCAAGTTTGTGGTAGGTCATGCTTTCGTCCTGCAGGTTGACAAGCTCGGAGAGGGCGTAGGCACCGATGATATTGTCCTTGTTTTTTTGGAATACCCGGCGGTTCTGTTCCAGCTTGTAGGCTTCGTAGGCGCTCATGGCCACGCTGTATTCGGCGGCTACTGCCACTTGCTCGTCGGGGGTGGTGCAGGTGTAGTATTTGGCGGAGAGATCCCGTAGCACTCCTTCGAGTCGGGCGGATGCCGTGTCAGCGGTGAACGAGTTGTAGTAAAGGTCGTTCAAGGGGGTGCCGTAGAGCGAGTCGTTGATGACGTTGATGTGGATTTTGCCTTTCTCCAGCACGATGTTGCTCATGTAGCGTGTGGTGGCAGAGGAGGCGAACACGGAGACCATGCAGGGCTGTTCGGTTTTGCCGGTGAACTCAAATTTACCGTCCTGGATGGTGGTGGAATCGAGCATACTGCCGTCGGCGATATTGCGGAGATAGACCATGGAGCCGTTCATCTCCTCGACGGGTAATTCTCCATAAACGGTGTAGCCACGGTGGCAGGCAGTGAGGCTTGTCAGCAGTGTGGCGACAATTAACAGGTTGAAAATCTTTTGCATATTTGTGTTGTTTTAAATGTTTCAAACATGCAAAGATACAACTTTTCTCCAATTTAGAGGGAATAATTTAATTGAAAATAGAAAAAAGAAAAGGGAGGCGGAGCTATTTCAATTTTCACTTTTCTAAAGTTTGACAAGTAAAATCGGGTATTATTAGATTACTCTCCAAAACGGCCTGAAAGGCCAAAATCCCTGTAGCCCAAGGCAACGCCTTGTGTATATGGTGTATACATCCAACGCCCTGAAAGGGCAAAAGAATTACGCTTTTGCCCTTTCAGGGCGTTAGGGATGATTGCCATGTTACCCAGGACGGTGCCCTGGGCTATTTTACTATTGGCCTTTCAGGCCGTCAATATCAGATATTCTGTTCTGTTATGACCTTGTATTATTGATAACTGGAGGATAAATAATCGTTCGTCAAACTTTAGTCACTTTTCATTTTTATGGCCTGCTTGGTTGCTATCCCAATGGAAGTGTGGACTTTTATCATGTACACACCGTCGGAGTAGGGAGAGAGGTCGACCTGTGCGGTATTGGCACCCGGGCCAGGATAGGTGTTGAAGACGAGGGTGCCTCGGGTGTCGAACACCTCGATTAGCTGGATGGGTTTTTGGGAGGCCACCTCAATCACAGAGAAAGTGGGGTTGGGGTGGAGGCTGATCGAGGTGTCGGAGGTGTTAATGGCATTGGGCTGGCAGTTGTAGCAGAAGGGCTCTCCTGTGCCCCAGTCACCATAGCGGTTGGCGACACATCGTGGTCGCACGTAGGCACGGTATAGTATGCCGGGTTCCACAGTGGCTGAGGCATAGGCCTCGCTGCAATCAACAACGGCGCCTCCGTCGGGCGAGGAGCCGTCGGGTACGTAGGTGAACTCCCATCCCAAATGCGATCGGGTGGAGTCGCTCCACTCAAAGTAGAAGGTGGCATCATCCTGTTTGATGACGTGAAGCCCTTCTACTGGGGTGCAGTTGGCATAAACCGACCCATACTTGACGATGGGGAAAATCATAACGCAACTCTTTACTGCGGTGTCGTGCCATCCGAGGGAAGTGTATGTGTCACGATAGGGGCCTTCGGGGGTAGGTTCATTCACGGATATAAATCTGCATCGGTATCTGAGTGCGGGGAAATTGCGTGATATGTTAGGGCAAGGAAAATCGCGGGACCAGGGGGCGGTTTGGCTATATGCGGCAAGTGATGAAGAAATTATTGCATAATGATGACGATCTACGCCAACAGGACGTATACTGTCCGGGAATAGAGTGATTGCGATATAGAAAGAGTCCTCAACTGTGATCGGTTGGTCAAAGTAGTATTCGCGAAAGGGTTCTCTATCATCTTCTACGATAGCATTACATTCTAGATTACCATATCTTAAATATCTTAAAGTAGTATACATCCAACTCTTGTAAGGGAACAGGTTGTCGTACCCAAGGTGTTTTCTTCCCAATAGGAGCATGCTGTCTTCTACTCTTTTATACAAGGATACAAATGAATTGGAGAGAACCATGGTGTCTAACGAATAATCCCAAAACTCAAAAAAGTCACCTGTATGTCCACCAACTCCAGGGTCTTCGTAATTACCAATTCGCCAAGGACATACCCGTATGCCCAAAATAGACAAAGCCGTGTCGGTATGAAAATATTTTGCCAGTTCGCCGCAGTAAAAAGTCCCCCCCCCAATAACGGCTTGATAATGCCAAAACCCTCTATGTACATACCCTACATCATGTCCGGAGGCATCGTAATTTGAATCGCCTGTATAGGAAGGATCTGTAACATTACTATAAATATATTGTGCTGTATCGGACATCAGGTCATCGTACCACCACCAATCGTAATACAGGTTTGTATCGAGCGGCAGGATTGGCGCTTGTGCCGAAAGTCTCATGTCTCCCAGAAGCATCAATGCAACAAGAATAATAGTCTTTTTCATGGTGTTATATTATTGAGTGTTATTTACTGCAATTTACAATAAATTGATTTGTCTCTATATTAGGATTGTGATATGTAGGATTGGTCATAGTACCTTCGATTACAGTGATAGAGGCATCGCTGTTTAATAATGGATAGGTTATACTCATGGACACATTGTTAGTAGTAGCGCAAGAGCCGCCAAAGGGTAGTTGCTGCAGTAGAATGCCGAGAGACGATGCTGCCGAGTTGCCGCATGCTGCACAATATATAGTAGAGAAAGTACAAAGGGAGTTGAATTTTATATTAGGGTGAGACAGACGGCTGTCGCCAATACCAGTGGAGGAAAATACATCCACAAGGTAATCGCCAGAGGAATTGGCATTGCTGAGGTCGCACAATAGTCCTGAGTGAGCATTATAAACCATGTCCTTAAAAGTGTAATAGGTGCTGTTGCTAAGGATGTTGCCTGTATGTTTGAATAATACCGGGAGGATAACTCCACTGGTGTTTACCTGCAGGATACCTATCCCCTGTGCCGTAGCGGTCGTGCCAGGCTCACAGTACGAGAGGGCAAACATGTCCCCCGAGAGGCCTGTTGCTTCCATGATGCCGTTGGGGATGATATACCCGTCCGAAGTATACCTGTTTATCCCGGTTGTGCTAGCCAGGGGGTTGTTGTCACGGTGGAATGGACGCATCATGATATATCCATTGCCAAACAGGTCGTAAGAATAACCTTTGTGGGCGACGGTAACTACATAGTTGTCGGTAAGAGCAAGGTCGAAAAAAATGCCTTCTTTATCGCCGAATATTGATGGAACTGTTCTGTATGAGAGGAATGGGTATGTAATGTCGAAAACAGCAGTTGTCAAAATGCCATTGAGGTCTTCGGTCTGTTTGCCAATAGCCATTATATGGACTATTCCATCGTATGAATAGACCTCTGTCCGTAATAGAGACAGTGCAGAATAAGGGGAGTGGTCAGAGGAGAAAGTTGGTTGTAAAGTGGTGTACTGAATGATTCCACTGGAATAAAACACGTTGTATATTTGAAAAGCGCCAACAATAGCGACGTGCGCTTTTGTATTAGCGGACTCACCCTCTCCGACAAAATAAACCCAATCATTCAATATTTTGAAGTCTTTCACATATACACCACTTGGTGCACTGGCAGTAAGTACAGTAGACCCATTGGTGATACCCGTCATTAGGTGGAAATATCCTTGACTAGAGTTGTCTTCAGCATAGATAATGATTTGATTTCCCCAATCTCGGATAATTGAGTTTTGATTAGCAAGAGTGTTGATTTCTCCAAATATACTGGTCTGACAACATAGATTTACCGATGATGCCAACAGACATAGGCACAATATGATATAAGTTTTTTTCATAGTTTAGGAGACTAGTGTTTATTGATGCAAATATACGAAATATTTTTGGTTGCAGGGATTTGTATTACATTTTTTTTCATTGTTTTTTTTATTTTATTCCTTACAGGTTGACATAGGTTTGTTTTTGCTTGATTGTCAGAGTATACTAATGGAGAAGGCTGGGATGGCGAAGTGTTTTTTCTCCATTGTGGGACGTTTTTTTTATTTATGTCGGAAAAAATGGGTATCTTTGCACAATTTTTCAGATGCATAAAATATAATAAACAATATGTACACAGATACCACAAAATTCATTGGCGAAGGCCTTACCTACGACGACGTGCTGCTTGTTCCGTCGTATTCTGAGATTCTACCCCGTGAGGTGACCGTGGCTACACGTTTCTCAAAGAACATCAAGTTGAACATGCCGCTGGTGTCGGCGGCCATGGACACCGTGACTGAGGCTGCCATGGCCATCGGTATGGCACAGGAGGGCGGTATAGGTGTGCTGCATAAGAACATGTCCATCGAGCAGCAGGCCAACGAGGTGCGTAAGGTGAAACGTGCCGAGAACGGTATGATTGTCGACCCCGTCACCCTCACCAAGGATGCCAAGGTGAAAGATGCCCTGCACCTGATGAGCGAATACGGCATAGGCGGTATCCCTATTGTCGACGAGAACCGCAAGCTGATAGGCATGGTTACCAACCGCGACCTCCGCTTCGAGAAGCGCATGGAGCGTCCGCTGTCCGAGATTATGATTACCGACCTTATCACCACCCATGTGGGCACCACTTTTGCCGAGGCTACAGAGATCCTGCAGCGCCACAAGATTGAGAAGCTCCCCGTGGTGAACAACGAGGGCGTCTTCATGGGGTTGATTACCTACCGCGACATTATGAAGACCAAGGAGCGCCCGCTGGCCTGCAAGGACAGCAAAGGCCGTCTCTGTGTGGCTGCCGGCGTGGGCATTACCCCCGACATGATGGACCGCGTGGATGCTTTGGTGAAGGCCGGCGCCGACGCCATCGTCATCGACACCGCCCATGGACACAGCATCCGTGTGGTCGAGGCCCTGAAACAGGTGAAGAGCACCTATTCCGATATCGATGTGGTGGTGGGCAATATTGCCACCGGCGAGGCCGCCATCATGCTGGCCGAAGCCGGTGCCGACGCCATTAAGGTGGGTATCGGACCCGGAAGCATCTGCTCCACCCGTATCGTGGCCGGTATCGGCGTGCCGCAGCTGACGGCTGTGTGCGAGTGCGTAGGTGCCTTGAAGCAGAAGGGATACGATGTGCCTGTGATTGCCGACGGCGGCATCCGCTACAGCGGCGACATCGTGAAAGCCATCGCCGCCGGAGCCAGCACCGTGATGGTGGGCTCGCTGGTGGCAGGCGTGGATGAGGCTCCGGGTGAGACCATCATCTTCGAAGGCCGCAAGTTCAAGTCCTACCGCGGCATGGGTTCGCTGGAAGCCATGCAGAGCGGTTCCAAGGACCGTTATTTCCAGGACAAAGAGGTGGACGCCAAGAAGCTGGTGCCCGAAGGCGTTGTGGGACGTGTCCCCTACAAGGGTACGTTGAGCGAGGTGCTCTACCAGATGGTGGGCGGCCTGAAGGCCGGTATGGGTTACACCGGTTCAAAAGACATTGCCGCCTTGCAGCAGGCCAAGTTTATCCGTATCACCGCCGCCGGTCGCACCGAGAGCCATCCGCACGACATCGCCATTACCCGCGAGGCCCCCAATTACTCAAGATAATCGGAGCCCCCTCGGCTGAAGTACAGACAGGAAGAATGATAGTTACGAACATGTGTCCCTGTGGGTATGCCCTTGTAGGGTAATGCACTCCCAGCGCCACATATATTACATTGCCACAAACGAAAGATTGCTTATATGAAGAAATTGTTGTCAACATTGCTATTGACCGTGCTGATGTTCGGTGCAGCCGCCCAAACAAACACCGACCCCGTTATCTTTGAGATAGGGGGGAAGCCTATCTACAAATCGCAGTTCATGAAAGAGTTCCTGCGTTCCATAGGCAAAGACCCCTCTGCTGCCCCCACAGCATGCACCTATGAGAAACGCAAGGCACTGGAAGACTATGTCCAGCTGTATGTCAATTTCCAGGCCAAACTGGCCGATGCCTATGCCCTCGGTATTGACACACTGCAGTTCCTGAACGACGAGTTGAACGTTTATCGCAAGGATCTGGCTGCTCCGTACCTGATTGATTCAGTCACTATGCAGTCGTTGCTGCGTGAGGCTTATGAGCGCAACCACTATGCGCTGCATGCCGCCCATATCCTTGTCCCCTGCCAGGAGTCGGCAGGCCCCGAGGATACCCTCAAGGCCTATCAGCATGCCGTCGAGCTGTACAACGAGGCATTGCGCAACCCCAATTTCTATGCCATTGCCCAGAAGGAGATGCACGACCAGCTTATCAACAATATCGACCCCGAGGTCAGAGAGCGTGCCAAACAGGTGAACCCCTACGAGGGTGACCTTGGATGTTTCACGGTGTTCGACATGATTTATGCTTTCGAGTCGGCTGCCTATGCAATGAATCCCGGCGAAATCCGCGGTCCTGTCCGTTCCCGCTATGGCTATCACATCATCAAACTGTTCGACCGCTACAATTACTACGGCAAGGTGCAGTTGTCCCATATCTGGGTTTCCGACAAAAGCCCCAATGCCGAAGGCCGTATCAGAGCTGCCTACCAGCAGTTGCAGGACGGCATGGATTTCGAGATGGCCTCGAAGAACAACAGCGACGACCACGAAACCAGAGCGCAAGGCGGCAGAATGCCCGAACTGGCTTGCAACCAGCTCCCCTTCGAGTATGTCGCCGAGATCGCCAAAGGCCTTAAGGTGGGAGAATACTCCGCCCCCTTCAAAAGCCGTTTCGGCTGGCATATCATCAAGTTGATTAAACAAGAGACCATGCCCGACTTCGAAACGCTCATCCCTTACTACAAATCGCGCATGACACGCGGCGAGCGCAGCACCAAGCCCCAGCACATCTTTGTGGAGCAGTGCAAGCAGAAATATAACTTTGTCGACTACACGAAGGTGAAGACCTCCAAGAAGAAAAACGCCCCCTATGCTGCCGACCTCAAAGCCGTGCAAGCGCTGGTGACAGACTCTATCTTCTCCGCCATCTTCCACTACGACTCCAATCAAATCACCGACATGCGTCCCCTCTTCAAGGTGGGCGACCGCCAGTACAACTCCCGCAACTTTGCCCGTTATATTTTGAAAAACAAGAAGGTCCGTCCCATCTGCCCGCTGGATATTTTCGTCAAGGAGAGATATGACGAATTTGTCGAGGCCATGGTGCTGAAATATGCCGACGACCGTCTGGAGTATGACAATGCTGAGTTCGGCGACCTGATCAGGGAATATCGTCATGGTTTGATGATTTTCACCTACAACGACCGTACCGTCTGGTCGCGTGCCATCAAGGATAGTGCAGGCTTCCAGGAGTTCTATAACCGTATGGCTCCCACGCACAGCTATGACGACACCAACGATGCCGTCTACTTCTGGAACCACCGCGCAAGGGTGCAGGTGGTGACGGTGGCCGATAGCGCCTGCCTCAAACCCGACAAGGCCCTGAAGATTGTCAACAAGGCTGTTGCCAAAGGCTGGAGCATGAACGACCTGCAGGCAAAACTGACCGACAAGGTGAACCGCAAGAAATGCACTGCCGAGCAACCCGTCACCATCGAACTCCAGATACTCGAGGCCGGCAATCAGAAGGTCCTTACAAACAACGAGTGGGGCAAGGGTGTCTATCCCCGCGCCACCGAAAAGGGCTATCAGTTCCTTATTGTCGAACAGATTCTCCAACCCGAGTTGAAGAGCTGTTCCGAAGCCCGCGGCTATTATCTGAACGACTATCAGAATTACCTCGAAGAGCAGAACAATCTCGAACTGCGCAAAAAGTACAATGTGAAAATCCATCAGGACGTTATTGACGCGATAACCTATTAATCCCGTCAATACATAGTCCCACAAATAAAATCATTATTCAGGACAAAGAAAAGATATGAAGAGACATACAGTAGCCTTTATCATGGCAGCCATGGTCTTCGGTATGACAGTGCAGGCGCAGCAGCCTCAGCTTGTCGACGGAATTGCCGCGGTGGTGGGTAAAACAATCATCCGCTATTCCGACATCGAACAGGCCTATGCCCAAGTCCGTCTTCACCAGGGTATTCAGAACGCACAAGTAGAACGGTGTGCGCTGCTGGAAAACATGCTCGTCAACAAGATGCTTGTGCATAAAGGCATGGTGGACAGCGTGAAGGTGTCCGACGAGCAGGTTGAGAGCGAAGTGGAGCACTATCTTCAGGCCGCCACGCTCCAGGCCGGTGGCAAGGATAAACTGCGCGAGGTTTTCAACTATTCCTACGACGAACTCCACGACCAGTATTTCGACATCCTTCACGACCGTTACCTAAGCCAGCAGGTGGAGTATGAACTGACCGAAGGGGTCAACGTGACTCCTGCCGAGGTGACTGCGTTCTTTGCCCAGTATCAGGCCGACAGCCTGCCCGACATCCCTGCCCAGTACGAGGTGAGCGAGATTGTCATCGAACCCATCATCAGCGAGGCTGAACGTGACCGTGTGCGCGACGAACTCAACCTGTTGCGCGAGCGTGTCCTCAAAGGCGAGAATTTCTCCATGCTGGCCAAACTCTATTCCCAAGACCCCGGTTCCGCCTCGAAAGGTGGTGAGCTGGGCTTCTTTGGCAGGGGCAGAATGGTGTCCGAATTCGAAGCCGCTGCCTTTGCCCTCAAACCAGGCGAGGTTTCGCCTATCGTCGAGACGCAATACGGCTTCCACATCATCCAGCTTATCGAGCGCCGTGGCAACAACATCAATGTGCGCCATATCCTCATGCAGCCTAAAACCTCTTCCGACGATCTCCTGCGTGCCCGCATCACCCTCGACAGCCTTGCTCAGGAAATCCGCAAAGGCTCCATCACCTTCGAGGATGCCGCCAAACGTTATTCCGACGGGGTCAGCAAGAACCAGGGTGGTTCCGTTTCCAATCCTAACGATGGCAGCGCACGTTTCGACAAAGAGACCTTCAACCAGCTCTATCCGGGCATTGGCATTGTGGCCATGGAAGAGGGCGAGATTTCCAACGCCACCGCCATCACCACCAGCGAGAACAAGCAGGCCTACTGCCTCATCAAGCTCGCCCGCAAAATACCCGCCCACAAGGTCAACCTCACCGACGACTACGACCGCATCTACAACGCCGCCCTGCAGGCCGCCAAGGCCAAAAAGGTCTATGAGTGGTGCAACCGTATGGTGAAGACCACCTATGTAAGGCTGGCCGACGAATTCAAGGACTGCCCCGGTTTCCATGTGAATTGGACCAAAGGCTCCCCGAGTAATTAACCGTCCTGTTGTCCGCACTCCGACACAACCAACGTCTCTACCATTGCTAACGGCCAAAAGGATTCAATGCTCAACAAACATGTCAGATAAAGAACTTCTCGATAGTTTCGTAAATCGATACCAATCCCTCAAAAACGAGATAGGGAAAGTGATTGTGGGCCAGGACAAGGCCGTCGACAGTCTGTTGCTCTCCATCTTCACTGGCGGACACTGTCTGCTGGTGGGTGTGCCAGGCTTGGCCAAGACCCTGATGGTGAACACCCTTTCGCGAGCCCTTGGCCTGTCGTTCAGCCGCATACAGTTCACCCCCGACCTCATGCCCTCCGACATCACAGGCTCTGAGATTCTGGACGAGAACCGTCGCTTCCAGTTCGTCAAAGGCCCCGTCTTTGCCAACATCGTCCTCGCCGACGAGATCAACCGTACCCCTCCCAAGACCCAGGCCGCTCTGCTCGAAGCCATGCAGGAGAAGTCTGTCACCGTGTCGGGCAAGACATATCCCCTCTCAGCGCCCTTCTTTGTGCTTGCCACCCAGAACCCCATCGAGCAGGAAGGCACCTACCCCTTGCCCGAGGCTCAGCTGGACCGTTTCATGCTCAACATACGCATGGACTACCCCTCTTTCCAGGAAGAGGTTGATATCGTGAAGGGGACTACCGCCAACTACACCCCGCAAGTGGAGGTCATCCTCTCCGCCGACGATATACTCCGCTATCAGGAAGTCATCCGGCGCATCCCTGTGCCCGACAATGTGTGCCAGTATGCCGTCCGCCTCTCCGCCTCCACACGCCCTCACCCCGCCGATGCCGACAGCAAGAGTCCTGTCGCGCTCCTCGCCACCAAGTACCTCTCTTGGGGTGCCGGCCCGCGTGCCTCGCAGTATCTCGTCATGGGTGCCAAGACCCATGCCGCCATGCAGGGCAAATACTCGCCCGACATTGAGGATGTCCAAGCTGTAGCCGAAGAAGTGCTGCGCCATCGTATCGTCCGCAACTACTATGCCGAGGCCGAAGGGGTCGCCACCGAGGACATCATCCGTCAACTCCTTTCCATGAACGAATAACCTCCACATACATTATCGCCATGAAACGCATCGCCTTCCTCGTCCTTTTGTTTGCCGCCCTAGCCGCGGCGGGACAAAGCTCGGGTTTGCATATCCCTTCCGAAAAGCCCATCAAGCCCCGCGACCTACCCAAGGCTTGGACCAATCCCGAAGTGTTCTGTCTGCTGTTGCGTTTCGATGACTCCGACAGCGCCTACCGCGAGGAAGACCTCGACCTGCTCGATTCGGCCTATAGTGTGGCTTTCAGCAAAGACAATCCGAGGATGTACACCATGTCCATCGAGGCCTATGGCAATTCGCGCAATGCCGACATCATGCGCGCCCGTGTCGAGTCCGTCTACCGCTACTTCACCATGCGCGGCCATGAGATAGTGCCTGTCCGCTATGCCTACAACCCCATCCATTGCAGCTGTCACGGCGACACCGTCGAGCTCATCCGCTATGAGGTGCCCACCGACAGGCAGGTCTACAACTGCGCCGACCTCCCCTCCAGCCGCAAACAGCTTAATGGCGACATCCCTCTCGAAGGCGCTGTGCTGGTCACTTTCCGCCACAATCCCATCGAGTGCATAGGGGGTGGGGGAGGCTGTTTCCTGCCCGCGCAGGACAGCAACATCCGTGCCTACTACACCCAACTCATCCTCAAAAAAGGCTCCATCTACTCCGTCGAGAACACCCGCGACTCCTGTCCTCCACCCGTACAGCTGTCCATCGAGGAGCATCTCGACTACCAGCAACTGCTTGAAAAGTATTTCCTTGTGCCTCATCCGCGCAACATCATCCTTCCCGTTGGCTACGTGGTGCTTCGCTCCAGCTTCAACCGTGCGCCCGACGAGTGTACCGCGCTTACCGACTCCATTTTCATCCGTTTCCCCGTCACCGAGGAGCAGCTGGAGTCGCGCCTGCGTGTCTACGCCAAGAAATATACCGCCAAAGGCGTTGAATTCAAACCGCTTGTCACCAAGAAAATCAAAGGCGGTCCCGTGTTGATGATTCAGGGTGCCCTCAATCCCACCCAGTTCGATACCATCTTTATCGCCAAGCGCATCACCGAGGAGGAGGTGAATCAGTACCTTTTCCCCGCCGATTCGCCCACCGAGCAGGGCGCCATAGCCATCACCGTCAAAGGCAAAGAACGATACTTCAAACCTTTCCGTATGGACCGTAACGGTCAGTACGAGTTCCGCAAACTGTTCCGAAATATGCTCCGCATCATCGACGAGGAGGAGGAAACCCTCGACCCCTCGAGCGGCGACCTGTTCCGCAATGACGGAGACGAAGAAATCGAATAAACACTTTTATTATGGCTTATTTACAGACCGATGTGACGAAAGTCACCACTCACGTTCTCCAGCGCATGAAAATGTCGGGAGAAAAAATTGCCATGCTCACCGCATACGACTATTCCATGGCCAAGTTGCTTGATGCCACCAAGATTGATGTAGTCTTGGTCGGTGATTCGGCTGCCAACGTCATGGAGGGCTACGACACCACACTACCCATCACCCTCGACGAGATGATTGTCTATGCCTCGTCGGTCAAGCGTGCCATCAAGCGCGCCCTCGTTGTGGTCGACATGCCTTTTGGCACCTATCAGGGCAACTCCAAGCAGGCTTTGGCCTCCGCCATCCGCATCATGAAAGAGACCGGGGCCGACGCCGTCAAACTGGAAGGAGGCGAAGAAGTGCTCGAATCCATCTGCCGCATCCTTACGGCGGGCATCCCTGTGATGGGACACCTTGGACTCACCCCTCAAAGCATCAATAAATTCGGCACCTATGCCGTCCGAGCCACCCAGGAGGAGGAAGCAAACCGCCTCATCCACGACGCCCATGTGCTCGAGGATGCAGGATGCTTCAGCGTGGTACTCGAAAAGATTCCCGCCAAGCTGGCCGCACAGGTCACCTCCGAGTTGAAAATCCCCACCATCGGCATCGGCGCCGGCAGCAGCACCGACGGGCAGGTGCTCGTCCTGCAGGACATGCTCGGCATCACCCAGCAGTTCACCCCCCGCTATTTGCGCGTTTACGGCAGCTTTGGCGCCGAGATCAGCAACGCCATCCGCCAGTACATCTCCGATGTCAAAAGTCTCGATTTCCCCAACGAGAAAGAGCAATACTGACACTCCTACGCTTCACCATCAACACCCCGTCGAACAACCAGTCGGCGGGGTGTCGCTATATCCGCCCGTTCGTGTCGCCGACCCGCCGCTCATTCCTTCCCCTGCCTTTTCCCGCACAGCTGCCCCTGCATCACCACTAACTTCGTTCAATATAGGCTCGTTCCAGCTTTCTTATAGCATCGTTATCCGTCATAGTAAAAGAGAACGATGCGGGAAGGAAAAGATAAAGATCCGATATTGAACGAACCTAGGGGGTGCAAAGTCTTGCGGTGACAGGGTTTTTGCGGTCGGCATACGGTGGGCGGCATGGCGGCACGGGGCTTGGCACCCTGTCGGGCGTGCTTTTCAGGTGGTTGTAATACATGGGTTTACAAAAACGGCTCAACGGGCAGCCGTCGGGCAGAAAAAAAATATCGTGCAACCTTGAGCCGTATCAATTCTTTTTCGTATCTTTGCATTCTGAAACGACAGGAATAATTAATATAAACCTTTGATACATGACACCTACATTAATCATCATTGTGCTCGTGGTGGGGCTCTTGCTCCTGACCCTTGAAATTGTTGCCATCCCAGGCGGCTTCTGCGGTGTGATAGGTTTCCTGCTCACGGCTTTCGGCGTGTGGCAGAGCTATCGGTGGCTGGGCATCACCGGCGGCACCATTGTACTGCTGTGCTGTGTGGCTATCTGTGTTATCTTGTTGGCCATATTCATGAAGACCAAGACCTGGAAGCGGTTCAGCCTGAACGAGGAGTCGGACAGTGCGGTGAACCAGATTGAGGACCCGCAGATTAAGGTCGGCACCCGCGGCACCACCGTGGCACGTCTGGCCCCGACAGGCAAGGCGTTGATTGACGGAAAGTTGATGGAGGTACATGCCATCAACAAGTTTATCGACCCCGACCGTCCTATCGAGGTGGTGGCCATCGAGGGATACCGCATCGACGTGTGTGAAACCGAGGACAACCGCTTCGATTGAATCGTCCGATGAATGTGCAACGTATTGAGAAATATTAATTTTAAACAGTAAATATTATGAATGTAGCAGGCATTGTTGTTTTATGCGTAGTGATTTTTATCCTACTCATCATCTTCCTTTATTTGGTACCCGTAGGTTTGTGGTTCCAGGCGTTAGTGTCGGGTGTTCACACCTCGTTGATTCAACTTATGTTTATGCGTTTCCGCAAAGTACCGCCCAGCGTGATAGTCAATAACATGATTAACGCCACCAAGGCAGGGTTGAAGCTGTCGCAGAACGAGTTGGAAGCCCACTACCTGGCTGGCGGCAATGTCACCAACGTGGTGCAGGCCCTCATCTCGTCCAGCAAAGCCAATATGAACCTTGATTTCCGCACCGCCACCGCCATCGACCTGGCTGGCCGCGACGTGCTGAAGGCTGTGCAGACATCGGTCAACCCCAAGGTTATCGACACGCCTCCGGTGGCCGCTGTGGCCAAGGATGGTATCCAGCTGATAGCCAAGGCCCGTGTCACCGTGCGTACCAACATTAAGCAGCTCGTCGGCGGTGCCAGCGAGGAGACCATTCTGGCCCGTGTGGGTGAAGGCATCGTTTCCTCTATCGGCTCGGCTATGAGCCACAAGCAGGTGCTCGAAAACCCCGACAGCATCTCCAAACTGGTGCTGACCAAGGGACTGGACAGCGGCACGGCATTTGAAATCCTCTCTATCGATATTGCCGACATCGACGTGGGTAAGAACATCGGAGCCCAGTTGCAGATGGACCAGGCCAACGCCGACAAGAACATTGCACAGGCCAAGGCCGAGGAACGCCGCGCCATGGCTGTGGCTTCGGAGCAGGAGATGAAGGCCAAGGCACAGGAGGCCCGCGCCAAGGTTATCGAGGCCGAGGCAGAAGTGCCCAAAGCGATGGCCGACGCCTTCCGCAGCGGCAACATGGGTATTATGGACTACTATCGTATGAAGAACATACAGGCCGACACCGACATGCGCGAGAGTATCGCCAAGCCGGCAGGTGCCAAACCAAATCCCACCAAGCCCACCATCGAGAAGTGACTAAATCAGAATCTATGAAACACGTGGTATATATACTGTTTGTGTTTCTAACGGCAACCGTCTGCGGTCAGTCGCAACGGTTGCCGTTGCGTTTCCGTGCCGACGGCACATTTAAAATCGTCCAGTTTAGCGATCTGCACTATATCCACAACAACCCCCACGCTCAGCGGGCGTTGATACGTATGCGCGAAGTGGTGAAAGCAGAGCAGCCTGACCTTGTCGTCGTGACGGGTGACATGATTTTCGGTGAGCCTGCCGACCAGTGCATGCGCGATGTGGCGCAGTGTCTGGACAGCCTTGGTGTGCCATTCTGCACCACCTTCGGCAACCACGACGAGGAGTTTGGACTCGGCCACGACGAGCTGTATGCCATCCTGCATACCCCCAACAACGTGGAGCCGGAACATGTGGCAGGCACTGAATACGACTATATGCTGCCGATATTGGGCAGCAGAGACGACAGCACCCGGGCGGCATTGTACTGCCTTGATTCGCACAACAAGCGTCATTACGGCCCCTTTGTGGGCTATGCGTGGCTGACGAAGAGCCAGATACGCTGGTACCGCACGTTGAGCCGCAGCCTGACACGACAAAACGGTGGCCGTCCGGTGCCATCCATAGCCTTTTTCCATATCCCGCTGCCCGAGTTCGAGACCGCCTTCTGCAAGCGCGATACGTGGGCCATAGGTGCGCGGATGGAGTCGGTGTGCTGTCCGCGATACAACAGCGGCATGTTCGACGCCATGCGGCAGGAGGGCGATGTGGTGGGGATATTCTGCGGGCACGACCATAACAACGACTATGCCGTGATGTGGAAAGGCATATTGCTGGCATATTGCCGCTATTCGGGCGGTAACACGGTATACAACGACCTGGTGGGCGGCAACGGCGCCCGTGTGATAGTGATGCACGAGGGCGAGCGCGCTTTCGAGACATGGATAAGACTGAAGAAGGGAACAATCCGCAACCTGTTGAGGGTGCCCGATAACTTTGCGTGGAGCGACCCCCAGAAACGCCCAATCGAAAAAGACTAATTATTATCATCCAACTTTGAATTACTTAATATCCAACTAATATGAAGAACAGATGTTTTCTCCTAATGGCCATCGCGGTGCTATGGACCGTCGGTGCCAAAGCTCAGGACCATTTTACCGAACGCGACACGATCGATGTGCTGAATTATTTCATTAAACTTGATGTCGGACATCACCAGCCGCGCCACATCCAGGGGTCGTGCCAAGTGCAACTGGACATGCTGAAACCCTCCAATGTGGTGAGCCTGGGTTTGATGAATGCCACGGTCGATTCGGTGCAAGTGGGCGACCACATGCTTTACAGGGGCGAGTTCTACTACGACTCAGCCCAGTTGCGTATCCCTGTAGGCAACGCCGATTCGGGAGACAGGTTGTTGTTGACAGTGTTCTATGGCAGCTACGGCTGGGTTGGGGTCGACGGAGGCTTCTGGTGCGAGGACAGTTTGTTCTACAATCTTGGCGAAGACCGCCAGGTACGTCCTTTCAGCATGGGCAGAAGCTGGTTCCCATGCAGCGACAGCGTGTATGATCGTGCAACGTATTTATTCGAAATCGTCGTGCCGAAGGGGTGGACAGCCGTGTGCAGCGGCCTCCTGCTACGCGACTCTATCAACGCCGACAGCAGCAGTACCTTTGTCTATGCGGAGAGAGACCCTATATCCACCTATCAGGTGGGACTCAATGCTGCCCCTTATAAGGTGCATCGTTTCAACCTCGATAATGGCCGTACCTATCAAGTGGCCAGTTTAAACTTGGATAGCTCTGCAGTGAGATGGATGTTCAGTAGTTTCAATCAGACGTATGACTTATACAATCGTCTGTTTGGTTTTTATCCATGGTCTAACATCAGGTTCTCGGAAGGTGGACCGGGTTCCGGGATGGAGCATGTTGAAAATATCTGCATCTCTCTCGACTATTACGACATGGATTACCTCATCGACCATGAGTTTGCCCATCAGTGGTTTGGCAACAGTATTACATGCGCCAGTATCAGGGATATGTGGTTCAATGAAGGCGGCGCCACCTTCGCCGACCAGTTGGCCAACATCAACCGAACAGGCAATTTATGGAGTCTTATATACTACAAACGCGCGGCCATCATGAAAATCCCGATAAACGAACATGGCTATTACCCCCTTTATGGCATGCCTTCCCAGTATTCTTTCATGCACACTACCTACTTTAAAGGTGCTCAGGTATTTCATGACTTGCGTAATTTGCTGGGCGATTCCACTTTCTTTGACATGATAAAGAACCTGTTTATCTATAATAGGTTTGTGAATATGGACAGCTATCAGTTGCGCGACAATATGAGCACTTACAGCGGTGTGAACCTGACCGATTTCTACGACTTCCACATCTTTCATGGTGGCTTCTCGAGCTATGTTGTCGACTCGATTCGTACCACCGACGGCACTACCGGCGTGTGGCTCAGCCAGCACCTCTGGCATGCCGACGGCTACTGCCGTCAGGCACGCGTGCCTGTCACTTTCTTCTCTATGGCGGGTGACAGCCTGACTTGTTATGTGCCCAGCACCGGACAGTATGCCCATAGCGATTTCCAGCTGCCATTCACTCCCGATTTTGCCATCGTGGATTATTACTACAAAACCGCTGCCGCCAACTTCAACGATAAGTTCGACATTTCCTCCGTCTACAGACAGTCGTCCTACAACACCCACACGGTTTTTGAACCCACGCAACCAGAAGAGGGTACAAATATGTATGTGGGCATGGCCGTGGGCAATGCCGACCAGGAACCAATGCCGGGCATCAAGCGTTGGGACCACCGCCGCTGGTACGTCAACGGAACCTACAGCAGTAATTTCAAAACCAAGTTGGGCTTCATGTATGGCAGAACGGATCCCGTCAACGACCAAGAGTTCTACTTGGGCTCGGCCACCAAGGATTCGCTGCGCCTTTTCTACCGTAAAGATGCCTCCGAACCTTGGAGAATGCGTAAAGTCTTCTCGTTACAGAACCATTCCACTATGACGGGCAGGTATGATTATATCCAGATAACCGGCACACCTCCCAGGGGCGAATATATGATGGCTGTGGTAGACACCGCCCTGCTGGACATTGACGACGATGCCGAGGCCGAGTTCTCCCGGAAGACACTTCGTTTGTCCGTTTCGCCCAATCCCGCCTCCGAATACGCCGAAGTAGCCTTCTGTGCCAACGGGACAAATCCCAGCGACTGCCACATTGCGGTGACCAGCTCCACTGGGAAAAAGGTTTTTGACATCCGACCCGTGGACACTTCCCTCCGTCTCTCAACCCAAACATGGTCTGCAGGCATCTACTTCGTCACCCTCACCACCCCGTCGGGCTCGGTTACGAAGAAGTTGATAGTGCAGTAAACCAGTGTGTTGAGATTTGTTTTCGGTAGTTGTTGATAACTATTTAGATAAAAAAAACCGATATTTCGGGAATTCTTTGTAATTTTGCAATCCGTATTTTTGTCATTCAAAAACACGGAATAATGAAACACGGTTTTGACAACGAGAAGTATCTCAAAATTCAGTCCGAACACATTAAGGAACGCATTTCCAAGTTCGGAAACAAACTTTACCTAGAATTTGGCGGTAAGCTTTTTGACGACTACCACGCCAGTCGTGTCCTCCCGGGATTTGAGCCCGACAGCAAGCTGAAGATGCTCATGCAGTTGCGCGACGATGCCGAGATAGTGATTGTCATCAGTGCCCGCGACATCGAGAAGAACAAGGTGCGCGGCGACTTGGGCATTACCTACGATGTGGATGTGCTGCGGTTGCGGGACGAGTTCCTGAACCGAGGGCTCATGGTAAGCGGAGTGGTGATAACCCAGTACAATGGTCAAGGGAGCGCCAAGGCTTTCCGCGAGCGGCTGGAACGTCTGGGCATCAGCGTCTACTACCATTATGTGATTGAGGGCTACCCCACCAATGTGGACCTGATCTGCTCGCCCGACGGCTTTGGGCGCAACGAGTATGTCGAGACCACACGCCCCCTGGTGGTGGTCACCGCCCCCGGCCCCGGCAGCGGAAAGATGGCTGTGTGCCTCAGCCAGCTCTATCAGGAGAACCAGCGCGGTGTGAAGGCTGGCTACGCCAAGTTCGAGACCTTCCCCATCTGGAGCATCCCCCTGAAGCACCCCGTCAATGTGGCATACGAGGCCGCCACCGCCGACCTCAACGACGTGAACATGATCGACCCCTTCCACCTCGAGGCTTACGGCAAGACGACGGTGAACTATAACCGCGACATCGAGATATTCCCTGTTTTGAATGCCATTTTCGAGGGCATCTACGGTTACAACCCTTACAAATCGCCTACCGACATGGGGGTGAACATGGCCGGATTCTGCATCAGCGACGACGAGGTGTGCTGCCAAGCTTCGAAGGACGAAATCATCCGCCGCTATTATAACGCCCTCTGCGAGTTTGCCGTGGGCAAGGCTTCCGAGACAGAAGTGAACAAGATCGCCTTGCTGATGAAGCAGCTAAAGCTTACTACCGCCGACCGCCGTACCACCGTTGCTGCCCACGAGCGCAAGCAGAAAGAGAATGCCGACGCCTCGGCCATCGAACTGCAGGACGGCACCATCATCACCGCCCACAGCAGTGCCCTTCTCGGCCCCAGTGCTGCATTGCTGCTCAACGCCACCAAATACCTGGCAGGCATCGACCACAGTGTGAAACTCATCGCACAGGAGATTATCGAGCCTATCCAGTACACTAAAGTCAAGCTGCTGCACGGCCACAATCCCCGTCTCCATACCGACGAGGTGCTGGTGGCACTCTCCATGCTCAGTCTCACCGACGAGAAGTGCCGCCGTGCCCTTGCCACCTTGCCCCAGCTGAACGGTTGTCAGGTGCATGCTACCGTGATGTTGAGCGAGGTGGACCACAAAATCTTTAAGAAACTAGGCATCGGTCTCACCTCCGACCCACTGCAGAAATCGGCAACCCGCCGACCCGCTGGTAGTTAACCACAATCGGTCATAATAGTTTGTGGCAAATAGGTCATTGGAATATACCTATTCGAAATCTCCCGGAGAAATAACCTATCTATCAATATGGTATGTTATTATGCGAAAGCCACTATTGGGACTGGTCTGACACCCCGAGGCGACCGCCATCTGCAAGCGGGTGGTTGAAGGCTGGTAGCTGTAGGGCTATTATGAAAAAAACAGGGCTGACATCTTGTGGTGTCGGCCCTTATTGATTGATGTGAAGATGCACTGTTACATGTTGCGGATTTGAGTGGGTGGGGAGAGAATCGGGATTATTGCACGATTTCGGAGGTGAGCTGTTTGTCGAGGAGGGCGGTGTGCATGGGGAGGAGGGTTTCGTAGCTGCCGTGCTTGACGGTGCATTTGCCGTGACAGTGGACGAGGATGGTGCATTGCTCGGCTTGGGCGTAAGAGATGCGGCAGATGTCGACGAGTGACTTGATGACGTAGTCGAAGGTGTGGACGTCGTCGTTGTGCAAAACAAGGTTGCATCCGGAGTCTTCGAGGACATCGGCATTGTCTTGCGACTGGGGGGATATTTTGGGCGATTCCATTTTATTGATTATGTGTTTCGGTGTGGTTCTATGTTGGAAGGAGGAGTGCGATAGCGTGGGCGCTGATGCCTTCTTCGCGGCCCTCGAAACCAAGGTGCTCGGTGGTTGTTGCTTTGACAGACACTTGTCCGGGTTCGATGCCGAGGATGGAGGCGATGCATTCACGCATCTGCGGGATATAAGGGCCTACCTTGGGCTTTTGTGCGACGATAATGCTGTCGATGTTGCCTACACGGTAGCCGTTTTCGAGAAGCAGTTCGTTGCAATGGCGCAGCAGGAGTTTGCTGTCGATGTTCTTGTATTTCGGGTCGTTGTCGGGGAAGTGTTTGCCGATGTCGCCTAATGCTGCAGCACCTAGCAGTGCATCGCAGATGGCATGGAGGAGCACGTCGGCGTCGGAATGGCCGAGCAACCCCAGGGTATGGGGTATCTCTATGCCCCCGAGCCAGAGTTTGCGGTCGGGGACCAGTTGGTGGACGTCGTAGCCAAGACCGATGCGCATGGTGTTAAATGGTGGGATTGTTTTGTTTGGACTTGAAGTTGAAGATGAGTGAGATGCGGATGGTGTTGGAGAGGGGGTTGCTGCTGAAGCTGGTGGTGGGCACGAGGTAGGCAACATCGAACTGGACGATGTTGTATTTCAATCCAAAGCCGAAGGTGAGGTATTGGCGGCCGCCTTTGGTGGCGTGTTCGAAGAAGTAGCCTGCACGGGCGGCGAGGGTTTGTTTGTACCAGTATTCGCCACCGACAGAAAATTGAAGCTCGCGGAGCTCTTCGCTGAATCCGCCGGGAGCGTCGTAGAAGGATTGGATGGCTCCACGCACGACACCGGTGTTGTAGTATTCGGTCATGTTGCGGTAGTACTTGCTGTAGGTGCTGTCGCCCACGGTGACAGGGGGTGTGGGGACAAGGAGTTTGTTGATGTCGAACAGGAGCGAGATGTCATTGGATTCGTTGATGTGGTTGGTGTAGCGGCCGCCGATGCGTAGGTTGGCGGGCAGAAACTCTTTCTTGGTGTCGTCGTCGGAATAGGAGAGTTTGGCACCGAGGTTGCTGATGAAGGCACCAAAGGCGATTTCCTGCGATTTGTCGATGGGCGACTGCCAATAGAGGCCCAGGTCGGCGGCGATGCTGGTGGCGGGTTTTGTAGTGACGTATCCGCTTCCGTCGGAAATCTGTTGTCCGTTGGTGAGGTCGGAGTTGACAAAACGTCCAGTGGCGCCAAGCGAAAGCTGGTTGTTGAGTTTCATGGCATAGGTGACATCGACGGCAAACTCGTTGGGGTTCATAGTGCCGCGGGTATTACCGTCGGCATCGGTACCCTGGATTTCGCCAAGTGAGAAATAGGTGAGTGAGGCACCGACAGCGCTACGGCTGTTGATGCGTTTGAAGCCTCCAAGGTAAAGGAGGTTCATGTCGGATACCTTCAGGTTGCGCAGCCAAGGGGTGTAGGTGGTTCCGACCCCGATGTCGCCGTCGATAAAGGCGTATTTGGCATTGTTCCAGTGAGCAGAATAGATGTCGGGCGTGGAGGCGGCACCTGCATCACCCATGCCTGCTGAAATGGCGTCAGGGGCGATGAGCAGGATGGGCATGCCTGTAGAGATATAGTTTTTTGTCTGTCCTGTAAGACCAGGCAATTGTGCCATAGCTATGCCCGGAAGGGCAAGTAGGGTTGCGATGATAATCGGTTTGATACTCTTCATTAGAATTGTCTTTATACCCCCAAAAACGGAGTAAGTTGTCTTTTATTGTATCGGAGGGATGATTTAATTGTGCACAATCTTGGATGTGGAGGTGAGCAGTTGCCCGTCGGAGGTGGACAAACTGATGCGTGCGATGTATATGCCTCGTGGCACACGGCAGCCGTTGGCGGCGGTGAAGTACCATTGGTAATTAAGCACGCACGACCCTGTGGAGGGGGTGACGGAGCGTATCAGTGTGCCACGGATGTCGAAGATGTCGATGGTGGCTGACGTGATGTCGTAGGGTAGGTTGTGCTCGACCCTGAGGGTGGTACGGTCGCTGGCTGGATTGGGTGAGGCGTCGAATCGGCCGATTTGTGGTGTGCGGTCGTTGACAACATAGAAGTGGATGGTTGCTGAAGAGGAGTAGTTGAAGATGTTCCAGCATTTGAGGGTGAGCGTATGTCGTCCTTCGTCCAGTTTGCCGAGGGTGTAGCGAATCTCTCCTCTGCGGCTGTCGGTGATGTCGGGTTCAAAGAAATCGTTCAGCGACACAGTGCTGTAGGGGTTGCCGTCGATGACGGCGGTGATGTCGTGTCCCAACCCGCTGCCAGCGGCATTGATGCCTACCGAGTCGAAGAGTTGAGCATAGAGTGTGGGCGTTTCGTTGGTCAAGCCACCGTTGCGGAAGGTGGTGTCGCCGATGAAGAGCCGGATGTCGGGATGTATTTCATTGATGACAAGGTCGTCGTTGAATCCGCCAAACATGATGTTGGTGTATGCCCCTGTAGCATCGGTGGCTTGATTGCGGGCGTAGTGGGAGAGTTTGGCGTAGTCGAAACGGTAAGAAACGTCGCGAGGCACAATGAACGAGTAGGAGAATGTGCCTGAGGTGACGGTTTCGCGTCCTTTGTAGAGGATGCTCTTCTGCTGCACAAAGTCCACTTCGGTGCTGTCGTTGTCGTTGGCAAGGGTGCGGCATTTTATTTCACGGTCGAACACCACAGGGTAGATGGTGCCGTCGAAGTCGGTGAGTACATTCCCTTGAGGGTCGCGTATTTCACCATCCACGGTGACACGCGACAGCACGAGGGCGGAATCGGTCACAGCGGGATTGACAGGCATCTGGTTGATATGGGTGACAACCACCTCGTTGCGTGGATGGGAGAGATGCAGTGCGGGGTCGCCAATCAATGCAATGCAGTGCGACACACTGGTTCTGTTTTTGGCCAACCGCAGCGCGTCGCCGATGGTGTTGGCTGGATTCAGGGCGAAGAGGCATACGTCAGCATTGAAGCGCTGCACATGATGTATGGGACGTGAAGCGGACACGATGCCCACCCCTGCCGCTTCGGCCAGTAGGAAGGCTTCGGCGCCGCAGATGTCGTTGACTTGGTCGAATTTGCCGAAGGTGCAGGTGCTGGTGACAAAGAACGCCAGGCGGTCGGTGTTGGTGTATTTGTCAATATCGGAGAATTCCATGAAACGCTCAGTGCCGATATAGTTGCTAGAGCCATGGCCGATATAGTTCAGCAGCAGGCAGCCGTAGTTCATGCGCTGACGCAAGGCGTTGTTTACATCGGGATAGTATGAGCCGTCGGCACCCGATTGCTGAGGATAGGCGTCGGCATAGATGCGGTCGATGTTGAAGTGGGGATATAGCTGCTTGATGTTGCGGGCCATAATCTCCGAGTCGCTGGCAAAGTTGGTGTCGTAAGGGGACGAGGGGTCAGCGTCGTCGGCCAGCAGCGCCACATAGTTGCGCCAGTCGCCACGTATTTCGTCGCGGGTAAGGTCCTTGCGGGTCATGTATCCCTCAATCTTGTCGACAATATGTGTTGCTTCGGCAACTGTTTTGGCGGGGATGCGGCCAATACTGACGGTCATCTCGTTGTCGAAAGGGCCGGAGGTGTGGTCGGACAGGTAACCGTAGACGTCGTCGCTGGGATAGGCCGACCCCTCGGAGTCGAACGACGAGGGTGTCTGATAGGTCACAGCGGTGGTTTGGTGGGCACCGAGATAGTCTCTGTTGTCGTATGTCCCTTTGCCGAACAGCAGGAGATGGCTGGGTTTCAATGTCCCTTCAGGGGCTTTGCTGCGCATGCAGCGGAGCATCTGGCGGATGGCCATGGGGTCCTGTTTCCCCGACGAAAATTCGTTGAACACCTGCTCTTGCGTCGCTACCATGACGGACATGCCGTCGAGTTGACGGTGAAGCATGGCCAGCCGTTCGGCTTGTTCGATATAGTCGTGATGGCATACAATCACATAGTCGGGGGTTGCGGCTCCATGGATGTCCTGGTTGGGAATGGCTGCGATGCCTTCAGGGGTAAGTGCATCGGAATCGGTGAACAGGATGAAACTGCGTGCTTTGTTGGAGGAGGAGAGGAAGGAGAAACGGTTCGTGGCTTTAGTGACCGGGTTGCTTACAGGTTGCAAGGGATTGGTGATGTCCCATACGCGCACCCCCTCGCTGCTGCCAGATACAACAAACTGTAGCTGTTGCGATTGGCTTAAATGGCTTTTGTTGCGGATGGTTTGCTGTCCGCCTGAATAGGAGAGGGGGACGGTGGCATTCAGTTCGATAAAGTCGAGATACCCGGCGGCGTTGTTTTCGCGGGGTTCGTAGGTGTATTTGAGAGAAATGGTGTTCGACGAGACACCGTTAGCCTTCTTATGGTAGATGTTGTAGGTGGTACTGTTGGGGAAGTCGTGTTGGAAGGAGGAGTTGGCTGCCGTCACGTTCAGTTGGGCATAACTGGTAGAGATGCTTGCAAAGGCATACCTGATGTCAACGGTGCCGTCGGTAGGGGAGGAGGGAAGGGTAAGCGAATAGGAACGGCTGGATAAGGAGGGGGTGTATTTGTCGGCCACCCATATCTGTCCTCCGCCGTGCGTGTTGATGCGGTTTTCGTGATAGAGTGCGGTGGCAGTGTGGGAGACTACCTCCAACGGATTGTCTGCTTGGGCTGTGCTTTGCTGTACCCGTTGATTGTCGGTTGTGTTCTCGCCAGTGGTAAGATAGTAGAAATTATAGTTCGCGTAAGCGTGTACATTATATTCAAAAAGGTCGTCGTCAGCCACGTAGCGCCATGTGTCAGGGGCTTCGCCATAGAATAGCAGGTAGTCCTCGTTGTCGAAGATGCCGTCGTGGTCGATGTCAATAATCTCTATGGCAACGCTCTCAAGGTCGTCGGGTTGTGCGGTGGAGTTGCTCATGGCAAGCATTTTGCCTTCCGAGCCGTACAGTTGAATGCTCGTGTATGGCACTTGGGCGAGGGTCTCGACTTGACGTGTGGTAATCTTGTAAACACCTGTTGCCGAGACGGGAATCTTATACCACAATCCCGATGCCAGCCGCGACTGAGCTGCATATTCTTGAGCCGGTAGCTCGGCATACAGCGATATCATGGCACAAAAGGCAAGCAGGGCTATTCTTTTTGAAAACATGCTCCAATAACTGACTTCCTTCTTTTTTATTGTGTTCCCTGTTAAAAAAAGGCTGTGCATTTCGCACGAGCCATCGCCCATCTTCTTCGAGCGGTTGGAAGGGCGGGTAAGGCCGGTGGGTGGAGCGCTGTCCGAGGGCAGTCGCCTGCACGATACAATAGCGCGACTTTGGATGAAGAAATAACCGCCTTTGCAGCTTTATGGAACGTGGTTTTCGAGTGCAAAAAATGAGGTAAAAAGAGCCTCATTTTCTGAAAAAACGGGTCTGAAATGCAAGAAAAAACAGTCCGCAAAGGGCAGTTGTTGAAAAATAAATGTGGTGATATTCATGGTGTTGTATTTTTTTTTTGAGAGAAACATAATTATTTGACAAAAAAATCGTAATATTGCCAATCAATTTTAGGCTCATTTTATACTAAAATTCGCATGATGAAAAAGTACAATAAAATTACGCTGATACTGCTGTTTGCCGCTCTTGGCATGCAGGGGGTAAAAGCTCAGGATGTGGGATATTCGCAGTTCTTTGCCAATCCCCTGTACCTCAATCCCGCCTTTGCAGGATCTAAGGTTGCTCCACGTATTTCGTTGGCCTACCGTGCACAGTGGCCGGGTTTGGTTAGTGCATTCTCTTCGGTCAGTGCCTCTTATGACCAGTATATACCCGATTTGCATGGTGGTATTGGTGCCATTGTGCTCTCCGATCGTCAAGGCGACCATGGTATGCTGAATACGAATATGTTAGGTGCAATGTATTCATTCCGTTTCCGCTTGCACGAGGATATCTACATCAACCTCGCCCTGCAGGCTTCGGTGGTGAATATCAATCTGAACTGGGACCCCAACATTATGCGTTTCCCCGACCAGATTGATGCCCATTGTGGTTGGATTAATGTCACTTCGGCTACTCCTCCCGACCGCACCAGCGTCTTCTATCCCGATTTCGCTGCTGGTGCTATGGTTTATGGCCCTGCGTGGTATGCAGGTTTTGCTGCCCACCATCTCAGCCAACCCAGCCAGGGATTCTATAGCGAAGACCGTGTGCCCATCAAGTTCACTGCCAATGCCGGTGGTTTGATTAACATCTCCGAGGAGCGCCGACGTCAGTCTTCTCTGGGTCTTGGCACCCCGGTCATCTCCCCCAACCTCATCTATCAGTATCAAGGTGGTTTCCACTATTTCAACTATGGTCTCTACCTCGACTGGATGCCCTTCCTCGTGGGTTGCTGGTATCGTCACGGGCTTGAAAACCCCGATGCTTTCATCTTCATGGTCGGTGCTCAGCATGACCACTTCAAAGTTGGCTATAGCTACGACGTGTCTGTCTCCGAGCTGAGCAATAGTGTACTTGGTGCCCACGAAATCACCGTCGGTATCCTTTTGCCCGTGCCCGAACAGAAGCACAAGGTCAAGGCAATCCGCTGCCCGTCCTTCTAATTTAAAAAATCAAAAAAACGAAACAAAATATCCGTCTTTACGTATACAGAGAAAAAAATTAACTCACTATGAAGATTTTTAAATTGTCATTCCTTATGTTCGCCTCTGCACTGCTGATGGTAGCATGTGGCAGCAAAGAGCAGTCAGCCACTACGGGCTGGAATCTGAATGATACCGAATGGGGCGGTTTCGACCGTTCTTCATTCCAGGAGCAGATTACGGGTCCTGGCTTGGTGTTCATCGAGGGCGGTTCCTTCCAGATGGGCCGTGTGGCCGATGAGTCGCGCTTCTCATGGAACAATCTCGTCCACACCGTCACCGTTTCTTCGTTCTACATCGACGAGACCGAGGTGTCCAATCTCTCCTACCGCGAGTTTGTATATTGGATGAACCGTGCCTATGGCGAGGAGTATCCCGAACTGGTCAAGCAGATTTATCCCGACACCAACGTGTGGCGTCAGCGCCTCTCCTGGGTTGAGAACTTCGTCGAGAACTATTTCCAGTGCGCTATGTTCAACGACTATCCTGTTGTCGGTGTGACTTGGGAGCAGGCCTCTCAGTTCTGCAAATGGCGTACCGACCGTGTCAACGAGAAGATCCTTGTTGATGCCGGCATCATCGACCTTGCACAGTCTGAGCTCACCGGTTCCGAAGCCTTCCAGACCGATGTCTATCTGGCCGGTCTTTACAAGGGTGAAGGTAAAGGTGTGCCTGACCTTGACCCTGCCAGCGGTGGTGAGAATCGTAACGTCCGTCGTTCCGATGGTATTCTCCTGCCCAACTACCGTCTCCCGACCGAAGCTGAATGGGAGTTCGCCGCTCTTGGTATGATTGGCAACACCTTCGACGAGCGTATCGTCGAGCACAAGACCTATCCTTGGGCTGGTCAGAGTGTCCGTTCCGCCAACAAGAAATACTACGGTCAGTTCCTTGCCAACTTCAAACGTTCGCGTGGCGACGCTATGGGTGTAGCCGGCAACCTCAACGACGGCTGGGAGTACACCGCCCCCGTCAAATGGTATTTCCCCAACGACTACGGCCTGTATCACATGGCTGGCAATGTGGCTGAATGGTGCGGTGACGTCTATCGTAAGGATGTCAACCCCATTGGAGCCGACGACCAGAACCCCTTCCGTGGTAACGTCTATAAGTATGTTTCCATGAGCGAGGACGGCGAGGAAGCCGCTATCGACGAAGCTACTGGTAACCTGATTTATCAGAATGTCCCCGATGACATGAACCGCCGCAACTATCGTCAGGCTGACAACATCAACTACCTCGATGGTGACTGGAACTCCAGCATCTACGACTTCGAAAGCAAAGAATCCACCTCTGCTTCGGGCTGGCTGAGAGAGACCGACGAGGAAGATGAATCCGATGAGACCATCACCCGTTCCGACGAGGAGCAGACCAACCAGATGTACCACCGTGTCGACAGCACCGACAAGCACAACGTCACCTCTATGATCAACAACCGTGTGCGTGTTGTCAAGGGTGGTTCCTGGAAAGACCGCGCCTACTGGATGCAGTGCGGCACCCGTCGCTACTACGACCAAGACCGCAGCACCTCCTGGATTGGTTTCCGCTGCGCAATGGACCGCATGGGCTCGCGTACTATCAAATAGCATTTAATATGCAACGAGATAAAGTGGGGAGGAGCTATCTTCCCCACTTTTTATGTATGAATAAAAAGTTAAATAATTGTTGTAAGAAAACACCACTATTTGCGTCTTATAAATAAAAAGCATGAAAACACGTAGTCTTTTATTTGTTGTCCTGTTGGTATCTTTGTTTTTTGGATGTAGCAAAAGTGAACAGATTATCCCTGTCGGGGATAACAATTTTTTTGCAGGGATGTATAATCCCTACAATCGTGTTCAAAGCCTTAGAATGAAAAGTCATATTGTAGGAGTGGAATGTGGTGACGAACAGGTTCCCGACCATCTCGTGGCCCGTTTCTTTTGGTCGACAGAGCATCTTGACTCCATCATCCACTACGACGATTATGCCGCGCCCGAGACTATACGATACCATTATGACAAACTTGGACGTCTTATACGTGTTGAGAGTAGTGCCGTATCTAATCGTGATTACGTACTCGGATATGAAGGCAGTCGTTTGGTATCAATCACGCGTAATGTGGGAGAATGGCTTTATGAATACACTTTCACATATACCGATGATGGCGATTACCCCGTCGCTTATGCCCATCATTATAAAAGCTTATCTGTTGAAGGTACGGATACTTATACCCTCCGATGGAAGGATGGTAATTTGGTCTCCGCTGTCTGTGGAGCCAATAACGACTATTACACCATCGATTCCATTACCTATACTTACGATACCCGCTCCAACCCATTCTGTGGCTTCTTTTCCCCCAATGGTTTGCGTGAATTCGGTATAGTTCATGCTCCCACTTTTATCTCTCGCAACAACATAGTTGCCATCACTTATCACACAGATAACGGCCCTGTTCAGAATGTTTTTTATTCTCTTAATTACAAGTTCAATAACGACATTCCTACACAAATCATTCGCGACTATGAAAACATGTTTTGGTGCCATATTACCGACACGGCCACCCTTCTCTATTAACCCATTTGTCGTTATTGTGTTGGGCTCTACTGAATAAATACTACTCAAATCAATATTTTTTTGTATCTTTGCACTTTTGATAAAGTGCGAGATATGAAATTAAATGTCTTGAAACCTGTTATTTTGCTGCTCCTTGCGGTGTTATCGCTGCCGTCGTGGGCACAGAAGCTCATTACCTACGAGGCCGGCATGGGTACCCGCGACCCCTCCGATGCCGATGTGTGGATACTCTACCAGCGTGTCCGCGCCGAGCACGACGGTATGGTGCTTTATGCCGATTCAGCGCTCCTCAACACCGTACTCAACGACTTCACGGCCTTCGGTCATATCAAGATTGAAATCTCCGATACCACCACCATCTATGGCGACCAGCTCTACTACGACGGGATGAGCCGTGTGCTTGACATCTGGGACGACACCGTCCGCCTCATCGACGGCAAGACCCTCCTCAAGTCCGACCATCTCTCCTACGACCGCAATTCCACCATCGCCTTCTACGACACTTGGGGCATCACCACCAACGAGGACAAGCGCCTTGTCAGCCAAAAAGGCTATTACAACTCCGATTTCAAGACCATCGACATCTACGACTCAGTCGAACTCATCGACTCCAATATGCGTCTCATCACCGACACCCTCACCTACAACACCGACACCAAGATAGCCCATTTCTGGAGCCCCACACATATCTACACCGACTCTACCACCATGTACAGCGAGCACGGCACCTACAACACCGACATCCGTTATGCCCACTCCATGAAAAGCTCCGAAGTGCACAATTCCGAAAAACACATCACCTGCGACACGCTCCACTACTACGAAGACATTGAATACGGCCGTGCTATCGGCAATGTGGTCCTCCGCGACACCATCAACGACATCATCAGCACCAGCCGCTATGCCGAAACCCGCAAGTCGGACCACACCTCCTTCGTCACCGACAGCGCACTCGTCCGCTTCGTCAACCACGACGAGGAAGACCCCGATGCACCTGTCGACACCCTCTACCTTCATGCCGACAGCATCCTTGTCGTCAGCGACTCTGCACGTCATCTCCAGTCAGTCAGTGCCTACCGTCATGTGAAAGTCTTCCGCGGCGAAGCTCAGGCCATGAGCGACTCGCTCTTCTACTCCGCCCCCGACTCCACCATGCACCTCTTCTACCAACCCGTCGTCTGGTACGACCACTACCAAGCCCTCGCCGACACCATCGTCGTCCGGCACGACACCTCCGGCGCCCGTCAGGCGTGGCTCTACAACAACATCTTCTGCATCGAGCAAGTCGACCCTGACAAATTCAACCAGGTAAAAGGCCGCAACGCCATCGTCTATTTCATCGAGGGCGAACCCCACTATGCCGACGTCCTCGGTAATGCCGAGATGGTATACTACCTGACCGAAGAGGGCACAATGGGGCAAAAATACCTCATCGGTGTCAACGTAGGCATGGGTTCCGACATGCGCATCTACTTTGTCGACCGCGCTCCCGACCGCGTAGTCACGCAGGGCAACCCCGACATGAACACCTATCCCCTCGAGCAGCTTCCCGCCGACAAACGGCAGCTTCAGAACTTCCGCTGGATAGACGACCGTCGGCCACACAAGCCACTCGACGTCTTCATCTGGTGACAAAATGGCAGAACGCGTCACGTTGGCACTCCTTTTGCTGTCCTGCAAAATTGTTCGGTGTCCGAAATACCGAAAACAGAACAAACACATTTAACGTATCAACATTAAAAACAACACATCATAATATGTCCCAGGAAGAGAAAGAAACAAATACCCAGCAAGAGGCAGCCACCACAACGTCTGGCACCGAGCCCAAAAAAGAGCGTCGTCATCGTCGCGACCGTCACGGCGACAGCGAGCGTAAAGTGCAGGAGATGGGCGAGAAACTGGCCGAAATCAACGACAAATACCTCCGCCTCTACTCCGAATACGAAAACTACCGCAAACGCACCAATACCGAAAAAGCCGACCTTATCATCAATGGCAGCAAGGAGATGATTAAAGCCATCCTTCCCGTTGTCGACGATATGGAGCGTGCCCTCACCGCCCTGTCCGACGACGATACGTCCAAGGAAGGCGTGCAGCTCATCTACAACAAACTCATGAACATCCTCTCGCAGAAAGGTCTCAAACCCATCGAAGCCAAGGGCGCCAAATTCGACGAGAACTTCCACGAAGCCGTCACCCAGTTTCCCGCCGCCGACGAGAAGCAGAAAGGCCTTGTGATAGACGTGGTGGAGAAAGGCTACTTCCTCAACGATAAAGTGTTGCGCTACGCCAAAGTGGTCGTAGCCATTTGATAAATAAAAAACAAAGAAAGGAGAGCAAGGCCTTACGGCAAGCCCCATCCTGCGGCAGCATCCATGCAGCGGGGCGGGGCAAAGCCTGCAAGCCTTGAAATATAATTATGGCAAAGAGAGATTATTACGAAGTACTTGGGGTCGACAAGAACGCCACCCCTGAAGAATTGAAGAAAGCCTACCGCAAACTGGCTTTGCAGTACCATCCCGACCGCAATCCCGGCGACAAGGAAGCCGAGGAAAAGTTCAAGGAAGCCGCAGAGGCTTACGATGTGCTCAGCAACCCCGACAAGAAAGCCCGCTACGACCAATTCGGTCCCGCCGCTTTCGACGGTTCTGCTGGTGCCGGCATGAACATGAACGACATCTTCTCGCAGTTCGGCGACATCTTCAGCGACTTCTTCGGCGGCGGTGGTTTCGGCGGCGGATTCAGCGGCTTCGGTGGCTTTGGCGGCCAGCAAGGCCGCAGGCGTGCCACCCAGCGCGGCACCAACCTCCGCATCAAAGTCAAACTCACCCTCGAAGAGATTGAGAAAGGCTGCGAAAAGAAAATCAAAGTGGCCAAATACGTCTCCTGCAAGACTTGTGGCGGTACGGGTTCGCGCAACAACAGCTTCGACACTTGCCCCCACTGTCACGGAACAGGTGTCGTCACCGAAGTGCGCCGCACCATCCTCGGCCAGATGCAGACACAGTCCGTCTGCCCCCACTGCGGCGGCGAAGGACGCGTCATCAAGGATAAGTGCCACGACTGCAACGGCGAAGGCATCGTCCGCTCCGAGGAAGTCATCACCATCAACATCCCAGCAGGTGTCTACGACGGTATGCAGCTCTCCATGTCCGGCAAAGGCAACGCTGCGCCCCACGGCGGTGTACCCGGCGACCTCATCATCCTCGTCGAGGAAATCCCCCATGAGCTCTTCGAGCGGCAGGAATCCAACCTCTACTACAACGCCTTCATCACCTTCGCACAGGCCGCTCTCGGCGCCACCGTCGAGATTCCCACCCTCTCCGGTCGTGTTAAGGTGAAAATCGAACCCGGCACTCCTTCGGGCAAAGTCCTCCGCCTCAAAGGCAAAGGGCTCCCGTCGGTCAACAGCTACGGTCGTGGCGACCTTCTGGTCTCCGTCAACGTGTGGATACCCAAGAACCTCTCCCGCGAAGAGAAGGAAACGCTCACGCGTCTCGACAAGTCGCCCAACTTCCAGCCGGCGCCCTCCAAATCCGAGCGCGGATTCTTCGACAAAATGAAAGACCTCTTCAACTAATACACCCTTCGCTGCGCCCTCGCTGCCGGGCGCAGCATTGATTAACACCTCATCATTCACCCTGCAAGCCTGTCCGCAATGACGCGCATGAACGAATCCTTCCTCCAGTACGTATGGCAGCATCGGCTGCTGGAAGGCGACCTCTGCACCGTCGACGGGCAGCCTGTCATCATCGAGAGTCCTGGTCTGCTCAACCGCGATGCAGGTCCCGACTTCACCAACGCCCGCGTGTGGATTGGCGGCACCCTGTGGGCAGGCAATATCGAGGTGCATGTCCTCACCTCCGATTGGAACCGCCACCACCACAGTCTCGACCGCGCCTACGACAACGTCATCCTTCATGTCGTCTATCAGCACGACACCCCGCTCACCCTTCACGACGGCCATTCGCTGCCCACCCTCGCGCTTCACGACCACATCCCGCAACCTCTGTGGGACAACTACGAAGCCCTCGTCCATCCCCCGAAGCCCATTCCTGTGCCCTGTGCGTCCAAGCTCAAAGAGCTCTCGCCCCACTATGTCGCCGCCTGTCTCGACCGTCTCCTTCTCGACCGTCTCGAAAACAAGTGTGCCGACATGCAGCGTCTGCTCGAGCGCAGTCGCGGCGACTGGGAGCAGTGTCTCCTCCTCGCCCTTGCCCATTATTTTGGCGGCACAGCCAATGCGCTTCCCTTCGAGCTGCTGACCCTCTCCACACCCTACACCATTCTTGCCCGTTGGCGCGACCAGCCGCAGCGCGAAGAAGCCCTCCTCATGGGGCAGGCGGGTCTGCTTGAAGGCTACTTCGACGACGACTATCCCCGCCAGCTGCAAGCCGACTATCAGGCCATCCGCAATGCCGCGCGCCTGAGTCCGGTGTCGTCCCATCTGTGGCGTTTCGCCCGCATGCGTCCCAACGGCTTCCCCACCATCCGCATCAGTCAGTTTTCGCAACTCGTCTGCCGTTCGGCAAGCCTTTTCAGCCGTCTCCTCGAGACCACCTCCGCCGACAGCCTTCGTCAGCTCTTCACCCTCACGGCCTCCCCTTATTGGGACAACCACTACCGTTTCGACAGTCCTTCGCCCGGCAAACCCAAGCGCACCGGAGCCCAATTCACTCAAAGTCTCATCATCAACGCCTGGGTGCCGCTGCTCTTCCTCTACGGCAGCCAGCATGCCCAGCAGTCGCTCAAGGACCGCGCCGTCGACCTCCTCCAGCAGCTCCCGCCCGAGGACAACCGCATCGTCAGGCTCTATCGCTCCGCAGGCATCGAGCCCTCGCATGCCGCCCACACACAGGCATTGCTGCAGCTCCATCACGGCTACTGCAGCCCCCGTAATTGTCTCAACTGCCATATTGGCTACAAAATAATTCAACATTGAAACCGTCAGAAATCACATCAGTACTCAAAGGCTCCACAGCCGTCGTTGCCGACGACAGCTGCGACGTCACGCGCCTTCTCACCGACAGCCGTCGCTCTGCCGACCTTCCGCGCAGCCTTTTCTTTGCCATACCCACCAAGCGCAACACCGGCTGCCGCTATGTGCAAGACCTCTACAACCGCGGTGTGCGCAACTTTGTCGTCCCTGCCGACGCCCCCGAGCCTTATCCGGCGCAGTTCGCCCAGTGTAGCGGAGCCAACTTCTGGTACGTCAAGAATGTCGTCACCGCCCTCCAGCTACTTGCCGCCCACCGCCGCAGCCTTTTCCACATCCCTGTGGTGGGCATCACCGGTTCCAACGGCAAAACCGTTGTCAAAGACTGGATACTCCAGCTGGTGGCCGACGACTGCAAAACCGTCGCCTCACCCCGCAGCTACAACTCGCAGATCGGTGTCCCCCTCTCCGTGTGGCAGATGGACGAAACCGACGAGCTCGCCGTCTTCGAAGCCGGCATCTCCGAGGCTGGCGAGATGGAGAACCTTCGCCGAGTCATCAACCCCACCATCGGCATCTTCACCAACATCGGACAGGCACACGACGAGAACTTCCTCACCCGCCAGCAGAAGATTGCCGAGAAGCTGCAGCTCTTCACCCACTGCGACGCCCTCATCTATTCCTCCGACCACAAGGAGATTCATTCCGCCATCTCGCAGCTCGAAAGCTTCCGCACCATCCGTCGCTTCACCTGGGGCCACTCCGACAGCGACACCATCCAAATCCTCAACATCGACGTCCGCGACACCGACACCCGCATTGCGCTCCTCCGTTCGGGTCAGCCGCTCAACCTCGCCATCCCCTTCACCGACCGCGCCTCCGTCGAGAACGCGCTCCACTGCATCGCCCTCCTCTGCTATCTCGGCTACGACTCCCAGACCATCGCGCAGCGGTGCCTGCGCCTTACGCCCGTCGCCATGCGTCTCGAGATGGACGAAGCCCTCAACTCCTCGCTCCTCGTCAACGACTCCTACAGCCTCGACCTCGACTCCCTGGCCATTGCCCTCGACTATGTCGCCCACGACCGCCAGCATGCCAGCAAGGCGCTTATCATGAGCGATATTCTCCAGGCGGGCATCCCCGAGACCGACCTCTACGCGCAGGTGTCGCAACTCGTCACCCATCACGGCATCACCCGCTTCATCGGCGTCGGCGAAGCCCTCTGCCGCCATCAAGCCCTTTTCGCGGGTCTCGACGCCCATTTCTTCCAAACCACCGAGCAGTGCATCCAACAGTTCAATTTTAACCTCTTCGACCGCGAAACCATCCTCCTCAAGGGGGCCCGCTGCTTCCATTTCGAGGACATCGCCCGCATGCTCCGCCGCCGCTCGCACCAGACGGTGATGGAGGTCAACCTCGACAACCTCATCTCCAACCTCAACTACTACCGCTCGCTTATCCGACCCTCCACGCGCCTCATGGCGATGGTCAAAGCCGCCAGCTACGGCGCCGGAAAGGTCGAAGTGGCCGCTGCCCTCCAATACAGCCGCGCCGACTACCTCACCGTCGCCTATGCCGACGAGGGTGTCGACCTCCGCCGCAACGGCATCACCCTCCCCATCATGGTCATGAATCCCGAGGAGGAGAGCTTCGACGACATCATACGCCACCGTCTCGAACCCGACATCTACTCCTTCCGCATCCTTAACCTCTTCTCCGAAGCCGCCAACCTCATGGGCTGTACCGAACCCCTTGCCGTGCATGTCGAACTCGACACCGGGATGCACCGTCTCGGCTTCGCCGAGAGCGACCTCGACGAGCTTGCACGCCTGTTCAACGCTCCGGGGTGTCCCTTGCGGGTCCAGTCCATCTTCTCCCACCTCGCCTGTGCCGACGACCCCTCGCAGGACGCCTACACCCGTGCACAAATCGACCGCTTCACCCGCTGGAGCACCACCCTCCGCAACGCCATCCACACCCCCGGCATCCTTTGCCATATACTCAACTCGTCGGGCATCGAGCGTTTCCCCGAGGCGCAGATGGATATGGTGCGTCTCGGTATCGGCCTTTACGGCATCTCGCCGCAACCCGCCGTCCAGCGCCACCTCAAGCCCGTCAGCACCCTCAAGACGCGCATCTCGCAAATCAAGGACATCCCGCAGGGCGACAGCGTAGGCTACAACCGCCGCTTCATTGCCGAGCGTCCCACGCGCATCGCCATCATCGCCATAGGGTATGCCGACGGCCTCAACCGCCATCTCGGCTATGGCAACGGCCGCGTCATCGTCAACGGCCGTCAGGTGCCCATCATCGGCTCTGTGTGCATGGATATGTGTTTCCTCGACGTCACCGACGTCCCCTGCCGCGAAGGCGACGAGGTCATCCTCTTCGGTCCTGCCGACCACCTGCAGCAGCAGGCCGCCAGTGCCGGCACCATCCCCTACGAGCTCCTCACCTCCGTCTCACCCCGCGTCAAGCGCACCTATTATCAGGAATAATCCCCGCGCGGCAATACCGCCAATCGGGACAACAAAAAGAGGAAGGCGACACAACCCTGTGCCGCCTTTCTTTTTGTCAGCTGCCGAAACCTAACGGACGGCCAGCCGTGAGACCGTTGTGCCGCGCTGCGAGGTGAACTGCACCATATAGATGCCTGTGGGCAGCGAACTCACGTTCAGCGTGGTGTGCTGGGCGTGGATGCTGCGCTGCATCAGCTGGCGGCCTGTTGCGTCGAACAGGGTCAGCGTCCCCTCAGCCTCGGGCAGCGACACCGTCACCGTGCCGTGCGAAGGATTGGGATACACCGCCATCTGCGCATCCGTGCGGTTACAATAAAAACGTCATTCAATCAACCACTTCGCTATCGCCGTTTACCATATTGAATGTGTTATTGTGTTATTTCGTTAATTCGTAAGTCACTTTTTGAATTTGTGAACGTGTTAATTAGTTTGTCGCTTCTTGAATTCGTTATTGTGTTATTTCGTTAATTCGTTAGTCCTTTTTCCGTTAGTCGTTTTGAATTAGTGAATGCGTTAATGTGCCAATTCGTATTTCGACTAACACATTAACACATTCACGCATTCACGCATTCTCAATTCTCAACTCTCAACTCTCAATTCTCAATTCAGTTGTTTGGTGTGAGGAACTCATCCTCCTTCACGCCGCCGTAGCTGTCGACAGCGGCCTTGAGGGCGCTCTCGCTCTGGTACTGGGACAGGATAGGGTTGTTCACCACGAAGAACTGGGTGCTCACCTTCGTCCCGCTCAGGGTGCGGCGGCTGTGCACCACAGCGATGGCGCCGTTCACCGTGCCGCCCAGGGCCAGTTTGCCGTTCACGGTAGTCAGGTAGTTGGCCTCCACCAGGTCGCCCAGCAGGGTGCCGTCGTCGTTCTGGTCGAGGGTCAGCTCCTTAGCCTCCATTGTCACGCGGGGCACCGAAGTCAGGGAGTCCACGCTCTGGCGGGCGACGAAGAGAGTCAGCTGGTCGCCATCCTCCCAGTCGGGGTTGTTCTCGAGGAGAGCCTGGGAGAAGGTGCGGAGGGTGGTGCTGGCGCCGATAGTGATGCCGCCCATGGCGATGTCCGTCACCGGCACCTGGTCGTCGCCGAAGACCACGTCCACGCTGGGCATCGAGCCGCGGGTCACCTGGTAGCCTGCCACCACCGAGCCGCCCATGCGGGCCTGTTGTGAAGTCAGGGCCACGCCGTTCGAGTCGATGTTAGCGCTCATAAACTCGTTGAAGTCGTTCTTGCGGCGGTCCTTGTTCTCGAAGCTGGGGTGCAGCGTGCCGTGGAACGAGCGGTAGAGGTTCACCAGATTCGCCCACATCACGCGGCGCACCATCTGAGCCCAAGTGCGGCTAGGTTTAGCCTTGGGAGCGATTTTCTGTTTGGCCACCGTCTGGCCGTTGAGTTGCTGGAAGGTGTACTGGCCCACCGAGCCCCTCAAGCAAGTGTTGATACCTGTAAGAATTGCCATAATGTTTTTTTTCATACGCCGACCGGAGTCCTTAGTTCCGTTTTTTGTGTCGTCGCCGTGCAAAGGCCGCGTCGAGCCGACTGCTCTACTACCCGCGGGGGTTCCCCGTCCTTTCTTACCAGCGGGGGTACCCCGCCACCAGCGGAGGTTCGCCGGCGCCGCTGGAGGTAGGGTGGAGATAGGGTGGAGATAGGGTGGCTTTCCTGTGACCTTTTCACGCTGCAAAGATACGACCATTGCGTTGCGGTCTACGAATAGGCGTGAAAAAAAATGCAGGAAAAAATTCGCCACGCCTGTAACGACGTGACCTGCTGTTGGTTGCCGAGGGTGCTGGAACGGCGGCAACGGCCTGCCAGCCTCCGAAACCGCGCTGCGGAGCCTGTCAAAAAGCCATTTGCGAGGGTGTCGAACGCAAAAATGAGCGGCTACTGACGCACGCCAAAAGCCCTTGTCGGTGTGAGAGCGTGAAAGACAACGAGATAGCCGAAACAAAGGGATTGACGGTTGCCCTTGCTGCCTGTGGAAGCCATGCAGTTGTCAACCAAAATCAGGAAAAGACATAATGTCAGCCCGGACACCGACCGTTACAGCGTTACAGCGTTACAGTACAAAACAGATGACCCAATAGGTCAAAAGAAAATTTTATACTATATATTTATATATATTTATATATATAAATATATAGTATAATTTTTTTTTCGAGGGTGAGGGGAAATCCTCAAGGCACTGTAACGCTGTAACGCTGTAACGCACCATCGAGCCAGCCATAATTGTGCAATAACCTGTAACAGAAGACATAGTGCCGCCACCGGAAGGCGCAGCCCCATGTCCCCTTTATGAAATGAGTCTCCAACCCCTGTCTCGTGTGTCGGAGACACGCTACCGAAGATATAGATAATGCCAGAAAACTGTCAACCAAATCAGGAAAATACAGAAATCAGTGGATAGACATTACACCATTCTTTCCAGACAGATTTGAAGGTTGGTTCGCAACTCTTCATCTAACATCAAATCAAATAGGTCCGGCAACAATTCAGCATAGAGAAATTCCTTTTTAAGTTGTGAAAGACTGTATTCTTTTCGTGCTTTCCATTCAGAGCTTGGCACTAAGTTCCAAAATGGCTCGTTGGACAAATGGAAAAAGGGTTTGGCGATATTGCATTTGAATGGATATTTGTTGCCGACACCAATGTCTAAACCACCACATATCTCAATGCCATGCTGTCTGGTGCCATTATCCACAAGGGCATACCATTGCCAACGGAAAGCATCTTCTAATTGGCGATTAAGTTCAATCTTATTTTCCGTAATGCGCCCCTGTTCAATCAATGTCATTATGGACAGCAGCAGAATCGGCTTATGGGGAGCAAAATACTTCCCAGACCTTGCACGATTCATGTGCTCAAACATTTTGACAAAATTGTCAATTTGAGCCGTATGCATCAAATCAGGTGCGTTACCTTAATCTTCTTCCAATGATTGCCTAAACCCAGCTCGACTGCCATGTTGTCTTTGGTGATCAGCTCACCTTTTTGCAGATTGGTGATGGCTTGTTTCAACTCTTGCAACTGGTTGCCCGAAACACCAAAAAGATCTTTCAGTACCGAATCGTTTTGTTGCTGTTGCTTCATGATGAGCGGATATTGGGCATTGGCATAGAAATCGAAACTCTTGCTCTTGAAATCCTCCATATTCTGCGTTGCTAAGATAATGCTCATACCCTTGTTACGGCCCACAGCAATCAGATTTTGCAAAGGCTTGTTTTCAAAGTCGAGCATATAGTGCGCCTCGTCGATAATAGTGAAATGGCGAATTTCCACACGCTCGTCATTCATCGCCTGTTTGGGAAGCTCGTCATAAAGGTTGTTGAGTTTGGATATGACAAAATAGACAATAGCCTTTGCGATGGTGCCATTCTTCTCGAAACGGCCTAAATTGATAATATTGCAAGTCTTGATTAAATCAACTTTATCCTCTTCGGCGAAAATATTGTTTTGGATAAGCATATTCAGCACCGACTTCACACTGTCCATGTCCTCTTGTCTCTTTTCGGGGAGCAGTTGATTGTATTGGTCGAATATCTTCTTGAAGGTGATAGGACGCATTTTGTTGGCCTTATATGCGTTGATAATAGCCTCACTCAGTCGGTTGTCCATATTGGCACTGATTCTTGCTCCTGATGAGATTGAAACCAGTGCATTGGCCATTGAGGTAGAATACAGATGCAGCTCATTAACCGGCTTGTCGGTGAAATCGCGGAAAGGAGTAAACGGCAGTGGGTTCTTCATGGGGTCCAGCAGTGCCGCCTCGTTGGTGTCGAAAAGCGACAGCCACGAGACATTGGCTGGGTCAGAGAACTCGCCTTTGTAGTCGAACAGGAGGAAATTCACTGGATAATGAGTATCTGAGGAAGCGGTTCTCAATTCATGCAACAACACGGCCAACAAGTTGGATTTACCCGAACCCGTGGTGCCAGCCACCAATATCTGAGTGTTGGCAATTTGGCGGCTGTTGATATCCAAGCAAGCGGGCATGTCTTGTTCGTAGGTGCCAATGCGAAGATTCAATTCGGGAATGTCGGCTGTGGATGCACCACCACGCAAAGGACTAAACCGCAGCCAGTCGTCCAATCCTCCTTCTTTCATCAGAATGTCGTGACCGCGGAAAATCTCGTGACCTATAACCCTGCTAACAAAAGAAGAGGAATTCCATTCGGCATCCACATCATGGTATCGCATTTTCAGCAATGCCTCAATCAGTTGTCCGATACGCGACTTGGTGAAGAACGTGGTGGAATAGGGCGTTCCTGAGAGCGGTATCTGAAGGTCCTGCACCTCGTTCCACGACCTGGGGGTATTGTCAGCCAATCCAGCCAATAGGCACATTCGTAACACGACACTCATCGATAATGCCACAGGACGTTCGTCTGTGGGGTAACTCGCAAGGTTGATTCTTTGTTCCAATGCAGACTTGATGTCTGCCATAACCTCGTTTATGTTATCAATAGATTTGATAGAATTGTCTATCACTAAATTATCTACCGTCATCTTCTTTAGTCATTAATGGTGCAACCAAAATAATCTTCGCTAACCGTTGTGCACTGGGCATCTTTGTCGCGGTGCAGTGTGTAGGCCTTTGCCACGTATGCTTGTATTTTCTTTAGATCACGCTCTGTGGTAATCTCAGTATCAGTGCTCAACAGAATGGTTTGGTGGGCAAGGTCAGGGAAATAATATTCTAAAATCACCTCGCGGCTCTCTTTGTCTAGCACACCCATCACCGTATCGATCATCACGGGAGGATTGTAGTCGCCCAGTTCATAGAGTACCTTTAACAGTACCTGCATCACAGTCTGCTTAGCACCCGCATTCAGCTGACTGAGGAAAATCTCGTTGCCGTCCTTATGGTACATCTTGAAACTGATTTCGTCATTGCCATTACTCGATAAATCCACCCTGCCAATCACGCCAGCATAGACTACCAGATTCTTATTCAGTTGCTCTTTCATCATCTGCTCGATGTTCCTCCGTTTGGCGGCAAGCAGTTTGTTCGATACGTTCTTGAAGAAACCAGGCAACTTGCAAAGCATATCGTATTGCGGGTCGGGAATCTGGGGAATGTCGTAGTCGAAAGTGGCAATATCATTTGTGAGTTGGGTTATCTCTCGTTCCAAATCGGCAATAGATTGTTTCAGCTCATTCAGCTTGTTCTCATTCGTCTCATAGGCGGTGATGATGCTGTAATCCACGCTGCCCAACTCTTTCTTTAGAGATTCGAGCTGTTCTCGTTTCTGAGGCAGTTCGGCAAGGTCAAGGTTAATGGCATCGCGTTCGTTGTCCAAGGGGAGGAAAAGGTTGACATAAGAGTCTGTAATCAGTTTCTCCAACACCTCGACATCTTCATCGGAGAGGTATGGGTGCTTGTCGCTCAGCAAATCGCCGTGTTTGTGTTTGTTTTGCACTTTGCGGACAATATCGTCCACATCAACACCACTGAGGTCGCTATATTTTTCACCGAGATACTGGATGATGTCGCGAGTAATCTGAGCAAGCCTTTCGTCGCTCACCTCTTCTCCACGTTCCTCGGCCAATTTCCTACGCTCATTGACAATCATCTCCACCTCTGGACGAATGCGGGAAGCCAACGTTGGGAAGAGTACGTTCAATTCCAAATCTCTCATCACATTGTCCATATTCTGGCGAAAAACGGTAATCTTCTTCTCGATGGATTTAATGCCCTCTTCTTGATTGCGTATTCGGTCGCGGGTCAGGTCGTCGTCGCTACGCCCTTGTTTGGCAATATTGTAACGTTCCTTATTGTCGTTTGAGAACGAAAGGGCTTTCTCATAATCCTCGCGGGCCTGTTTCAGATAGGCTTCTTTCACTTGCTTGGTATGACCAAGTTTTTCGAATTCCTGACGCTGCTTTTCATTCTCCAATTTGGCTGCTTTCTTCTCACCCAATAAGGTCTCCGATGCATCCCGGAGCATAGTATATTTATTAAAGCCCATCACAGAATTGATGTTCTTCATGATGAGCTTATTGATCTGTTCCTCTTTCACGAGGTCGCTAGTCTTCATGGCGTCGAAGAGGAAGTAATTGCTCAATTCCGAGGGGAGGTTGGCGGCTATTATCTTATTCACTACCTCTTCACATGAAGCGCGTTGGCTGGCAGGTGTGGCGATTCCATAGCTATATCGGTTGCCGTTCATATTCAATTCCACACTCCATTGCACTCTGCCCTCGCTGAGACGGTAAAGCCGTTTCAGCTTGTAGGGCGTTTCTTGTCCGAGCACGATGCCACTGAAGGTTATTTCCAACACAATATTTTTACCCTCTATGCCCTCTTGGTTACGAACACCGGCATTGAAGAGCTCTTCAAACTGGCGTTGGTTTTTTATCTCCATACCATAAAGCGCATGGTATATGGCATCGAAGAGGGTAGTCTTACCGCATCCATTGCCACCACCCACTAGGATGATGGGTTTCTCTTCTTGAACATTAAGGTCAAGGTCGAGAAGTTTATAGGTCTTATAGTTTTCGGCGTAAATATGTGTAATCTTCATGGCTTCGCCTCCTTATTACAGTTTTTTGAGAGCTTTGTTGATGATGGACTTTAGCTTCTTTTCGTCCACATTTTCGTTGTTGCGTTCCTCGTTGTAAGGTTTAAGGATGTACTCTTTCATCCAGTCGGCGTCAATCTCTGCCGACTTGCAAGCTTGTTCGATAATGTCCATATCCTCCTGCCGGATGCCATAATGGAGGAAACAGCGGTCTAATCCTTTTTTCATATCTTTCTTTATTCCATAACTGTAGAACACTAGGTTCTCCAGAGCTTTTTTACCTTTGTCTTTCATAGCGTGGCCAAATCCAAACGGCTCCAGCCGTCAAGGTTGTCGGTGTTGTCGATAATACCACCTGGAAAGTACCAGTTGTCCCCCTCCTTCATCAATACTCCACCCGTCATCCTTTTGCCTTTGGCATTATGCTCCTCAACATATTGCCACAGGGCATTGTTCTTTTCTGGAGCATCTTCGTCACTTCCAGGTGTCTTGGTGTCAAAGAGGCAAATCATTCCGTTTTTGAGACGGACAATGAAGTCCACATAGAAACAACGCTGTCGATTGCCACTGTCGGTATAAGGTATGGCGAAATGTTGCTTGCCTTCGTCACCATTCTTGTACCACCAGTCGACACATTCTGTCTGCTTGTCAATCCAACGGGCGAAGTCGCGTTCAGTTTTAGATGAGTTGCGTTGCTCAAAGTAAGGCAGTAGCGCGTGGTTGAAAATATCGTCAGCTGAAGCCACCACCGCTGAATTATAAATGCGTGTGGCAGGTATCTCAAATCGGCTTACCGTATACTCCTTTGGTGCTTTAGGCTTTGTTTTTTGCGCATTGCCATACCTCAGCAGTGCACATCGTATCAATTCTTCCATAAAGGACCTGTTGGTGGCAGCCAATATCACTTTGGGTGCCTCCGTCTCAAATATCCAGAAATAACGCTCCAGCATTTCAAGCAATGCACTTCGCAGCACGGGTGTACTATCGTACTTGGCATAATTACCCACATGGCTGCGGCAGAAAAGGGTTAGCAGTGCATCTAATTCGGATGCATTTCGTGCCAGTCGTGCCTTTCGCACAATCTCCACCTCGCCACCGTCGCCCGTCAGTTGGGTGTCACGTGGTATCTCCACAAAGATTCTCGACACATCGAGCTGCAATCCCGCCTTGCGAGCATTTTCTCTATTAGCGGCAATGACAGGGTCAGTCCCTGGCTCAGGTTTGGTCTCGTCATCATCGGGCAAAGGTAGTGGCAGTTGTTGGAGCTTCAGCAGGTCTTCCAGTGTGGCGAACAAGGCGCGTTTGAATCCGCTACCCAAACGGTTTCTCTGTTCGTGGCGATCCATATATACACTGCGTAACTCTATATTTGTCAGACCTTCGCGTCTATTGGCATACACCGAGCTGATATAGTTCATATCGTCACCCACCACACTGATGATGTCGGCACTAAGATTGGTGTACACATAGCCGTAGTTCAGCCGTTCATCATTATAGAAATGCTGTTGCGGCATACGCAAAATGCGCCCTACTGTCTGTGTGGTGAAAGTCATGCTTTTCAACTCACGGAAGATGAGCAACACTGCCGCCCTCGGGCAGTCCCATCCCAAAGCAATGGCCTGCTTGAAGAGCAACACTTTTGTCAAATCGTTGTTGTGAACTATATTGGCAAGGTTGGGGCTTTTCTCTTTGCTCAGCCACACTGCCAGTCCGCCATTCTCTTCGCTTATGTCTATGTCGGGTGTGGCGAGATACTGTTTCACCTCGTCGGCTATCGAGCTTTCCTCTCGGCTTAGGCTCTCACTGGTATCATTAGGCAGTTGCACCAGCAACAACGGGTTGATGTCGTATTCCTTCAACCGTTCGGCCAGTTCGTCACGTTTTTGTAATGCCCGCTTTAACAACCGTTGGTTTATCGTCAGGTCGCTCTGTTCTCGGTCACTCTTGATATCGGGATTCAGTTGCACACCTTTCTTTATCATCTCCTCGTCCACCACTTCTTGTCGTTGCACCACCACAGTATCACAGCCTCCTGTTATAGGCGTTGCACTGACGCGCAGTTCAATGTCAGGATTGATATTGGACAGCACTTTCTCGCTCTTCACAGCGTTGCGCCCGCCGAACATGTGTTCCTCGTCAATGATGACCACCACGGGGATGTTGTGTTCTATCCTTGTACGTCGCAATAGTTCGTATAGGGTGCGGTTCTGCTCGTTGTCGCGTATCAGCACAGCGTTGTCCTTATTGATACTTTCCCAGTTGAGGAACAGCACCTCTCCGTCGCGCAAACCTTCCAGATGTTCGCACTCATCGAACATCACGGGGCGAAGGCTGCGTGTCTCGCTGAAGAAATTACGCATCGAGCGGTAGCTCTGCTGGTGTAATTTATTGGGAGCAATCCATACCCACGCCACGCGACTGGTCACACACTCGCCGCTCTCTTTCAACTCGCGTTGCAGCTCATCCATCATCGCACTCACCATCACCGTCTTGCCGCTCCCCGTGGGTGCTTTGAACACAAGTTTGTTCCGCCTCCCACCGAAGTTGAGCAATCTTACCACGCGCTCCTTCAGCTCGTGTACCGCCGTCCGTTGGTAGTTTGTCAGTTCAATCATCTTTTTTATTGTTGGTTGCGTAACATTCCCGCATACTGATGCTCATCTTTTGTGAATTGTTGTACATCATCGAGAAATTGAGGAGAATTGGTTAGTTCGTAGGCCAGCTTTGCCGTAGTGTAATAATGCCACATTTCTTTTCTGCGTTCCTCCAAATCAGGATCTTCGAGCAACATTTTAATAGTTGTTTCAGCTTTTTTCATTTGTAGCCCTTGTAATCCCTTTTTGGGAACTGCTATTTCTTTATGAAATGCTATATAATCAGACGGGTCTTCTAAGTATGGGTTTATTAGCAAAGGGGTTTCATTATCGGTTTTTCTTTTACTCTCATCATCTAATGGGAACTGTTTGCCTTTATCCTTGTTACACGCCCAACATGCGCCCACCAGATTATCCCACTTAAATGCAAGTTCATGATAGATGGACTTGGGACGATAATGATCCACGTGCCGCTGCTCGTGCCGTATTGTGCTCTCACAATAGGCACACTTATAGCTCTGGTCATCCATGAGCTGTTGTCGGACATCTTCCTTGCCATAAAGTGTGTCAAAATCTTTTGAAGTAATAGTTTCTCCGTTGGCTTCTTTTTGACGGATTTGCTCTAGTGTATCTACGCATTCCTTTGAGGATAAAGACGCAGGAGCAGGATATGTCTTGTTGAGTTTAATCATGGTGCATGTTTTTTGCAATCAGTTCTAATAGTTGTCTTGTGCGTCGCATTTCTCCACCATCGCAAGGGTCGAACAATGATATTAGCTCGTCGAGTTCTTTTAAACGGTTGCGTTCATCCTCAGACAAACCAACTGATGAATCTTTGAAAATCAAATCCTTCCTTTCTTTGTATATTTTTAGGTAATCATCGGAACGAACGTTATCTAACTCGAATAAGTTACTCAATAAGAGTTGGCTGATATCATAGTATTTGAATTGGGATATGTCAACATCGGAATTGATAATTCCATTCTCAAGTTTAACCACTTGAGCAAAATCAAGTGCTCCCATAACAACATTGGGACTATGGGTTGTCACAATAAACTGGACATTGGGGAAGATGGTCTTCAGCTGCTGAAGTACTTTTCTTTGCCATACAGGGTGTAGGTGCAAATCTATTTCATCGATAAAAACAATACCTGGCGTGCTTAAAGGGTCGTCAAGTCCTGAACATTCTGGAGAAGGGTTGGCTTCAGCCATACGTGCAGCAATATCTGCAATCATCGCAATCATGATTCGATAGCCATCACTCATTTGTTAAATTCGAACCTCTTTAACATCCTCAAATCCATCAGGAAGACTGCTCGATGTAAACGTAGGAAGATCGTGTAAATATTGTTCTCGTCTTGTAGAACTCAAATCAGAGATGTCATCCATAACAAACCGTAGAGGGCTTGTCAGAACCCGAGGTCTATAGTATCTTTCATCCATTTTATTGAGGGCTTTCCGTACCGCCTCCAATACGTATGAACGATAATCCCAATCCTTTCTGGAAACTTGTTCTCTTCTCTCTTCATCTTCGTTTCTTTCAAACCAAGTAAAGAAACGTTTGAAATTGGTGGCAGGTTCCAGTGCCCCAGTATAACTATCCCATCTTGGGAATATTACACTGAAGTCTCTTCGTCGTTCTGGGGCCTGTATTTGTCCACGCTCTGTTCCATAGTAGGCTAGAATCGGCAGGGCAACGCGCTCATTGGCATCAATCTTGTCTTTCAGGGAATTGGCGTACTCTTTAAGTTGCGATAAATCTGATTTAGGGGTATCGTTTGAATTCCCCTTTCTATATTGGTCAACCTGAATAGTATTATCACCTTCGGTGGTAATGCTCATTCCCACATGAAGATAATCTGCCCTTTGAGTGTTGCTTATTACACGCACGTCTGTATCAGTAAACATCTTGTTGCTGAGATTTGGAAATGCCGTAAAGAAATTACTTAATACAACTGTGCATCCATGCAGAATGGTGGTCTTTCCTGCACCATTGTCACCCAAAAAGATAGTGATATTCTTATCAGCGGAAAAGTTAATTGTATGTTCCTCATCTCCAAACAATCGTAAATTCTTAATTGTTAGCTGTTCTAATCTCATGTTATTGTTGTTTATAATTCAAACTATTCATTTGTGTCGGCATCCTCCGGCGATTCTTCGGCGGTGTTTTGGCGAACCTTCTTCTTGGGGAGGACGCTTTTGTAGGCTTGGTAGATGGCTTCGGGGAGGGCGCAGAGGTCTACGCGGTCAATCACGGGGGCGAAGTCGTCGTCCCAGGCGTAGGGGCCGGGGGAGAAGACATAGACTTTGATTGCGTTATTGTGTAAATGCGCTAATGCGTTAGTGGCTTGCGCGGACTGTAGCCACTCGACCACTTCTGGTATCACCTCCTCGTTGTATATCACCATCATCGCCCGTTTACCGTCCGAGAAAAGTCGTGCATCGCGAGCCTGGAACTTGAAGCCTGAACCCTGAAACTCCTCGAAGATGTTCTCCTTGATGCAGAGGAGGTCGGTGCTGGCATTCACTAGGGCGCGCATGTTGCGGTTGGTGCGTTCGCGGGGGAGAAGATGGGTGCGGTAGTAGCGGAGGTTGTTTTGCTTCAAGCCTTCCACCTCTTGACCTTTGGGGGTGGTGTAGCCGTTGATGACGCGCTTGTTGCGCTCGTAGGTGACATCACGGCAGATATTGTTCTCGTTGTTGGTCACCAGAATGCACTGCCTCTTGCCCCCATCCTCCTGATTCAGCTGCATGACGGCATGGAGTGTGGTGCCGCTGCCGGCAAAGAAGTCGAGGACTATACCGTTTTTAAGCAAATTAGCAGATTTCAATGCATCTTTTACTGCTTCAGGAGCTTTTGGAAAATCGAATACTTTTTGAGGGCCAAAAATATTTGTTAAAGTTCTAGTTCCATTATCGCGAGCAGAATAATCAGGTTTGTCCCACCACGTATGGGGTAAAGACCCCTCTGTATTTAGGTATTTTTTTCTATACAGTTCGTACTTTCCTGCTTTTCTTTTCACCAATATTTCTCCAAGAATTGTCTTTGTTCTCTCCAATCCAAATTTCCAAACTTTTTCATTCCCTTCAGGGGAGATAGGCCATAATATTATCTCAAATTCTTTGGGATTATAGTTATAAACGTAAGTTCTTTCGTTCTCGTTCCATTCAACATCTGGTATACTTAATATTTCAGTTTTAGTATTTAGTACAATAGGGTAAAATTGTTTGGGTCGGTCTTTTCTGTCAGAGTCAGTTCCATTCTTTCTAAAGTTTTCCCATTCGAATTGTCCAATACTATCCTTTTCTAGATATCTAGATTTCTGTCCTTCATTATGGGATAACCGTCCCAATTCAGAGAGCTCTGATTTTGAGTAGAACAAAGCATATTCATGATTAATAGAGAATCCTCTAACTGTAGAACGCCCTGATGGATTATTTCTTATTACTGCTGTGGCTAGATAGTTTTCTTCTCCATAGATCTGGTCCATCAATAGTTTCAGGGCTGCATACTCATAATCGTCAATAGTTACGATAATAATGCCAGTGGACTTCAATAAAATTTTAGCAATTTTTAGCCTTTTATTCATCCAAGAAAGCCACTTGCTGTGCCTATATCCATCCTCTGCATCAACAAAATCATTGTTGTAGCGCCAATTTTGAGCCCCTGTGTTGTAAGGCGGGTCGATATAGATGACGTCAATCTTACCTTCGTGGGTATAAGAGAGGGTGGTGAGGGCTTCGAGGTTGTCACCCTCAATCAAGATATGGTTAGGAGCATCTTCACCCCCATTGGTGAGTGCAAGCGTTTTGTCTTCCGCTAAGACAGGAAGATTGTCGCGCAGGGCCTCTTCGGTATTCTCAACCTTCTCTTCCCACACCAAACCATACTTTTTGCTCGAGTTCAATAGTTCCAACAAGGTGCTCTTTTCGTCATTATTGAGCCCTTCTAGTTCGCGTATGCGTTTTGCCAATTCCTCTTTATCAATGCGTTGAGGCATATAGAAAAGATTGTTTTTGTAATATAGTACTTAATAGTAATTAATTTGCAAATATACAAATAATATTTTTAATAGTATGTTTTTAGAGTTTTTATTTTGAGGAAGAAACACTCCCTTGTTCTGGTAAGTGACTTTGACGGAGGGTTACTGTTCGGTCATTTTATCAAGGCGTTTCTTGATAGTATTTGCTAGTCCGCGGAGCTCCTTTCGGTTGCCGTTTTTCACCAGTGATGCAATCCTGTTCTTGTCTAAATGCGTAAGTTGTTCTGATAATTTGTTGTAGTATGAAGATGGTTTGTTGCTCAGTTTCTTGGTGTAGCACAGCACACCGAGGAGGTTGAGAAGCGGGGCAATGTTGGTGCCATCGTTGCGATTGGGGTGCATGAGTGGCGTTTGTCCGTCGGTCTTAATGGCAGCCCACAGATTGTCGTCGTTGGGCTTGAAGATGTCGGTTATCCAGTGGGTGTCTATCGTCATGAAGTTTGCCAAGCCCTTGTAGCAGTTGATGATTTTCAGTCTTTCTTCGGCTGTATAGTTGTCGGGTTCTTTTTTCTTGGCAGTGGAGTCCGCTTTCTGTGTCTCTTTTTCTAGCTGAGGGGCAGGTTCTTGCTTCCTAAACTCGGGCGGAATAGGGTCTTCGTCGTGCAGCAGGCAGTAGAGCGCCTGCAGATAGCAGAATTCCTCTATCTTGCTGTATATGTTTGTTACACCTTCCTCGATATATTGGATCGATGCATGGGGGAAGTTGTTTATCAAGGCGTAAGAATATCGCTTGTCAGGATATGCGGCATAGTCGTAAAAAAACTTGCCAAAGTGATTTACTTTTATATTGTCGATATTTTCGTTTTTCATTTTTAGTTTCCTGTCTTCCCATTCGGTAGACTTGCAGCGGTCTTTTGCTTCGTTGTAGTCGCGTTGGGCTTTTTGGACTTGTAAAAGGTAGTGTGAACGTGAATATGAATCGATATATCCACCGATTGTTAAAAGGCTTAAATTTCTACAAGTTGACAGTTTGTCATTTAGTTCATGAATCAGAGTGTATCTATTTAATTTGTCCTCTGAAAGCATTGAGTCCACAGAGACATCTTGATCCAACCAAGGTAAAAAAGGTACTCTTTCATGGAGTGATGAAGGACTAACATAATTAGTCGCATATAAATCCCATCCTAGTTTGTCCGCATGGAATAATTTGGCAGCAGATAAGTAACTAAAAGAATATTCGAGTGTTGTATTATCGGATTGCAATCCATTGATTATCTCCTCCGCTAAACGCTGGGCAGTTAGTAGCAGATAGATGTCCTCAACCCAGCGGAGGGTGTTGGTGTTGCTGTCGCAGTAGGTCTGCTTGGGTGAGGGTTGCGTCAGTTGGATGAGAATACCGTCTAGTTTGTCAATTAATTGTCCGGTGGGGAGAACGCTGAAATCTATATGTTCCATTTCTTAGAATATTTGCTGCAAAGATACAAATTTTTTTCCACATAGAGGTGTGTTATTTTTGAATATGGGACAGTGCGGTGGAAAACTGTGCTAAAAAGGAGGGTGCAGAGCGGTGTCTGCACTCTGCACTTTTTATCGTATATTTCTGAACGTCAATGGGTGCAGTGCTTGGTGCGGATTTTTTCAGGTGCAAGTTATTGCACTGCAACGGATAAATTTAGGCTTTGTGGAATTGATTGTACTTTTGCAACTGCAAACGTCAAGAATGTCGTGTGTCGCCTCAGGGAGCGGTTTCCTTGAACATTAAACAATATAAAAATGAAAAGTCAAATTTTGAAAGTCATTGCACAGACTGAAACGACTTATGTGCAGTCGAGAAAGAACGAGAACGGCCAGGTGGCTAAGTGTTACATCCGTCTGCGTGAACTGGGCGGGGAACATGAGGATGAGTATCTGTGCGCGTTGTATGGCGGACTTGCTGAACGTAGGTTCGAGCCGGGCAAACTGGTGGCGGCAAGTCTCCGCTTCTCTACCCATGAAACTAACGGTACCAGGTATCAGGACATCGTGGCTTATGAAGTCGTGCCGGTAAACTAGTTGTTCCACGTATCATGCGAATTATCTTTTATCCACGTATCACGCGTATCACACGGATTATCTTTCATCCATGTATCACATGAATTATATATATCCACGTATCACGCGAATCACACGGATAATTCATTATGCAGGCATAATAACAAGCGTTAGAGAAAGTAAATAGTTTATTCACTTGAGTTGAAGTGAGGAGGATGTTCTCGAGTAAATGGCCAAAGAATCTAAACTTCTTCTCGCAAAACTCTTAGAAAAATGAATAGAAATAATAGAGATAATAGAGATGATAGAAATAATAATAGATTTGAGAAATCTGTCACTTTGGATGGGATGATGACTTTCGGAAAGTTGGACGATGGGCTGAATGCCCTTGATTTTGCGGCTACGGAGGCTGCGGAGTTGGAACCTTTCACCGCTACATGCAAGGTGCAGGCGATGAGGGACGGCAACGTGTATATCACCGAGAAGCCTAAACGGCTGCGCAACAAGCCCCTTTTCCGCGAGGATAACTGCTCGCTGACACTGGGCAGGGACGGTAGGTATTACTTCGCGTTCTCGCTGCCTGCGGAGCTGGTGAAGGAGCTGCCCGACAGACTGGTGCATCAGTCGCTGGCTATCGCCCAAAAGGTGGAACGTCACATCCTTGGAGGAAAGGAGGAGAAGAGATGATTTACCGTATCGAATGCAAGGGGAGGAGCAAGTATGCCTGCCGCGTGAAGAGCCGCGAGGAGCTGCTGTCGCTGCGGAATGCGCCGGAGAACCTCGCACACCTCGAGAAGGCCCGTCAGGGCGACCCGTCGGAGAAAATGAAGCTCGTCCAGTTTGCCTATAACCTGGGCTTTGCGGAGGGTCCCCTGAAGGGGTGCAAGAGCGTGGGTAGCCAGTTCTTCCACGACGTGGACTGCTACGACGCAGCGGAGTCGGAGGCCACGAAAGAGTTGATTCTCGCCAAGAAGGAGGAGATAGGCTTGTTGATGCTGGAACGCTCGGTGAGCGGAGGCTGGCACTTGGTATGTCGACGGCTGCCAGGCACCACCATCTTGGAGAACCAGGTGCGTGTGGCGACGGCGCTGCATCTGGAGATGGACACCCAGAACAAGGACTTGACCAGAGTGGTGTTCTCGACCAGCGGGAGCGAGGAGGACTTGCCCTATCTGGACGACGCCCTCTTCGACGAGCCTATGTCGGCAGCGGAGTGCGAAGCCGAATACGAGCGGATGCAGCTGCGCCAATGTCGCGGTGAGGAGGCCGTCCCGGCAGGGGCCAAGCGGCAGAACAAGCATTACCGCCCTTGGGAGGAGACGTCGGGTGACGGTCAGACAAAGGGCGTTACAACGTTACAGCGTTACAGCTCGGAAAAGGAAAACACCCACGAGACAGCGTCGGGTGAGGCAGAGAGGTTCCCGACGGAGTATAAGGGGTTTGCCTATACGGAGATAATGCAGAAGTACTGGGAGCTGTTCAACGACGGCAAGGAGCCCCAAGAGGGCGACCGCGACACGCTGACCTACCAGCTGGCGTGCGACTTGCGCCATATCTGCGGTCGCAACGCTGAATGGCTGGACCAGGTGATACCCTGCTACGACGGGTTCCCCGCCGAGGAGAAGCGGAAAAAGATTGAGAACGCCCTGAATGCCAAGAGCGAGGGGATGCCCTACCGCCTGCGGCATGTGCTGACGGCTTTGAAGAGCGACAAGGTGGTGATGGCCTGCGGGGGTACGCTGACCACTCCGCCACCCATGCCCAAACGACTGCCGGCATTGGTGAGACTGCTGACCAAGAATGTGCCGTGGTTCTACAAGCCTGCAGTGGCGTCGGCGGTGTTCCCGGCCTTGGGGGCACATCTGCACGGCGTCCGCTTCCGCTATTGGGACAACGTGGAGCACGAGGCGACATTCATGAACGTGCTTGTCGGACGGCAGAGCATCGGCAAGGGCTCCATCAAGAAGCCTGTAGAGTATATCATGGACGACATCCGCCAGCGGGACATCCCCAACCGCCAACGCGAGGCGGAATGGAAACAACGAAATCCCGGGGCCAAGCAGAAGAAGGAGCCCAGACCGACGGATATCTGTATCCAGATGCTGATAGACAACCTGACGGATGCGGTGTTCAACCAACGCATTGTGGATGCCAACAACAACGGAGGCCGCTTTATCTACACCATCGTGGACGAGATTGACGCCCTGAAGAAGGTGACGTCGAAGGGGACGGCTGACGAGGTGGGGCTGCTGATACGCAAGGCCTTTGACAACTCGATGGCGGGACAGGAACGCGTGGGGGCCGACTCGGTGAGCGGCATCGCCCCGCTGCGGTGGAACTTCAACGCCTCGACCACTCCGCCCAACGCCCGCAAGTTCTTCAACAAGATGGTGAACGACGGGACCGTGAGCCGTCTGGATGTGTCGACCATCATCCGCGACGACGATGAGGACGAGGCCCCTGTGCTGGGCATCTACGACCACTCGTTTGCCGTGGAGCTGAAGCCTTACATCGACCGGCTGGAGTCGGCAAGCGGTCTGATAGAATGTCCGCAGGCGTTGCGCCTGTCGCTGGAAATGAGGCAGGAGAACCACGAGGCGGCACAGCTGTACGACTCGGAGGCGTACCGGATATTCTCTTACCGCGCGAATGTCATCGCCTGGCTGAAGGGGATGGTGCTGTATGTGGCACAAGGCTACCGCTGGGACAAGACCATCGCCGACTTCGTAAGATGGAGCCAGCAATATAACCTGTGGTGCAAGATGCTCTATTTCGGTCAACAACTGGAGAAGGAGCTGCGCGAGGAGGTGGAGATTCAACGCCAGTCGCGTCCGCAGAACCTGCTGGAGCTGCTGCCCGACGAGTTCACCCGCGAGCAATACCGCCAGATGCGGCAAAGTCAGGGGCGTGAGGGCGACGGCAACGGCACCTTGCGTATCTGGGTGAACCGCGGGTATATCGTGAACGACGCGGCGTCGGGGAGGTACTGCAAGACCGAGGCGTATCTGAAGAAGTACAGACAATGATAGGGTTGCGTGGAGAGTATATAACTAAATCTGTATGGCTTATGATTACGATTGAGAATAACTACGAATGCTTTGTGGCGCTCTGGCTCCGGCTGGAGCGCACGAGGCAGCTGTTCGGGATGCAATACCGCCGGTTCTGCATACGACATGTGATGACGTCGTGGTTCGGCACGGTGGACGATATGACGATCTGGGAGGTGTGCAACCTCACCGTGGTGGAGGAGCGGCAGTACTATGGCTTGGACGAGCTGCCCGCCCCGGGTCAGAAGCCTCGCGCCTGCCGCGAGTTCCTGCGGGCGTTGGTGGCGGTGAGGCTCGGCATCGGGGTGCGCCAGGTGGACCTGAAGGCGCTTGATGAGGCCTATAGCGCGGCGTTCCCGCATTGCACACCGCTTAATGTGGGGAAGAAACAGCGGCCGGCGAACCGCCGGGGGTAATAAAAGGGCGAACCTCGGCCGACGAACCGCCAGTGGGCGGCCCCCCCCCGCCAGCGGACCGCCGGTGGTAATAATTGAGAAGAGATTATTGCAGACTGTTGTTACTCAACACTTGGGCGGCCTGAGTGGCTGCCCTGTTTTTCTTGATGCGGGTTGATTTTTGCTGTGTTTTGGGCCTCACTCGAACCAAAAACTGATTTTATGAAATATTGTATTATTACTTCAATATTTCAAATATAAAATTTGCAATTAGTGAGGCAATAATACCAAGAATGAATCCCCCTCCACCCCATATAATTTTGGTTTTGGTGGAGATGTTTATGTCGCTTTTCCATTCCTTGACATGGTTAATGAATAGAGAAATAAAGCCATAATTTTTTTGGCCTCCGAATATTGTTCCCATATTGTTATTTATTTATGAATAAGATTCTTTAAAGAACTAATTAATCCAATTATTGTTTGGTTAATCGTCGTGCTGTGGGTGTTTAATTGTTGTTTGGCTTCATCACCATCAATAATGGTCACATTATAATTATCAATTGAGTTCAAATGATTACGCAGAAAAATCTCTTTTGAGTCAGTTATTAATTGTTTTCTTTGAGTTTGTCCAGCTAAAAATATGCACAATTCATCGATATTCTTCTTGTCAACAGACTGTATTCCTCCTTTATACATATAAAATATCTTAGATTCTTTTATTTCTGCTTGTATAATATAGTTGAAAAGAGTTTTTGTCACATCATTTTCAATCCAAATTTCTTTGTATTTGGTTAACAATATACTTTCACTTTTGCCTTCCTTATTTTCACCGGCATAGTCTATAACCATTTTGAATGGATTATCTTGCATGAAAACAATTATTACGTTGAAAAGTTTATCTTTATCCACGCAAGCTGCATTCATAAAATCAGCACTGACAACAAAGTTATTCATGGCTAGTTTGTAATTTTTTTTCTAAAAAGGCAATATCATCATCAAGTGATGTGATATAGAAATCTTTAGGCCAATCAATGTCTCCCATTTGAGAAACGTTAACTCTTTTGAGTATGGCAGAGTCTTTATTTGTATTATTCCTAGATTCGATAAAATAGATTGCAACATCGTTACTGGATATTTTCCCTTCGGCAATCCTTCGTCTTAGCCGTTTTAGCATATACTCACTATGGGTTTCTATTAGAAAGGTCTTTTGTTCCGATATGTCAGAGGATTGGGTGTACTTCTTTTGGGTAGAAGAGATAATAATATCAATAAATAAATCCGCTAATGATGCTTGCATTTTTGGGTGTAAATGAATCTCTGGCTGTTCAATGATGTTTAAGGATTTGTTTTCAGACATAAATCCTTGAACAAGAATGGGTAATATCTGTGAATACCCGAATCCAACATCTGTAATATCAAGTTTTAAACCATTTTGAGTCACCTTAATATTGTGTATAATGTCCCTTAATTCTTTCACAGAGAACTTAATTTCGAAATCCTTGAGCCAGTTGTTGATTTTATCGCATAATACTTTGTCTCGTTTAAGTATTTCGGCTAATCGTTGGCCGTTTTGAGCATCTATATTATATGAAGAATTTGATTCATCTAAAAAGTAGTATCGTTGAGGATATGCCCTTAAAGGACCCACATAGGATATGTTATCCGATTCAAATATATCCTCTAAAGATTCGTACGCACTATTTATCAAAGGAATAACAAATTTCTCGTATATATTTTTTTCATATTTGTATTCAAGTTCAAGGCCTGAAAATGAAGTTCTGTTTGTTTTTACATTACTAATATCTATGCCTTTGATTGTGCTGAATAATGAAGACATATTCGATTTTTGTATGTGGTAGCCTATTTCTCCAGTTTCATTTATTCTTATGTAGCAGCGTCGTATGGACATACGTTTTGAATTCTGGGGGATTTGTAGCTCATAACACAAATTTGTTTTGTTATTTTTTAGTAATGAGATTATTTTTAAATAATAAGAACAAATGGTATTTATATTAGGGATTAATTCAGATTCGTCACCACCAGAACTCTCTATGATTTTATTGTCTATCGCAAACTGCCAGGGTTTAGAGGTTAGAAAATCGTCTAAATACTCATTAATGCTATGGCGAAATTGATGATTATAATAAGAATATCTTATGTCATCATTTTTTTGGCTTTCTAAATAATTAACGTATTCATGAATGTATTGACTGTTGTTGTTTCCATTGTTGTTGTCTAAAACTAATACAGGACTATTTTGGTTGAGAATTTTTCCCCCATCAAATATCGGGTATATTATTGCAAAATACCTATAAAATTCCCGAAAGAAAGATATTTCAAAGCGGCTTAATAAAGATTCATCATCCAATCCAAATTCAATCGAAAGAATGTTGGAACGTTTTTTGTCTTTAATGACATTTATATCTTCTCCCAAGTTGACATAATGTCCATTTAGTTTTAAGGCAGACGAGTAAGTGTCTTTGTTGTTGATGGTCTGTTCAATAGCAAGTAATAGTTGTAGGATGCTACTTTTGCCAGAACTATTTGCACCGAGTAAAATTGTGAGCGGTTTTATCTCTATGTCAGCCTCGGAAAATGCTTTGTAGTTTTTAAAATAAAGACGATTCAAAATGGAACTCATAAAAAATGATATTTATAGTGATTATCTTGAGATTGTCTAGTTGGTTCTACTGTGGGTTAAATATTATGTCCTTATGAAATTTCTATCCCTATTTCTTATGTTCGTATTACTTACAAGTTAAAAAAACGGTGCAAAGATACTATTTTTTTTTGATTATTTAAAAAAATGTAAAATAAGATGTCCTTATTGTTAGATTATTCAGAGTCTAATGAAATTATATCTGATTAAATAATATCTGGCTATTTGGATTTTTTTTTGTATTTTTGCAAAATGCGAGGGGGTGCGCTTGGCGCGCTGAGGGGTTTGATTGAGTTGGAGATATGATAGAGGGGAGAGAGATTATAGATTTGATAGAGGGGATAGAGATTATAGATTTGATAGAGGGGATAGATTTGATAGATTTGATAGAGGGGATAGAGAATGTAGATTTGATAGATTTATTGATTTATAGAAATAGACATATATATGGGCAGGTTTTTTACTGGTAGGACTAAGATGGCTGACGTGGTGTCGATGAATCATTCGCTGATTCTGGCGATGCCGCGCTTCGGCATTGCATTGGGGTTCGGGGAGCAGAGTGTGCAGGAGATTTGTGCCAGATACGGGCTGCCTGTGGACTTTGTGCTGCTGATTTTCAATGTGTATACGTTCGACGACTATCTGCCCGACGGGGACGACCTGATGCGGACGGATTTCAGTCCGCTGGTGCCTTATCTGGAGGCAAGCCATCGGTACTATCTGTCGGAGCGGCTGCCGCACATTGAGCGGCATCTGCTGCATGTGGCGGGCAGTGCGGGCGAGCGGTACGGCTCGATTCTGAAACAGTTTTTCGAGGATTACCGCAAGGAGGTGGTGGAGCATTTCGAGAGCGAGGAGCGCGAGGTGTTCCCGTACCTTGAGGAGCTGATGAAGGGGGTGCGCGGCACCCGTCCGATGAGCGAGCATTTTGCCGACAACCACACCGATTTGGTGGACAAGCTGGGCGATTTGACACAGATTCTGTACAAGTATATCCCGTGCGAGGGCTTTGAGGAGGAGTTGAACGAGCTGGTGTTTGCCATCATGCAGCTGAGTGCGGACTTGGAGAAGCACGCTTTGATTGAGGAGCGTATCCTGCTGCCGTATGTGGAGCTGCTGGAAAGGAGACAGGAGGAATGAAGGCGAAGAGACAGGTGCTGGTGGTGGAGCCGAGCGACATCGTGCGCGAAGGGCTGCGGTCGTTGCTGGACGAGGAGGAGTTTGTGATGCAGGCGCCTCTGCGCGAGATTCCGGCGGACATGGCGCAGCGGATTGGCCGCCAGCAGCCGGACATACTGATACTGAATCCCACCCTGCTGAACACGCCGCCAAGGATGCAGCTGGTGGCCATCCAGCAGGCGAGGACGAGTATGGCTGTGGTGGCACTGGTGTATGAATATGTGGAGCCGTCGCTGCTGAGCCAGTTCAAGACGGTGCTCGACATCAGGGAGAAAGGAAACAGGGTGGCGCAGCTGTTGCGCGAGAGCTGCCAGCAGGAGCAGGAAGACGAGGAGGGTTATGAGCTGAGCGAGCGCGAGACGGAGGTGCTGGTGCTGCTGGCCAAGGGCTGCAGCAGCAAGGAGATTGCCGACAAGCTGAATATCAGCATCCACACGGTGAACACCCACCGCAAGAACATCACGCGGAAGACGGGTATCAAGAGTGTGGCGGGTTTGGCGGTTTATGCTTTGCTGCATAATTTGGTTGTGGGGTAGAGGGGATAGAGATGATAGAGACGATAGATTTGATAGATACGATAGATTTTTATGAATGAGAAGAATGTTGAACGGCTTTGGAACGCTAACTACACTAAGGTGTGGGTGGCGAACTTTATGATTTTCTTCTCGTTCATGCTGCTGACGCCGCTGCTGCCGATTTATCTGCACGAGCAGTTCGCGGCAGACAAGGACACGATAGGCTTGGTGCTGTTCGGGTATGCGGTGATGGCGTTGGTGGCGCGTCTGTTTTCGGGCTATGTGGTGGACAGCTTCCCGCGGAAGATGGTGCTGCTGATTAGTTTCACGGTGTTCACGCTGTTCTTTGTGGGCTATGTGGCCGCAGGGACGCTGATGCTGTTTGCGGCGGTGAGGACGGTGCACGGTATGCCTTTCGGCTTTACGACGGTGGCGAACAGCACGGTGGCCATCGATGTGCTGCCCTCGTCGCGGAGGACGGAGGGGATAGGCCTGTATGGGTTGAGCAACAACCTGGCATCGGCCATCTCGCCGACGATAGCGATATGGATATACACGACGACACATAATTTCGACATCATCTTCTGGCTGGCGATGGGAGTGGCCACAGTAGGGCTGCTGATAGACGCCACGGTGAAGACCCGCCCGAGGGAGCTGGTGAAGGACAAACAGCCGATCTCGCTGGACCGATTCTTCCTGATGAAGGGGATGGGCGAGGCGTTGACGATGGTGTGCTTTGCCTTCTCGTATGGCGTGATGAGCACGTATGTGGCCATCTACGGCAAAGAGCGACTGGGGATAGAAGGCGGCTCGGGGACGTTCTTCCTGCTGCTGTCGCTGGGACTTATCCTGTCGCGGCTGCAGGGCAACAAGGCGTTGCGGGAGGGGAAGATAACGCACAATGCCTCGCTGGGCGTATGCGTGTCGCTGATAGGATACCTGATGTTTGCCGCACTGCCCAATGCAGTGGGATACTACGGTGCGGCGTTGGTGATAGGATTGGGGAACGGACACATGTACCCGGCATATCAGAATATGTTTGTGAATCTGGCGCCCCACACGCAGCGGGGAACGGCCAACAGCTCGATACTGGTGGCGTGGGATGTAGGCGTGGGACTCGGGATACTGCTGGGCGGTGTGCTGAGCGAGGCGTGGGGTTACGGAGCCGCCTTCTGGGCAGCGTGGATAGTGAACCTGACCGGGTTTGCGGGGTTCTGGCTGTATGTGAAAGGCCATTTCACGCGGGAGCGGCTGCGCTGAATGTTGAATTGTTAAATTGAAGATAATAAAATATTAAGAATATGTTACGCAAGGTTAGAATTGGTTTGGCCCTTTTGTTTTTCACGGCCATCACGTTGCTGTTTCTTGATTTCACGGGTGTGTTGCACCTGTATCTAGGCTGGCTGGCAAAGGTGCAGCTGCTGCCTGCGGTGCTGTCGCTGAATGTGGCGGTGGTGCTGTTTTTTGTCGTGGTGACGCTGCTGGTGGGCAGGACGTACTGCTCGGTGGTGTGCCCGATGGGTGTGATGCAGGATATTTTCGGCTGGTTGGGCGGACGGTGGAAGAAAAACCGTTTCCACTATACGAAAGGCTGCAAGTGGCTGCGCTGGACGATGCTGGCGTTGTTTGTGGTGCTGATGGTGCTGGGGTTGAATGCTATCGCCATCCTGATAGCCCCGTACAGCGCCTACGGACGCATTGCGACGAATCTGTTCCAGCCGGTGTATATATGGATAAACAATCTGTGTGCCTATTTTGCCGAGCGTGCGGGGAGCTATGCTTTCTACAAGACGGATGTGTGGGTGAAGAGCGGAGTGACGCTGGCAGTGGCCGCAGTGACCTTTGTGTTGATAGGATTCCTGTCGTTCCGTTGGGGACGCCTGTGGTGTAACACGGTGTGCCCTGTGGGGACGGTGCTGGGATTCCTGTCGAAATTCGCCCTGTTCCGTCCGGTGATAGATACGGACAAGTGCAACGGCTGCAAGAAGTGCGCCAGGAACTGCAAGGCGATGTGTATCGACCCCGAGACGCATACGATAGACATGACGCGCTGCGTGGCGTGCATGGATTGCCTGGAGAACTGCCACCAGAAGGCCATCACCTACAGCCGCCGCAAGGCTGTGGCGAAGAAGGACGAGGTGGACGGCTCGCGCCGCAAATTTGTGGTGACTACGGCTGCCGTGGGGGCCGCCCTGGCCGTTGAGGCACAGGAGAAGAAAGTGGACGGCGGTTTGGCCGCTCTGGTGGACAAGCAGCTGCCGGAGCGCAATGTGCCGCTGAAACCTTTCGGCGCCAAGAGCCTGAAGAACTTCTCGAGCCGCTGCACGGGTTGCCAGCTGTGTGTGAGCGAGTGCCCGCAGAATGTGCTGCGTCCGTCGAAGAAACTGACGACGATGCTGCAGCCGGAGATGGTGTTTGACAAAGGGTTCTGCCCGCCGGAGTGTACGAAGTGCAGCCATGTGTGTCCGACAGGAGCCATCAAGCCCATCACACCCGAAGAGAAGAGTGCCATCAGCGTGGGACATGCCGTAACGGTGGCGAAGAACTGCCTGCTGGCGCAAGGTGTGGAGTGCAACGCCTGTTCGCGCCATTGTCCTGCCGCCGCCATCAGCATAGTGAGCGATGCTTCGACCGGGCACAGCCGTGTGGCCGTCAACGAGTCGCGCTGCATAGGCTGCGGAGCGTGCGAATATTTCTGCCCGGTGCGTCCGTTCAGCGCCATCTATGTCGAGGGACGCGAGGTGCACACCACAGTATGAGAAGACTTAACTTAAAAAAATAAATCTAAATAAACATCAAACAAAACTATGAGCAAGTTATTAGATACGCTTAGCGTAGTGAAAACGTACAAGTTCTGGAAAGAGCTTGTGATCATGACCCTCGGTATGTTCGTTACCGCAGCGGCAGTATATTATTTCTTGGTGCCGAGCAAGCTGATTATCGGTACCATATCCGGTTTGTCCATCGTGCTGGATAACATCTTCCAGGCGGCTGGCATCCATATTGGACTGTCGGTCATCATTATGGCCATCAACGCGATACTGCTGATACTGGCGTGGGTGTTGATAGGACATGAGTTTGGAGCGAAGACAGTGTACACGGCCATGATACTGGGTCCGTTGACCGATGTGTGGGATGCCATCCTCCCGTGGCAGAAGATTGCCAACGAGAACCTGGTGACTGGAACCCCCTCGGTGATGGGCGACCCGTGGCTGGATTTGTGCTGCTTCGTGCTGTTGCTGAGTGCCTCACAGGCATTGATGTTCAGCATCAACGCATCGACAGGCGGACTGGACATCCTGGCCAAGATTGTGAACAAGTATCTGCACTTCGACATCGGCACATCGGTGAGCATTGCCGGTGCCGTCATCTGCTGTACGGCTTTCTTCATTAACCCGTTCCGCATGGTGGTCATCGGACTTATCGGCACCTGGATTAACGGATTGGTGGTGGACTACTTCACGGCATCGCTGAACAACCGCAAGCGCGTGTGCATCGTGTCGAAAGACTACGACCGCATCCGCCGCTATATCATCGACGACCTGCATCGCGGCTGCACCCTCTATGAGGTGATTGGCGGCTACAGCAACGAGCGCAGCATCGAGCTGGAGGTGCTGCTGACGAAAGATGAGTTCAGCAACCTGATGGCCTTCCTGAGAGACAACGAAATCAACGCCTTCACCACCGCGGGCAATGTGAGCGAGGTGTATGGCCTGTGGACCAAGCACAGCAAGAAAAAGGCCATCAAACAGAACGCAGAGACCAGATAGGGCTCAGGCGGCGTTGCGTGCCGACAAAGTGAAACGATAAAAATCAAAATATTATGAAAAAACCAAAACTTTTCGACAAGCGGTTTCTGCCCATGCTGTGGATAGGACTCGCCTTCTGGGTGGGCTCCATTGCAATCATGTACATCCTTGAATGGGCAGGTGTGGAAATGGCCGGTCAGGATAACCTTTTCGACCTTGGAAAGACCATGTTCCAACGGTTGCCCATCTTCACGCTGCTGCTGTTCTGCCTCTTGCAGCCGATACTGGAGGAGATGAGTTTCCGCCTGTGGGGTGTGGGCAAAAAGTGGACCTTAGTGCTCTGCCTTGTGCTGATGGCAATGTTCGGCGTAAGTTCGATTGGCCTGCTGGGATTGCTTTTTGTCGTGGGCATCATACTGGTGACGGTACTTGTGAAGGACAGGTTCGTGCAGGTGTGGCTCAATGCCATTCTCAGCTCGCTGCTCTTCTCGCTGTGCCATATCTCCGGTTTCGGCAACGATGTGCTGGGGATGACGCTGGGACTTTCCGACATCTTCGGCATGGCCCTGGTGTGCTGCTGGCTGACGGTGAACATCAGCTTCTGGCTATCGTGCCTGCTACATGTGCTCAACAACTCGTTGTCAATCATCCTGCCACTGCTTTTCCTGCCTGATGTGCAGACAGGTCGCATCATCGTCTCGTACGAGGATTCGCCCAACATGAAGGAATTGGCCACGGTGATTGAGCCGGTGCGGCCTTTTGCCGACAACAGCGCCCTGCTTGCCGGAGCGGCCACGCAGAGCGAGCTTGCCGCTGGCGCCAAGGACTTCTACCTGGTGGGAGAACCGGCCGAGATAGCAAGAATGATTGCCTCGCAACGTATGGGCATCCCCGCTGATGTGTTGTTCGACTGGAAGGCAAAGGAAGAATCGCTTGAGGAACGTATCGTTCTGCGCGTGAACGATATCAAGAAGGAAGTGTACAGCTGCGACGACCTCTACGACCACTATATGTCGCAAATTGCCTGCTACCTTGATGAACCTTTGCGCATGGACACCACCGAGGTGATGCTGAAGGAGATATGGCTGGTGTATGACGACGGACACGAAGAGCTGCTCACCGACTCGTGTGAGCACTTCAACGACGTCTATAGCCGTCTTATGTCCAATCCCTATGGCATCCGTGGCAACGAGATTGTCATGCTGTCGGAGGAAGTGAACGACAGCACCGTCGCCTTCCACTACTATTGCCGTCTGAACGAGAATGCCTTGCAGAAAGAGGTGGACAAGATGAACGCGGCGATGGACAAGCTGAAACACGTCGACTACCACCTTGACTACCGCGATGGACGCAAAGTAACCTATATCACCATCCATTAGTTGGTTGCTGAAAAGCTTATCCGACACTCATCCAACATATCAACGTACAATAAATCAAACATAAAACCCTATACAATGGACCGCAGAGAATTTCTAAAAAGCATGGGCGCTGGTGCCTTGGTCACGGCAGCGATGGCCGCAGGTTGCGACTCGCCAAACAAAACGAGTGCCGAAGGATTCGCCACGGGCGAGGTGCCTACCGACAAGATGACGTACCGCACGGGCACGCACGGCGAAAAGGTGTCGCTGCTGGGGTATGGCTGTATGCGCCTGCCGTCGACGGAAGACGGCAAGGACGGCAACCAGACCGAGGGCGACCTGGATCAGGACCGCATCAACGAGCTGACCGACTACGCCATAGCGCACGGTGTCAATCTCTTCGACACAGCTCCGCGTTATTGCAAGGCGCGTTCGGAGATAGCGATGGGCAAAGCCCTCAGCCGCCACCGCCGCGACGAGTATCTGGTGAGCACCAAACTCTCCAACCAGAATGCCGCCCTGTGGAGCCGCAAGGGGAGCATCGAGATGTTCGAGCAGTCGCTGGAACGGCTGCAGGTGGATTATGTCGATTTCTACATGCTCCATTGTGTGGGTCTTCCGGGACGCGATTTGGACGGAAACCCCGTCGCCCCGCACGATGTGTTCATGCGCCGCTTTATCGACAACGGAATGCTGGACTGGCTGATGGAGCAGCGCGCCAAAGGGCGTATCCGCAACCTGGGGTTCTCCTATCACGGCGATGTGAAGGTGTTTGACGAAGCATTGGCCATGCACGAGAAGGTGCATTGGGACCATGTGCTCATCCAGCACAATTACATCAACTGGCAGCATGCCGACTCGCTGTCGCCCGACGGGGGAGGGGATGCCAATTCGGAGTACCTCTACGGCGAGCTGGCCAAACGCGACATACCGGTGTTTGTGATGGAGCCGTTGTTGGGTGGACAACTGGCCAACCTGCCGCAGTTTGCCGTCGACGAGTTGAAGAGCCGCGCTCCCGAAAAGAGCTTGGCCTCGTGGGCATTCCGCTTTGCGGGTTCGATGCCGAGAATCCTGACGGTGCTCAGCGGTATGACCTATATGGAACATTTGCAGGACAATCTACGTACGCTGGCACCCCTTGAGCCGCTGAACGACGAGGAGATGGCGCTGCTGCGTTCGATAGCCGACCGCTATGTGGAGTTTCCCCTTGTGCCCTGCACGGGTTGCCAGTATTGCATGCCCTGTCCTTACGGAATCGACATTCCCGGCAACTTCGCCCATTACAACAAGATGGTGAACGAGGGCAACCTGCTGGATGCCCCGGGCGATGATGCCAGCGGCGACGAACGCAGAGCCTACCGCAAGGCCCGCAGAGCCTATCTGGTGAGCTACGACCGTGCGGTGCAGCGTGAACGCCAGGCCGACCACTGCATCGGCTGCGGCCGTTGTCTGCACGAGTGTCCGCAGGGTATCGACATCCCCGGAAAACTGGCCAATATCGAGAAGGTGCTGAGGGACTTCGGCGCATAAGAACAGAAACAGGGCCTTACGGTCGGACTCAGCTGTAAGGCCTTTTTAATAACAACCAAACAATCAGTCGCATGAATATATTGTTTATAGGTACAACCGAGATTATTGTCATCGTGCTTGTGGTGCTGCTGCTTTTTGGCGGGAAGAAGATTCCCGAGCTGATGCAGGGCATGGGAAAAGGGGTGAAGAGCTTCAAAGATGGCATGAACGGGATAGAGAATCCCACCCAGAAAGAGAAGGACACAGAAGAAAAGAAATCTTGAATGCTTGAATTCGTTAATGTGTTAATTCGTTAATTCGTTAGTCACTTTTTGAATTCGTTAATGTGTTAATTCGTTAGTCTTTTTTTTCGTTGATAAGTTGATAAGTTGATACGGTTTGCATCATATCAACATAAAACATTTCAACATCTAACATATTCAAGTATTCCTTCATGGACTTCTGGGGACATCTTGACGAGTTGAGGGGCTGTCTGCTGAAAGCCCTTGCTGCCGTAGCTGTCGCAGCGGTGGCTGCATTCTGCTGCAAGAGTTGGATTTTCGCCCTTGTGATGGCTCCCAGTCGCGACACATTTGTCACCTACCGTCTTTTCGAGCTTGTCACTGGTTCGGCCGTCCGTTTCCAGATAGCCCTTTTCAATCCCGAATTGGCGCAGCAGTTCATTGTCCACATGCGAGTGGCGTTATGGATTGGGCTGCTGGTCGTCTCGCCCTATGTGATCTACCTCTTGTTCCACTTTGTCGCCCCGGGGTTGTACGCCCACGAGCGGCGCCATGCTGTCAAGGCGGTAGCGGGAGGATACGTCATGTTCCTTCTGGGTGTGGCACTCAACTATTTCCTGATATTCCCACTTGCTTTCCGTTTTCTCGGCACCTATCAGGTGAGTCCCGATGTGCCCAACAGGATCGCCCTCACGTCGTATATCGACATGCTGCTGATGCTCTGTTTCCTGATGGGGGTGGTGTTCGAGTTGCCCATCCTGTCGTGGCTGCTGGCCAAGATAGGAGTGTTGAAAGCCTCGTTCATGCGCCGCTATCGCCGTCATGCGGTGGTGGTGGTGCTCATCGTCTCCGCCGTCATCACGCCCACGGGCGACGCGCTCACCCTGTCGCTTGTGGCGTTGCCCATCTATGCGCTTTATGAGATAAGCATCGGGGTGGTGCGGCGAGCCGAAAGAAAAACCCAATGATAACCCTTATATTCCGTCATACCATGAAAAGAATAGCCTCATTCCTTATCGTCGTACTTCTTGTGGGGTCGCCGCTTTATGCCCAACGCGCCGCCCGCCAGTTGGCGCAACGTGTGTTGGGCAAGCAAGCCGGACAGTTCGAGTTCGTGCTTCGTGCCGACACTGTCGATTACTTCACCCTTTCCTCCCATAAGGGGAAAGTGAGGGTGGAAGGCAACAAAGATAACTCTATGGCCATGGGGCTCAATTACTACCTCAAAGCGTATGCGCATGTGCATGTTTCGTGGTACGCCAGCCAGCCTGTCGAGCTGCCTCGCAAGCTGCCGCAGGTGGAGGAGCCGGTCACCCGTCGCTGCAAGATGCCCGTCAGGTTCTTCCTCAACTACTGCACTTACGGCTACACGATGCCCTGGTGGCAGTGGCCGGAGTGGGAGCGCTTTATCGACTGGATGGCCCTCAACGGGGTGAACATGCCACTGGCGCTCACGGGGCAGGAAGCCGTGTGGCAGGAGGTGTGGCGCGAGCTGGGCATGACCGACGACGAGATACGCGCTTATTTTAGCGGTCCGGCGCATCTCCCTTGGCATCGTATGGCCAACCTCGACGGCTTTGGTGGCCCCTTGCCGCAAAGGTGGATTGACGGGCAGCGCAACCTACAGAAAAAGATATTGGCACGTGAGAGGGATCTGGACATGACACCCGTGCTGCCGGCTTTTGCCGGACATGTGCCGAAGCAGATTGCCGAGCGTTACCCCCAGGCCGACATCAAGCGGCTGAGCAGCTGGTGCGGTTTCGAGCCAACCTGTTTCATGAACTCCACCGACAGCCTGTTTTCCGTCATCCAGCGCCTCTATCTCGAAAAGCAGACCGCCCTTTATGGCACCGACCACATCTATGGGGTGGACCCGTTCAACGAGATGGACCCGCCCAGTTGGGAGCCGCAATACTTGGCCTCGGTGTCGGAGAACATCTATGCTTCGCTGCAGCAGGTGGATTCGGTGGCACGATGGCTGCAGATGTCGTGGGTGTTCTACTATAAACGTAAGCAGTGGACACCCGAAAGGTTACGGGCTTATCTCACCGCTGTGCCTCAGGGCAGGATGGTGCTGCTCGACTACTTCTGCGAGAAGACCGAGGTGTGGCGCGAAACCGAAGGCTTTTTCGGGCAACCCTTTATCTGGTGCTATTTGGGCAATTTCGGAGGGAACACCATGCTTGTGGGCGACCTCAACGTGCTGAGCAGCAAGCTGGACGCAGCCTATGGCGAACAGGGCGGAAATATGCTTGGCGTGGGCTCCACTCTGGAGAGTTTCGACAACAGTCCGCAGATATTCGAACTGTTGCTGGAGCATCCGTGGGTGTTGGACGAACCCGCTGAAAGGGTGGCGGCATTCACCCGCCGTTGGGCCGACCTGCGCTATGGCGCAGAGAATGAAGCGTGCCGCGAGGCGTGGCGGCTGCTGGTGGACTCGGTCTACAAGGACTGGTCGTTCTATGGTCTTGGTACCCAGATGGTGGCGCGGCCTTCCCTTTCGGGTCACGGCACCTACTACACCAAGCCCTATTATTCCTACGACAACGGCACGCTGCTGAGGGCCATACGGCTGATGATGCAGTCGCCCTCTAAACGTGTTTCTTACCAATACGATGTGGCCAACCTGTTGTCGCAATGGTTGGGCAACCATTTTATGGAGGTGCGCGATGCCTACAGCGCCGCCTACCGCAGGGAAGATACCGCCTCGATGCGCCGCTATGCCACCTTGGCGCTTGCGATGATCGACGATGCCGACACCCTGCTGCGTACGGTGAAGCCTTTCGATTACTACGAGTGGGCAAAACAGGCCCATTCGTGGGGCAGGGGAGAGCGGGAGCAGTGGTACTACGAAACCCAGGCACGCACGCTGCTCACCGTGTGGGGTGGGCCGGTGCTGAACGACTACGCCAATCGCATGTGGGGACGGCTGCTGAAGCAATACTACCGCATGCGGTGGAGTCTGTTTTTCGACGCTGTGGATTCTTCTTTGTCCGTGGGTGGTCGTTTTGACGAGAAGGCTTTCGGCGAAAGACTTTCGGCGTTTGAGAACCATTGGGCGGGGACAGCAAGTTGGGTGATTGCCGAAGGGAAGCGGGGTGGCACCATCGATGTGGCCAAGTACATTATGCAAAAGATAGATAAAGGCTGTTACGATGTGCCTAACCGTGTGGTCGAGACGTTGGGCGCATATAAGCGGCGTTTCCCCGAGGCGCGGCTGCAGGACATATACAAATTCTGCTTCCAGGACATCTACGGTCCCGGTCATATCATCAGCGACTCTGCCGCCTGTGCCGGCTACATCCTCCGCGAGATGGAGCAGATGGCTCCCGGTCGGGAACCCTATCCCGAATATGAATATACCGGCATCGAAGGCAACTTTGTACGGGTGAACATCAGTGTTGTCAAGGATGGAAAAATTGAGCTTGGACGCTTCGTCCAGTTGTTGATGCAGAGTGCCCAGGGGGTCAACCCCATGCCCCTCTACGACTGGCGCGGCCAGTGGCAACGGATAGCGGTGTCGCTGCGGACGCTCTTCCCCGAGGCAGAATACAACGAGGACACCGCCAAACTGGAAAAGATGTTCGACGGCGGCAACTACGTCTATCATCATAGTCGGCGGTTCAACGAGGTCTATGCGCCACACTACCGCCTCATCCGCCGCGACCTTTTCGAGCAGGAAATCCTCCCCCTGTTGAAGTGACAGCAAAACCTGCTGTCTGCCATCATGGCCGCAGCGGATTGCTTTTTCCCCCTCTCTGTTGATAAGTAATGGAGGGAAAAACGCGTGGTTAGCGGGATTATGTGTATCTTTGCATTGTCCTTTTCAGGGACGTTTAATATAATAATAATTTAAAATACAGGAATATGGCACTGTATATCACTAATCACCCGTTGATTCAGCACAAGCTGACTATCATGCGCAAGAGGGAGACGGGTACCCTCGAGTTCCGTGAACTGTTGAAGGAGATAGGCATGTTGATGGGGTATGAGGTCTGTCGTGATTTCCCCTTGAAAGAGGTGGAGATTGAGACCCCCATGCAGAAAATGACAGCGCATGAGCTGGACGGCAAGAAGGTGGCTGTGGTGCCCATCCTGCGTGCTGGGCTGGGCATGGTGGACGGTCTGCTTACCTTGATTCCCGCTGCCAAAGTGGGACATATCGGCATGTATCGCGACGAAAAGACGCACGAGCCGGTGTTCTATTACTACAAGATGCCCGAGGGCAAAGACCGCATGGTCATCCTCACCGACCCCATGCTGGCCACAGGGGGCAGCGCCTGCGATGCCATCAAGCGGTTGAAAGACGACGGATACACCCACATCCGCATGGTCTGCCTCGTGGCCTCACCGCAGGGGGTGGAACGCTTGCAGCGAGAGCATCCCGATGTGGACATCTACACCGCCGCCCTCGACGACGGACTGAACAAAGACTGTTACATCCTGCCCGGATTGGGTGATGCGGGCGACAGAATATTCGGCACCCTTTAGTTATGACAAAATCTATTATTTAAAATAATCAGCATCTATATGAAAAAAGTTATCATTCTACTCCTTCTTGTCCTTCCCTTGATGGTTACGGCACAGCGTGTTAAGAGAATTCCCAACGCGACAGACACGCCCCAGCCCCGCAATGTCATCTTCATTGTGGGCGACGGCATGGGTACCGCCCAGGTCTATTCATCCATCGTGGCGCAAGGCACTCGGGGAAGTGCCTTTCTGCGTTTCCCCTACAGCGGCTTCTCCCGCACCTATTCCTACAACCGCTACACCACCGACTCCGGTGCTGGCGGCAGTGCCCTCATGACCGGGCACAAGGTGGAGAACCGCCATATCGCCAAGGGACCCGACGGCACCGACTACAACTCCTTCCTTGTCGACGCCAAGCGTTTCTTCGGCAAGGCTGCTGGCTTCGTGGTCACCTGCAGCGTGCTCGACGCCACACCCGCTTCCACCTATGCCCATGTCACCGACCGCAAGCTCTTCGACAGCATCAGTCTTCAGATGGCCCAATGCCCCTTTGAGGTGATGATTGGCGGTGACAAGAACCATTTCCTTCCTGAGAATAGAAAGGATGGCAAGGCCCCTCTCGACACCCTTATGGCTCGTGGCTATGATATGGTCTACAGCGTGATGGATATGAGCCAGAGCCGCAGCCGCAAAATCTGTGGCCTTCTTACGCCCGACAATCCCGACAAAGCCATGACCCGTGGTCGCATGCTCACCCTCGGCGCCCTCAAGGCCATCGAGACCCTCAACGGCTACGACAACGGCTTCGTGCTTATGATTGAGGGCTCGCAGATTGACTGGGCTTGCCACAACAACGACAGCCTCTACCTTGCCGCCGAGATGGCCGACTTCGAAGACATGCTCCATGCCGTCCTCGACTTCGCCCAACGCGATGGACAGACCCTTGTGGTGGTGACTGCAGACCACGAGACCGGTGGCCTCACGCTCAAGAACGGCAGTATCGCCGACCGCTACAACTGCCCCTCATGGTCCACCGGCGGACATACCGGCGTGATGGTTCCTGTGTTTTCCTACGGCCCCGGAGCCAACCTTTTCAGCGGCGTGATGCAGAACACCGACTTTTACAACAAACTCATGCTCCTCATGGGTACCAAGTGGAACTGAAAAAATGTGTGAATGCTTGAATGCTTGAATGCTTGAATGTGTTAACGTGTTAATGTGTGAATGTGTGAATCTTTGACTAACGAATAAACACATTCACGAATTTACGAATTCAAGATGACTAACGAATTAACACATTAACGAATTAACGAATTATATTTATTATGATAAAGTTCTGTGTACGGCTGGTGCAGCGTTGGCTGCCCGAACCCTTTATCTTCGCCATCATACTCACCCTTGTTGCTGCGGCCTTGGCCATGCCCATCTGCCATCAGACGCCCCTCGAGGTCATCGACCACTGGGGTGGCGGAGTGTGGAATCTGCTTGCTTTCGCCATGCAGATGGCGCTGGTGCTCGTATGCGGCTCGGCACTTGCCGCCGCTCCTGTCGTCAAACGGGGCATCAGTCTGCTGGCCGCCATCCCCAAGACTCCCGTTGCTGCCATCTCCCTAGTCACCGCCGTCTCGGCACTCGCCTGCTGGCTCAACTGGGGCTTCGGCCTTATCGTCGGCGTGATTTTCGCCAAGGAGATTGCCCGCAAAATGCCGCAAATCGACTATCGGCTGCTTATCGCTTCTGCCTACAGCGGTTTCGTGGTGTGGCATGCAGGCCTTTCGGGCTCCATCCCTCTCACTATGGCTACTCCCGGCGAAGCCCTCACCAAGGCCACCAACGGGATTCTTACCAGTCCTGTGCCTGTATCCCAGACCATCCTCGACTATCATAATATCATCATCGTCTTGGTGGTCATGGCGGCCATCGTTGTCACCAATGCCTTGATGTATCCCAAGAAAGATGTCGTCACCGTGAACCCCGCACTCCTCGAAGAAGAGACGGCCTCCACTGCCAATGCCGGCAGCCTAGCAGCAAAGAACGTCTCCGGCGACAAGCCTGCCCTCACTCCCGCACAGCGCATGGAGCAGTCGCGCCTGCTGTCGTGGATTGTCGCTGGTGTCGGGTTTACCTATCTGGTGTATCATCTTGGCTGGGGCGGCGGCTCATTCGACCTGGGCAGCGTCATCATGCTCTTCCTCTTTCTGGGCGTACTGCTTCACGGTACACCCCTGGCCTATGTGCGTGCTTTCACCCAAGCCTCCAAAGGTGCGGCGGGCATCATCCTCCAGTTCCCCTTCTATGCGGGCATCATGGGCATTATCACCGGCGTGGGTGCCAGCGGCATCTCTTTCGGCACCGTCCTCAGCAATGCCTGCATCTCCGTCTCCAACGCCACCACCTATCCGCTTCTCACATTCCTCTGTGCTGCGGTGCTGAACATGTTCGTCCCCTCGGGTGGTGGGCACTGGGCCATCCAAGCCCCCATCATGTTCTCCGCCGGTGCCGACCTGGGTGTCGACCCCGGCCTTACGGGTATCGCCATTGCCTGGGGCGACGCATGGACCAATCTCATACAGCCCTTCTGGGCCATCCCGGCGCTGGCCATCGCCAAACTCGACGCCAAGGACATCATGGGCTTCTGTCTCATCGACCTATTGGTGACAGGGGTGGTCATCTGCAGCGGACTACTGATTTGGGCGTTGTGACTGTGAATCTCCGTAGGCAATGATACGAAGCAAACCCATGGATTGGAACGAACTGCACGACTTAGCCTTTGCCATTGCCTCGCGTGCCCACTCCGGTCAGTGCGACAAGGCAGGGAACGATTATTTCTCCCACCCCCTCCGTGTGGCGGAGCGATGCCGTAGCCCGAAAGCCAAGATTGTGGCCCTGCTGCACGACACCATCGAAGATACCGATGTGACTGCCCCTTACCTGTTGGAACAAGGGTTCCCCAGCGAGATTGTCGACGCGGTTCTGTCGGTGACCCGACGTGAGGACGAGTCTTACGACGACTATGTGTGCCGTGCCTCCGCCAACCCCATCGGTCGCGAAGTGAAATGTGCCGACCTCGAAGACAATATGGACCTCCGCCGACTGAACGAGTTGACCGACAGCGACGTGGCACGCCTTCGCAAATACCTCCGCGCTTGGCACTATCTGCAAGACAATGAATCTGAGCGTTGAAGACTCCTACCGCCGACCCCTCGGCGGACGCTGATGAACGGCGATTTGTGTTATATTAAAAAAAAGTTGTATCTTTGCAAATCGTATTTCTTTAAACACTATGAACTATCTCGACATTATCAACCACTATCCCGACTTCCCCAAGGAGGGGATAGATTTTATTGATATATTGCCCTTTCTTCAAAACAAAGGGGCTTTCAACCAGCTCATTGCCGACATCGACGCACACACCCATTACCCCAATGTAGCCACCGTCGAAGCCCGCGGTTTCCTCTTTGCGGCACCGCTGCTCACCCAGTCCAAACAGGTGCAGTCGGTCATCCCCATACGCAAGAAAGGCAAGCTCCCCTACAACGAAGGCGACCTCCACGATGTCGCAATCCAGAAAGAGTACGGCAGCGACCACGTCTACTACCGCCTCAGCGACATCGCCGCCGGTGTTCCCGAAGGCGACACCTTCAATATCACCTTTTTCGACGATATTCTCGCTACGGGCGGCACCGCCGTTGGCATAGCCGAAGCCCTCAACCGCGAGACCGTCACCCTCAATGGCCGTGAGTACAAAGTCAAGGTGAAGGAATTCCTCTTCCTCGTCGAGTTCCCCGACCTCTACGACCACGACCGTATCAACGCCATCGCACCCGTACACTCCTTTGCACAGGTCGAAGGCGATTGAATGTGTATAATTGCGTGAATGTGTAAATTCTTAACTGAATAATACTCAAACAATCGGACAATCAAGCAATCAAAAGCCGTATCATCGTATCAACAGATCAACAGATTAACGAATTAACAAATTAACGAATTCAAGAATATGAAGAAAGCATTATTTGTTTTGATAGCCACTGTGTGTCTCTCCTTGGTCTCTTGTTTCAAGGAGTCGCAGTATTCCATCACTTATCACGGCGACCCTGCCGAGGTGGCCAATGTCACCATTTTCGAGTATGACTCCTCCTACGACCTTGTGGCCACACGCGAACGGAGAATCATCGTGCCAGGAAAGGTCTACGAGATAACCTCTTCCGACTTGGCACATTACCTGGTGATAGGTGTGGAGGCCACTTTGCATGGCCACATCTCCGAGTGGTACAGTAAGAATGTTTTTGAGTTAGACCCCAAGTCGCCCCTCCATATCGACGTCAGCTTCACCGATATGGATATTCAAAGCACCAATCCTGTCAACGCATCGCACAGCGTGCAGCGTTACCTGCACAAGTGATTGCTGTCGTGTGTTTGTAAGGATGCCCGGTCATACCACGAGGTCGCGGATGACGATGAAGGCTATTGCAATCCCGTAGACAAATTTCAGGCCTGTGCCGGTGAGGAATCCCACAAACGCACCCCAGGCAGCCCTGAGTGCTTCGCGTGATGCTTTGCCGCTGATTTTTTCGCCCACAAACGCCCCGATGAATGGCCACAGGATGACACCCAGCAGTCCCTGGGGACCGAAGGGCAACCCGATGATGGAAACCACCAGCCCGATATTGCAGCCCCATATTCCTGCCTTGCTGCCACCGAATTTCTTGGTGCTGATCGACGGCACCACATAGTCGAGCACCGTAATCACAGTAGCAATAAGGGCGGTGACAATCAGAAACGTGGGCGAGTAGTCGGCCACAGAGGTGAAGCTGAGCACCAGCACTGCGGCCCAGCTGAGCGGCGGTCCAGGCAATCCCGGGACGATAGAACCCGCTATCCCCACAAGAGCAAGGATGACGGCAAGTACGATGAGGAATGTTTCCATTTATTATTCAATTCGTTAATTCGATAATATCGTTGATAAGTTGGTACCTTTTTATTTGAGAATTGAGAATTGAGAGTTGAGAATTGTCGGGCGATAATTCTCAACTCTCAATTCTCAATTCTCAATTCCATCAGTCTGTTCACAAGTTCATGAAGTCGGTCGGTGTCGTGTATCAGTTCGCGTAGTTTTTCAAGCTGGCGGGCATTGGGCGAGAAGGGGATATAGAGCTTCAGATAACCACCCTCGGCATATTTCTCGTGAAGGTGCTGCAGTGTACGCTGCCATTGGGCTTCGCGGTCCAGATTGGGATAATGTGAAAGACCATACTGGACGGTTCGGCGTATGATGGTCAGCGGTTCTATGTCGCGGTCGGCTTCCGCCACAATGCGTCCATACAGGCTCCTTGGCTCGGACGAAGCAGATGCCCTGTGGTCCTCAGCGGCTTGGGCAATGGTCTCTATCTCTTCAGGACGGAACCATTGCCGGAGTTCAGCGTCCTCGCGTACAATGCGGCCGGAGACAAGATGGTGCCGTTCCCGTCCCTCCACCACTCCCGTGTCGTGGTAGGCAGCGATGGCGTATACCATATCAGGGTTCAGTTCCGGATAGTGGCCGGCCAGCTCCATACTCTGTGCCATCACCACCTGCACATGGTCCAATCGGTGTGCCTGGTCGAAATGGTTGTATCGTGGCAGTATCTCCCGCTCCACATACCGTTTGAGACTGGCATTCACCATGGGGTAAAGCATCTTTTGGTAGGCCTCCCGTGGTGTGCCGTCGCGCATATACACCACGCCGCAACGTGTGTAGCCGTGGCGTTGGAAGATATGCAGCATGATGTGGTTGCTTTTGTGGGTGTCCACCCTCACCGAGGCGCATTGGGCCTCGCTCCATGCAAAAGCGCACTGGGCAATGCCGTGCACTCCCTCGGCACAGGCCAGCCGGTGGATAGTGCCGTAAGGGGTGCTGTCGTCCAGCCACTGGCCATCCTCGATATAAGCGTAGGTGGGTTCAGGCTCCAGCAGCAGGGCGAAATAGCCAACCGCCACCCCGTCGAGCGTGACCACATGGCCGATGCCCTTGCTGATGTCGCTCCCTATCAAGTCGGCGCCCGGATACCCGTCCCATTGAACAGCGTTGCCGTTGGCACGCATGATGCTCCGCGAGTGAGCCACAAGCTCCAGTAGGCGGGGCACCTCGTCCATCTCGGCAGCACGCACGGCCAGCGACGGGCCTACACTGTCGGTCATAGGCATCAAAGCAGTTTTTCAACAGCCTCGGCAACGGCTGCGGCAGTGGCTGTGGGTTCAAAGCGGCAGACCACATTTCCCTCACGGTCGATAAGGAACTTGGTGAAATTCCACTTGATGTCGGGATTGTCGGCATAGAGGCTGTCCTGTGCCTTGAAGGCGTTGTGGAGGAAAGCACCGCGCGGGTCGGTGGTGTCGAAGCCACCAAAGGGAGCCTTGCTTTTCAGCCAGGTGTAGAGGGGTATGGCTTTCTCGCCGTTCACCTCGATTTTGGCCATCTGCGGGAAGGTGGTGCCGTAGGTGCCGGTGCAGAAAGCATGGATCTCCTCCATCGTGCCGGGAGCCTGTCCGCCAAACTGGTTGCAGGGGAAATCGAGGATTTCCAGTCCGCGGTTGTGGCAGGCATCGTAGAGTGCCTGCAACTCGGCATACTGAGGCGTAAAACCGCATTGCGTGGCGGTGTTCACCACCAGCAGCACTTTCCCTTGATAGTCGGAGAGAGACACCGTGTCGCCAGCGTCGTT
>JAEEGI010000843.1_pt1 | contig 81765 bp, 70 predicted proteins | sample 8958751 | NCBI WGS metagenome assembly JAEEGI01 (sample SAMN16246545, study PRJNA631951) | gut metagenome | biome: gut microbiome; feature: rumen; material: KS-attached | host: Bos | place: Iran: Karaj | collected 2018-10 | reverse complement strand
ATACTTAAATCTTTCCTTCATACCGTACTCAAGTTGCAGTCCACTGTTCTCATCATTCCGCAGTTTCCATCCCAATCCCCTGATTTGCAACGATTTTTCCGCTTTTCTCCTCTTTTGTTATCCGATGGCTGGTTTTGTGACAGCTAAATCTCCCGGCATGAACCACTAAAGTTCCTGCCAGCATCATGCCACCTATTATATATTTCAATATCGTATTCATCATTTTCAATCCTCAATTAAAAGTGAAGCACCTAGCATAGCTGCATTGGGCAGCTCAGAGGGCGCAATACGGGTTGCTGCCACATTGGCAGGGTAGGGGAATGACCCCAGCGACTGGCGCATTGCAGTTTCAAAAAGAGGGAAAGCGCTGGCTATACCGCCGCCGATGATGATGGCTTCGGGAGCATAGGTGAACAGCACTGCCTTGATGAGTTCACCAACGTTCCTGCCAAATTCCTCCCAAACGGCTTTAGCCTGCCAATCACCTTCCTGGGCACGTTTGCCGAAGTTGGCACCAGTGTCGCCATGTAACTGACTGAAGAAGCGGCTACTGCAATAAAACTCATAGTCGGCATCCTTATAGGGCAATGAACCGATCTCGCCTGCACCCGTATTCACACCGTTGTATAGCTTGCCGCCGATGATGATACCAGCACCGATACCCGTTCCCATCGTCAGTCCTACCATATCGTTAGTACCCTGTCCTTCACCGTAACGCCATACACCCAGTACAAAGCAGTTGGCATCGTTGTTCACAGCTACGGGCACACTGAACTCCTGCTCCAGGATGTCCTTTAGGTGTACTTCCTGCCAGGCAGGGATATTCGCCACATTGTAAACGATTCCTCGCTGACAGTCAACCACCGAAGGTACGCCGACGCCGATACCTGTCACCTCTGGAGTCATCAGTTGGGCAATCTGCCGCTTCAACTGGCTGAGCACCACGTCCTCAGCCTCTTTTGCTGGACAAGGCTCTATCATGCTGTTCATCAGTGTCGCCCCGTCGACGAGTCCCACCCGCATGTTGGTTCCTCCTAAATCGATTGCTATTTTCATGAACACTAAATAAGTAAGTTAGTAAATCTTTGTTGCAAAGATAAGGATTATTTCTAATAATTGCAAATCTATGAAACGTTTTTTGTATAAGATGCTTAGAAGCGAAGAGTGAAATCGTCAAGGAACAGTCAAGGGATTATCATGGAATCGTCATAGGAATGTCAGACTCCTAAGGCTTGACGATCCTATGACGATTCTATGAGTAAGGATAGAGTATCCTATGAGATGCCTATGAGATGCCTATGAGATGCCTATGAGATGCCTATGAGCAACCTATGAGCAACCTATGAGCAAGGCATGAGCAAAATATGAGCAAAAAGTTACTTCACATTCAATACGATGATGCTCTTGGCGGGAACCTTCACGGTGAGGATATCCTTCTTGAGCTTTGCGTCTTTGAAATCCTTGGGAGCCACGACACTGGGATGCTGGAAGTCGTTGAAGTCAGCGACATTCTTAGAGGTCAGGATGCGACCGCTGACAGTCTTGGCGTTGAGGCCGTTGAGCTGAATGTCGATGGTCTTGTCCTGATCGAGGCTGACATTGGTGAGGGAGAGAACGACGCTACCGTCCTTCGTCCTGGCGGCAGAGGCTGACAGGAGAGGGCAGGGGCGATAGCCTGCATCCTTGGCACCCTCTTTCTCCTTGAAGTATGCCTTGCTGACCTGTATGATCTCACTGTCGATGTCGATAGGCAGGTAGGTGGCTTCCTGGAACGGGGTATACATCTCGAAGACATGGTAGGTGGGGGTGAGCACCATGTGACCTGTGCCCTCTTGGTCGGTGAGAATCATCGACTGCAATACGTTGACAACTTGGGCGATGTTGGCCATCTTCACGCGGTCGGTATGGCGGTGGAAGACGTTGAGTGACAGGGCTGCAACGAAGGCATCACGCAAGGCGTTCTGCTGATAGAGGTGACCGGCGATAGTGCCAGGCTCCTCGTCCCACCAGGTGCCCCATTCGTCGACGAGCAGACCGATAGTGTTCTTGGGGTCTTTCTCGTCCATGATGGCCTTGTGTTTCTTGATGACATCCTCAATCTCAAGGCACTTGCCGAGAGCCCAGTAGTACTGGTCGGTGTCGAACTTGGTAGCAGAGCCCTTGGAACCGTCCCAGCCGGAGCAGGTGTAATAGTGGAGCGAGATGCCTTGCATACGATTGCCGATGTTCTCCATCAGTACCTGCGTCCAGTCGTAGTCGTAATCGCTGGCTCCTGACGCAATGCGGTAGAGCTTGTTGCTGCCCTGATCGCGCAGATAGGTGTTGTACTTGCGGAACAGGTCGCTGTAGTATTGCGGTGTCATGTTACCACCACAGCCCCAGGCCTCGTTACCGATGCCGAAGTACTTCACCTTCCATGCCTTTTCGCGTCCGTTCTGACGGCGCAGGCGGGCCATTGGGGTGTCGCCGTCGCTGGTCATATATTCTACCCACTGGGCCATTTCCTTTACGGTGCCGCTGCCAACATTGCCGCTGATATAGGGCTCACAGTCGAGCATTTCGCAGAGGTTCAGGAATTCATGGGTACCGAATGAGTTGTCCTCGATGGTGCCGCCCCAGTTGTTATTACGCAACGAGGGACGCTGAGACTTCGGACCGATGCCGTCCATCCAGTGATAGTCGTCGGCGAAACATCCGCCAGGCCAGCGCATGACGGGAATCTTCAGGGCTTTCAGGGCCTCGAAGACATCTTTACGGTAGCCGTTGATATTGGGGATGGGGGAGTTCTCGCCCACCCACAGGCCTCCGTAGATACATGAGCCGAGATGCTCAGAGAACTGTCCGTATATCTCACGGTTGATTTTGGCTCCAGGCTGGTCGGCATGTAATGTCGCCTTAACGGCATCAGCCGCTGATGCTGAAAGGGTTATGGCACATACCATAACAATGGTTGATACTAGTTTCTTCATGTTTATTGTTTAATGATTATTGTATGTTGTTTATTGTCTAAAACCTTATTCCCACCGAGCCACGCACATACCAGTCCCATATCTTCACATCCATATTCTCGTGGTTATAGGAGAAACGATGCAGTTGTCCGTAGATATTGGCAAACCAGTCCTTACCGAAATAGGTGATACCTGCATGGACGTTGACGTTCACCTTCCAACGCGTGTTCTTCGTCTCCGTACCTATCTCCCAGTTTTCCACATCCTTCTGCCAGGAGAGGTCTTCCTTTAGCGGATCGTCACTCAAGGGGAGCGGTCTCTCCGTCTTACCGTTCGACCACTGCCGTTTCTCGGGATCCCATGTGCCGTAGTCTTCGGTATCCGAATCATGGACAAAGAAATCGTAGTTCGAGGTGTATTTCGTCACCTTCACCCGGTTATAGACGGCAAGGGTAGGCATCACCATGACATTCATGAGCCAGTTGCGGAAAGGAACCCAGTTGTAGCCATAGCCGAAACCAATATTCCCCTGATTTACCTTGATCTTTCCGATACGGTTGGAGGCAAGGATGATGTCACTATTCAACTTGTCGGAGAGGTCGATAGACGAGTGGTACCAGGAGAGACCCAAGAGGAACGAGCCTGCCGAGCGGCGCTGGATGACGGACTGGTTATAGGCGGAAGCCTGAGAATAGCGCTTGCCGTTGAACACATAATAGCCGTCGAGAAACAAGGTTTTTACCTTGATAGGGGCATAACTCACGTAGTCGTCATTCTTCTCACTGGAGCCTTGATCGACATAGGAGAGGTTGATATTCGCACTGAGATCGTCTGTATCGAAACTACGCATGCTGAACGTCAACCCATAGCTGGCTCCCGTGGAACTGAGGGAGAAATAGTAGCCTGAACGCTTCGTCAGCGCCTGGGAATAACCGATACCCAGTCCACGATAGCCTACCCAGACACCCACTGACGTAGACATCGGCTGTTCGAGTTTCATCTGCCAGTCGAGATGAAGTCCCGTTAAGTCCATGCCCCATGACTTACCCAAGTCGGCAATCAGATCGTCGTCCAAGATGGAGGACACACGGGTGTCTATATGGTTCACCTTCGGACGCAGGATGACACGCCACGCCTTCTTCGGTACCTCGATATAGGTGGTGTCAACCTTCCGGTAGAGCGCTGAGTCAAGATACTGCCGGACATGACGCGACGTGCGGCGTGCCCAACTGTCTTGCTGTTGGGCACTCACCGGCACGACGATACTGACGAGCAGGACCAAAAGAAGATGTCTTAATACTTTCACTACTTATAATCTACTGCAGCCTGTTCGATAGGCAGACAACGTTTATAGTTCTCGATATATTTCTCAAAGCCTGCGACATCCTCGGCGGTGGGGGCGATGCTGGTGCCCGTGTTGCCTGCGAAGACAACGTTCTCGAGGTAGTCGGCGAGTGAAAGTTTGTTAGGATTATTCACAGCGTAGCCGGCGAGCAGGGCGATACCCCAGGCGCCACCTTCGCCTGCTGTCTCCATCACTGAGATGGGGCTGTTGAGGGCGGCTGCGAGCATGCGCTGACCCACACCCGGAGTCTTGAAGTAACCACCGTGACCGGTGATGCGATCGACACGGATCATCTCCTCCTTGAAGAGGATGTCGTTACCGATCTTCAACACACCGATGGCACCATAGAGGTGGGCACGCATGAAGTTGGCAAGGTTGAACTTGTCGTTGGCAGAACGTACGAACATGGGGCGTCCTTCGGCGAGGCCGGTGACAGGTTCGCCACTGACGTAGTTGTAGGCCATCAGACCGCCACAGTCGGTGTCGCCCTCGAGGGCCTTATTGAAGAGTTTGCCGTAGAGTTCGTTCATATCTACCTTGATGCCAAGCAATTGCTGGTATTCCTTAAAGAGTCCCACCCAGGCGTTGATGTCGCTGGTGCAGTTGTTGCAGTGGACCATAGCGACGAGCGAGCCGTCGGGTGTGGTCACCATATCGATCATCTCGTAGGGCTTCGACAGCGGCTTCTCGAGCACGATCATCGAGAATGATGAGGTACCTGCAGAGACGTTACCCGTGCGCTGCTTGACGGCGTTGGTGGCTACCATACCGGTGCCTGCGTCGCCCTCTGGCGGACAGACGGGGATGCCTGCCTTCAAGTGGCCGGAGACGTCGAGTTTCTTTGCACCTTCCGGGGTCAGGAAGCCTGCGCTCTCACCTGCGTTGAGTGACTTCGGCAGGATGTCGAGGAGTTTCCAAGAGAAGCCCTTCGGTGCGATGAGTTCGTCAAACTTTTTCACCATCGTAGCGTCGTAGGTCTTCGTGGCGGGATCGACGGGAATCATACCTGAAGCGTCGCCGACGCCGAGGACGAACTGACCCGTTACCTGCCAGTGGACATAGCCTGCAAGGGTGGTGAGGTACTTGATGTCGGAGACGTGCTCCTCGTTGTCGAGGATAGCCTCATAGAGATGGCTGATGCTCCAGCGCAGGGGGATGTTGTAGTTGAAGAGTTTGGAGAGTTCGGCAGCGGCCTTACCGGTGTTGGTGTTGCGCCAGGTGCGGAAGGGCACGAGAATCTCCTGTTTCTCGTTGAAGGCCATGTAGCCGTGCATCATGGCGGAGAAGCCGATGGCGGCGAGGCTTTCGATCTCGCAGTCGTACTGCTTCATGACGTCCTTGCGGAGTTCGGCGTAGCAGTCCTGCAGGCCGTACCAGATGGCCTCGATGGAGTAGGTCCAAAGACCATCGACTAACTGATTTTCCCACTCGTGTGAGCCCTGTGCGATGGGCTTATTGTCCTCGTCGATGAGGACGGCTTTGATGCGAGTAGAGCCAAACTCGATACCGAGAATGGCCTTACCTGCTTCGATTGTCTGTTTTGCGTTCATATTTTACTTGAGGGCTTTGTTCAACATGTAATAGACTTCGTTATTGCGGAGGGTTTGCTTGAAGTCGGCGATGGTGGTCTGCTTGTTGATGCGGACGTACTCGATGCCGAGCATCTCGGCGAAGTCCTCCCAGTACTCTTCGTTGATGTCGTAAGAGAAGGCGCTGTGGTGGGTACCACCAGCGAGAATCCAGGCGGCAGCACCGATCTCGAACGTGGGCTGGGGGATCCACAGGGCTGAAGCCACAGGCAGATGGGGCATGGGCTTCGGCTCGATGCACTCCACCTCCTGAGAAATCAGGCGGAAACGGTTGCCGAGGTCAACGACGGTAGCCTTGATACCAGCACCTGTCTTTGAGGTGAATACCAAACGGGCGGTCTGCTGTTTGCGGATGCCGATGCCGAGGAAGTGAACCTCGAGTTTGGGCTTGTCGCTGGCAATGAGCGGACAGATCTCGAGCATGTGGCTCTGGAGGCAAGACGAATGGTCGCCGGCGAAGTTGAGGGTGTAGTCCTCGAGGAACGAGCAACCGACAGGCATGCCCTGCTGGATGACCCAGAGGGTGCGATAGAGGCAGGCGGTCTTCCAGTCGCCCTCGGCACCGAAGCCAATACCCTCGGCCATCAGACGCTGTGAGGCAAGCCCCGGAATCTGGTCGAAGCCAACGAAATTGGGATCGTTGATGTCGGCATCACCGAGGTCGTCGAAGTTGGTGGTAAAGGCGGTAGCACCCTCATCCTTCAGCACGCGGCGCAGGGCAATCTCGGCCTTGGCGGCATTCTTCACTTTCTCCCAATAGACCTGCTCACCACTCTCGTCGATCTTGATGGTGTAGAGATTCTTGTACTCCTCGACGAGGTCGTCGGCTTCCTTGTCAGTGACTTTCTTGAAGTACTCCATCAGGCTGCTGACGGGGTAGTAATCGACGTGGTAGCCCAGACGCTGCTCAAACTCCACACGGTCGCCATCGGTGACGGCCACGTTGTTCATGTTCATACCGAACATCAGGCAGCGCACGTTGTGAGCGTCAGCCACACCAGCGGCTACGCGAGCCCAAACAACAATCTGCTTCTGGGCTTTCTCGTCCTTCCAGTAACCACAGACCACTTTACGGGCCACACGCATACGGGTGCAGATGTGTCCGAACTCGATGTCTCCGTGGGCACTCTGGTTCAGGTTCATGAAGTCCATGTCGATGTCACCCCAGGGGATCTCGGCGTTATACTGGGTGTGGAAGTGTAGGAGGGGCTTCTGCAACTGCTGCAGACCCTTGATCCACATTTTAGCGGGAGAGAAGGTGTGCATCCAGGTAATGATACCTACGCACTTCTCATCGTTGTTGGCAGCGAGCATGATCTGCTCCACTTCCTTCGAACTGTTGGCTGTACCTTTATAGACAATCTTCACGGGGATGTTGCCGCTGGCGTTCAGGCCTTCGACCATCTCCTTTGAGTGACCATCGACTGCTACGACTGCGTCACCTCCATAGAGTAACTGTGCACCAGTCACCCACCATATCTCATAGTTATCAAATGCTTTCATCATCATATTTACTTTTTCTTCTGTCCGTAATAGGCGTTAGGTCCGTGTTTGCGTGAGAAATGTTTCTCAATGAGTAATGGATTCATCTTGGTGTCAGGATTAACCGAGAAGGACACAAATGCCATCTTGGCTACCTGCTCCATGACTACTGCATTATAGACAGCATTGTCGGGGTCTTTTCCCCATGAGAAAGGACCGTGGTTCTTCACCAGAACACCGGGCGTATGCATAGGGTTGATGTTGCCGGCTTCGATGCGGTTAACGATGACAACGCCTGTGTTGTATTCATATTCTGCCATCTGGTCTTCCGTCATATCGAAAGTACATGGAATCTCGTCGTGGAAATAATCTGCATGGGTAGTTCCGATATTGGGAATGTCCTTTCCTGCCTGTGCCCATGCTGTAGCATAGGTAGAGTGGGTGTGTACTACACCACCGATTTCCGGGAAAGACCTGTATAACACCAAATGGGTTGGGGTATCGGACGAGGGATTCAAGTCACCCTCGACAACCTTACCTGTCTGCAGGTCAACAACAACCATATCGGATGCTTTCATGTTGTCATAGTCAACACCAGATGGTTTGATAACTACTAAGCCTTTCTCGCGGTCAATACCAGATACGTTACCCCATGTGTAGATTACGAGGTTGTGTTTTACAAGGTCGAGATTGGCACGAAAAACTTTTTCTTTTAGTTCCTCTAACATAATATTATAATTTAAAGTTTGGAAATTCGTCATATGCCCGTCTGTTGAAACGATAGAGATAGGCACCGCGTTTTGATCCTTTCTTGTCTATCAAGTCGGTCTTTTCAATGAAGTCCATTTCTTTGATGCGCTTACGGAAATTACGCTTGTCAAGTTCCTCTCCATTGACGGCCTCATAAAGACGCTGGAGTTGTGTCAGTGTGAAAAGGTCGGGGAGCAGACGAAATCCTACAGGTTCAGTCTTGATCTTGTCCTTCATCAGTTTACGGGCCTTTTCTACCATTTTCTTATGGTCGGAGTAAAGAGATGGCATCGCTTCGATATCCACCCATTCCACACCGTGTTCTTCTCTTTGGCGGTCATCGTAGTCTTTCACATTGATGAGCGCATAATAGGCGATAGAGACGACTCTCTCGCCAGGGTCTCGGTCAACGCTTCCAAAAGCACCGACTTGGCGCATATAGATATTGCGCATACCTGTTAATTCAAATAGGGTGCGGAGAGCAGCGTCGTCAACACTCTCGTCGTTGCGGACGAAGCCTCCATAGAGGCTCCATTCGCCACGACCAGGGTCCATTTGTCGCCTGCCAATGAGTATCTTCAGTTTGTTGTCGTCAAAACCGAAGATAATACAGTCGACAGACAAGAATACTTTTTGAAATTCTTGATAGAATGTCGTCATTTTGGTTTACCAGAAATAGATGTAGAATGCAACGGTGAAGCCTAAGATAACAATGGTATGGAAGATATCCCACTTGTTCCAGCTGGCACGAGTTTCTGCAATCTGCTCTGGAGTGGAAGTTCCAAATACCAAACCTTGGATTTTCTTCTCGTCAGGAGCTTCGGTAATCAGTGAAACGATGATGACTACAAGACAGCAGACAATCAGCATAACACCGCAGAAGAACAGCCAGTTGAAGTCGTAGAAAATAGCCTTGAACCAATTGTCGGCAGCATCGGTCGCATTGCTGTAATATACCTTTGCACCCAAACGGGTCAAGCCAATGATGATACCAGACAGCAATCCCCACATACCACCTTTGGCAGAGGCACGCTTCCAACAGATACCCAACAGGAAGGCGGCTGCGATACCAGGAGCCAGTACGCTCTGTACATCCTGCAGATAGTTATAGAGCACATTACCTACCGAACGCATGATGGGGATCCACAGGATACCCAATACCACAATGACAACAGTAGCCGTCTGACCAATACGTACCAGACTCTTTTCAGAAGTCTGTGGCTTCAGACGCTTCCAGAAGTCAATGGTAAACAACATAGCAGAACTGTTGAACAGGGATGCCAATGATGACATCAGGGCTGCGAGGATACCGCATACGACAAGTCCCTTTACACCAGCAGGCAGGATCTTTGCCACGAGGGTGGGGAAGGCTGCGTCAGCATTCGGCGTACCGTCGGCGAGCAGAGGCAGGAAACCACCGTCGCCAGCATACTTCTGGTGCAGGGCGAATGCAATCATACCTGGGATGAGGAAGAGGAATACTGGCAACAACTTCAGATAAGCTCCAAAGATGGTACCGCGGCGGCTCTCCTTCTCGTTCTTACCAGACAGTACACGCTGTACGATATACTGGTCAGTACACCAGTACCAGAAACCGATGACAGCCGAACCAATCAGGGCTCCCAGCCAGGGGTACTGTGGGTCGCTGTTGGAACGCATCAGGTGAATCATCGTGCCTGTAGCACCTTCATATTTAGGCTGTACGTCGCAGAGTTGTAGCATCTGATCCCAACTACCGAGGGCCTTCATACCCAGAACGAGGATGATGAGTGAACCCAAGAGCAGGATAGGTGTTTGCAGCACGGAGGTATAGAGCACACTCTTCATACCACCGAAGATGGTGTAGATGGCAGTGATGACAACCAGTCCGATGGCGGCAATCCAGAAGAAATCGATGCCCCAAAGTTCTTCAATACCGAATACCTGTTGGAACACAAGACCACCGGCATAAACCGTTACAGCCACCTTGGTCAGCACATAACTGATGAGGGAGATGACTGAAAGGATGGTGCGACTCTGTGTGTTGTAACGACGCTCCAGGAACTCAGGCATCGTATAGACCATGCTTCGTGTATAGAAAGGTACGAACACCCATCCGAGAATCAGGATCATCCATCCTTGAATCTCCCAGTGGGCCATTGCCATACCAGAGGATGCACCTGCTCCAGCGAGACCGATGAGGTGCTCGGAACCGATGTTTGAGGCGAAGATAGATGCACCGATGGCAATCCATGTCGCATCCTTACCACCCAGGAAATAGTCTGCCGAGTTGTCGTTCTTCTGAGAGACGACCCATACTACAATGCCTATCAGCGCACAGCAGAAAACGCCAATGACAATCCAATCTAATAGTGCCATATTTATTTTATAGTTTATTGTTTATTTCACAGAGAACTTATAAGCTGCGTGGCTGAAGTACTTCTCACCAGGATTCAGAATAGGTTGTACCCAGTCTTTCTTGTTAGGACTGTCGGGATACTTCTGACTCTCTAAGCAGACGCTGACGTGTTGGGGATAGACACCGCCCTTATGCTTGATGTTGGGTTCGTTGCCGATGCCCTGGAAGTTTCCGCTATAGACCTGTACGCCGGGCTCGTTGGTATACATCTCCATGAAGATGCCAGTTGTGGGACTGTAGAGGCTTGCACATACGACGGTGTCGTCGCCCTTGCCGTCCTTATAGGTGTTCAGACACCAGTTGTGGTCGTAGCCGTGGGCATTCTGTATCTGGTCGAACTGTGACTTGATGCTATCGCCGATGGCGTGAGCTGTGCGGAAATCCATAGGTGTTCCTTCAACAGACTTGATCTCGCCAGTGGGGATATACAGCTTGTCGCTGGGTGTGAAGTTGTCGGCATTCACGTAGAGCACCATGTCGTAACCAGGCTGGGTGAAGTCACCATTCAGGTTATAATAGTTGTGGTTTGTCTGGTTGATAATAGTGGGTTTGTCGGTCTCAGCTTCCCAAGTGATGTCAAGAATATTATCAGCAGTAACCTTATAAGTTGTCACGGCAGTCACCTTGCCTGGGAATCCGTTCTCACCATCCTCAGCGACAATAGTTAACTTGAGTATAGAGTCACCAATCTGCTCGGCATCGTACACTTGGTTCATCCAACCAGTGGTACCGCCACCATGCAGGCAGTTAGGACCATCGTTCTTCTTTAACTGATAAGTAGAGTCGTTCAATACAAACGTTCCACCTTTGATACGGTTGGCATAGCGGCCTACGCTAGATCCATAGTCGGTGGGGGAATTGAGGGTGTCGGCATATTGGGCGATATTGTCAAAGCCCAATACCACATCTGTAGACTTACCGTCCTTGTCAGGAACAACTAAGCTGACTACACGTCCGCCATAGTTGGTGATGCATACCTCCATTCCGTTGGCGTTTTTCAGGGTATACAACTTAACAGGTTTCTCGGAAATCACTGTGTCAAACTTTGCAGGATCTAATCCAGAAAGGGTCAGTACAGATTCTGTTTTTGAACCACATGCAGAGAATATGGCTAATGCGACACCACATCCCATTACAGTTTTCATTAGGTTTTTCATCATTTGAAAGTTTTAAGTTAATTATTTCTGTTAGTATTTGGGTGTAAAGTTACAATTTATTTTCGATATGACAATAAGAAATGCGGGCTAAAGTGTCAAAATAACACTTTAGACCGCATATTTAACTTTTGTTAAGCGAAAAGGACGCTGTTTAGCAGACTTTTCGAGAACCGTCACCAATGACTACGTCATAGACTTTCGGCTCGTGTCCGTACTTCTCGTTAAAGCGTTTCTTGGCGTCGGCAATGAACTTTGTATAGAGATCGTTGCGAACGAGGTTGATGGTACAGCCACCAAAACCGCCACCCATGATACGGGAACCAGTAACACCATTTTCTTTGGCGATGTCATTCAGGAAATCAAGTTCCTCGCAGGATACCTCATAATCCTTCGACAATCCTTCATGGGTCTGGTACATCAGTTCACCGACCTTCTCATAGTCACCTTCGTTCAATGCCTCACAGACACCCAGCACACGGTCTTTCTCGCCGAGTACGAATTTGGCACGCTTGTAGTCCTCTGCACCTACCTCTTCCTTCACTTCCTCCAACTGTTCCCAAGTGCAGTCGCGCAGGGTCTCGAACTTACCCTCTGGATGCTTAGCGGCAATGTGTTTCACCACATTCTCGCAGGAGTTGCGGCGGTCGTTATAGGGCGAACCGGCCAACTGGTGCTTCACAACGCTGTCGAGTAGCACCAGACGATAGCCGTCGGGTTTGAAGGGGAAATATTCAAACTCACGACTGCGACAGTCGAGGCGCATCAGACAACCAGCCTTTCCGAAGACGGAGGCAAACTGGTCCATGATACCGCAGTTCACACCACAGTAGTTGTGCTCAGTAGCCTGACCAGCCAATGCCATATCCCATTGCGATACTTTGTTGTCGCCGAAGATGTCGTTTAGACCGAAGGCAATACAACTCTCCATAGCAGCTGAAGAAGACATACCTGCGCCAAGGGGTACATCACCTGCAAAGGCGATGTTGAAACCTTTAACGGGTACCCCCAACTTTTTCATTTCAAGGGCGATACCATAGATATAACGAGACCAGCTTGCACGTGGTCCGTTGGGGTCGCTCAATTTGAAATCCACACGGTCCTTCAGGTCGATGGCATAAGCCATGACTGTGTCTTCTGTGCCATTGGCACGCATCTCAGCCATGATACCCTTATCTACAGCTCCTGGGAACACGAAACCGCCATTATAGTCAGTGTGCTCACCTATGAGGTTAATACGTCCTGGAGAGGCATATACATTACCAGTCTTTCCATCAAAGTGCTTGATGAAGCGACTTCTTACAAATTCAATATCCATCATAATTTTTCAATTTTCAAGTATCAATTAATCCACAGGAATGTCCTTATTGACGTTCTTGCAACCGATGAGGGCATAGTAGAACATATAGGCTACAGCAAGGAAATATACGAAGTAGCTTGGCATATAACCCATAAAATTCGAGAACCAACCTTGGATGAGGGGCAGTACACCACCGCCGACAACCATCATCATGAATATACCTGATGCCTGGGCAGTGTATTTGCCTAATCCCTCTGTGGCGAGGTTGAAGATACTGGCCCACATGATGCTGGTACACAGACCGCAAAGCACGAGTAGCAGGGCGCTAAGAGGTACAACTGCCGACGTGAACGAGCAAGTCATGATGGAGAAAAGTGGCATCGTGACGGTATTGGTCTTTGGTATGAACATGGCAGCCAGTATGAGAATCATAGCAACAGTGGTAGTGCCAATCATCAGTTGGCGTGAGCTGACCTTACCTGCGATGAAGCCAGACACCAGACGACCGCAGAGCATCAGCAGCCAGTACATAGCAGCCACAGCGCCACCAATGGTAGCAGCGTTAGCCACCAGGCCAGCACCTTTTTCTGAAGTGTCTGATAGGTAGAAGTTCAAAGCGCCAGGGATACCCACTTCAACACCTACATAAACGAAGATGGCAATAACGCCCAGCGTGCAGTGACGGAACGACCAGGGCGAGTGTTCAAACTTAGTCTCAGCAGTTACCTTGCCTAATTCTGGATCCTGGATGGGGATGAAACAAAGAATACAGAAAGCCGCTGCGAAGACAGCCATAGCGATATAGAGCACCAAATTGACATCGGCCATTTGGGTCGATTTCGTCACCTCGCCGATGAGGGCACCAACGAGCATCGGAGTTAAGGTACCTGTCAAAGAGTTCAGCGTACCACCGATGAGGTTCAGCTGGTTGCCGCGGTTTCCACCTCCGCCGAGTAAGTTCAGCATCGGGTTGACCACCGTATTTAGGATACATACCGAGAAACCGGAGATGAAAGCTCCGAGAAGGTATACACAGAAGCCTGCGATGCCTGTCGGGAAGCTGGAGATGTACTGGATAAGTACACCAAAGAAGCCTACAGCAATACCGATGAGGGCCGTCTTCTTGTAGCCAATCTTGGTCAGCAGCTTGCCTGCGGGAATACCCATGAACAGATAGGCGAAGAAGTTCATGAAGTTACCCATCATGCCTAGCATGTTGTTACCGTCGATGCCTGGCTGGCTCTTCCAGATGACACCGATGGGTGCACCCAGATTGGTAACGAACGCAATCATGGCGTAAAGGAAGAACATCGTTATAATAGCGATGATGCTTCCATTTTGTTTTTGATTACTCATATTTATTATAAAATGCTAATGAAATGGTTTTAGACTCTTATTCGACACCGAACTTGTAGATCGTCTTCTGCTTATACTGCTGACCTGGGTTGAGGACTACAGAGGGGAAGTAGGGACGGTTAGGAGTGTCGGGGAAGTGCTGGGCTTCCAGACAGACGGCACTTCTGTATGGGAAAGTGCATCCGTTGGCACCCTTGTAACCACTGGCGTAGTTGGCCGTGTAGAGTTGCAGTCCTGGCTCTGTGGTGTAGCATTCCATCGTACGACCGCTCTTGGGGTCTGTAATCTTGGCTGCGAAGCTCAGCTCGCCTTCTTCGCGCTTGTTCAGCACGTAGTTATGGTCAAAGCCCTTGCCGAACCTGATTTGCTCGTTGTCTGCGTTAATGTCCTGACCAAAAGATTTCGGAGTACGGAAATCGAATGGTGTACCTTCCACCTTCAGAATCTCACCTGTTGGGATAGCTGTTGCATCTGTAGGAAGATAGAAATCAGCATTGATTTCACAAATCTGATCTTCGATAGTGGGAGTAGGATCAGCGGTACCTGCCAGACTGAAGAAGGCGTGATGGGTCAGATTGACGATGGTCTTCTTATTGGTGGTAGCCAGATACTCAATGACCAATTCGTTTTCGTCTGTAAATGTGAATTCTACTGTTACATCCAATTCTCCAGTAAAGCCTTCTTCACCATAAGATGACTTACGGTGCAATGCGAGTGAGCGAGGTCCCATCTGACGGGCATCCCATACTTTGGCATTAAAGCCAACAGTACCGCCATGCAGGTGGTTTGGTCCGTCGTTAAGTGCCAGTTGGTAGTCTTTGCCATTCAGCGTGAACTGTCCCTTGCAGATACGGTTTCCCCAACGTCCGATCAAGGTAGAAAGGTAGGGTTCCTTACCACTTGTAAGTTGCTCGATGTTAGCATGTCCCTGAATGACATTTCCGACCTTGCCGTCTTTGTCAGGAACCATGATGGCAACGATTGCTCCACCATAATTAGAAATTGCCACTTCGAAACCTTTACGGTTACGCAGAATGTATAAATCTGTTTTTTTACCATTAATAGTGGCCTGAAAATCTTTGCGGTTCAGACCACACAAATTCGCATTTTCGGTAGTGTTAGCCATAATTGATTGTTTTTAGTTACAATGAATATTTTCCTGCAAAGTAACCGAAAAAAAACGAATTGAACGAATGAAACGTGGAAAAAAACGTTTATAAGAGTGTTAAAAACACCTAAATGCAGTTTTTGAGGAAGTCTCCAACCAGGTAACTGCTGCCTCCAATGAAAATAAAATCGTCTGATTTTGCGACTTCCTTTGCCGCCCTATATGCTTTGTATACAGATGGATAGCAATCTCCAGAGAGTCCGTGTTGCAAGGCTTTTTCCTTGACGATATCCGCAGGAATTGCTCGTTTGGTGGTTGCCTGGGTAAAATAGTAGCAAGCATGCTTTGGTAGCATGTCAAGTACGTGATTGATATCTTTGTCGTCTACCATACCAAAGACGAAATGCATTTTCCGACACTTTACTTCTGCCAATTGCTGACTGAGATAGTTCCAGCCGCCCACATTGTGACCAGTATCACAGACGGTATAGGGTGATTCGCTGACGACCTGCCATCTTCCTGTCAGTCCTGTCAGTCTGCACACGTTGCTTAATGCGTCTGCCAGTATCGACGCAACTGTCTTGGGCGAAAGGGTTCCGTTCTCCATCAGCATCTTCAAGGCTGCAAAGACCGTATTGAGGTTCTTTTCCTGGTAGATGCCGCCTAAGTCGCCGTCCAGTTCTCCCCAGTGACGGGTTACGTAATGCATCCTTCCATGAGCGATGGGGAGTGCCTGAAGTATCTCTGGGTCATCATCGGCAAAGACAATCTGACTGCCAGTCTCTTTGGCTTTTGCCTCAAACACAGGACGGGTTTCCTCATGACTTTCACCAATGACGACAGGCACGCCTTCCTTGATGATACCCGCCTTCTCAGAGGCAATCTTCGACAAAGTGTCGCCCAGGAATTGGGTATGGTCAAAACTGATATTGGTGATGACGGAGACAAGTGGGGTAATGATGTTCGTACAATCCAGTCTGCCTCCCAGTCCCACCTCTATGACGGCTATGTCAACCTGCTTGTCGGCAAAAAACTTGAAGGCCATTGCTGTGGTTACCTCAAAGAAAGAAGGGGAGAGCGGCTCGAAGAAACTGCGCTCCTGTTCTACGAAATCAACCATATAGTCTTCTGATATCATCTCGCCGTTGACGCGGATGCGCTCCCTGAAGTCAACCAGGTGGGGAGAGGTATACAGTCCTACCTTGTAGCCGCATTTCTGCAAAACAGCCGCAAGGGTATGCGACACAGACCCCTTGCCGTTGGTTCCTCCGACGTGGATCGTAGAAAAACGCTTGTGCGGATGTCCGAAATGTTCATCCAGCGCAAGCGTATTGCTCAGACCTTCTTTATACCCAGATGCTCCCTGTCGTTCAAACATGGGCATCTGATGATACAGGTATTCGCAGGTCTCTTCGTAGTTCATACCTAATTGAAATAATTCTTGAAGCGTTGGAAGATAGACCGCTTCGTGGCGGCATCGCCCTTGAAGTTGTCGCTTTGCTTGAAGCGTTCAATGGCTTCTTTCTCCTCACGGCTCAAAGTCTTGGGGATGTAAACGCTGATATTCACAACCAGATCGCCGTTTCCGCGTCCGTAGCCCTGAACGGCAGGCAGACCCTTTCCTCTCAGTCGGAGTGTCTTGCCTGGCTGTGTACCAGGTTCCATCTTCACTCTCAGCTTGGTACCTTGTATGGTGGGAATCTCCACATCGCCTCCCAGGGCTGCCGTCGGGAAGTCGAGCAACAGGTTATAGATCAGGTCGCTGTCGTCACGGATGAAGCGCTCGTCCTCTATCTCTTCCACAAATACTTGGATATCTCCGTTGACGCCCTTGTTGTGTCCAGCGTTACCTTTGCCAGGAACATTGATAATCATGCCCTCAGCGACACCTGCGGGAATCTTGATTTCAACGACTTCCTCACCTTTCTCCACACCTGTACCGCCACATTGGTGACACTTGTTCTTGATGACGCGTCCAGTACCGCCACAGGTAGGACAGGTACCCTGCGTCTGCATCATGCCGAAGATACTCTGGGTAGTATGAGTAATCACACCGCTGCCGTGACACGTCGGACAATTTTCTGTACCACTACCGTCTTCAGCACCAGTTCCATGACAGTGGGAGCAAGGGATATCCTTACGTACCTTGAATTTTTTCGTAACACCGGTCGCGATTTCCTCCAAGGTAAGACGTACTTTCAGTCGAAGATCACTACCGCGATGCTGCTGGGGACCGCGATGCGCATTGCCTCCGAAACCGCCAAATCCTGCGCGACCACCGAAGATGTCGCCAAACATAGAGAAGATATCGTCCATGTTCATGCTGGTGGCGTTGAAACCGCCGAAGTCGAAACCGCCTGCTCCAGGAGCATTGAATCCGAACTGGTCGTACTGCTGACGTTTCTTGGGGTCATGCAATACGTCATAAGCCTCAGCCGCCTCCTTGAATTTCTCCTCGGCTTCCTTATTGCCTGGGTTGCGGTCAGGGTGGTATTTGATGGCGATGGTGCGGTACGCCTTCTTAATCTGGTCTTCTGTGGCGTTCTTGTCAACGCCAAGCACCTCGTAGTAGTCTCTTTTTTGTGCCATTATCTATTCTTCACTTTTCACTTCGTCCAAATCGCTTTCCTCAATAGCGGTAGCAAATTCTTCACTCTTCACTTTTCACTTCACTGTCCAACTGCCACTTTGGCGTGACGGATCACTTTCTCATTCAACTGATAGCCTGTCTGCAGACAGTCGATGACTTTGCCTTTCTTGTCGTCGCCCATACCTGGAACCATAGCGATAGCCTCGTGCAGGTCGGTATTGAAGTCGGCATTGTCCGTCTCTATCTTCTTGACACCCAGGCTCTCCAGTGCCTTCATGAACTTATGGTAGATGAGTTCCATACCTTCACGCAGTACGGCAGGGTCTTCTGTTTTCTCACCGTTCTCCATAGCGCGTTCCATATCGTCAATGACTGGCAGTATGGCACTGACAGCCTTTTCGCCGCCGTTCAGGATCAGCTCTGCCTTCTCCTTCAGCGTGCGTTTACGATAGTTGTCAAACTCTGCTGTCTTATAGAGAATCTGTGTCTTTAGTTGTTCTATTTCCTCCAGGGCAGCCTCCAAGGGGTCTTTCTTCTCAGCATCCTCTGACTCTTTAGCGTCTTCTGATTCTTCGGCATCCTCAGGGTTCTCAACATTCCCTGTTTCTATTTCTTCTTCCTTCAGAGTTTCTTCCTCTTCCAGAATGTTCTTCTCTTCTTCTTTCATAGTTTATCTTATTTTTAGGTTCTACTGCAAATTCCGTGCCAATCCACGAACAATTCTCAATTATCAATTGTCAATTCTCAATTCTCAATTCTCAATTCTCAATTATCAATTCTCAATTGTCAATTCTCAATTCTCAATTCTCAATTCTCAATTATCAATTAACCGTACATCTCAGCTTTCTTCTCCTTGATGGCTTCGTCGTAGATGTAGTCATCGTAGGTCATGAGCTTGTCGATGGTGCCCTTCGGGGTCAGTTCGATGATGCGGTCGGCAACGGTATTGATGAACTCATGGTCGTGCGAGGCAAACAGGATGTTACCCTTGAACGAGATGAGGTTATTGTTGAATGCCTGAATCGACTCCAAATCCAAGTGGTTGGTAGGCGTGTCGAGAATCAGACAGTTGGCATTCTTCAACTGCATACGGGCTATCATACAGCGCATCTTCTCACCACCGCTGAGCACGTTGACATGTTTCAGTACATCCTCTTCCTTGAACAGCATACGACCCAGGAACGACTTCATCATCACCTCATTGCCTGTGCCGTACTGGCTGAGCCAGTCTACGAGATTCAGTTCGCTCTGGAAGAATGCGGTATTGTCGAGTGGGAGATAGGCTGTCGTAATCGTCACGCCCCACTTGTAGGTACCAGCGTCAGCCTCACGATTGCCGTTGATAATCTCGAAGAGCGCGGTCATTGCCTTGGGATTATGACTCAGGAAGACGGTCTTCTGACCTTTCTCAATGGTGAACGACACATTGTCGAACAATACTGTTCCATCGGCATCCACGGCCTTCAGACCTTCTACTTCCAGAATCTGCGTACCAGGCTCGCGCTCCATCGAGAAGATGATGCCTGGGTATTTACGGGTAGAGGGTGTGATCTCCTCGACGTTCAGTTTCTCCAGCATCTTCTTACGCGAGGTGGTCTGCTTCGACTTTGCCACGTTGGCAGAAAAGCGGCGGATGAACTCCTCCAGCTGCTTGCGCTTCTCCTCGGCCTTCATTTTCTGGTTCTGCGCCTGACGCAAAGCCAACTGACTGGACTCATACCAGAACGAATAGTTACCCGAGAAGAGTGTCACCTTGCCGAAGTCGATGTCAACGGTCTGTGTCGAGACGGCGTCGAGGAAGTGACGGTCGTGTGATACTACGAGCACGCACTGCTCCAGGTTCGACAGGTATTCCTCCAGCCACTGCACGGTATCCAGATCGAGGTCGTTGGTAGGCTCGTCCAGCAACAGGTTGTCAGGATGTCCGAACAGCGCCTTGGCCAGCATCACGCGCACCTTCTCGTTGTTCGATATCTCCGACATCTGCTTGTAGTGCTGCCCCTCCTGAACACCGAGGTTCTGCAACAACTGGGCAGCCTCACTCTCAGCCTCCCAGCCATTCATCTCTGCGAAAGCCATTTCCAGTTCGGCAGCCTTGTTGCCGTCTTCCTCTGTCATTTCCTCTTTCGCATAGAGCGCCTCGCGCTCCTTCATATTCTTCCACAGCGGCTGATGACCCATCAGCACCGTGTCCATCACAGAGAATTCATCATATTTGAAGTGGTCCTGTTCCAATACCGACAGGCGTTCGCCTGGAGCCAGTTCTACTGAGCCTCTGTTGGGCTCCAATTCACCACTGATAGCGCGGAGCAGGGTAGACTTTCCGGCACCGTTGGCACCAATAATACCATAGATGTTACCGCTTGTGAACTTCAGGTTAACGTCCTTGTAAAGTGTTTTCTTTCCAAATTGAATCGCAAGATTCGTAACTGTAATCATATCCTCTTTATACCTTATTATATTATTTGGGCTGCAAAATTACAAAAAAAAATGCAAATAATCGCCTAAGTCACAAATTATTTGTATATTTGCCACATAGTTTATGTTTTATAACTAAAAACGAAAAGTATATGAAAGTAGGAGTCCCCAAGGAAATTAAGAACAATGAGAATCGTGTGGGCATGACACCATCAGGTGTTGCCGAGTTGATCAAGCGTGGACATACTGTCTTCGTACAGCATACTGCAGGGGAGGGCAGTGGTTTCAGCGATGAACAATACAAGGCCGTAGGAGCACAGATACTGCCGACCATCGAGGATGTCTATGCGCAGGCAGAGATGATTGTGAAGGTGAAGGAACCTATTGCACCCGAATACCCGTTGGTGCGCAAGGGACAGGTACTGTTTACCTATTTCCATTTCGCCTGTGAGAAGGAACTGACGGAGGCGATGATGAAGAGCGGAGCGGTCTGTATCGCCTATGAGACTGTTGAGCGCGATGACCGTTCACTGCCCTTGCTCATCCCGATGAGTGAGGTCGCAGGACGGATGGCAGCGCAGAACGGCGCCTACTATCTCCAGAAGACCAAGGGTGGCAAGGGTAAGCTGATGGCTGGAGTGCCAGGTGTAAAGCCTGCCAAGGTACTGGTGCTCGGCGGTGGAACGGTAGGCGAGGCTGCTGCCCGTATTGCTGCCGGCATGGGTGCTGATGTCACCATCACCGATGTCTCGCTGCCCCGTCTGAAACAACTGGCTGCAGAGTTGCCTGCCAATGTGCATACCCTCTATTCTTCTGAGCATAACATCCGTCAGGAGCTGCCTACCGTCGACGTTGTCATCGGCTCCGTCTTGATTCCTGGCGATGCTGCCCCTAAACTCATCACAAAGGACATGCTCTCGCTGATGGAGAAGGGCACCGTTCTCGTGGATGTCGCCATCGACCAGGGTGGCTGTTTCGAGACGTCACATCCTACCACCCATAGCGAACCCGTTTACGACGTTGACGGCATCATCCACTATGCGGTGGCAAACATTCCCGGTGCCGTGCCCAACACCAGTACCATTGCCCTGACGAATGCCACCCTGCGTTATGCTATCGCCCTTGCTGATAAGGGCTGGCAAAAGGCTTGTCATGACGACCGCTCCCTGGCTCGTGGTGTCAATATGGTCGGTGGAAAGTGCACCTATGAGGCCGTTGCCAAAGTGTGGGGCTTGGAATATACCCCCTTGGATTAATAACGCCAAAAACAAGAAGGGCTGACAGCATATCAACATCTGTCAGTCCTTCTCACTTCTTACCTCTGACTTCTTACCTCTTACCTCTGACTTTTTCCCCCTCACCCTTCACTCAAGAGGCCTGAAATGCCGATGTACAAAGGGATAGGAGAGAGTGAAGGGTCAGTGAGGGGTCAGGAGCACCCTTCACGCATTCCAATCCTTTTACACAAAGTGGCTCCAAAGCTTTTGAGTGAAGGGTGAGGGTCTTTTCAATTATAAAAAGAATCACGTCCTTCTTCCCCTTTTCTCACGTCTTTCTCACATTTTTCTCACGTTCTTCCCATACTTTTCTCATGCCGTACTCATGTCCTAAGGGCATGAGAAATTATATAGAAACCATAGAGAAAGGATAGAGTATCCTATGAGATGCCTATGAGCAACCTATGAGCAAGGTATGAGTAAGCTATGAGAAACTAAGGTGCTAATTTGGAGCTCTCTCATCCATCGATTTCAAGCATCTTATACAAAAAAAGCCACAATGTTTTTGTTTTTTACTCACTTATTTGTATCTTTGTCCTCACATAAATATTACTGCGACATGATGAACACCAGTCTGAACACGCAACATAGGGTAAAAGGTACGCTCAAACAGGGACACGCTCATACAGACCCCTTGTGCGTTTCTTTTTCACTTAATAATTATGGCAGGGAATTAATGAAGAAGCTGTTATTTATACTAGTGACGATGATGCTCCCGATGGTGGTGAGTGCAGCTAATAGCGGTACTTGTGGTGACAACCTCACATGGGTATATGACGAAGCCACTCAAACCCTCACTATCTCAGGAACAGGAGCAATGTCTAATTATAATAGTAGTAGTATTCCATGGAAAGATTTTAGAAATATAATTGAGGTAATAGTTATAAATGATGGAGTAACCACTATTGGAATCGATGCTTTCTGTTACTGCTCCAGCCTTACCTCCGTTACCATTCCTAACAGTGTGACGAGCATCGGAAAGTATGTGTTCTTAGGTTGTACTGGCCTTACCTCCGTCACTATCGGCAATAGCGTGACGAGTATTGGTGATTATGCGTTCTCTGATTGTAGTGGTCTTACTTCAATAACCATCCCCAACAGCGTGACGAGCATTGGCGATAATGCATTCTATGGCTGTACTGGCCTTACCTCCGTCACCATCCCCAACAGCGTGACGAGCATTGGTGGTTCTGCGTTCTCTGGTTGTAGTGGCCTAACCTCAGTAACATTCTATTGCAAAGAAATAGGCTCATGGTTTAGATACTTATCTTCTATTAAAGAAGTGTTTATAGGTGATGAAGTGGAGAGCATTGGTAATAGTGCGTTCTCTGGTTGTAGTGGTCTGACCTCAGTAACAATTGGAAATTGCGTGGAGAGCATCGGCAGTAGTGCGTTCTCTGGCTGTAGTGACCTAACCACCGTAACTATTCCCAACAGCGTGACGAGCATCGATGGTAGTGCGTTCAATGGTTGTAGTGGCCTGACCTCAGTAACAATTGGAAATAGTGTGACGAGCATCGGCAGTTTTGCATTTTCTGGCTGTAGTGGTCTGGCCTCAGTAACATTCCATTGCAAAGAAATAGGCTTATGGTTTAATGGTTTGTCCTCTATTAAAGAAGTGATTATAGGTGATGAAGTGGAGAGCATTGGCGGTAGTGCGTTCAATGGTTGTAGTGGCCTGACCTCAGTAACAATTGGAAATAGCGTGACGAGCATTGGGAAATATGCGTTCTATGATTGTAGTGGTCTGACTTCGGTAACTATTCCCAACAGCGTGACGAGCATCGGCAGTTTTGCATTTTCTGGCTGTAGTGGTCTGACTTCAGTAACATTCCATTGCAAAGAAATAGGCTCATGGTTTAGAGGTTTATCCTCTATTAAAGAAGTGGTTATAGGTGATGAAGTGGAGAATATTGTCGATTATGCGTTCTATGGTTGTAGTGGTCTTACTTCAGTAACTATTCCTAACAGCGTGACGAGCATCGGTAGTAGTGCATTCTCTGGCTGCAAAGGCCTAACCTCAGTAATTATTCCAAACAGCGTGACGAGCATTGGCGATGATGCGTTCTATGGGTGCACTGGCTTGACCTCTATTAACATCCCCAACAGCGTGACGAGCATCGGTAGTAGTGCGTTCTCTGGCTGCAATGGCCTAATCTCAGTAACATTCCATTGCAAAGAAATAGGCTCATGGTTTAGTGGCTTATCCTCTATTAATGAAGTGGTTATAGGTGATGAAGTGGAGAGCATTGGTAGTAGTGCGTTCTATGGCTGTAGTGGTCTTACTTCAGTAACTATTCCAAACAGCGTGACGAGCATCGGTAGTAGTGCGTTTTCTGGCTGCAAGGGCCTAACCTCAGTAACATTCCATTGCAAAGAAATAGGCTCATGGTTTAGAGGTTTATCCTCTATTAAAGAAGTGGTTATAGGTGATGAAGTGGAGAGCATTGGTAATAGTGCGTTCTCTGATTGTACTGGTCTGACCTCAGTAACAATTGGAAATAGTGTGACAAGTATTGGTAGTTATGCCTTCTCTAATTGTAGTGGTCTTATCTCAGTAACAATTGGAAATAGCGTGACGAGTATTGGAATGTATGTGTTCTTTTGTTGTAGTGGCCTTACCTCCGTCACTATCCCCAACAGCGTGACGAGCATTGGAGATTATGCGTTCCATGGTTGTTCTAACTTAACTTCAGTTACCATTCCCAACAGCGTGACGAGCATTGGTCGTAGTGCGTTTAATAACACAAAGCTTAAGTCTGTTATTATTGGTTCAGGAGTCCTATCTATAGGAAGTGATGCATTTAGTGGTAGTAATCCAACAAAAGTAATATGGCTGACAAATACTCCACCAACTGGGTATTCTTATGCAGCAGGTACAGTGAACTATGTAGCAAATGATTTATATACGGACCTTAGTAATAAAAAGGTATATCCATTCTTGAGTAGTATGTTTGAGGTGGATGGTGTGAAGTATGTACCCGTCAGTCCTTCAGAACGTACTTGTGATGCTATAGATTGTGCCTATAATGAATCAGCAGAGAAGATAAATATCGGTAAAAGTGTGTCGTATCTAGGAATCAATATGACGGTGAAGAATGTCAATCCGTATGTATGTTTTCAGAATAATTTCATCAAAGAAGTAAGTCTTTCTTTTGAAGGCAATCTTGGCAATAATGCCTTTCAAGGTTGTACCTTGTTAGAGTCAGCTATGTTGGGTGAGAAAATTGCTTCCATTGGTGCTTATGCTTTCTCAGGTTGCTCATCTCTGCAAAGTATTGTAATTCCGGATGCAGTAACAAGCATCGGAGACTATGGTTTCCAAAAATGTTCCAGCATGACTTCTGTGGAGATGGGTACAGGTGTGATGACGATTAACCAGTATACATTCTCAGATTGTTCTGCATTGACGGATATACAGATTGGCAACAAGGTCGAAACCTTTGGAACTTATGCCTTCAATAATTGTTCTGCATTGCCCCAGATAGTAATTCCGCAGTCTGTGACGAAAATTAATGACTATGTGTTCTATGGCTGTACCAGTTTGGCAAACGTCAATATGGAAGACCGTAATAGTGACGATATGCCATTAACATTAGGCAGCAACGGAAGTAATCCGTTGTTCTATAGTTGTCCTTTGGATGAGGTGTATATCGGACGTAATATCTCTTATTCGATTTCTCTCTTTTATCGCAATACATCACTGAAGACGGTGACAATTACGGATAAAGAAACGGAGATATCGCCAAATGAGTTCTATGGTTGTAACAGTCTGAAGAACGTGATTATTGGCGATGGAGTGACGACTATCGGCGACTGGGCGTTCTCAGGTTGCAGCAGCCTCGACTACTTCGCCTGTGGAACGCAAGTAGCCAATATTGGCAACGAAGCGTTCTCCGACTGTACGGCAATGACAAAATTTATCAGCCGCGCTGCTACGCCGCCTGTTTGTGGAACTCAGGCATTGGACGACATTAACAAATGGAACTGCAAGTTGCAAGTGCCAGAAGCTTCAATACCAGCCTATCAGGCTGCCGATCAATGGAAGGATTTCTTCTTTATCGAGCCTACAAACGATATCATCATGGGTGATGCTAACAATGACAAACTGGTGAACGTAACGGACATTGTGGCAACGGTGAACTATATCATGGAGAAGAATCCAGCCAACTTCAACAAGGCAGCTGCCGACTTGAATGGCGATGGTGAGATCAACGTGACGGATATTGTCAAGATGGTAGCAATCATTATGGCGGGGAATTAAAGATATCTTATTACGTAAAAAAGTGACAAAATGTTTGGTGGTTTCGTGGGAAATGAGTACTTTTGCAACCGATAAACGAAAAAAAGAGTAAAAATGAAAAGTCTACACCTGATTAGCAACCTGATTATTATTCGACTGCGTCAAGCTGCCGGAAGTGATAGGGTATGTATATAATTAAGGTATAAGACAATACGATACAGAGCCTTTCTCACTTCCGGGTGTAGAGAGGCTTTTTTGTATTAAGAGATAAAAGAAAACAGTAATTTAACACATATAATTAGACTGAGATGAGTGACAGATTGTTTATTTTCGACACGACGCTGAGGGACGGCGAACAGGTGCCTGGATGCCAACTGAACACGGTAGAGAAAATTCAGGTGGCGAAGGCGCTGGAGCAGTTGGGCGTGGACGTGATTGAGGCAGGATTCCCTGTGTCGAGTCCGGGTGACTACAACTCGGTGATTGAGATTTCGAAGGCTGTTACGTGGCCTACGATTTGTGCGCTGACGCGAGCTGTTGAGCACGACATTGACGTGGCTGTTGAGGCGTTGCAGTATGCCAAGCATAAACGCATCCACACGGGTATCGGTACCAGCGACGAGCACATCAAGTATAAGTTCAATTCTACGCGCGAACGCATTCTGGAGCATGCCGTCGAGGCGACGAAGTATGCCAAGCGTTTCGTGGACGATGTGGAGTTCTACTGCGAGGATGCAGGTCGGACGGATAACGAATATTTGGCGCAGGTTGTTGAAGCAGTCATCAAGGCTGGTGCAACAGTGATAAATATTCCAGATACGACGGGCTACTGTCTGCCGCAGGAGTACTACGAGAAAATCAAGTACCTGAAGGAGCATGTGGACGGCATTGATGCCTGCATCATATCGACCCATTGCCACAACGACCTGGGCATGGCTACGGCCAATACGCTGAACGGTGTGCTGGCTGGTGCACGTCAGGTGGAGGTGACCATCAACGGCATTGGTGAGCGTGCGGGCAATACGTCGCTGGAGGAGATTGCGATGATTCTGAAATGTCATAAGAACCTTGACATTGAGACGAACATCAACACCACGAAGATATATCCGACGAGCCGCATGGTGTCGAGTCTGATGAACATGCCCGTACAGCCCAACAAGGCCATCGTGGGTCGCAACGCCTTTGCACACTCGAGCGGCATCCATCAGGACGGTGTGCTGAAGAATGTGCACACATACGAAATCATAGACCCCAAGGATGTGGGTATCGATATTGATAGCATCGTTCTGACGGCCCGCTCAGGTCGTGCCGCCCTGAAACACCGCCTGATGATAAACGGTGTGGACGTGAGCGACGAGCATAAGATAGACAAGATATACGAACAGTTTTTGGCGCTGGCCGATAAGAAGAAAGAAATCAGCGATGCCGACGTGCTGATGCTGGCTGGTGCCGATGTGTCGGACACGCATGCCGTACGCCTCGATTTCCTGCAAGTAACATCGGGCAAGGGTGTGAAGTCGGTGGCCTCTATCGGTCTCGACATCAGCGGTCAGAAGTTCGAAGCAGCCGCCTCGGGTAATGGTCCAGTGGATGCTGCCATCAAGGCGCTGAAGAAGATTATCATGAAGCAGATGACGCTGAAAGAGTTTACCATTCAGGCCATCTCGAAGGGTTCGGACGATGTTGGTAAAGTGCACATGCAGGTAGAGTACGACGGTAGTCTCTATTATGGCTTTGGTGCCAATACTGACATCGTGACGGCCTCGGTGGAAGCATATATCGATTGTATCAACAAGTTTAAACAGGAGGAAGACTGATGAACACATTATTTGACAAGATATGGGACGCACATGTGGTGCAGGTGGTTGACGACGGACCCACGCAGTTGTACATCGACCGTCTTTATTGCCATGAGGTGACTTCTCCGCAGGCCTTTGAGGGTATGCGGGCAAGAGGATTGCGGTGTTTCCGTCCTGAGCAGATAGTCTGCATGCCTGATCATAATACGCCAACGCACGATCAGGATAAACCCATCGAAGACCCTATTTCTGCCAAGCAGGTTGCCACGTTGGCGCAGAATGCCAAAGATTTTGGTTTGAAGCATTTCGGTATGTATTCGAAGGACAACGGTATCATCCACGTGGTAGGCCCTGAGAAGGGGCTGTCGCTGCCTGGTATGACAATCGTCTGTGGCGACTCCCACACATCCACGCATGGCGCGATGGGTGCTGTGGCCTTTGGCATCGGAACCTCAGAGGTGGAGATGGTAATGGCTTCGCAATGTATTCTGCAACAGAAACCCAAGTCGATGCGCATCACGATTAACGGTACGTTGGGCAAGGGCGTGACAGCGAAGGACGTCGCGCTGTATCTGATGGCAAAACTGACCACCAGCGGTGCTACGGGTTATTTCGTGGAATATGCTGGTGAAGTGGTTAAGAACCTCACGATGGAGGGCCGTCTGACGCTCTGCAACCTGTCGATAGAGATGGGTGCACGTGGCGGTTTCATCGCACCAGATGAGGTGACCTTTGATTACGTCAAAGGTAAAGAATATGCCCCTAAGGGCGAAGAGTGGGAGAGAGCCGTTGCTTATTGGAAGACGCTGAAGAGTGGCGACGATGCCGTCTTCGACAAAGAACTGGTGTTCGACGCCAAAGATATCGAGCCACGTATCACTTATGGTACCAATCCTGGTATGGGCATCGGTATTACGGAGGCTATTCCTCTCACCTCTGATCTCTTACCTCTGACCTCTGGCTTTGAAAAAGCCCTTCAGTATATGGGCTTCAAGGCTGGTGAGTGTCTGCTGGGTAAGAAGATAGACTACGTATTCTTGGGTGCTTGCACCAATGGGCGCATCGAGGACTTCCGTGCCTTTGCCTCTATTGTGAAAGGGCGTAAGAAGGCTGATAACGTTGTGGCTTGGCTGGTGCCTGGCTCATGGGCTGTGCGCCAGAAGATCGAGGACGAAGGTCTTGACAAAGTGCTCGAAGCTTCCGGCTTCGAGATTCGCCAGCCTGGCTGTTCGGCTTGCCTCGCTATGAACGACGACAAGGTGCCTGCTGGCAAGTATGCTGTCTCTACTTCGAATCGCAATTTCGAGGGTCGTCAGGGACCAGGTTCGCGCACCATCCTTGCATCACCTTTAGTAGCAGCTGCAGCTGCCGTCACAGGAGTAATAACCGACCCAAGAACACTATTATGAAACAGAAATTTGACATCATAACATCGACGTGTGTGCCCCTTTCGTTGGAGAATGTGGACACCGACCAGATTATCCCCGCACGCTTCCTCAAGGCAACCACCAAGGAGGAAAAATTCTTTGGCGACAACCTGTTTCGCGACTGGCGATACAGGGAGGACGGCAGTGTGGTTGAGGATTTCGTCCTCAACAACCCCAAGTTCAAAGGCTGCATCCTCGTCGCTGGTAAGAACTTTGGTTCCGGCTCTTCACGTGAACACGCTGCTTGGGCCATTGCGGGCTATGGGTTCCGCGTGGTTATCTCGTCGTTCTTTGCCGATATCCACAAGAACAACGAACTGAACAACTTTGTGTTGCCCGTGCAGGTATCAGAAGCTTTCCTGTCTGAATTGTTTTCGACGATTCATGGGAATCCTGATGCTCAGGTTGAGGTCGATCTGCCCAACCAGACGGTTACCAATCTCACGACGGGCCATTCTGAACACTTTGATATCAACGGCTACAAGAAGCATTGTCTGATGAACGGATTGGATGATATCGACTTCCTCGTGGCGAATAAAAATAAAATAGAAGCATGGGAGCAGAGAAGGTAAATACATATCAGCGCATCCTGCCCTTCGTAGAGATTATGGACGCTACGTTGCGCGATGGTGAGCAGACCAATGGCGTGTCGTTCCTGCCTCATGAGAAACTGGTGATGGCTCGAAAGCTGTTGTCTGACGTCAACGTTGATCGTATCGAAATTGCATCGGCGCGTGTGTCGGAGGGTGAGCGCGAGGCCGTTACCAAGATATGTGCCTATGCCCAGAAGAACGGACTGTTGGATCGTGTTGAAGTGTTGGGCTTCGTGGATGGTGGCAAGTCGATAGACTGGATTGCCGAGTGTGGCGGAAAGGTCGTCAACCTGTTGGCGAAGGGCTCGCTGAAGCATTGCACCCACCAGTTGCACAAGACGCCCGAGGAACACATCAGCGACATCCTTCACGAGGTGGAATATGCTGCCAGCAAGGGCATCAGCGTGAATCTCTATCTTGAGGACTGGTCGAACGGTATGAAGGATTCGCCCGAATACGTCTATCAGTTGATGGATGCGCTAACTGCTAATAGCCAAAAGCAAATAGCCCGTTTCATGTTACCTGATACCTTGGGTGTGATGAATCCCCTGCAGGTCATCGAATACTTCCGCAAGATGATGAAGCGCTATCCAGAGGTGCACTTTGATTTCCACGCCCATAACGACTACGACCTTGCGGTATCTAACTCGCTGGCTGCTGTTCTCAGTGGCGCTCGTGGTCTACATGTCACCGTGAATGGGCTGGGGGAGCGTTGTGGCAATGCGCCGATGGCTTCCGTGCAGGCTATCTTGAAAGACCAGTTCCACGCCAAGACGAATATCGTGGAGAGCCAGTTGAATGACCTCTCGCGAATGGTGGAAAGCTTCAGCGGCATCAGCGTAGCACCTAATCAGCCCATCGTGGGTGAGAATGTGTTTACGCAGGTGGCTGGTGTGCATGCCGATGGCGACACGAAAGATAAGCTGTACTACAACGAGCTGATGCCAGAGCGTTTTGGTCGTAAGCGTGAGTATGCGCTGGGCAAGAATAGCGGTAAGGCCAATATTGCCAAGAACCTCGAGGAACTCGGTCTGGAACTGACCCCTGAGCAGACGCGTCGTGTGACGGAGCGCATCACGGAGTTGGGTGATAAGAAGGAAATTGTGACTCAGGAAGACCTGCCTTTTATCGTTTCCGATGTATTGAAACACGACAGCTCTGACGATAAAGTAAAGTTGATAAGTTACGTTGTATCAACGGCTTACGGTTTGCGACCTGGAGCAAATGTTAAAGTGGAAATCAATGGTCAACAGTACGAAGCTGCAGGCACGGGCGATGGTCAATACGACGCCTTCGTCAAGGCGCTTCGATATATTTACAAGAAGTATCTCGACCGTACATTCCCCATTCTGGCCAACTATCAGGTCACTATTCCTCCTGGCGGACGGACTGATGCCTTGGTACAGACAGTCATCACGTGGAACGACAATGGCAAGATGATTCGTACACGCGGACTGGATGCTGACCAGACGGAAGCAGCTATCAAGGCAACATTCAAGATGCTGAACATTATTGAGAACGAAAAATTGAAGGATTGAAAAATTGAAGTAATATGAAACTGAAGATTGCGATATTGGCTGGTGACGGCATCGGCCCAGAGATTATGAAACAAGGTGTGGCTGTGCTTGACGCAATAGCCGAGAAGTGTGGTCATGAGTTCGAGTATGAGGAAGCGCTGGTAGGTGCCTGTGCCATTGATGCCTGTGGCGATGCCTATCCAGATGCGACGCATGATGTCTGCATGCGCGCTGATGCAGTCTTGTTCGCTGCTGTTGGCGACCTGAAATACGACAATAACCCCACGCTGAAGATGCGTCCTGAGACAGGCTTGCTGGCGATGCGCAAGAAACTCGGACTCTTTGCCAACATCCGTCCTGTGGCAACGTTCGACTGTCTGTTGCACAAGTCGCCGCTGAAGGAAGAACTGTTGCGTGGTGCCGATTTTGTCGTTATCCGTGAACTGACAGGTGGTATGTATTTCGGTGAGAAGCATCAGGACAACGATATGGCTTTCGACACCAATATCTATACGCGTCCTGAGATTGAGCGCATCCTGAAGGTCGCCTTCGAGATGGCCATGACGCGTCGCAAGCACCTCACCGTTGTCGATAAGGCTAACGTCTTGGCGTCGAGCCGTCTGTGGCGCCAGATAGCCAAGGAGATGGAGCCCCAGTATCCTGAGGTCACCACCGACTATATGTTCATCGACAATGCCTCGATGCGTGTACTTACGGAGCCTCGTTTCTTTGATGTCATCGTGACGGAGAATACCTTTGGCGACATCCTGACCGACGAGACATCCTGTATTACAGGCTCGATGGGGCTGCAGCCCTCGTCTTCATTGGGAGAGCATACACCGTTGTTTGAGCCTGTTCACGGCTCATGGCCTCAGGCTGCAGGGCAGAACCTTGCTAACCCTTTGGCGCAGATTCTCTCAGCAGCGATGCTATTGGAGCACTTCGGTCTGATAAAGGAAGGTTCCTTGATTCGTGAGGCTGTCAATGCTTCTCTTGATGCTAATGTGCGTACACCTGAGATACAGGTGGAAGGTGGTGTGAAATACGGAACAAAAGAAGTTGGAACATGGATTGTAGACTATATCAAAAAAGCTTGATGCTGCTTGTCCTGTCTGTTGCTGTAACACAACAACAAACAGTACTGGCGCAGACCAATCAAGAATGGCGTGACTCGCTGAGCGTTCTTAACCAGCAGATTGCACAGTCGCCCTATAGTGTCGACCTGCATCTGCGGAAGGCTGCTGTCAACCTGGAGTTGCAGCAATGGGAGTTTGCAGTGGATGAATATAAACTGATCCTACGGAATGACGAGAAGAATCTCACTGCCTTGTTCTATCGCGCCTATGCCTACACGCATCTTCGTCGTTACGACTTGGCGAAGAACGACTATAACGACATCTTGCTGGAGGAACCAACTCATTTGGAGGCACGCTTGGGCTTGTCGTATGTGTATCAGTTGATGGGAAAGCGGAATGACGCACTCGATTTGTTGAGCATCGTCGTAGAACAACACCCGGACTCTGTGGCTGGCTATGTGGCGCGTGCCTCGTTGGAAACAGACATGCGACGATATGATGCTGCTCTCTATGATTGGGAACAGGCAACTAGACTTGAGCCGGAGAATTTGGACTATCATTTATCGTATGTTGATGTGCTTATCCGTATGGGCAAGAATGAGGTTGCACGAAGGGAACTGAACAAATTGGCAGATAAAGGGGTCAATCAAGGAGTTCTTCGTGAATACTATAGAAAAATAAGAAAGTAAGAAGTAGGGTAAATAAATGCAGAAATCCCAAACCTCGGAAGAGATTTGGGATTCTGTTGTTTGTTTGGAATAAATTATTTTTGTTTGTTCTCGTCGGCGTTATGCTTCGGGGATAACTGATACGATACTCTTGTCGCGCTTGCCCTTATGGAACTGAACTGTTCCGTCGACAAGTGCATAGAGGGTATCGTCCTTACCCATACCTACATTGTTACCGGGGTTGTGCTTAGAGCCACGCTGGCGAACAATAATGTTGCCTGCAACAACCTTCTGGCCACCGAAAATCTTAATGCCGAGTCGCTGAGCTGCTGACTCACGGCCGTTCTTAGAACTACCTACACCTTTTTTATGTGCCATTTCTTGTTCCTCCTACGTTTTTAAGCAATTACTGATTTAACTTCTACCTGTGTGAACTGCTGACGGTGTCCGTTCTTCTTGCGAGAGTCCTTACGACGCTTCATCTTGAAGACAATCACCTTCTCACCCTTGACGAGGGGATTGATCACCTCACACACAACCTTAGCACCACTTACGGTGGGCGCACCTACCTGTACTGAACCTTCATTGTCGACAAGCAGTACCTTGTCGAATTCAACAGTCTTTCCGGCTTCCACGTCCTTCATGTGGTTAATGAAGAGTTTCTTACCCTCTTCTGCCTTGAACTGTTGACCGTTAATTTCTACAATTGCGTACATTGTTTTTTATTGTTTAAACGGGTTTCTCCGCATGGCGCATGGCTTCGTGCCACGTCTTAACCGAGCCACAACGGACTAAATCGGGCGCAAAGGTACGATTTTTTTTTCAATCCACCAAGGAAATAGGGAGAAAAAACAAAGCGATGACCCTCACAGGCGATCGCTTCATATCTTCAGTAGGTATTAGTCCTTTTAAGGTAAAAAGATTGTTTTCAGGATAACTGCTGCAAAAGTACAACAATTTTTAATACTAACAAAACTTTTTACCATTTATTTTTCGATAAAATGGCTGTGTAGGCGCACAAACCAAATTATTTTAAAGAAAATTCAGAAATTTCGTGTGCAAACGATTGCTATTTTTTCTTTTTATCTGAGTTTTTTCCACGATGCGGTCTTCTGTCATGTGACTTTCCACCACGAGACTTCCCTCCGCGTCCTCTGGTATTCTTTCTTGGCGTTGACTTCTGATATACAGGTGCTTCTCCCATTCCTTCTGGCAACGGATTCTTGACGATGTCTTTTTCCAAAAAACGCTCAATATCTGAGAAATAGCGCATGTCGTTCTCTGAAACAAGGGTAATGGCAATACCGTCGCGTTGTGCCCTAGCAGTGCGTCCGATGCGGTGGACGTAATCTTCGGCATCTTGTGGAACATCATAGTTAATGACCATCAGGATATCATCGATGTCAATACCACGAGCCACAATATCCGTTGCTACCAACACGTCAACTTTTCCGGATTTGAAACGATACATGACATCATCGCGTTCTTGTTGACTGAGGTCACTATGCATCTGGGCACAGTTGATGTGCATTCGTTGCAGTTCACGGGTGATGTCCTTTACCTTATCTTTCTTGCCAGAGAAGATAATGACACGCTTCAGTTCTCCTGTCTTGAACAAATGACGAATGATATGCAGTTTCTGGGGTTCATAGCATATGTATGCTGACTGTTGTATCTTTTCTGCCGGTTTGCTGACAGCAATCTTCACTTCTATAGGATTATATAATAAGGTACGCGCGAGTTGTTGTATCTTATTCGGCATGGTAGCCGAGAACATAATCGTCTGGTGATTCTTCGGTAAGAGACTGGCAATCTGCAGGATATCGTCAGAGAAGCCCATGTCCAACATACGGTCAGCTTCGTCAAGAACGAAGAACGATAACTGAGAAAGGTCTACGTGTCCCATACGGAGGTGGGAGAGTAACCGTCCTGGTGTGGCGATAATGACATCGGCACCCATCTTCAGACCGCGTGTCTCCTGGTCAAAACGGCTACCGTCGTTACCTCCATAGACGGCCACACTAGAGATTCCGTCCAGATAATAGCCGAAGCCCTGCATGGCCTGGTCGATCTGTTGGGCAAGTTCACGAGTCGGTGCCATGACGATACAATTGATGGCATCTTTGGGGAAGCCTCCGTCATCCAATAGGCTTAAGATAGGGAGCAGATAGGCGGCCGTTTTTCCTGTACCGGTCTGTGCAACTCCTAACAGGTCATGTCCGTCAAGGATTTCTGGGATACACTTTTCCTGTATTGGGGTCATTTCCTTGAAGCGCATGTCATAGAGTGCATCGAGGATATTATCATTCAAATATGTTTCTTCAAAATTCATTAGTTTGGAGCTTGCCTATAACAGAAATAGGCGATAATTGCATATAGGATATTGGGAACCCATGCGGCAAGCATAGGGGGCGTATCGGCATTAATGGCAAAGGTCGCGCTGACGGTCTGAAGGAGAATATATGAGAATGATAAGGCGAGTCCAATACCTAGATACATTCCCATGCCTCCTTTTCGCTTACGCGACGAGAGAGACACACCGATTATTGTTAGGATAAATGACGCAAACGAGGTGGCTATTCGCTTGTGGTATTCCACCTCATACTGAACCACATTACTGGATCCGCGTTCCTGTTGCTTGGAGATATATTGCAATAGTTCTGGGGAGGTGAACGTCTCCTGTTGACCTTTTGAGAATATCAGGTCCATTGGTTCCATTTGGATGAGGGTGTCTATCTCAGAACCACTGGTAATCTTTTCTCGCATACCTTTCAGTTCACGGATTTTATAACTTCGTGCTTTCCAGTGATAGCGAGAATCACTGATGGTGTCATACTGTATGACGCTTGCAGTCATGTGGCTAACCAGTTTTTTCTTGTCGAACTTATATAAAGAGAAACCATAGCCCGTTTTGCGGATATCGTCATATTGTGAGATATATGCAACTGTTCCCCTGTCGACCATTAACTGGATATTCGTCGCAGTGGTGTTTCTCCTCTTGTCTTTATAAAGTGACTCGAAGTCATGTCTCACTACCGTACCCCTTGGGATGATATAGGCTCCCAGGAAGAAGTTTAGTACAGCAATCAGCGCAGCGGAGATCAGGTAAGGACGTAATAGTCGCTTGAAACTCATACCACACGCCAACATGGCGATGATCTCGGAGTTGCCAGCCAGTTTTGAGGTAAAGAAGATGACCGCAATGAATACGAACAACGGTGAGAAAAGATTGGCGAAATAGGGAACGAAGTTCATGTAGTAGTCGAACACGATAGCACGCAATGGTGCATGATAGGTTGTGAACTTCGCCAGATTCTCGTTGACGTCAAAAACAATGGAAATGGATATGATCAGAATGATTGAGTAAATATAGGTACCAATAAACTTCTTGATGATATACCAGTCCATTCGCTTGATATACTGGAAGGGATTGTATTTCTTCAATGGGGCAAGTCGTTCCCAAGGCAATCGTTTCCACAATAGCCTAACCCTTCTGATGATGTCCTTCCACTTCTCTTTCATCGTCTTCGTCTTAAGTCGTCAATAACAGATCGTTTCCATTGTACAAAGTCGCCTTGCTCGATATGCTGACGGGCGTCGGTGACTAGTCGCAGATAGAAGGCAAGATTGTGAATAGAGGCTATTTGCATGGCAAGTAGCTCCTGTGCCTTGAAAAGATGATGCAGATATGCCTTGCTATGGATGCGGTCGATGTCACAGCCGTCCGGATCGATGGGGGAGAAATCATCCTCCCATTTCTTGTTGCGCATGTTCATCGTTCCCTGATAGGTAAACAGCATGGCATTGCGACCGTTACGGGTGGGCATCACACAATCAAACATATCCACGCCGCGCTCAATGGCTTCCAAGATGTTTTGGGGCGTTCCAACACCCATCAGGTAACGTGGCTTGTCCTTGGGCAATATCTCATTGACCACCTCAATCATCTCATACATGACTTCTGTGGGCTCTCCAACAGCAAGACCGCCGATGGCATTACCGTCCGCACCCTTGTCGGCAACATGCTTGGCAGCCTCCTGGCGCAGATCTTTATACGTACAGCCCTGTACGATAGGGAACAGGCTTTGCTGATATCCATAGAGTGGTTCTGTCTCGTTAAACCGTTTTATACAGCGGTCGAGCCACCGTTGGGTAAGTCCTAATGACTTCTTGGCATACTGATAGTCACTCTGTCCAGGAGGACATTCGTCCAGTGCCATCATGATATCTGCCCCAATGATACGTTCGGTATCTATGACGTTCTCTGGCGTGAAGATGTGTCGTGAACCGTCGATATGACTCTGGAACTCACATCCTTCCTCACGCAGTTTGCGGATACCCGTCAGAGAGAAAACTTGAAAACCTCCTGAGTCTGTCAATATAGGACGATCCCAGGTGTTGAACTGGTGAAGTCCACCTGCCTTGCGGAGAATATCCAGTCCTGGGCGGAGATAGAGATGATAGGTGTTTCCTAAGATAATTTGTGCCTTTACTTGTTCACGCAGTTCTGAGAAATGTACTCCCTTGACGCTGCCTACCGTTCCCACAGGCATAAAAATTGGAGTCCTGATTTGTCCGTGGTCAGTGGTAATCAGTCCTGTGCGCGCCTCACTTGCAGAGTCTGTATGTTGCAGTTCGAATGTCATTTCTATTTTTTCTCTTCTTCAGGGATGGTGAAATCCAGGGGATGCTCTACGACCTCTTTTGTTAATGCAAAATCCCAGACATCCTGCACATTTTCCACATAGTGGAAATTGACTCCTTTCAAATACATCTCAGGAATCTCTTCGATATCTTTCTGATTTTCACGGCACATCAGTATATCCGTGATACCGGCGCGCTTAGCAGCAAGAATCTTCTCTTTGATACCGCCTACGGGTAATACCTTGCCACGTAGGGTTATCTCACCTGTCATGGCGGTGTTCTTGCGGACTTTACGTTGGGTAAGCGCCGATGCGATAGAGGTGGCAATGGTAATTCCTGCAGAAGGACCGTCTTTCGGGGTCGCTCCTTCTGGAACATGGATATGGATATTCCAGTTGTCAAAAATACGATAGTCGATATTGAGAACGTCCACATGTGCCTTTACATATTCCAATGCTATGACAGCACTCTCTTTCATGACATCTCCTAAATTTCCAGTCAAGGTAAGTTTGGAACCTTTTCCCTTTGAGAGAGAAGTCTCAATAAATAAAATCTCGCCACCTACACTAGTCCAAGCAAGTCCTGTCACAACACCTGCGTAAGCATTTCCTTGATAAATGTCACGATAGAATGGTGGTTTACCGAGTAGCCCCTCTAATTCTGTGGGAGATATCTTTAAAAAAGGTAGTTGGCCGTCTTTGGCTTTCTGGAAAGCCATTTTGCGGAGCGCTTTGTTGATTTGTTTCTCTAATTGGCGCACACCGCTTTCACGGGTATATTGTTCTATGATTTTCTCAATGGCCGCTTTGTTGAAAGTCAGTCCCTTGTCAGTCAATCCTGTATTCTCTTTTTCCTTGGGGATCAGATGGCGTTTGGCAATCTCGTATTTCTCTTCTGTGATATAGCCACTGACCTCTATAATCTCCATGCGGTCAAGTAAAGGTTTCGGAATGGTGCCGAGATTATTTGCGGTGGCGATAAAAAGCACCTTCGACAGGTCGTAGTCTACATCCAAATAGTTGTCGTGAAAAGCATTGTTCTGCTCAGGATCCAGCACTTCCAACATTGCGGAAGCAGGATCGCCATTGTGTGTATTTTGTGTAACTTTATCAATCTCGTCAAGGATAAACACTGGATTGCTAGAACCAGCTTTTTGGATGTTCTTGATAATACGTCCTGGCATAGCACCGATATAGGTGCGACGATGTCCACGGATCTCAGCCTCATCATGCAGTCCACCTAAGGAGACTCGTACATATTTACGGTTGAGAGCATCAGCAATGGATTTTCCAAGGCTTGTCTTACCAACTCCAGGAGGACCGTATAGACAGAGAATTGGTGACTTTAAGTCACCACGTAGGGAGAGAACGGCAATATATTCGAGGATACGTTCTTTCACTTTTTCCATGCCATAATGATCACGGTCCAAAATCTTCTGCGCACGGTCTAGGTTCAGATCGTCTTCCGTGCATTCATTCCAAGGCAGTGATACTAATGTTTGAAGGTAGGTCAGCTGAATATTGAAATCAGGACTTTGTGGGTTAAGTTGATCAAGTTTGTCAATCTCACGATAAAAGATACGCTCAACTTCCTCGCCCCATTGCTTGGACATCGCTTTTTCCAGTAGCTCCTTTTTCTCTGGCGAGCTCTCATTGCCCATTTCTGCCTGAAGGTTTTTAATTTGTTGCTGCAGAAAGTAATTGCGCTGTTGCTCGTCAATATCATCGCGCGTCTTGTTGCGAATATCTAGTTTCAAAGTTTGAAGCTCTATCTCACGGTTGACAATCTTCATGGTGTTAAACAATCTTTCCTTGATAGATGACATCATCAAGAGCTTCATCTTTTCCTTTACCGAGAAAGGCAGGTTGGAACATATAAAATTGAGCGCCATAATATTATTCCCGACGTTTTTGATGGCAAAGGCTGCCTCTTCGGGAATCTCGTCGTTCAATTTAATGTATTCCGTAGTCTGATTGCGCAAGTCTTCAATAGCCGTATAAAACTCTTTATCGTTCTTTTCCGGTTCGTCTTCTGGGGCAGATTCCACACGCCCTACAAGATAAGGTTTGTATTTCAGAAGTTCCAACAACTTTATTCGTCCCAATCCTTGGACAATTGCTGTGATATTACCGTTTGGCAACGTTAATAGCTTCAATACTTTGGCATATACACCGATATCATAAAGGTCGGCACGGATGGGTTGCTCAGTTTCTGGATCACGTTGACAGAAAACACCCATCAATTGTCCAGTTTTATCTGCCATACGCACTAATTTCATGCTAGCATCACGTCCGATAAGAATAGGGGCAACAACACCAGGAAACAATACGATGTTGCGTACAGTTAATATAGGAAGGGATTCGGGAATCTCTACACTGCTGAGGTCACTATATTCGCCTTCTACGTCGGCAATCATTGAGAACGACCTGTTTCTATTATCCATATACATTGTTATCTTTTCTTCCATAATAAAGTGCAAAGGTACAAAGAAAAGAGGACATAATCAAATAAAAATCATATTATTTCTTGGTATTAATGACTCTTTTTGATGATTATTGCTTATCTTTGCAGTCGGAAAGCAGTGTCTCGGTCTGTCGCTGGTATCAACTGCCTCTGCCTTTATGGTGAGGGGGAAGGGTACAAGAGGAAAGTCCGGGCAGTAGAGGACGCCCCACTTCTGAAAGTGGAAGCAGTCGGTGACGGCTGGATATGGAAGAAGAAAACAACCGCTCTTTTGGGCAAGGGTGAGAAGGTGGTGTAAGAGACCACCAGCCGGCGGGTGATCGTCGGGCTGTTCCATCTGGGGGCTGCAAGTTCGCGTATACCATCGTCTGAGAGCTGTCCGTTCGAGAAATACGATGGAGGGTAGAATGCTAGATCCGTAGGGTGACTTACGGAGTAGATAAATGACAGACATCTTTCTTGTATGAGGAAGTTACAGAACCCGGCTTATAGAGACAGTGCTTTCTTTTTTATTTTTGAGGACATTGAGTAAAGTGATACAACGAATCATCCAGTTCTTCGAAACTGATATGTGGAGGATTACGAAGAACGATGTCTCTCCAATGGTGTTTCTGTTGGTGGAGATACTGAAGAAATTGGTCATTACTATCCGCTTTTTTATTTCGAAACGAGTGATGACGAGAGCTGCAGCGTTGACGTATAGTACACTGCTTGCCATTGTGCCTATTCTTGCCGTCGTCTTTGCTATTGCCCGTGGTTTTGGCTATAGTAAATATATCGAAATTTGGTTTAGGGAAGCCTTTGAGTCGCAGCCACAAGTGGCAGAGGTTATTATTGGGTTTGTTAATAGCTATCTGGTTCATACGAAGAGCGGTATTTTTTTGGGCGTGGGTCTGCTGTTTATGCTTTACACGGTATTAATGCTGGTGAGTAATGTTGAGGATGCCTTTAACGAGATATGGCAGGTGACGAAACCACGTAGTATATTCCGAACGTTTACAGATTACATGGCAATGTTCTTCTGTTTCCCTATTATCATCGTTGTCACATCAGGTATATCCATTTTCATGGCGACTATTGCTGATTCTATGCCTGATTATCTGATGTTGGGACCTGCCATTCGTTTTCTCATCGACCTTATTCCTTATGTGTTGATGTCTGTGATGTTTATTGCTCTTTATACTTTCATGCCCAATACCCATGTGAAGGCAAAACATGTAATTGTACCTAGTATTCTTGCCGGTATCGCCATGCAAGGACTACAGTTATTCTATATTCATTCTCAGATTTTCTTGTCGGGTTACAATGCGATTTATGGTTCTTTTGCAGCTCTTCCGTTATTCATGTTATGGGTGCAGATATCATGGACTATCTGCTTGTTTGGTGCAGAACTATGCTATGCCAATCAGTATCTTGACTATTATGACTATGATGCAGATACCAACGAACTCAGTCATCGATCACGTACTATGTTGTGCGCTTTACTGATGAGCTATATCTGTGGTCGTTTCGCTGATGGGAAGAAACCATATTCTGCTTCGCACCTACGTTTTGATACAGGAATACCTATCCGTATTGTCAACGATCTTTTGGTTGAGTTGATAGATGCGGGACTGATAGTTGAATTGACCAGTGATGAAAAAGGGGAAACTTCTCATTTCTTACCTGCAGAGGATATCAGCAATCTGACTCTTGGCGTAATGATAGACCGTTTGGAGTCATATGGAGAATGGAAGTTGGATCTTGATGTATCTTATTTATTCTCTGAACAATGGAAAAGTGCAATGGAACAGCGCTCTAACTATCTCCGTTCTCTTCGTGACATCAAGTTACAAGACCTCCGTCCTTGAACGATTATAGATTTCAGACTTTATCACATAGCGGTATTTTTTATTGCTAAGCCATGAAAAACTTTCTCGTTAACTATGAAAAAATTTTCTATAGGCATGCCGCAATTTCGCTGTCTTTTTTCCTTTTTTAACTATATTTGTCACAAAGTTATCTCTTTTTTCTAAAAAATTGTTCAAAAAAGTACGATTCTCAAAAATTTTTACTATATTTGCAAAGTATTAATACATTATCAATCATTATTTAATCATTACGGCTATGGCAAAGTATAATATCACTGAGAAAAAAGTCAAGGAGGCAGCCTATCGGACTTTGGTAAATCCTCAGTTGATGGATGAACTGAAGGAAAAGATCCTATATGTCATTGTCATGCAAAAAAAATACAAGGACAAGGATTACTCTGCAAAGAAGCTGGCAGAGGATTTAGGGACGAATACTCGCTATATCTCTGCTGTAGTCAATGTACAGTTTCATATGAATTACACATCGTTTGTAAATAAGTTCCGTATTGAGGAGGCGATGACCATTATGGTTGACAAACGTTATCAAAGTCTGACGATGGAGGAAGTGAGTGATATGGTCGGTTTTGCCAACCGCCAGTCATTTTATGCTTCGTTTTTTAAATTCTTGAATATGACTCCGCGTGATTATCGTATGAAACATTTTGAAACTCATCCGTCACAGAAAGTCAAACGCTCTAAAAAGAAGAGACAACATGTTTAGCTATTCAGACGAGCGCTTTGCCGACCTTCAACTGCTCAGATACCGATTAAACGGATTTGAGCAGTTAACTTTGTGTCAGAAACGATACATCTATGCACTGTCACAGGCAACACTCTATGGTCGTGACATCACTTTCGACCAGTTTGGATTATACAATCTTCGTATCCGAAAGATGCTGGAGGTCATATATACGGCTCCTTCTGTCTCTCATGACACAGAAGAGTTCCGAGCATTGGAGATCTATCTGAAACGTATCTGGTTTTCAAATGGTATTTATCATCATTATGGTTGTGAGAAATTCCAACCGGCATTCAGCGAAGCGTATCTGCGAGAGACGTTAAAACAGCTCCCCATTGGTTGTCTTCCATTGAGGAAAGATGAGAACTTGGAAACATTCTGCAGCGAGTTATTTCCAGTTATCTTCAATCCAGATATACTTCCCAAACGTGTCAACAAGAATGATGGAGACGATTTGGTGAAGACTTCCGCCTGTAATTTTTATCAGCATGTCACACAACAGGAAGCGGAAGACTTCTATCTGCAACAGAAGAACGCCTATCAAGGTGAAGAGCCTCCTTCGTTTGGCCTGAACAGTACGTTGGTGAAAGACAATGGAACACTTCGTGAAGAAGTGTGGCGCATCGGAGGAAAGTATTCCAAAGCGATAGAACAGATTGTCTATTGGCTGGAGCAGGCGAAAAATGATGCGGAGAACCATCAACAGAAACAGATTATTGATGATCTGGTTGCCTATTATCGTACAGGTGACCTGCAGTGTTTCAACAAGTATTGCAAAGAGTGGGTGAGTGAACATGAGGGTAAGATTGACTTCATTAATGGCTTTATAGAAGTATATGGTGACCCGTTATGTTTGAAAGGTTCGTGGGAAGGACTTGTTGAATATAAAGACCTTGAGGCAACAAAGCGTACACAGACGATTAGTCAGAATGCCCAATGGTTTGAGGATCATTCTCCCATAGACCCTCGTTTCCGCAAGAAACAGGTAAAGGGTGTTACTGCTAATGCCATCTGTGCAGCGATGTTGGGAGGCGATGAGTATCCTTCTACCGCTATCGGCATCAATCTTCCCAATGCCGATTGGATTAGAGCACAGTATGGTAGCAAGAGCATTACTATTAGTAATATCACGGATGCTTATAATAAAGCAGCTCATGGGAATGGTTTTAAGGAGGAGTTCGTCATTGATGCAGAGGCATTACAACTGATAGAACAATATGGAGATATTTGCGATGATCTCCATACTGATCTTCATGAGTGCTTAGGACATGGCAGTGGACAACTGCTTCCTGGCACGGATCCTGATGCATTGAAGTCGTATGGCAATGTGATAGAGGAGGCAAGAGCTGATCTTTTCGGCTTATATTATATCGCAGACGCTAAGTTGGTAGAGTTGGGACTGACACCCAATCAGGAGGCGTTTAAGTCACAATACTATAGTTATATTATGAATGGTCTGCTGACGCAGTTGATTCGCATTCAGCCAGGCAGCCAGATTGAGGAGGCGCACATGCGGAATCGTGCCCTCATTGCTCATTGGTGTTATGAGAATGGTAATGCCATCTCCATAGTTAAGCGTGAAGGAAAGACCTATGTGCAGATTCATGACTATGATGAACTACGCAGATTGTTCGCCAAGCTGTTGGCAGAAATACAGCGCATCAAGAGTGAAGGTGACTATGACGCTGCGAGGCATTTGGTAGAATGTTATGCTGTGAAGGTCGATCCTGTCGTCCATACAGAGATATTGGAACGCTATAAGCGCCTGAATTTAGCACCGTATAAGGGCTTTATCAACCCTAAGTTGATTCCTGTGAGAGACGAACAAGGAGAGATAACTGATATAGAAGTAGACTATACGGAGGGTTATGCGCAACAGATGTTACGTTATAGCTCAGAATATGGTACATTGATATGAACAAGGAAATACAGGAGAGAGTCAAGGAAATCAAGCAGTCTTTCCGACAACTGATGGATGGAAAAACTGCTCAGTCGATGCGTGACAAGGGAGTAGAATACAAACTCAACTGGGGCGCATCTATTCTTATGTTGAGAGAAAAGGCAGAAAAAATAGGAAAGGATTATGACCTTGCCATCGAACTTTGGAAGGCAGATGTGAGAGAATGTAAGATTCTTGCCACGATGATTATGCCTGCTGAACAGATGATGTCAGAAGTGGTGGATATCTGGATGGAACAGACACCTTCACAAGAGATAGCTGAACAGGCCGCCTTCAATCTGTATCAGTATCTTCCTTTCGCTCCAGAGAAAGCTTATCAGTGGATTGCATCAGACAAAGAGTTGGAACAGTTGTGTGGTTTTCATATCCTTTCACGACTGTTTATGAACAAACAAGAACCTAATGAGCGAGGCATCAATGAGTTTATTGACCAGGTTTTGGCAGCTTTGCAAGGTTCTTCCATGATGGTTCGTAAAGCCGCTATGCAGAGTATAATCCGCTTTTCGGAATTAGGTCTTGTGTATGAACGAATGGCAAAAAGTGCGCTTAAAAGTCTTAATTTAGAATTTTTTTAAATTGATAATGCCGTATTCTAAATAAAATGTTGTAATTTTGTGCGGTTTTTATGGCATTATTGATTCGATGAAAGAAAGTGTTAGGACTACCGTCAGACAGATATTGACCAGTTATCTAGAGATGAACAACCATCGTAAGACGCCAGAGCGTTATGCGATATTGGATGCTGTCTATGATATCAATGGCCATTTTACACTTGACGAGTTAGGCGAGAAACTGTCAGAAGAGAATAACTTCCCTGTCAGTCGTGCTACACTTTATAACACTCTAAAGCTGTTTATGGAACTGCGATTGGTGATTCGTCATCGTTTTCAAGGGCAGACAAAATATGAAGCATGCTATGATAACAACAGTCATAGTCATCAGATTTGTACAATGTGTGGAAAAGTAACGGAGATAAAAGCTCCTCAGATTACTGAGACCATCAGCAATATGCACTTGAAACGCTTCCGTAAAGATGGTTTCTCATTATATATCTATGGTATTTGCAGTACGTGTCAGGCAAAGATAACACGTATCAAGGCTCAGAAGAAAAAACAGAAAACTCAAAATAAAAAGAACAAATGAATCAAGGTAAAGTAGATGTCCTGCTTGGTTTACAGTGGGGCGATGAAGGAAAAGGAAAGGTAGTCGACGTGTTGACTCCGCAGTATGATGTCGTAGCTCGCTTCCAAGGAGGTCCTAACGCTGGACACACATTGGAATTTGAGGGGCAGAAGTATGTGCTTCGCAGTATCCCTTCAGGTATTTTCCAAGGTGGAAAGGTGAATATCATTGGTAATGGTGTCGTATTAGCTCCAGACTTGTTTATGGATGAAGCAAAAGCTTTGGAGGCCAGTGGCCATGAATTAAAGAGTCGTCTGCATATCTCTAAGAAAGCTCATCTGATTATGCCTACTCATCGTGTACTGGATGCTGCCTATGAGGCTCAGAAAGGCAAAGATAAAGTAGGTACTACGGGAAAGGGTATTGGCCCGACATATACGGATAAAGTAAGTCGTAACGGTCTTCGTGTTGGTGATATCCTCGAGAACTTTGAAGAAAAATATGCTAAGGCAAAGGCTCGTCATGAGGCTATTTTGAAGTCTCTGAATTTCGACTACGACATTGCGGAGGTAGAGAAAAAATGGCTGGAAGGTATTGAATACTTGCGTCAGTTCCCCATCGTTGACTCAGAACATGAGATTAATAACCTGTTGAAGAGCGGTAAGAGTGTTCTTTGTGAGGGAGCTCAGGGTACAATGCTGGATATCGATTTCGGCTCTTATCCTTTCGTTACTTCATCGAATACTATCTGTGCTGGAGCATGTACGGGCCTGGGTATTGGTCCGAATAAGATTGGAGATGTCTATGGAATCATGAAGGCCTATTGCACTCGCGTTGGTGCAGGACCTTTCCCCACAGAGTTGTTTGACGAGACAGGCAAGCGTATCCGTGACTTGGGTCATGAGTATGGTGCTGTGACAGGTCGTGAGCGTCGTTGTGGTTGGATAGACCTCGTAGCCTTGAAATACTCTATCATGGTGAACGGTGTCACTCAGTTGATTATGATGAAGAGTGATGTTCTCGATGATTTTGACACCATCAAGGCTTGTGTAGCTTACAGACAGAATGGTAACGAGATAGACTATTTCCCATATAACATCGAGGAAGGTATCGAACCGATCTATAAGGAACTGCCAGGCTGGAAGACAGATATGACGCAGTTTACCAGTGAAGAGCAGTTCCCACAGGCTTTCAAAGATTATATCAAGTTCTTGGAGGCAGAGTTGGAGACTCCTATTAAGATTATCTCTATCGGTCCTGATCGTGACCAGACAATTGTAAGAAAATAAATGGCACAGAAACCAAGTATTCCAAAAGGTACACGCGACTTCGGCCCTGTAGAGATGGCGAAGCGCAACTACATCTTCAATACAATCCGTGAAGTCTATGCACTTTATGGCTTCCAACAGATAGAGACACCTGCGATGGAAACCTTGCAGACCTTGATGGGAAAGTATGGAGAGGAGGGCGATAAACTTTTGTTCAAAGTGTTGAACAGCGGAGACTTCCTGTCGAAGATAAGCGATGCAGAACTCAGCGAACGCAATAGCCTTCATATGGCGGCACAACTTTGTGAAAAAGGACTGCGTTATGACCTGACGGTTCCCTTTGCCCGTTATGTGGTGATGCATCGTGAGGAGTTGCAGTTGCCTTTCAAACGCTATCAGATACAACCTGTTTGGCGTGCCGATCGTCCTCAGAAGGGGCGCTATCGTGAGTTCTATCAGTGTGATGCGGATGTTGTCGGCTCCGATTCATTGCTCAATGAGGTGGAGTTGATGCAGATTATTGATACCGTATTCTCTCGCTTTGGCATTCGCGTACAGATTAAAATTAACAATCGTAAGATATTGAGTGGAATTGCCGAGGTGATTGGAGCTGCTGATAAGATAGTTGACATCACAGTAGCTATCGATAAACTTGACAAGATCGGTATTGACAACGTGAATGCAGAACTTCGTGAGGATGGGTTGACAGAAGAGCAAATCAGTAAGTTGCAACCTATCATTTCTCTTAGCGGTACTAACGAGGAGAAGCTTCAAACCATTGCTGAAGTGTTGAAAGACAGCGAGACAGGATTGAAAGGAGTAGAGGAGTGTCGTTTTATTTTGAATACTCTGAATGCTCCGATTTCTCTAAAAAATGAGATTCAACTTGATTTGACGCTGGCTCGTGGCTTAAACTATTACACAGGAGCAATCTTTGAGGTGAAGGCACTTGATGTGGAGATAGGTAGCATCACGGGTGGTGGACGCTATGACAATCTGACAGGCATCTTTGGTATGCCAGGATTGAGTGGTGTGGGCATCTCATTTGGTGCTGATCGTATTTATGATGTGCTGAATGCTCTCGATCTTTATCCCAAGGACTCCATGAATGTCACGCAGGTACTCTTCATCAATTTTGGAGAGCGTGAGACGGCATACTGTCTTCCTATTATAAATAAGGTGAGACAATCCGGACTTCGTGCGGAAATTTTCCCTGATTCTGCAAAAATGAAGAAGCAGATGAGTTATGCCAATGCCAAGCAGATTCCCTATGTCGCTCTTGCGGGAGAAAATGAGATGAACGCAGGAAAGATTACGTTGAAGAATATGGAGACGGGAGAACAACAACTCTTAACCCCTGAGGAATTAATAGTTGCTATCAAATGAAAAAGATATTGCTTGCCTTATTGGTCTTGACGACCCTAACATCCTTGAAAGAGATTCATCTGACCACAGTTTTCGTGATTGGCGACTCAACGGCAGCCAAGAAAGACACGACAGGCGGCAAGGTGGAACGAGGATGGGCAATGGCATTACAGGACTATTTTGACTCCGACTATATCCGGGTAGATAATCATGCTGTCAATGGCCGCTCTTCCAAGAGTTTTATCGATGAGGGGCGGTGGGACAAGGTTCTCACGCTTATCAGGCCAGGTGACTATGTCATCATACAGTTTGGACATAATGACGAGAAAGCACAACCTTCTCGTCATACGGACCCTGGGTCGACATTTGACTACAATCTTGCTAAGTTTGTCAGGGAAACCCGCGAACGGGGCGGTATTCCCGTCATCATGAACCCTGTGGTGCGCCGTAACTTCATGGTGAAGGCTCCTGAGATTGTTGATGATGAGTTGCTTCGCACCTCTACCTTCAAAGACGGTGTAAAGATGATAGAGGGGGATTCGCTAATTGACACGCACGGACTATACGCACAGGCTCCCCGTGATGTGGCGGAGCGAATGAATTGTCTGTTTGTTGATGCCAATAAGATTACCCATGACCTTGAACAAGGTCTAGGCAGAGAAGGCTCCAAGAAACTTCACATGTGGTTCCTGCCTGGAGAAGAACCCAGTGAGCCCCAAGGCAAGCAAGACAATACACATTATAACAAATATGGGGCACATGTTGTGGCTGGATTGTTGGCAGAGGCTTTGGTAAATGAGATTCCGTTATTGAATAAATACTATTTGAAGAATGGAGGAAATCATTAGACCGGTTAAGAAACCTGGCGGCTGTCTGAAAGGCTTGGGTTGCTTACTGGTAGTAGGTAGCTTTTTGTTCATCATCTTTTGTATCGCGATGATCTTTGAAGGTGAGAGACATTTGGATGAACTGAGAGCGGAATATACTGCCTCTACAAAGGAATACCAAGAGGCATTGGAGGCTTATGAGGCGGATTCTGCCCATCTCAATGCAGAGTATAACCGTATCGCAGCCGCCATTGACGAAGCTCAGGCACGAGGCGATAGTACCCTCGCAGATGCGCTTGCTGATAGTCTCATTCTCTATGCCGAACCTCAGTTCGCACCTCGTGGTGCTATAGGAGTTAATATTGGTGCAGCGTTTTTCGTTTTCTTTGCTTTATGCGCTCTTGTCCCATTAATAATAGGTGTGGTAATGCTTATTTATTACCGCTGGCGCAAGCGCAAGTATCAGAGGTATCAAGAAGGGCTGTTTTGAGAATGATGCTGGTAGCGCCAATAGTAAAGAGAGTACCATCTTCTATTAAGCGACGCTCACGGGGTTTCAACTCCACATTATCGACGAATGTCCCAGTATTACTATTATTGTCGCTTAATAGGTAGCGTAATTGCCCTTGCTTGTTACGGCTGACATGGATGGTGCAGTGGTTGAGGTCGACACTGGGGTCTACTGTCTCGAAAGGGGTATTGATGGAATTCCCCTTTTGGTATCGTCCGATGACATTGTTGCCCATGTGAAGGGGAATTTCCTGTTTAAAATGAAAAACATTCTCAATGACGACAATACTTCCGCATTCAGTATCAAGGTTCGATAACTGCTCGTTATTGAGTTCATTCTCCTTTTTCTGAGTCTCCCTTAATTTGGATACACCGATGCGGATTCCAAACTGTTTCCCGCAGTCATTACATTGGAACACAAGTGCTTGTCCAGGCTCGTATTGGGTCTCGTCAAAGATGATATAGGAATCACATTTTGGACATCTTACACGTTTCATCCCTCTACCTTTCTTTTATAGACCCAAGCCTCTTCGAAGTTTTCCTCAAAACGGAGGTTGTGCAATTCAATATAGGCGTCACTCTCAGACTTGAAGTGACCATAGACAACGCGTACGACATTCTTGTAGACATAGACTTCTGTATCTTTGAATCCCTTCTCCTGAAGCATACGTGTAAACTGCTCTGCATTTGAACGTTTCACCTGACTGGCAAGAACCAAACAATACGGTTTCTCTTCTAACGAGGTAATGTGTTTGATAGTGTCCACAGGTGCGACAGGTTGTTTCGTTACATATTCTTTCTTGGAAGTCACCACAGGGACAGGAGGCAGGATGTTGGTATCTTGGGGTATCAGTTTTTGGATAATACTGTGCTGTAAGGCACTCATAGTCTGAGAACTGAATCGACTATTTGCCACAGGTGTCGTCATCAAGAAGAACAACACAATAGCGGCGGCAATAGCTACCGTATTGCGAATCCACGACATCTTAATTTGAATGGCATGCTCTTCTTCCTCTTCAATAATGTCAAGGAGTGGCGTTTGGAGAGTTTCCTTTTCTTCCTCTTTCTTTTCCTGTTCTTGGACGACAGTAGTAATCTCTGTTTTTGCATTTGCCGCGGACAGAGGTTTCAACATGGCGAATTCAAAAGAGTTGAGTCCATAAAGGGAGGGGGTGAGTACTCCGGATTCCTGTGGGTCGAAAAGAAAACTACCTTCATCATTAGATGTCAGCGTTCCAATGCCTTCTAGTGTACAAAATCCCTCGTACATAATCTGGCGTTTGATTTGCTCGACCTCTTGCTCTATTCTGCGTAGTGCCTCAGGATAGCTGATGTCATAAGCCTCAACATATGATTGGACAAGCAAAGAATCATTCATCTTGAGTTGGGGATTGAATCCGATGGTACGCATCGGTGGCAGAAAGGTACCATCCGCCTCGTCCATACGAGAGGCAAGATAATGTGCAACAAAACCTCCGAATTCAGGTATTGTCACACAATCATTACTCAAAAGGAGTATTTCAAGATGCTTTGCTATTTCAAACACGTCTGCAAAAATAGCGACTTTTTTTGAATTGCACAAATAAAATAGATTTTTAAATCATATTAATATAAAAAAACTTCTTGTTTTCCAATCTTTTTTGTTACTTTTGCAGAGAATAAAAAGCATATGGAATACATAAAGACAGAGATAGAAGGAGTCTATATCATAGAGCCTCGTGTGTTTAATGATTCGAGGGGATACTTCTTTGAAGCTTGGAAACAGACTGATTTTGAGGAACATATAGGTAACGTGCGTTTTATTCAGGATAATGAGTCAAAGTCCAGCAAGGGCGTACTGAGAGGGCTCCATTACCAGAAAGGGGATGCCTCACAGGCAAAATTAGTGAGAGTCATCAAGGGACGTGTTTTAGACGTGGCGGTGGATATCCGCAAGAGTAGTCCTACTTTCGGGAAACATGTCATGGTAGAGTTGAGCGATGATAACAAACGTCAACTTTATATACCCAGAGGTTTCGCCCACGGCTTCCTCGTATTGAGTGATGAGGCTATATTTACATATAAGGTTGACAATCCTTATGCTCCCCAATGTGATGCAGGGATACGTTGGGACGATCCCGATTTAAATATTCAATGGCCAGTTAATCCAGACGAGGTGCTTACGAGTGAGAAGGACTTGAAACAACCTTTGATGAAAGATGCAGAATTGTTTGAGTAATTGATGAACATACGTTTTATATTTCTCTTCATGACCTTTATGCTACTGATGGTTGGATGTCATCAGAAGACTTCTGGCGGTTCTAACCGCAAGGAAAGTGTAGAGGCAAAGAGACTGCTACAGGGTATTTGGTTAGACGATGAGTCAGATGCGGTCATTTTCAAGGTTAAGGGAGATTCTGTCTATTATCCAGATTCTACCAGTATGCCTGTTTATTTCCGTATGGTTGATGATACTTTGGAGATGGGGACCGCACAGACAAAATATCATGTCATCAAGCAGACAGAACATATCTTCTGGTTTGAGAATTCCAATGGTGATGTAGTTAAACTGAGGAAGAGTGATGAACCTTCTGATGCAGATGTATTCTTACAACGGAAAAAATCGCACCCCCTTATATCGAATAATGTATTGAAAAGAGATACCGTTGTCTTTCTTGAAGACCAGCGTTATCATTGTTATGTCGTTATTAATCCGACCAAGCATAAGGTTACGAAGAGTGAATTGAGTGGTGATGGGATGGAAGTGGAGAATACTTATTGTGACAATCTGATTCATGTCAGCATTTTCAAAGATTCTAACCGTATGTATTCGAAGAACTTTGTCAAACAGATGTTTGCCATGAGGGTACCAGACAGTTTCCTGAATAAGGCAATCTTGAGTGATATGGTATTTGACCATGCTGACAGCCGTGGTTTTCACTTTAATGCAATACTCTGTATTCCTGATGCTGCCAGTTGCTATATGGTGGCTACGATTGTTTCTTTGAACGGGAATGTTACGATGGAATTGCTGGAGTATTAAAAAAAATGCCATCAAAACGTTGTTGTTTGGCGAAAAATCTTTATCTTTGTAGTCGCAAACCAAAACAATATGTCTCATGACGCTTATCATCGTATTATTACTGATCATCTCTTACCTGCTTATTGCGACAGGACATCTGACGGGTGTCAATAAGGCCGCAATTGCTATGTTCTTGGGCACTGCAGGATGGGTGTTCTATGTTTGTTACGGTACGGATTTCGTTATGGAACAGCATCCTAATGACTATTTCGAATATTTGGCAGGTTCACAGCCTACGAGTGATGCCGTTAAGTATTTTATCTATGAAAATATCTTTTTAAAATATGTGGGGAAGGCTGCCGCTATTGTCATGTTCTTGTTGGCGACTATGTCGATTATCGAGATTCTGAATAATAACGGCTGTTTTGATTTTATCACGGAATGGATACGAACTCGTAATTCCAAACGATTGCTATGGACCATCAGCATTGCCACATATATCATTTCCGCCAATCTTGATAATCTGACCACCACAACGATGATGTTGGTCATCATGCATAATATCGTACAGAGTGGTCGACAGCGTATGTTGGTAGGATCAGCTATCGTTTTGGCAGCCAACTGTGGTGGATGCTTTACTGTAATTGGTGATCCGGCGGGGTTGATATTGTGGGGCGACGGTGCTGTCACAGCCACTCATTTCTCTGCCTATCTCGCTCTACCGTCATTACTAGCTTGGGTGATTCCTACGGTCTTGATTAACTACCAGTTGCCTGAGCGGTTGGATTGTGAATGGAATCCCTCTCCTTATCGTGGTGATGAAACTCGTTTGAATCGTTGGCAGCGTTTTGTGATGTTGATTGTTGGTATTGGCGGACTATGGTTTATTCCTACTTTCCATAATATCACGAAACTGGCTCCGTTCTTAGGCGCCTTGTGTGTATTGAGTGTATTGTGGGTTGTCAACGAGGCTTTCAATCGCCGATTGATGAATGCCGACCAGATGGCACAACGACGTATTCCACGGGCCTTGCAGTATGGTGCTATCCAGCAAATGCTCTTCGTGATGGGTATTATGATGGGCATGGGCGTGGTGACAGAGACAGGTGTCTTCTCGGATATTGCCATTTGGTTTGATGAAAGTATTCATAATGTTTGGCTGATTGGTTTGGGAGCAGGTGTTCTTAGTTCCCTTATCGACACTTTTACGGTGGCTGTCAGTAACATCATGCTCTATCCGATAGCGGAGACAGGGGACATGGCTGCCAATGGCACATACTGGAAGATTATCGCCTATTGTACAGCGGCTGGTGGATGTCTGTTATGTGTCGGTTCCACTAGTGGTCTTGCTTTGATGAAGATGGAACATGTACGTTTAGGATGGTATTTGAAGAACCTTACTCCTAAAGTGGCTGTCGGTTGGTTGATAGGTCTTGCTATACTGTGGATGGAAATTAATCTAATCTAAAATATTATGACAAAAATCAAGACAATTGGTATCCTGACCTCAGGAGGTGATTCACCAGGAATGAATGCGGCAATTCGCGCCGTGACGCGTGCTGGTATTTATAACGGGTTTAATATCAAAGGTATTTATCGTGGTTACGACGGACTGATTAACGGTGATGTGAAGACCTTCACGACGGAGGATGTCAGCGGCATCATTACCCGTGGTGGCACCATTTTGAAAAGTGCCCGTTCAAAGGAGTTTATGACGGTAGAAGGACGTCAGAAGGCGTATGAGACGTGCCAGAAGGAGGAGATTGACGCGCTGATTGTCATCGGCGGTAACGGCTCGTTGACTGGTGCTCGCGATTTCGCTATGGAGCACGATTTCCCCTGCATCGGTCTGCCAGGCACCATTGACAACGACCTGTATGGTACAGATGCTACTATCGGCTACGATACGACGATGAACACCATTATGGAATGTGTGGATCGCATACGTGATACGGCGAACTCGCACGAGCGCATTTTCTTTGTCGAGGTGATGGGTCGTGATGCTGGTTTCCTGGCACAGAACTGCGCCATTGCCTGCGGTGCTGAGGCGGCCATCGTGCCTGAGGAGGTAACGGACGTCGACCAACTGGCAGCATTTATGGGTCGTGGCATCCGTAAGTCGAAGAAGTCGTGCATCGTCATCGTTTCGGAGAGTCCTAAGTGCGGCGCCATGTATTATGCCGAACGTGTGAAGAACGAGTTCCCGGAGTTTGATGTACGTGTGTCGATATTGGGTCATTTGCAGCGAGGCGGTACGCCGTCTGCGCGTGACCGCATTCTTGCCAGTTGTACGGGTGTCGGTGCCATCGAAGCCATTTTACAAGGGCAGAGGAACGTTATGGTGGGCGTTCGTAACAACGATGTGGTTTATGTGCCTTTCTCGGAGTGTATCCGTACGGACAAGCGTTTCGACAAGAGACTAATTACAGTACTTGACGAATTGAGTATTTAAGGACCAGACTTCTTAAATGACATGAAAAATAAACATTTTCGAATTAAAAGTTCGGAAATGTTTTTTTTATTGGGATTAATTTGTTATCTTTGCAGAACTATAACTTAAAACAAAATAATTTTTAAATATTTAAATCTGCTTATGTCACAAATTATTGGACGCATTTCTCAGATTATCGGTCCTGTTATTGATGTTTATTTCAATACAGAGGGATTAGATGCGGAAAAAGTGCTCCCCAAAATTCATGAGGCTTTGGTGGTTGAACGCCCTGACGGCAGTAAACTCATTGTTGAAGTGCAGCAGCACATCGGTGAGGATACCGTTCGTTGTGTGGCTATGGACAACACTGACGGCCTGCAGCGTGGATTGGAAGCAATGCCATTGGGCTCACCTATCGTGATGCCTGCTGGCGAACAAATCAAGGGTCGTATGCTGAACGTGATTGGTCAGCCTATCGACGGTATGAAACAGCTTAATATGGAGGGTGCTTATCCCATTCATCGTGAGGCCCCGAAGTTTGAGGAACTGTCGACTACTAAGGAGGTGCTGGCAACCGGTATCAAGGTCATCGACCTGTTGGAACCTTACCTGAAAGGTGGTAAGATCGGACTCTTCGGAGGTGCCGGTGTGGGTAAGACGGTGCTCATCATGGAGCTCATCAACAACATTGCCAAAGGTCACGACGGATTCTCCGTATTCGCTGGAGTAGGAGAGCGCACCCGTGAGGGTAATGACCTCATCCGAGAGATGATTGAGTCGGGTGTTATCCGTTATGGTGAGAAGTTCAAGGAGGCTATGGCCGAGGGAAAGTGGGATTTGAGTCTCGTTGACCCTGAGGAACTGAAGAAGTCACAGGCTACTCTGGTCTATGGTCAGATGAACGAGCCCCCCGGTGCACGTGCTTCTGTTGCTCTGTCGGGTCTGACGGTTGCTGAAGGCTTCCGCGATGGTGGCGGTAAGGACGGTGGCGCTGCTGATATTCTGTTCTTCATCGACAACATCTTCCGTTTCACTCAGGCTGGTTCTGAGGTGTCTGCTCTGCTGGGCCGTATGCCGTCTGCTGTAGGTTATCAGCCCACGCTGGCTTCTGAGATGGGTACCATGCAGGAGCGCATCACTTCTACAAAGTCAGGTTCTATCACCTCTGTACAGGCTGTCTATGTGCCTGCCGACGACTTGACAGACCCTGCGCCTGCTACAACATTTACTCACCTGGATGCTACTACGGTGCTCGATCGTAAGATTGCCGAGCTCGGTATCTATCCAGCCGTTGACCCGCTGGGAAGTACTTCTCGTATTCTTGACCCGCTGGTGGTTGGCAAGGCTCACTACGACTGTGCCCAGCGCGTGAAGGAGATTCTGCAGCGCTACAAGGAGCTGCAGGACATCATTGCCATCCTCGGTATGGACGAGCTCTCTGATGAGGATAAGCTGACTGTGAACCGTGCTCGTCGTGTACAGCGCTTCCTGAGTCAGCCGTTCGCTGTGGCTACCCAGTTTACGGGTCTGCCAGGTGTTATGGTTCCCATCGAAGAGACTATCAAGGGCTTCAATGCCATCTTGGACGGTGAGGTTGACGACCTGCCCGAGCAGGCCTTCCTCAACGTTGGTACCATCGAGGACGTCAAGGAGAAGGCAAAGAAACTGATGGAGGCTGCCAAGGGATAAAGCATATACATTATTATATAAAATAGGTATGTTGAAACTCAAGATAGTAACACCAGAAAGAGTCGAGTACGACGGAGAGGTGGAGCAGGTGGTAGTTCCTGGTACACAAGGCCAGTTCGAGATACTTACTAACCATGCGCCCATCATCTCCACACTGCAGAAAGGCACGGTGGTGTATGATGGCAATGAACTCCCGATACTGGGTGGATTCGTTGAGGTGCAGAAGAACGAAGTGTCACTCTGCGTCGAAAAGGCAGAATGATTTATGTCGTTGCAGTATGCCTGTTGACGCTGTTGGGTGTAGCTTACGTCAAGCTATACGACGTGGTGAAAGCCCATCAGCCCGAGGCACTACCAAGGTTCTACCTCATTATGACGGTGATTCGCATGATACTGGTAGTCTCGCTGGCAGGCATCTACGCACTACTTGCCGACAACAGGCAAGATGTCATCCGGTTTGTAGCCATCTATATGGTGATGTTTGCAGCGATGATGGTCGTTACACTCTCAATGAGACACTAAAGAGTTAAGAAACTAAGAGTTAAGAATTATGATTTATATGAAACGACTGCTTTGTATAGCACTCTTGCTGTTGGCAATGATGCCTGCGATGAGGGCAGAAGACTTCTCGGCCAAGGAGGTGGTACTTGAGCATATCAAGGATTCGCACGAATGGCACGTCACCGACTATGGCGAGGGGAAGTCGCTGGTTATACCACTGCCTGTCATCGTTAGTAGTTCTACGGGTTGGCACGTGTTCTGCTCTTCTCAGTTCGAACACCATGCTGATGCCAACGGACTGCGTCAGGGGCCTTATGGGTTGGCCATTGCCACAGAAGGAGACAATGCAGGCAAAATCGTGGAGAATGGTGAACCCGTTCTCGACCTGTCAATCACGAAGACGGTAGCCGTGATGTTCATCAACGTTGTTATCCTGTTGTGTTGTATATTGGGCAGTGCCCGTTGGTATAAAAAGCGTCAGGCTTCCGACCCGGCACCAGGAGGCTTCGTAGGCTTCGTCGAGATGTTGGTGATGTATGTGGTAGATGATATTATCAAGCCAGGAGTGGGCAAAGGTTACGAGAAATATGTGCCCTACCTGTTGACGTGCTTCTTTTTCATCTTCACCTGCAACGTGATGGGTCTTATTCCGTTCCCACCGGGCTCAGGCAATGTGACGGGCAATATCGCCGTGACGTTCTTCCTGGCACTCTGCACGTTCATCATCGTGCAGTTCTCGGGCAATAAGCACTACTGGAAAGATATCTTCTGGCCAGAGGTGCCTACATGGCTGAAAGCGCCCATTCCCATCATTCCTGTGATTGAGTTTGTGGGTATTTTCACCAAGCCCTTTGCATTGATGATCCGTCTCTTTGCCAACATGATGGCAGGTCACGCGATTGCGGTGGCTATCACGTGTATCATCTTCCTCGTTGCCAGTCAGGCTGTAGCCGTACAGTTGTCGATGTCGGCACTGTCGGTTATCATGAGTGTCTTCATGATGTGTCTGGAGTGTTTGGTATGCTTCATCCAGGCTATGGTGTTCACCATGTTGTCAGCTGTGTTTATCGGTCTGGCACGTGTGGAACCGGCACATGAGTGATGTAAGAGGTAAGTAGTAAATAAATTAAAGAATTAAATAATTAACAACTTAAAAAATTAAAACATTATGATTACAGCATTATTAGCAGCAGAAGGTGTTGCAAAGTTGGGTGCCGCAGTAGGCGCAGGTCTCGCAGCTATTGGCGCAGGTATTGGTATCGGTAAGATTGGCGGTCAGGCTATGGACGCTATGGCTCGTCAGCCGGAGGTAATGAACAAACTGTTCACAAACATGATCGTTGCAGCCGCTCTGATTGAGGGTGTTGCTCTGTTTGCTGCCGTTATCGCATTCCTCTGCATCTAAGCAAAGGTAAAAAGTTTAAAAAGTAAAAGGTAAAATTCAGCTTATGGATTTATTGATTCCGAGTACTGGTCTGTTGTTCTGGATGTCTATCACGTTCCTCGTGGTATTCTTCCTCCTTTGGAAGTTTGGCTTCCCCGTCATCACTGGGATGGTGAAGGATCGTCAGGCTTTCATCGACGAGTCGCTGAGGAAAGCTCATGAGGCTAACGAACGGCTGGCCAACATTCAAAAGGAAAGTGAATCCATTCTGCAGGAGGCACGCGAGAAGCAGGCTCAGATACTGAAGGAAGCTGCCGCGACACGTGACTCCATCGTTGAACAGGCTCAGACGAAGGCACGTAGTGAAGGCGCCCGACTCATGGACGAGGCGAAAGCCGCCATTGAACAGGAGAAAAAGGCAGCCATTGCCGACATCCGTCAGCAGGTAGCTGCGCTGAGCATTCAGATTGCCGAAAAGGTTCTCAAGCAGAACCTGAAGGACGACAAGTCGCAGATGGATTTGATTGACCGTATGCTGGATGATGTTTCTGCCAACTAATTCTCAATAGAATTAAGCGTATGGATATAGGAGTAATATCGATGAGATATGCGAGGGCGCTCTTGAAGAGAGCTACCGACCAGAAGCAGGAAGATACCGTCTATCAGGAGATGATGACGGTGGCCAAGAGCTATCTGGACGTACCCGCATTACGCCATACGATAGACAATCCCATGCTTTCGAAGGACAAGAAGGAGACGTTGCTGCTCGTTGCTGCCGGTGAAAAGCCGTGTGAGTTGACGAAGGCATTCATTGCCCTTGTCTTGAAGGAAGACCGTGAGAACGTGATGCAATTCATGGCTAATTCGTACATCACGCTTTACCGCAAGCAGAAGAACGTCATTCGTGGCAAACTCACCACTGCCGCCCGCGTCTCAGCTCAGACTGAGCAGAAGATGCGTCAGATGGTGGAGAGCAAGACTAATGGTACTGTGGAGTTTGAGACCGAGGTGGATCCCGACATCATCGGTGGTTTTATCCTCGAATATGACACGTTCCGTATGGACGCCAGTGTCAAGTCGAAGCTCAACAACATTCTTAACACCTTGAAAAGGTAAAAAAGTAAAAAGGTAAAAAATTTAATCAAATGTCAGATAAGATTAAACCAAGCGAAGTATCCCAGGTGCTGCTCGAACAGCTGAAAGGCATTCAGAATACTGAACAGTTTGACGAGGTTGGTACCGTGCTTACCGTCAGCGACGGTGTTGCCCGCATCTATGGTCTGCGCAATGCCGAGTCTAAGGAACTGCTGGAGTTCGAGAACGGCACGATGGCTATCGTGGAGAACCTCGAGGAGGATAATGTCGGTTGTGTGCTGCTGGGTCCCACCTCAGGCATCAAGGAAGGCATGATTGTGAAACGCACCAAGCGCATCGCTTCTATCCGTGTCAACGACAACATGCTCGGCCGTATTGTTAACCCGCTGGGTCAGGCCGTTGACGGTTTGGGAGATATCGACCTTACCGATGCTTTCGAGATGCCGCTGGACCGCAAGGCTCCTGGCGTTATCTATCGTCAGCCTGTGAAGGAACCGCTGCAGACTGGTCTGAAGTCCATTGACTCAATGATTCCCATTGGCCGTGGACAGCGTGAGCTCATCATTGGTGACCGTCAGACGGGTAAGACCGCTATTGCTGTGGATACCATCATCAATCAGAAGAGTTTCTATGAGGCAGGCAAGCCTGTCTATTGTATCTATGTGGCCATCGGTCAGAAGGCCAGTACTGTTGCCAACCTTGTGCAGACGCTCAAGGAGCACGGCGCAATGCCATACACCATCGTGGTGGCTGCTACTGCTGCCGATCCCGCTGCTTTGCAGTACTATGCACCCTTTGCCGGTGCTGCCATCGGAGAGTACTTCCGTGACCGTGGCCTGCCCGCTCTTGTGGTCTACGACGACCTATCGAAGCAGGCTGTGGCCTATCGTGAGATATCGCTGATTCTGCGCCGTCCTTCTGGACGTGAAGCTTATCCCGGCGACGTATTCTATCTCCACTCTCGTTTGTTGGAGCGTGCTGCGAAGATGAATGAACAACAGGAGGTAGCCGAGGCTATGAACGACCTGCCTGAGTGCATGAAAGGTCACGTCAAGGGTGGTGGCTCGCTCACCGCTCTGCCTATCATTGAGACGCAGGCTGGCGACGTATCCGCGTATATTCCCACCAATGTGATTTCTATCACCGACGGACAGATATTCTTGGAATCCAACCTCTTCAACCAAGGTTTCCGTCCAGCTATTAACGTAGGTATCTCCGTGAGCCGTGTGGGTGGTTCGGCACAGATCAAGTCCATGAAGAAAGTGGCTGGTACGCTGAAGATTGACCAGGCCCAGTATCGTGAACTCGAGGCCTTCTCGCAGTTCTCCAGCGATATGGATGCTGTGACGGCTATGACGCTTGACCGTGGACGTAAGAACCAGCAGTTGCTCATTCAGCCCCAGTACAGCCCCATGCCCGTTGGTGAGCAGGTGGCCATTCTGTATTGTGGTATGCATGGTTTGATGAAGGAAGTGCCCATTGCCAAGGTCCGCGAGTGCCAGGATCAGTTCCTCGACAAGTTGCGCACGTCTGCTCCTGATGTCATTGAAACCCTGGCCGCCGGAAAGATTGACGACGACGTGACAAAGAAGATTGAAGCCGTTATGGCCGACATCGCCGGAACGTTTAAAAGCTAAGCGCCTATGGCAAGCCTGAAAGAAATTAAAGGCCGTATTGCCTCCGTCCAATCGACGCGCAAGATTACCTCTGCCATGAAAATGGTGGCCAATTCCAAGTTGCACCATGCACAGGTGGCCATCCAGAACATGCTGCCCTATGAGACGATGCTGGAGCACATCCTCAAATCGTTTCTGGCTGCGGAGGCAGAGCCTAAAACTATCTTCGATCAGGAGCGTCCCGTGAAGCGTGTTGCCTTGGTGGTGTTCAGCAGCAACTCGTCACTCTGTGGCGGATTCAATTCTAATATCATCAAGCTCATGCAGCGCACGGTCGATGCATATACAGAAGAGTTAGGGCAGGGTAGTGTTGAGGTGTATCCCATTGGCCGTAAAGTGGCTGAGAAAGCACGCAAACTGGGCTACAACTGCTTTGGCGAGTATGCAGCGCTGGTCGACCATCCCCATGTGCAGCCATGTATTGACATTGTGATGGAACTGGGCACCAAGTTTGCCAATGGCGAGATAGACCGCGTGGAACTCATCTATCATCATTTCAAGAGCGCTGGCTCTCAGGTGCTGACGAAGAAGCAGTTCCTGCCCATCGACCTTGAAAGCGAACTGGGACGTGACCACGAGCGCGACCTGACGTCGAACGTTGCCACGAAGAAGGCTCAGGAGTATCTGAAGAAGAACCGCCGCAAGAAGGAGGTGAAAGAGGGTGAGGTGGCTCCGCTGAACGACAATTTCATCGTCGAACCCGACATGAACACCGTGCTCACAGAACTCCTGCCTAAGATGGCACATCTCATGCTCTATACCGCTCTGCTCGACAGTGTGGCTTCCGAGCATGCGGCACGTATGGTGGCCATGCAGACGGCTACGGACAATGCCGACGAGCTGTTGCGTCAGCTCAACCTGCAGTATAACAAGGGTCGTCAGCAGGCTATCACAAACGAACTTCTCGACATCGTTGGTGGTTCGGTAAACAATTAGGCGTGTATGTAATCTAACTAAGAGGGCTGACATTCAGAGTGAGTGTTGGTCCTCTTCTTTTACCTTTTGGTGCTACAAATTGTCATGTATTTTACAAAATTTCAAAGAACGGTGTTTTCTGTCGCTTCCGACTTTATTTTTTACGCGCTGGGCAGTCCGAAAATTCTGGTGCACCTGAAAACAATTTTTTCCGCCTTGCGCGCTCAAATCCATCTTTTCATCGACAGTGCAAAGGTACGAAATTTTCAAAGTGATTCCAAATTATTCGCCGTTTTTGGTGTTTTTGAGTCGATTTCGTGCTAAAAATCGCCACTCTTTTACACGAAGTCGGTTTTAGCCGTTTTTTGGGGGCGATGACAGATGACAGATGACAGTTTCCAAAAAAGAATTGAGATTTCAGTTACTATATATATAATATATATATTATATATAATAGTAAAGCAAAATTCATCGAAAATGGAAACTGTCATCTGTCATCTGTCATTTGTACGGGTGAAAAATTTCTTACGCAATTTGTTTACAGCCGAAATGATGAAGACTGTCTGGTGAGTGGCATTTGCTTGTTTTTTTATCGTACTTTGACTACGTCTAAGATACTTCCGTTCGGAAAATTGCAAATAAATTTGCATTTTCGCTCACTTATTTGTACCTTTGCACTCAATTTCAGAAATAACACATCATTGCAATGAATATCTCTTATAAATGGTTGAAGGAGTACGTGGATTTCGACCTCACACCACAGCAGGTGTGTGATGCCTTGACATCGACAGGTCTGGAGGTTGACGCACTCGAGGAAGTACAAAGTATCAAAGGTGGACTGAAAGGCCTGTATGTGGGTAAGGTGCTGACGTGTGAAATGCATCCGAACTCCGACCACCTGCATGTGACAACGGTTGACCTGGGTAAGGGCGAACCGTCGCAGATTGTATGCGGCGCGCCGAATGTGGCTGCTGGTCAGAAAGTGATTGTGGCCGATTTAGGCTGTGTATTGTATGACGGCGATCAGGAGTTCGTCATCAAAAAGTCGAAGCTACGCGGTGTAGAGTCGAACGGCATGATTTGTGCGGAGGACGAGATCGGTATCGGTACTTCGCACGCAGGCATCATCGTATTGCCTGAGGACGCTGTTGTCGGCACACCTGCCGCAGAATATTACCACTTGGAGAGCGACTGGCTCATCGAAGTCGATATCACCGCTAACCGTGCCGACGCCCTGTCACATTGGGGAGTTGCCCGCGACCTGTATGCTTGGTTGAAGCAGAACGGATATGAGACGGTGATGCACAAGCCTTCTGTAGAAGGTTTCAAAGTGGATAACCACGATCTGCCTGTCAAGGTAAGAATTGAGAATACAGAGGCTTGTAAACGTTATGCGTGTGTCAGCGTGACGGACTGCGACGTGAAGGAGAGTCCTGAGTGGCTGAAGAACAAGCTGACGACTATCGGATTGCGTCCTATCAATAATATTGTGGACATCACTAACTACGTGATGATGGCCCTGGGACAACCGCTGCACTGTTTTGATGCAGATATGGTGAAGGGTCATGAGATCGTAGTGAAGACGATGCCGGAGGGAACTCCGTTCCAGACGCTGGACGGCGAGGAGCATAAGCTCTCTGACCGCGACCTGGCTATCTGTAACGCCGAAGAACCGATGTGTATCGCTGGTGTGTTTGGCGGAAAGGGTAGTGGTACCTACGAGACGACGAAGAACGTGGTGCTCGAGAGTGCTTACTTCCATCCTACTTGGATTCGTAAGTCTGCCCGTCGTCATGGTCTAAGCACTGATGCATCCTTCCGCTTTGAGCGTGGCATCGACCCCAATGGCACCATCGAGGCGCTAAAATATGCCGCCCTGCTCTGCAAGGAGTTGGCAGGCGGTAAGGTGTCGATGGAAATCGTGGATGTCTATCCGGAGAAGATAGAGAATGCCGTTGTCGACCTGCAGTATAGCTACGTTCATTCGCTGGTGGGCAAGGACATTCCCGTAGAGACTATCAAGAGCATTTGTGACTCGCTGGAGATGAAGGTGCTCAGCGAAACTGCCGAGGGACTGAAACTCGAAGTTCCCGCTTATCGTGTGGATGTGCAGCGTCCTTGTGACGTGGTGGAGGATATCCTGCGCATCTACGGATATAATAATGTGGAGATTCCCACGCAGTTGAAGTCGAGTCTCGTCATCAAGGGCGAGGAAGACCAGAAGCACAAGTTGGCCAACCTCGTTAGCGAGCAGTTGGTAGGTGCAGGCTTTAACGAGATCCTGAATAACTCGTTGACGAAAGCTGCCTACTATGCTGAAGAGCAGCAGGCTCAGTTGGTAAAGATTATGAATCCGCTGTCGAGCGACCTGAACGTGATGCGTGGCACGCTGCTGTATGGCGGTTTAGAGAGCATCGAACATAATGCGAAGCGCAAGAACGGCAACTGCCGGTTCTTCGAATTCGGCAACGTGTATAGCTTCGACCCTGCCAAAGAGAATCAGGACGACCCCATGCAGGCCTATAAGGAACAGTATCACTTGGCATTGTGGCTGACAGGTAAGCGTGTAGAGGGCTCATGGGCTCATGCCGATGAGGATAGCTCGTTTGCAGAGCTTGATGCCTACGTGCAGAATATCCTGGCACGTATCGGTGTGCAGCCGGGCATGTTGGTGCGCAAGAAGAGTGAGAACGCCATTTTCTCCGCTGGTCTGACCATCGAGAATCGCGGTGGCAAGCAACTCATCGAACTCGGTGTGTTAACCAAGAAACTGCAGAAGCAGTTCGACATCGACACGCCCGTGTATTATGCCGAGCTCAACTGGACGGCGCTGATGAAGGTCATCCGCAAGCAGAAGGTGGAATTCACCGACATTCCTAAGTTCCCCTCTGTCAGCCGTGACCTCGCTTTACTCATCGACAAGAATGTGGAGTTCGCACAGATTGAGGAGATAGCCCGTCAGACAGAGAAGAAGTTCCTGAAGAAAGTTGAGCTGTTCGACGTCTATGAGGGCGACAAACTGCCTGCTGGCAAGAAGTCGTATGCCGTCAACTTCATCCTTCAGGATGCCGAGAAGACGATGGGCGACAAGCAAATCGACGCTATCATGCAGAAGTTGATTCAGAACCTGAAGAAACAACTCAATGCCGAGCTGCGCTAAAGGTCGTAATAACGATATAACGAAATAACGAAAAAATAATATTTATGGGAAGAGCATTTGAATATCGCAAAGCTGCGAAATTGAAGAGATGGGGCCACATGGCCAAGACATTCACCAAGATTGGTAAGCAGATTGCCATTGCCGTAAAGGCTGGCGGTCCAGAGCCCGACATGAACCCTGCACTGCGTGCTATCATCGCCAACGCCAAGCGCGAGAACATGCCGAAGGACAACATTGAGCGTGCTATCAAGAACGCTATGGGTAAAGACCAGAGCGACTACAAGGAAGTGACTTACGAGGGATATGGTCCTCACGGAGTGGCTATCTTCGTCGACACCCTGACTGACAATACGACCCGTACTGTTGGTGATGTTCGTTCGGTGTTCAACAAGTTCAACGGCAACCTGGGTACTCAGGGCAGCCTGTCGTTCCTGTTTGACCACAAGTGTGTGTTCACCTTCAAGAAGAAGGACGGTCTGGATATGGACGAGATGATTCTCGACCTGATTGACTACGGTGTGGAGGATGAATACGACGAGGACGAGGAGGAAAACTCAATTACCATTTATGGCGACCCCCAGTCGTTTGGTGCTATCCAGAAGCATTTGGAGGAGAACGGTTTCGAGGTAACCGGTGCTGAGTTTACCCGCATTCCTAACGACCTGAAAGACGTTACTCCCGAGGAGCGCGAGACCATCGACAAGATGATTGAGAAGTTGGAAGACTTCGACGACGTTCAGACCGTTTACACCAATATGAAGCCCGAGGGAATCGAGTAATGGCTATTGGCAATTGACTATTAGCAGTTAGCTAAAAGCTTATTGATAATCTTTATCAAGGAACGTAGCTTCAAAGAGCTTCGTTCCTTTGTTTTTCTTAGAATAGTATATATAGCGGAAGGTATAGCCGGCATCTTTGTAGGGCTTCGTGGCTGTGGCATTCCTTAGTTGTAGCAGCATCTGGTCGGTAGGATTGTTGCGACGGATGACGGCAGAGTCGTCAATCACCCCACTCAGCGTATAGGAGTAGGTGAGGGTATGGGTGGCTACATCAAAACTCATACTGTCGATGGTCACGTCTTTGGCAATCGGAGCAGGACAGTTCTTCTCCGTATATTCCTTTGCCTCGCGGGCACAACGCTGTTCCAAGGTCTCCTGGCAGGCTGTCAGAAACAGGCAGGCTGCTAATATCCAAAATATTTTTCTCATATCCGTACGTCTTGAGGAGCTATCCAACGATAGAGGTTACAACCGACAAAGTTACCAAGAACCTCTGCTATATATACCACGCCTACCATCGGCTCTGCCAGCTGCTCCCAGGGGGCTGTCAGGAAATAAAAGGCATCGGCGATGCTATGGGCAAAACCACAGAGGATGAAGACGGGAACACCCAGTATCAGGGGCAGCATCTTCCCTTTACGGGCAAACTCTACGGCTGTCGTCATGATGAATCCGCAACCAATCGCCAACAGGAAACACGCCCAGGCTCCCTTGTCGAGACGACCTGCGAGAATGGCACCTGCCTTCTCCACACAATCGGGTTGGGCATAGCGAATCATCAGGGCTGACAACAGGCAACCCACAATGTTACCCAACAGGACGATAGCTAGCATTCCCCAGTCGCCGTGACGACGGATGAATCCTGCCGTACCCGTGTAGAGTTTCAGTCCGTAATAAACAACGGTGGTGAGTCCGAAAGCAAAGAGTACGGCACCAGCCACACCGCCTACACGCAGATTGACTGTGCCACCGATGGCAATACAGATACCGGCGAGAATGGCCAGTGGGAAATGGGTTCTGAAGGTTTCTTTCATAGAGGTTTTGATAGGATTGTTCATAATTTCTGCAAAATTACTAAAATAAAATTGGATAGATATATAAGTATCTCAAAATTTTTTCGTATTTTTGCACAAAATTGTACATATACGAACTGAATGGAACATATCAGGAACTTCTGTATCATCGCCCATATTGATCATGGGAAGTCGACATTGGCCGACCGTATGCTTGAATATACCAAGACAATTCAGGTGACGGAGGGGCAGATGCTGGACGACATGGATCTGGAGAAGGAGCGTGGCATCACCATCAAGAGTCATGCCATACAGATGGAGTATGAGTACAAGGGAGAAAAGTATATCCTGAACCTGATAGATACCCCGGGACATGTGGACTTCTCCTACGAAGTGTCGCGTTCCATTGCGGCTTGTGAGGGCGCGTTGCTGGTAGTGGATGCTACACAGGGCGTCCAGGCGCAGACCATCTCCAACCTTTATCTGGCTATTGACCACGATTTGGAGATTATTCCTGTCATCAATAAGATAGACATGCCGAGTGCGATGCCTGACGAGGTAGAGGATGAGATAGTGGACCTGATAGGCTGTGATCCAGAGGACATCATCCGTGCCAGTGGCAAGACGGGTGAGGGTGTTGAGGATATCCTGAATGCTGTCGTGGAGCGCATCCCTCATCCTGTCGGTGACGAGAAGGCTCCGTTGCAGGCATTGATCTTCGACTCGGTATTCAACTCTTTCCGTGGTATCATCGCTTACTTTAAGATTGTCAACGGCACCATCCACAAGGGGGAGAAAGTGAAGTTCTTCAATACTGGAATGGAATATGATGCCGACGAGGTAGGAGTGCTGAAGATGGATATGATTCCACGTAATGAACTGCGTACAGGTGACGTGGGCTATATTATCAGCGGTATCAAGGACTCCAAGGAAGTGAAGGTGGGTGATACCATCACCAGTGTGGCGAAACCTTGTGACAAAGCCATCGAGGGTTTCCAGGAAGTGAAACCGATGGTGTTTGCCGGTGTCTATCCCATTGATCCTACGGACTATGAGAACCTGCGTGCCTCGTTGGAGAAACTGCAACTCAACGATGCCTCGCTGACTTTTGTGCCAGAGACTTCTGTGGCGCTGGGCTTCGGCTTTCGTTGTGGATTCCTGGGCTTGCTCCATATGGAGATTGTACAGGAACGTCTCGACCGTGAGTACGATATGGATGTGATTACCACCGTGCCTAATGTGACCTATATGTGTTACGACAAACAGGGTGGGGTGAAGGAGGTGCATAATCCCTCAGGACTTCCAGATCCGACACTCATCGACCATATCGAAGAACCGTATATCAAGGCGTCTATCATTACGGCAGCTGACTATATAGGACCGATCATGACGCTTTGTCTGGACAAGCGTGGTGAACTGATAGACCAGCAGTATGTCAGTGGTAATCGTGTGGAACTGCGCTTTATGTTGCCGCTGGGAGAGATTGTGATTGACTTCTATGACAAGTTGAAGTCTATCTCCAAAGGCTATGCCTCGTTCGACTATCATGTCGACTGTTTCCGTCCCTCGAAGCTGGCAAAACTGGATATCCTGCTGAACGGTGAGTCGGTGGATGCCCTGTCGACCCTGACGCATCAGGACAATGCCGTATCATTTGGACGACGGATGTGTGAGAAGCTGAAGGAACTGATTCCGCGTCAGCAGTTCGACATCGCAATTCAGGCTGCCATCGGTGCGAAGATTATCGCCCGTGAGACAGTGAAACAGGTACGAAAGGACGTGACTGCAAAATGTTATGGCGGTGACGTGAGTCGTAAACGTAAACTTCTGGAGAAACAGAAACGCGGTAAGAAGCGAATGAAACAGATTGGTAATGTGGAAGTGCCGCAGAAAGCCTTCCTCGCTGTGTTGAAATTAGACTAAAACATGATAAAAGAAAACTGAAAATCCCTATAAATATGACAACAATTGGACTGACACCACGAGATGTGGCCCGTGAACTGGCTCGACGCTATAGTACGATGACACATGATGAGCTTGACGTACTAGAGAGTATTCTTGTGCCCCTGAAATACCAGAAAGGCGAGATGATTCTGAAGGAAGGCGATATCTGTAAGAACATCTACTGGGTAGTAAAAGGCCTGGTACGCCAGTTTTATTATAAGAATGGTAAGGAACTCACGGAATATATGGCGACAGAGAATACTATCTGCATGTGTATCGAGAGCCTCTTCAAGGAGCAGCCCACCCACTTGCAGATGATGGCTTTGGAGCCTACCATCATCTATGCCTTACCCAAGGCGGCTCTGGAGCAGCAGGCTATCAAGAATGTCAATATCCAGATGCTCTACCGTAAGATATTGGAGGAGTCGTTGATATTCTCCCAGATTCATGCAGATATGCTTCGCTTTGAATCGGCTCAGGACCGTTACGCCAAGTTGGTGAAGCGTAATCCGCAACTCGTACTGCGTGCTCCGCTGGTCTATATTGCCAGTTATCTCCAGATGACGCCAGAGACCCTGAGTCGTGTACGCACCTCAGCCTTGTTGGAAGATAAAGATTAAGGGAAATAAAAAAAAGAACTTCGTTTGAAGTTCTTTTTTTGTAGTCGATAGGGGAATCGAACCCCTATGCCAAGATTGAGAATCTTGTATCCTAACCATTAGATGAATCGACCGAGTGGTGAGTGTAATCAAGCTTGCTTGAATTACCGAGCCACGAGGGAGATGACCTTTAGGTCAATCGACCGTGCAGCTTTACCTCACTTTGTTCAAAGATCATTTGCTCTCTCAGAGAAATCCCCTCGGCTGCGGAAGGAGGGGGATTCGAACCCCCGGTACGGGAACCCGTACGGCAGTTTAGCAAACTGCTGGTTTCAGCCACTCACCCATCCTTCCTTCAGGACCCTGGAGTTTGAAACCGTGGGGTTATCTCCTTGATTGCGGGTGCAAAGGTAATGCTTTTATTTCACTCCTGCAAATTTTTCAGGGACTTTTTTGTCGCCTATTGCTTTTTTTACAGAAATGAGCGGAATACGGGACTCGAACCCGCGACCCTCGGCTTGGGAAGCCAATGCTCTACCAACTGAGCTAATTCCGCAAAAAAAGAGTCAGACCCTTCTGACTCTCATTACCTGCAAGAGCCGATAGCCGGACTCGAACCGGCGACCCACGCATTACGAATGCGTTGCTCTACCAACTGAGCCATATCGGCAACATTCATGTCTGATGCAAGGCATCTAAGAACGCTTTTTTGCAAATCGATTGCAAAGGTACAAAAAAAAGTGTAAAGTGAATAGTGAAAAGTGAAAAATTTGCTTCCGCTTCTACTTTTTTTTATTTTGTGCCTTAAAATGGTGTCTTAAAGTTTCTCTTTCAGGAATTTTCCTGTGATACTCTTTTCGCAGGCAGCAATTTCCTCAGGTGTACCGCAGGCTACGAGGTCACCGCCACGATCGCCTCCCTCAGGTCCTAAGTCGATAACATAATCGGCACACTTGATGATTTCCATATTATGTTCAATGACAAGAATGGTGTGTCCACGCTCAATCAGGGCATTGAAAGCATGAAGCAGTCGCTGGATATCGTGGAAGTGAAGACCTGTCGTCGGTTCGTCGAAGATGAACAAGGTGGGTTCCTGTTTTTCCTGTCCGATGAAGTAGGCGAGTTTCACACGCTGGTTCTCACCGCCGGAAAGCGTCGAGGAATTCTGTCCGAGTTTGATATAGCCGAGACCTACATCCTCTAAGGACTTCAGACGGTTGACGATAGTCTTGCATAGGCTGTTGGCTTTTTGCTCCTGGCTATTGGAAAAGAATTCTATCGCTTCTGAGATGGTCATGTTCAGCACATCGTCGATGTTCTTTCCATTGAAGCGTACATCCAGGATGTCGTGCTTGAAACGGTGGCCGTGACAGGCCTCACACTCCAGGACAATGTCAGCCATAAACTGCATCTCAACGGTGATGACACCGGCACCCTTACACTCGTCACACCGTCCTCCGTCTGCATTAAAGGAGAAATACTGGGAAGTAAAGCCCATCTGTTTCGATAGGGGTTGCTCCGCGAAGAGGTCACGGATGGCGTCGTAGGCTTTAACGTAAGTGGCAGGATTAGAACGTGTAGACTTGCCGATAGGGTTCTGGTCGACAAACTCGATATGCTTGATGGCCTCATGGTCACCGCCGAGTCCCATATACTCGCCAGGAGCATCACAGGCATCACCGTGTAAACGTTTCAGGGCAGGGTAGAGGATGCCCTTGATAAGACTTGACTTACCGCTTCCGCTGACACCTGTCACCACCGTCATCACGTTCAGGGGGATGGAGACGTTGATGCCTCGCAGGTTATTCATCCGCGCCCCTTTGATGTCAATCTTCTGGTTCCAGGGCCGCCGACTTTTGGGAACAGCGATCTCTTCCTGATGCAATAGGTATTTGACGGTGTGACTATGTGGAAATTTCTTGAGTGATTGTTTGTTGATATCCGTTGCATTTCCCTCAAAGACAATCTCGCCACCCAGTCTGCCTGCGTCCGGACCTACATCGATGAGATAATCGGCAGCGCGCAGCATTTCCTCGTCGTGTTCTACGACGACAACGGTATTGCCGAGTGCCTGAAGCTCCTTGAGAACTTTGATGAGTCGATCGGTGTCACGGCTGTGAAGTCCGATGCTGGGCTCGTCTAATATATATAAGGAACCCACGAGAGAGGAACCCAGGGCCGTGGTCAGATTGATACGCTGACTCTCGCCGCCACTGAGTGTATTGGACATGCGGTTAAGCGTCAGATATCCCAGTCCGACATCCAGCAGGAACTGCAGGCGTGAGTTGATTTCCGCCAGGAGTCGCTTGCCAATCTGTTGCTCCTGTTCCGTCAGTTCCAATTGGTCAAACCATTGCTTCAGTCGGATAATTGGCATCTGTACCAGGTCGGAGATGCTCCGTCCGCCAATTTTCACATACTCAGCCTCGGGTTTCAGTCGTGTACCATGACATTTCGGACACGTCGTCTTACCCCGGTAGCGAGCCAGCATCACACGATATTGGATTTTGTATTGGTTTTCCCTGACCATCTGGAAGAAGTCGTCAATACTCACCCGGTCGTATTTGTCCCTATGCTTGTCGGAGGGAAGTCCGTGCCACAGCATATCTTTCTGTTGCTGAGTCAGATTATAATATGGTTCGAAAATCGGGAAGTCGTCTTTGGCGGCCCGTCGGCAGAACTCATCCTTCCACATGCCCATCTTCTCACCGTGCCAGCAAACCACACAACCGTCATAGACAGACAACGTCGAATTCGGTATTACCAGATGCTCGTCAATGCCGATAATCTTTCCAAATCCCTGACATTCCGGACAGGCTCCCATGGGAGAGTTGAACGAGAAGAGATTGTCGGACGGCTCCTCAAAAGTCATACCGTCAGCCTCGAAACGCATGGAGAAATCATAGCTGATCATCGAGGGCAGAAACATCAGGCGGCATTCGCCATTCCCTTCGTAAAACGCCGTTTCCGCAGAGTCAACGAGTCGGGAAATGACATCTTTCGCATCGTCAACGGTCAGACGGTCGATGACCAGGTACAAGTCCACTAAGTGAGGGGGCTGGGGGTCTGAAGAAGCTAGTTTTTCCAGAAAATCTTCGATGCGCATGAAATTTCCATCGTTCAGAACCCTGTCGCCCCCTGACTCAGGGGGCATGGGACCAAAGATTCTCGCATAACCATTCTGCACATACATCTTCAGTTGCTGTTCCAGCGTGCGTCCCTCGGGAATAATGACGGGTGCCATTACCGCAAACTTGGTACCTTTCGTATATTGTAGTGCACACTGGATGATATCCTCTGTAGAGTGCTTCTTCACCTCCTGCCCGCTGATGGGCGAGTAGGTGCGTCCGATACGGGCATAGAGCAGGCGCAGGTATTCATAAATTTCTGTCGTCGTGCCTACCGTAGAACGTGGATTACGTGAGATGACCCGTTGCTCGATTGCAATGGCAGGGGGAATGCCTTTGATGAAGTCACATTCCGGCTTGTTCATGCGGCCTAAGAACTGGCGCGCATAACTGGAGAGACTCTCCACATACCGGCGTTGCCCCTCCGCATAGAGCGTGTCGAAGGCCAGTGATGACTTGCCGCTGCCGCTGACTCCAGCAACCACCACCAACTTATTACGTGGAATCTTCACATCCACGTTCTTCAGGTTGTTGACCCGTGCCCCTTTAATCTCTATGCAGTCACTCATCTTTTTCTGAAACAGGCTACAAAGTTCGGTAAAATTATTGAGAAAAGCAAGAAAAAAGTGAGTTACCTTTTCGGTAACCCACTATTTATATATAATAAGGTGTCATTTACAGGATAGTCTTGACTGCCTCTAGCATACCCTTCTCCTGAATCAGGTCGAGGAACTGCTTCACCATGGTGTTGAGTCCCTGAACCTTGTTCAAGTCCTCTGCCCAGATGAACTCAGCACCGAGTACACCGTCAGCCACCTTCTGGGTGTCGCCAGTTGCCCACAGCTCCTTCAGCAGATCCATGATCTTCTGGTCGTCGTTGGGAACAATCTCCACACCGTCGGCACGCTTGCCACCCTTGTAGTAGGTGATGATGGCAGCCAGACCGAATACCAGACCCTTAGGCAGCTCGCCCTTGCGCTCCAGATAGGTCTTCACGCCGGGCAGGTCGCGAGCCTGGAACTTGGGGAATGAGTTCAGCATGATGCTGGTTACCTGATGGTCTACGAATGGGTTGTCGAAGCGCTCCAGCACGTCGCCGGCAAACTTCTCCAGCTCCTCCATCGGCAGGTCAAGGGTCTGCATCAGCTCCTCGAACTGTACCTTGTGGATGTACTTGGAAATCACCTCGTGGTTGCAAGCATCGCGAACGATGTTGACACCACTCAGGAAGGCAACGGGGCTCAGTACGGTGTGCGGGCCATTCAGCAAAGTCACCTTACGCTTGTGGTAGGGCTCCTCTGATGGAACGAACAGTACATGCAGTCCAGCCTTGTCGGCGGGGAACTCGTTGGCAACCTCCTTCGGAGCCTCGATGACCCAGAGGTGGAAGTTCTCGGCCTGTACGACGAGGTTGTCGCGATAGCCGACCTTTTCCTGAATCTCGGCAATCTCCTTGCGGGGGAATCCGGGAACGATACGGTCTACGAGGGTAGCATAAACGCCGCAGCACTCGTCAAACCACTTCTTGAAGTCTGCGGGCAACTGCCACAGCTCAATGTACTTATTGATGCAATCCTTCAGCACGTGGCCATTCAGGAAAATCAGCTCACAGGGGAAGATAATCAGACCCTTCGTGGGATCTCCGTTGAAAGTCTGATAGCGGCGATACAGCAGCTGAACCAGCTTGCCAGGATAGCTTGAAGCAGGCTTGTCCTCCAACTTACAAGCGGGATCGAAAGCGATACCAGCCTCAGTGGTGTTAGAAATCACGAAACGAATCTCGGGCTGGTCGGCCAGTGCCATGAAGGCATCGTTCTGAGAGTAGGGGTTCAGCGCACGGCTGATGACGTCAATACGCTCCAGTGTGTTCACGGGTTTTCCGTTCTCGCGGCCTTGCAGGTTTACATGATACAGGCAGTCCTGACCATTCAGCCATTCTACCATACCCTTGTCGATGGGCTGTACGACGACAACACTACCATTGAAGTTGGTTTTCTGGTCCATGTTCCAGATAATCCAATCAACGAATGCACGGAGGAAGTTACCCTCACCAAACTGAATCACCTTTTCAGGCATGACGCTCTTAGGCGCAAAGTGTTTGTTTAACGGTTTCATAAATAGATAACAATTTAATTGATTTGTTTAAGTTGTGCAAAGGTAGTGACTTTTTTCTTTATTTCCAAATATTGTCGCGAAAATTTGCAAACATCAGATTTTTATATTAACTTTGCAGGACTATTCAAAAAATAAATTTAATATTTACGTAATAATACATTGTAACTTATGAGCCAAAAAAGAGTTTACCTCTTCGGAAATGGTAAGGCCGAAGGTAATGCAAAAATGCGTGAGGAACTGGGTGGTAAGGGTGCTAACCTTGCTGAGATGAACCTGTTGGGTGTACCTGTTCCTCCTGGTTTCACAATCACCACTGATTGCTGTAACGAGTACTATCAGGTTGGTCAGCAGAAGATTATGGAGCTGCTGAACGACGACGTGATGGCAGCCGTGAAGCACATCGAGGTACTGATGAACTCAAAGTTCGGCGACAAGGAGAATCCTCTGCTTGTATCCGTTCGTTCTGGTGCCCGCGCTTCTATGCCTGGTATGATGGACACCATCCTGAACCTCGGTCTGAACGACGAGGTGGCTGAGGGAATGGTGAAGAAGACCAACAATCCTCATTTCGTATACGACTCTTACCGTCGTTTCGTACAGATGTACGGTGATGTCGTGCTGGAGATGAAGCCCGTCAACAAGACTGACATCGATCCGTTCGAGGAAATCATTGAGAAGGTGAAGGCTGAGCGTGGCGTGAAGTTGGACAAGGACCTGAACGTCGACGAGCTGAAGAAGCTGGTGAAGTTGTTCAAGAAGGCCATCAAGGAGCGCACTGGCAAGGACTTCCCCAACGATCCTATCGAGCAGCTCTGGGGCGCTATCTGCGCTGTGTTCCGTTCTTGGATGAACGAGCGCGCTATTCTCTATCGTAAGATGGAAGGTATCCCCGACGAGTGGGGTACAGCTGTTAGCGTGATGGCAATGGTATTCGGTAACATGGGCGACACCTCTGCTACTGGTGTATGCTTCAGCCGTGATGCTGCTAATGGTGAGAACCTCTTCAACGGTGAGTATCTTGTGAACGCACAGGGTGAGGACGTTGTGGCTGGTATCCGTACCCCACAGCAGATCACGAAGATTGGCTCTCAGCGATGGGCTGAGCGTGCTGGCATCTCTGAGGCTGAGCGCGTAGCCAAGTATCCTTCTATGGAGGAGGCAATGCCCGAGACTTATGCACAGCTGAATCAGATTCAGGAGAACCTTGAGAACCACTACCACGATATGCAGGATATGGAGTTCACCGTTCAGGAGGGCAAGCTGTGGTTCCTGCAGACCCGTAACGGTAAGCGCACAGGTGCTGCTATGGTGAAGATCGCCATCGACCTGCTCCACGAGGGTATGATCGACGAGAAGACCGCCATCATGCGCTGCGAGCCCAACAAGCTCGACGAGCTATTGCACCCCGTATTCGACAAGAAGGCTCTCTCTGCTGCTAAGGTCATTGCTCAGGGTCTGCCCGCATCTCCTGGTGCTGCCTGTGGTCAGATTGTGTTCCACGCTGACGATGCTAAGGCTTGGCACGAGGACGGCCACAAGGTAGTGCTCGTACGTATCGAGACCTCTCCTGAGGACCTCGCTGGTATGGCTGCTGCCGAGGGTATCCTGACCGCTCGTGGTGGTATGACCTCTCACGCTGCTGTGGTTGCCCGTGGTATGGGTAAGTGCTGCGTATCGGGTGTTGGTGCCCTGAACGTAAGCTATAAGGACAAGACTGTCGAGATTGACGGCGTTACATATAAGGAGGGTGACTACATCTCTCTGAACGGTACAACTGGTCAGGTTTACGCTGGCGAGGTGCCCACCAAGGCTGCTGAGCTCTCTGGTGATTTCAAGGAGCTGATGGACCTCTGCGACAAGTACACCAAGCTGCAGGTTCGTACCAATGCTGATACACCACACGATGCACAGGTGGCTCGCCAGTTCGGCGCCAAGGGTATCGGTCTGACCCGTACTGAGCACATGTTCTTCGAGGACAAGAAGATCATCGCTATGCGTGAGATGATTCTCTCTGACAGCGTTGCTGGACGTGAGAAGGCTCTCGCTAAGCTGCTGCCTTACCAGAAGGCAGACTTCAAGGGCATCCTCGAGGCTATGGACGGTCTGCCCGTGAACATCCGTCTGCTCGATCCTCCCTTGCACGAGTTTGTTCCCCACGATATTCCTGGTCAGGAAACAATGGCTAAGGAGATGGGCGTTTCTCTGGAGGCTATCCAGCGCCGCGTAGCTTCTCTCGCTGAGAACAACCCAATGCTGGGTCACCGTGGTTGCCGTCTGGGCATCACCTTCCCTGAAATCACCGCTATGCAGACCAAGGCTATCCTCTCTGCTGCTTGCGAGCTGAAGAAGGAAGGTAAGAACCCAATGCCAGAGATTATGGTTCCGCTGATTGGTACACTCTACGAGCTGAAGCAGCAGAAGGAAGTTATCCAGTACGCCGCTAAGGAAGTGTTCCAGGAGTATGGCATGGAGGTAGAGTTCGAGATTGGTACGATGATTGAGATTCCTCGTGCTGCCCTGACCGCCGACCGTATCGCTGAGGAGGCTCAGTACTTCTCATTCGGTACCAACGACCTGACTCAGATGACCTTCGGTTACAGCCGCGACGATATCGCTTCGTTCCTGCCTGTATACCTCGACAAGAAGATTCTGAAGGTTGACCCGTTCCAGGTACTCGACCAGAAGGGTGTTGGCCGTCTCATCAAGTTCGCTGTGAAGGAAGGCCGCGAGGTTCGTCCCGACCTCCGTTGCGGTATCTGTGGTGAGCACGGTGGTGAGCCCAGCTCTGTGAAGTTCTGCGCTAAGATTGGCATGAACTACGCATCTTGCTCTCCCTTCCGTGTGCCCATTGCACGTCTCGCTGCCGCGCAGGCTGCTGTTGAGGAGTAAACAGAAATACTCTGAATATAAAGCGAGCGCAGTTCCCTTTCGGAGCTGCGCTCAATATTTTTATCAATATGTCATTTGTCGCTATTGTGACTATTCCCCTGTCAACCCTTTGTAGCTCTTAGCAGCGGCTTGGAGTGCTTCCTCGGTAGTGTAGCGCTCGTAGTAGGTGCAGCGGGTGACAATGCGCTGGGACGATACATGATTGTCCTGAATGCGGACGAGGGCAAAGCCGAACATGGGGTCGGCAAATTGGTCGCCTACGAGGGCGAGGCTGCCGTACTTGCTGATATAAGGCGAAAGGAGGGTAGAGGGGACATTGATGAGACGGACAATGCCGAAGTGGAGAATCTCGATGTCTTGGTCGGGCATGATGGGGATGACGGAAATATGTACTTGTGCGTACTCTTCTCCGTTTTGCCAGTGCATGACCTCCTGTCGTAGAACGTATAGCAGATACTCGCCCTTACAGATGTCCTTGGGCGTAAGGTCGGTCAGCACTGCAGGTTGATTGTCCACCTCACCAAGTTGATACTCGATGGGGTGCGCTGGTCCGCTACTTACGGCCATTCTGGGCAGGAGTAGCGAGATATTGTTACTTAGCTGATTTTTGGTGAGATAGACCGTAGGCGAGAGTGTATTGACCGACATGAAGCGGCGGTAGGCGTCCACGCCACCCTCAAAGTAGGTGTGGCGTGTGGCCTTGAGCTTGCGCCACAGAACATTGTTGTGAGCAATCTGCTCGCGCAAAGCCAGTTGCTTGCGCGAGAGTCTCCGTGGCTGACGGATATGTGTTGGGCGCATGAATGTCTTCCCGCCTCGCTTGTAGATGGTCATGTCGTCCAAGTGACCTTCCACGTTCTTTAATATACCTCCTGTTACTTCTGCCATAATCGTTGTTTTGTCGTTCTATGTTGTTTCTTTTGACCTTTATCGTTGTACCGTCGTGGGTAGTATGGTGGTCTGTCGTGGGTAGCATGGGGTCCGTTATAGGTAGTATGTAGCTCCTATGTAGCTCCCACTAAGTTTCGGTTGAGTTTCGGTGTGCGTATTACTGAGTTTCGGTGTGACGCGTATGTAGCGTGCATGATCGCTGAAGCCATCTGTGGAAAGTTCACAGAGTGTCATGCGATGCCTAAGAGTTCAATTTCAAAAATAAGAGTCGAGCCACCAGGGATGCCTGGCTGAGAGAACTTGCCGTAGCCCATCTCTGCTGGGATGTAAAGTTCCCAATTGTCACTGATATGCATCTGCTGGATGGCGATGATCCAGCCCTCGATGAGATCACACAAGCGGCAAGCCAAAGGGACACCACGACTGCTATCAAACTGCTTGCCGTCGATGGTTCTGCCTGTATAGTGGGCTGTGATGATGCTGCGAACCGTTGGCTTCGCACTCTCTTGATTGCCCTCGCTCAGCACCTTGTAATAGATGCCTTTGGGCAGAGCCTTTACGCCTTCCTCTTTGGCTTTCGCCTCCAGCCAATCCTTGTTGGCCTGTATGTATTCTCGTTTTGCCATATTACTCTCCAATAATAGTTACTACCAATTCTCTTGAGCCGCCGTAGTTGCGAAACTCACTTTATCTTAGTCCGTCACCACATCGCTGAAATGCTCCTTGCCCCAGGCTATCAGAGCGGTGAGGGTTGGCATGAGCGACTTGCCGATGTCGGTCAGGGAATACTCTACGCGGGGAGGAACTTCCGGATAGACCTCACGATGAACAAGGTGACTCTGCTCCAGATTCTTCAGCGTCTGCGAAAGCATCTTCTGGGAACAGTCTGTCATCAGGCGACGCATCTCATTAAAACGGAGGATGCCAGTCTCGCTGACGTGGAGCTGATAGAGCACCAACATTGACCACTTGTCGCCAAAGCGACTCACTACATTGCGTATCGGACAAGCCAGATACTCTGCTTTTATATCTGCCATAATTATAGAATTTTCGACAAAGGTAGCAAAAAGTTACCAACTAACGGCATTATACTATGTTAATCTGAGTTAAAGTGCATTTTGCGGAACTGCGATAACATCCCAATTCCTACTTTTTGGTAACTATCCCACCAAAAAGTGCCTTCTTGTGGGAATGAAAAATTCGCCGTACCTTTGCACCGTCAAAACGAAATAATAACATTTTAAACGTATAAGAATTATGAAACAGATTGAGACAACAAAGAGTGGTAAGAATTACAAAGTGATTAACGTTGGTAAGTTCAGCGACCTGATGGACTATGAGCTTCCTCTTGGCCCGGACTTCACGCTTCATGGTAAGGTGTTTGCTGGTCAGGCCGTAGGCGCAACAGGTAGTGATCTGTCGTTCCAGACGCTCGTTCCTGGTCAGGACAGCGGTTTCCTGCATACCCATAAGACCCACGAGGAGCTTTACATCATTTTGAAGGGTGAGGGTATGTATCAGGTGGATGGTGAGCAGATTCCTGTCAGCGAGGGCAGTATTGTCCGCGTAGATTCTGCTGGCAAGCGTGCGCTGAAGAACACAGGCAGCGAGAACCTGACAATGATGTGCATCCAGTACAAAGCTAATGCTTTTACAGAGGCTGACAGTCCAATGGAGGATGGTGTGATACTACAGGAAGAACTGAAGTGGTAAATCCTAAAGATATGCTCAACAAAGCACTACATTTTCTGAGCGAACACTGCGAGATTGCCTTGGCCACGTGTCAGGGCAATCTTCCTAAAATGCGCATCTTCCAGATTATGCGTCAGGAGGGCAATATGCTCTACTTCGCAACATCAGCCAAGAAAGCCGTATGGCAGGAATTGCAGGAGAATCCCAACGTGGAGATACTGGCATACGCAGATAACGTGTCTGTCCGCTGTTCAGGTATGGTGAACTTTTATGTAGATGATGACACAAAGCGTTGGATATTCGATCACAATGACGTTCTCTCACGTCTCTACAAGAGCTACGACCAGTTGGAATACTTCTGTCTGCCCATTGCAGAACTTGACTACTTCGATCTATCACCAACACCTCCCATCAATCAGCATTTCGACCTGATGGCAGGCGAAGTGGCAAATGGTTTCGTGGGAGAAAGATTCAGTAAATAATTAATTCTACGAGGAATCTCAATATGGGTTCCTCGTTTTGTTTATGTAACCTTAAAAGTTCCAGAATCCAGTACCAGTCTCAGGATCAAATTTCCTGCCAATAGCACCACTGACAGTTGGACGCAGTTCAATTTCGGCAGTATAAAGAACGGTTGTGACCTTAAGATGTCCTCCCGCCATTCCATGTTGACCGTCTTTCTTGAATGAGAACAAGGCATGAGTATGATGGAAGAGTTTGCCGTCATCGTCTCTTACGACATTGCCGTTGAGCGATACCAATTCCAGCATCCCCTCTAACTGTTCAGTCTCAAAACTGCCAGTTTCGGGGATGAACACCTGCAGCTCTGCACTCTGACAGCCGCCGATTCCAGAGAAAACGGCTGAAGGTATGGATTCTTTCTCGCATATTGAGAGGAGGTTACCTATAATCTCATCACCTCGATCCATACGAATATAGTAGTTATCGCCAATCTTTCTGTATTCCATCTTAATTATTTGTAAAGTTGGATGCAAAGATACGAATAATAAAGGGAAAATGAGTACCTTTGCAAAGAAATTTTGCGAGAACGGGCTGCACCTCAGCAATTAGAGCAAG
>JAEEGI010000842.1_pt1 | contig 81813 bp, 44 predicted proteins | sample 8958751 | NCBI WGS metagenome assembly JAEEGI01 (sample SAMN16246545, study PRJNA631951) | gut metagenome | biome: gut microbiome; feature: rumen; material: KS-attached | host: Bos | place: Iran: Karaj | collected 2018-10 | reverse complement strand
CAAAATAAGTATAAGGCGCGTAATCGTAAGTGAGTTTTTCTATCAAATCATCATGATTAAAATTACCGCTGTTTTCTTCCAGCTGGATTTTGAGCATCTGAGAATCCAGTTCAGAAATCTTTTTGTTTGAGTAGGTCTTAAAATAAATGGAAAATCCAAAATTGATTATTGCCACATAGATGATGAGTAATTCAATTTTAAAAACATGCTTCAATGTTAAAGCAACACTTTTGCTCATGCGCCAAGTATACATCAAAAGTCCCGTTTTTGTTTGGGAAATTTTCCCAAGAATTTTAGGAAAGCGTCCCAAAGGAATTTTAGTGTGATGATGTAGAACCATTCAGCAGAGAAAATTATTAAATAATTCAGGAGATTAAAATGAAGAAGATTTTTAAGATTTTAAGTATTTTGGTAATGGTTTTTGTACTTTTCTCTTGTACAGAGCCTCAAGGGTATTCAATTACTTTTGTTGCAGAAGATCCTAGATATGATCAACCACTTGCAGATCTTTTGAACAGTTTACCTGATTATAAAAACCTGGAAGAAGGTACAGAAGTAGAACTTCCAACAGTTGCCTATTTAACATATATCTCAGATGATGACTACGAATACACACTTGAGCGTACAGAAAGTACAAATTATAAAGGAAAAATGTTTTATGAAGGTGATATAACTTCGGTAGTAATTGGAAACGAAGATATTGAAATAAAGTTTCGGATACCTGGTTTTGACCAAGTTTTAAATTAAAGAAAAAAGGCTGTCATTTTTTGTGAGGTAATATCTTATGAAAGCTAAGAATAAATCGTGGGAACAGAAACTTATAGATTCCTTCAAAGAGGTAAAAATTAAAGATATAAAAGCTGATTCCCATAGTAACTTTAACTGCCGCAGTAATACAAAAGCTGATGTTCAATATACTGACTTAAAGGGAACAGACTGGTTTATTGAGGCAAAAAGTTTTAACTCCCCAGATAAATACAATGGACTTCATAAAATTTTCGGAGAACTCTTGAAAATGGCGAAATTTGCAGAAAATTCTGGAAATGCACATTTTGGAATTCTCATAGACGATGAAAGCTTTTTACAGAATCATCTTGGAATGTGCAGCAAAGAAAAACTTCACGCTTTCGGAAAAATTTTTGACGATAAAATTACAGTCTTTATTTTTTCAAACGGAAAATTAAAAGAGCAGCCCTGGGAGAGTTTTATTCAGTAAATCAACCACTGGCTGAATCAGTAATATCCCAGCATCCTGGCTCCTTCAGCAAGATCTCCCATTCCGTGAAGCTCCATTTTTTCATAAACTGCCGTACGTTGATTTTCTACGGTCTTTATGGATTTTCCAAGTTTCCGGGCAATTTCAGAGACGGAAAAACCTTGTGCCAAAAGCCCAAAAATCTCTTTTTCCTTTGGAGAAAGTTTTTTGTAGCTTGCAAAAAGTCTTGTAGTCCGGTCAGGAGAATCAAGGAGTCCGCTTGCAATTTTTGAGGCGTTTACATTTGCCTGCATTACATTAAGGGCTTCCGTACAAAAATATTCTTTTCCGAAAGCAACCATTTTTACCGCAAGGGCAATTTCCGAAAGGTCAGATGTTTTTGTAATATAGCCCTGAACTTTAGCGCTGATTGCGTTTTCAACCGTCAGCGGCTCGGAAAAAGCAGAGCAGACAAGAGTTTTAATTTCAGGTCTTACAGTCCTGAGCTCACTTAAAATAAAAAGCCCGTTTTCCTTTCCAACCTGCAGGTCTAAAACAATCATCCTGCAGTCATCATTTTTAACAAGAATCTCTTTTGCCTCGTCTCCTGTCGACGCCTGCAAAAAATCAAAATCAGGACATTCTTTTTTAAGGGCAAGGACAAGACTTTCCCGGAGCATGTTGTGGTCATCAATTAAAAGAACTTTCATCAAAAAACTCCTCGTGCGCTATCTTCTTATCGGCAAAATCAGGCTTACATTCGTTCCGTCTATACCAGATTTTATAGCAAGATGTCCGCCCAATTCAATTGCCCTCTCTTCCATGATTTTAAGGCCGGCATGTCCCGCTTTTTCACCAGGCTTTTCCACATCAAAACCAGAGCCATTGTCGCACACCGAAAGGATAAAATCATTCATCGTGTCAATCATTTTGATTTCAATTCTGTCCGCCCCGCTGTGCTTCAGGGCATTTCGCAGGGCTTCCTGTAAAATCTTCAGGATTTGCACTTTTGCATCTGAAGAAAAGTTTTGTGCCACATCGCTTGCCTCATAAAAAGCAATTTTTGTTTTATAATTTTCCTCAAACACTTTCGCCGTTTCGCGCACAAGAGCAATCAAATCAGAAGACAAATCAATCCTCGAAAAAGCCAGAAGTTCCCGTGCCTGAGCGATTGCGTCCTCGGTAAGATTTTTAGCCATTTCATTATTACTATCCGAAAGACAAATCTTCAATGCCGCGAGAGTCTGAATTGCCCCGTCGTGTAAATCGCGGGAAAATGCCCTCTGCGTTTCTTCCCTGGCTTTCTGAATCCTGATTTTGTTTTTCTCCTCGCCCAATCGCACCTGCATTATTATAAGCGAAATGGCTGCAAGAATGAAAGTCGTGTACAAAACCGAGTCAAAGCCCTTGTTGATGAATTCTTCCTCCGAACGTTTTTCTTCAAGCGCTTCAAACTGCGAGCTTTCTATTATATTTTCGTAGCCTTCGCTGAATTTTCTGTCTGCCGTTTTTTTGAATCCAATCGCCATTGCAAAGGTAAGGAATGCGATTATCAAAAAAATGTATTCAGGTTTTATTTTTAATAAGGGCGAAACCGCCGGCAAGCGGCGGTCGGGCGTTCCGCAGCTCACTAACGCTCGGCCGCTTCCCTCGTCGCTCTCTTTCGTTCGCTCCTCAGTCCAGTGGCTTGCTTCGCAACTGCTCCATGCCCTTTCGCATTTTTTCAGAATCAGAAGATACATTCCGTAAGCAATAAAAGCCGCAAAAGCCTTGTCCAACAGATTCAGCAGAAACCCGCCAATAAGATTTGCTGCAATCACATTGTTCGTTACAAATAAAATTCCCTGCTCAATCGCCGTAAGGTTGTAATGGTAAAATGCCGCAAATAACGAGCCGAAAATGCCGTTTGTAAAAGCACTTAAAATTCCTGCCATCATAAAAGAATCAAGGCTTATCTTTTCTTCACCATTTTTCTTCGTAAGAGCAAAAATAAAAGAAGAGCCAAGAGCCGTCATCAGCTGGCACAAAATAAAAATCAGCTTGAGCCTTCCAAGTAAAAACAAAGTCCCGTTTGTAAGAAGCGCAACTATAATAGACGGAACAAATCCCCCAATCGCAGCAATGGCAATCGTTGCAAAACTGTCCATATAAAGAGGGAAGGAGCTTTCACCTGCCAGAATCGAGCTTGCAATATTCAGCACCGAAGAAAAAAGTATAAGCAGAGGGAAATAGATATTTTTTTGCCTGTAGTTCATAATTGTAGTATATCACAAAATGCGCCTTAAGTAGCGGGCGTCCGCATAACAATTGCATAAACGGTGGCGAGGCTTGACCGGTTTGTCGGCTAGAAGCTTTGTTATAGGTTATTTATTCTAACCAAGCCTTTATAAACTGCTTAGTAATCATCATTTTACCATATTCTGTAGTTGACGGATATGCATCACCAAAATCTAAGCATTTTCCAGAAGCATTAAATACTTTCCGTCCTTTTACCAGCAAATTGATATTTTTGGAAATTCCATTTGTATTTATTTCCATTATTAAAATGTACTTGTCTTCTGAATTATATACATCATTGGATATTAGTCTTACTTTTATCCCATTTTTCATTTCTATCCAGACATTTAATAAAATATTTTCCAAAAACAACTCCGCTTATTTACAAGATGTAGATTTTTCAATAAAACCGACTATATTTTTCATGAAGATTTTCTCTCGCCTGAAATAGTCTTCTTCTGAATCTGTGATTTGATTACAGGACTGTGAAATTAATTCTGCGTAATTTTCCGGGAGTTTTTTCAAACTGTGAGAATAATAAACAGCCCTGTCTTCTGCCGGCGAATAAAATCCATTTATATAGAACAAAGCCCTTACCCCTGCACGGATTGCCGTATTCAGATTTTCGTGCATCTGGATAAATGCCTCCCGGCGATACCAGCGGTCTTTCTTGTAATCAGAAATAAGATAATGAATATAGCCCAGCGCATTATTAAGATAATTTTTCAAATCTTCTTTTACAAGCTGATTTATTTTTTCAAGCTCATTTTTGTAGGAATTATTCGGGTCGTATAAAATCTGCGATTCAAGCACAGAAAACTTTCTTGGCTCATCAAGCTGCAAAAACTTTTCGGTATCGATAAAATCTGTAAACAAAATTGCATAGCACACATGATCAACTTTTATACAATGATACGGAATCGGCGGATCATTGTCCGGTCCAAAAATATCTTCGGCAGCCACACAACTTCCTTTTTTACGCATAACGATTAAATCGACGTGCCCCCGATATTCATCATTTTCTTTTTTAAGAGGAAAAAAATCCGCCCGCGAAACACTCCCCGAAAGAAGAATCGTTTCAATCTCCGATTTATCAATTGAATTAATAATTGCAAGAGTTTTATTTTTCATTTCCTGAATAAACTCTTTCTGCTGTTCGATTATTGCTTCTTTGGTTTTCATTTTTTTACCTTTTGGATTCATTCACTAACTTTTCGTACATCTTAAAAAGTTCTGATACACATTTACTTTCTGATTTTATAATTTCCTGGCTAAAACCATAGGCCTGACAAACGGCAAGATCATTAGCGCGATGGGCTTGTCGCAGTTCTGGTGGCATAACTGTTTCATCGTAAAGATCTGCAAGTGAACTATCTGGATATTTTGCACGGGCATCCAAGATTGCTTGTGCTGTCTGTTCTATTTTCTTTTTCTGTTCTTCTGATGGATTTGGCCAAGGGAAGTTGTTGTAGACGATTGTGTTGGAATATCGATAATCGCTCTTTAAACGACCAGCGACAACACGCATCCATGCATTATGCACATTGGAAGTCAGAATGCCAAAATGATAAATTGAAGCATTTGGAAGAACCATATTTGCATCGGTACTAATTACATCCTTTGACATGTACCCAATTGGAATATATCTTCTTTGTTCAGATGAAACTCTAGGAATCAAAAGATAATCTGTTTCAGGTTGACGTAATTCCATAAAGCGCGTTGGATAATCTGCAAATTTTCTTGTTGCCTCTTTTGTACTTGCAAGTCTCATTTCTTTTACTTTCTGAATTCTTTCCATTATTAAAGGACATTTCTTTAAATCCGCTGGATTTGCTCCTAAAAGCCATAAACAATATCGTTTTTTATTATTTATGAATTCTTCTGAACCAACAAGTTGTTTAATATAAATTTTTGCTTGAGGTTCTTTCTTTATAAAAGCTTCATAATCTGCTTCTTCAATAATAAGATTTCCGCCATCGACAGGTATACTACCTTTTACCATTTCAGGAACATCGCAAATTGCTTTCTTTGTATTTTCAATAAATATATTAGCTGCATCAATTAAATAACCATTTATATTCTTAGCTGTAATTCTCTGACTTTCATTTAGATAAATGACCTTTTCCTTCTTAGATTCACAAGAACTAAATCCTAAAATAACACAATGTACATGGGCTTTGATATTTGCCTCACTATCCCATCTAAAAGTTCTATAAGCAAAATCAAAATAAATACCAAATTTTTCAAATAAAGGTTTCCAGATAGCAGCGACTTGTTCTCCTTGTGTAATTGAGTTTGTTGAAACAAGAGCACATTTTATATTTGTATTTTGAATCAATTCAGAAGCTTTATAATACCATCCTGCAACATAATCGATATTTTTTCCAAAACCTTTCATTAAGTTTTCTAAATCTTCTTTCTGCTCTTTAGATTGATATGCATAACCAACAAATGGAGGATTTCCCATTATATATGATAATTCAGATTTAGGAACAACACTTTCCCAATCAACTTGCAGAGCATTACCTTCAATAATGTTTGTATAATTATCCAGCGGCAAAAATGAACTTGCAGAATTGGTGATGGAATTAGTTTCCTGAAGCATCTGACATTCTGCAATCCATAGAGCTGTCTTAGCAACAACACAGGCAAAGTCATTTATTTCAATTCCATAAAACTGCTGAATATGAACCTTCACAAAATCATATCCGAATAATTCCGTTAATGTTCCTTGTTCTTCGTTACCACCAATCATAAGTTGGAGACATTTATTTTCAAGACGACGCAAGCTCAAGTAGGTTTCTGTTAAGAAGTTACCGCTTCCACAGGCAGGGTCTAAAAACTTTAAACTTCCAAGTTTTGTCTGGAATCTAAGAAGTTTATCATTTCGTGTAGTAACAGTCTTTATATTTCTGATTTCCTCGTATTCGGCATTAAGGTCATCCATAAAAAGAGGATCTATTACTTTGTGAATATTTTCGATAGAAGTATAATGCATTCCACCAGCACGTCGAGTTTCTGGATTGAGCGTGGATTCAAAAACTGCACCAAAAATTGTTGGCGAAATATCCGACCAGTTAAAATCAGCACTTGCTTTATTTACAAGCAAATCTTTTAACTCTTCTGTAAAGTTTGGAATGAGTAAATCTTCTTCTGTAAAAAGTCCACCATTTACATACGGAAATGCAGCAAGTTCTTCTTCCAGGAATGGGTCTCTTTCTTCCGGTTTTTGATCAAGGACCTTAAACAGATTTAATATAGCGGCTCGCAAATCCTTTGGTTCAAATCGTTTAAGATAATCACCAAACATAGATTTGTGTCCAAAGATTCCTGCATCTTCTGCATAAAAACAGAATACAAGACGAACACAAAGCATGTTTAGACTTTTTAGACAAGTTTTTATATCAACATTTTTTGCAAGCTTATATTGTTCAAGAAGATGATCATAAATTAAACCAACAATATCACCTGCTTTAATGGAAAGCTCCATTTCTTTTTTTAGATGAATGCTTCCAGTATCTGTAATAAATGAAAGGCGGTTGTATTCTTTTTCAAGATTTTCAAGTAAAATCTCTTCCGGCTCTCCATTTGGATTTTCCATATCATAAACAAGAAATGATTTAAAATTACATGTTACAACCCAACGAGGATGTTTTGAAACAGGAAGTTCAGTAATATAACGCTTTGCCTGTTGAAAAGGATTTAAAAATGTCCCATCAGACTGTTTGATTGGAGCACGCAAATCTTTATCTATACTTTTCTGTTCAATAAGAACCTTGGTTTGAGCAATGTATCCATCTATAAAAGATGTATGATCAAGCTTTACCTGATCTTCAAAACTTATGAAATTGGCAAAATCTTGAACTCCAAAGACATTACATAAAAGATCAAGCCAGTATTTTTGACTTTCTCCTTTTTCATATCCTTTTCCATTCCAATCTTGAAAAAACTTTTTTGCTGCTTTTTGTTGTTCTTGTTGAGATAACATTTTTTCTTTTTCCTTTAATCTTAATCAAGCTTGAATTGTATCAATAATATAATCATTATACGAGACAAAATAATATCTGTAAATTGTAAAACCAATTATAAATTCTTGACACCACCATTGTACAATAGTACAATTAGTATATGAATGAATTAGTTATTGATGCTTCATGTATCTTGGAGTTTCTTTTGAATCAAAATGACAAAGACTCTGTCGTAAAAACTGTTGGCGCAGCACGACTTGTTGCACCAAGCTGTTTACCATTTGAAATTGGAAATGCACTAAGTAAACTTATTAAACGCAAATTGATTTCCATTTATGATGGAGTTTCTGTATATCACGAGTTTGCAAGGATTCCAATGAGACTTATGGAGCCGGATATTCCAAATGCAATTGTAATTGCAGGAGAAACAGAATCTTATGCCTACGATTCATATTATATTTCTCTTGCAAAACAGCTTTCGTTACCATTGTATACAATGGATGGAACAATGAAAACAAATGCAATTTCAAGAGGTGTCGCATGCTTGTAGTAACTTATTCTGAAGCAAGACAAAATTTCTCTTCAATTCTTGATAAGTCTAAAAACGATGGAGCCGTTCTTGTTAAACGCGCCGATGGCTCTGTTTTTCGCATTTCCCCAGAAGTTCCAGACTCATCTCCTTTCGCAGGAATAAAAACTCTTTTTGATCTTAAATACGATGATATTATGCAGTCTCTTAAAGAAACCAGAGAAGAAAACTAAGATTGAAATAAATAACTTTACTCTCTATTCAAACTAAAGTGGTAAACCTTCACCGCCCCATCCATCTCTTCATAATCAATTTTAAACCCGCATTTTTTTGTATAAAAGTTAATATTCTTTTCCTTGTCTGCCGGCGTAACTAATTCGATTCTACCCCAGTCCTTATACTGTTCTTTCATAAACTCAAGCAATTTATAACCAATTCCCCGCCGCTGATATTCCGGGATAACACAAAGCGCGCCCAAATAATAAAGACCATCATCTTTCTTCAAAACAGATATAGCCCCAACCGGACCAGCACCAACATACGCGATATATTTTGAAGTCTCATTAATTGATTTAATCATATCGCTGACCGACCGCCCGTATCCCGGACATTCACCATATTTCACATAATCCTCGTAAAACGCCTTGTTGTAAATATCAACGAGAATCTGTGCATCTTCGGCTGTTGCTCTTCTTATCTGTAAGTCCAACCTTACAACTCCGTATACTTCTTGTTGTTACCGCGGGCTTTATCTGCCGGATATTTTTTCTCGTTCATGTCCATCTTCATGTTTACAATTTCGTCTTCGTCCAGGTCCAGCTTGTCTAAAAGGTCGCGGCAATAAACAAGTACATCGGCGAGTTCTTCTTTTACGTGCTGAAGGTCGTACTCTGTGTCGCTCCACTGAAAGCATTCCAGAAGCTCGTTAGCCTCAATCGAAATTGATTTTGCAAGATTTGCCGGGCTGTGATACTGCCCCCAGTCTCGGTCTGCTACAAATTGTCTGATTCTGTTTATTGTTTGTTCTGTCATTTTAAACTCCTGATTTTTATTTCTTCCTTTAAGTGTAATTTTATTATCCTCTGAAAATCCAATATCCGTTGAACGCAACTCCGTCTTTTGCAACCAGAAGCGAATCTGTTTTCTTAAATCCAAAAGCTGTAGCTGCCACAGCTCGTTCCACTGCATAAATCGGGATTTTTGTAACAACCTGCTTACAGTCAAACATTTCAAAAATATAAGGAACAATAAGCGACATGATTTCTTTCAACACTTCAGCCCTTTCATAATTACTGCAAACATCAAGACGCAAAACTCCAGACTCGTTAAAATCATCTTCAGAAAGACGTTTGAACGACTCAATAGTTCCAATCACTTTGCCCGTTGTTTTATCAATAATCGCCCATCGCACAAACCACTTTTCACGGTAAGAATAAAGCCAGAAATCCATAGCCTTGTCCATGAGTTCTTTTGTGTGGTAATAAAAATTGTCACCGTCGCAATTGTCGCTGTTAAAAAACGGAAGTGCATTTTTGTCTCCGTAAACCTTAAGCAAATCTTCCGCATCATTTTTTTCTACAAGACGCAAAAGCCAGCGCTCGTTCTCAAATATTGGACAATCTTCATAAACATTTTTCATTTCAGGCTCCTTTTAATTATTTCAATTCCAATGTCCAGATCAACTGAACTTCATTTTCCAGCCCTGGCTCAGAACAATAAGCGTTGGTATCAATTTTAGCAATAACAGCTCCCTGTTTTCTGTAAAAGCGGCAGGCAGCCACATTGATGTTCTGACTTTCAATTATCATTTTTTTGTAGCCGTCAGCAATGGCCACCTTCTTTGCCTGGTCAAAAAGCTTCTGACCAATTCCATGATGTTTATACTTATCATCAACGCGGATATCCCACAAAACGCAGGCATCCTTCATTCCACCCAGCATGTACAGGTTTGGCGTAGTGCCAGCAAGTGTCACTGCACCAACAGGTTTTTCACCATCAAAAGCCATAAAAAAATGCCAGGTAAAAATCTCAAACTCTTTTTCGAACTCAGTAGCACGCTCATACTTGGCAAGATCTTTTACATAAGGCGTAACCGGAACTTCATCAAATGCAATTCCACCAAGCCCGCCATCAATCATACGCAGCCGTAATTCCGAGTGCACTTCAACATTCTGAGGAACCTTATCGTATAATTCAAAAAATGATTTATCTACCTTCTTTATTTTTATCATAAAAACCTCGCAATAAATGTTTTACTTCTCTTCCCACTCGCTGCGCAAAATCGAATACCAGCACTGGTCAACAATTCCCTGATTATTTCTGTCTGCACTGCGGAGCGTTCCTTCATATTTCATGCCGCACTTTTTCATAACCATACCCGAATGCGGATTGTTCGGATCGTGATAAGCCCTGATGCTGTTTACGCCAACCTGCTCAAAGAAAAAATCAATCACTGTATGGAGAACTTCCGTCATAATTCCCTTGTGCCACCACTTTCTGCCAAGCGCATAACCAAACTCAACAGCCTCAATTTCGACCTTTGGCAAACCGTGAATATTTCCAATAGGCTCGTCTCCGTTTTCCTTTAGGATTATTGCCCACACATAATAATCATTTTTTTCGTATGATGGGATCCAGCTGTCCAAAACCCACTTGCTCACACCAACGTCCTTATGAGTGGGCCATGTCATAAACTTTGTTACCTCCGGATCCGACGCCCAGTTTTTGAACATAGCCGGTGCATCATCAATTGTAAATCTCCGTAAAATCAGCCGCTCTGTTTCTAATTGGATTGTTCCTTTGTGATTCATTTTCTTCTTCCTATTTTTCTATATTATACCACGTTAAAAAAATCTTGTGTTTTACAGTAAAGCTTTCGGGGTAATTTTCTTCAAGCATTTTTTTGTGTTCGTAATCAAACTGCTTTATCTGCTCTTCGTTCATTGCCGCCATAACTCCGCGGCTCGAAAGCATTCGTCCATGCCAGGTTTCTCTTGTAAAAGGAAGATCAACAACCATACTGTCCATCTGAGGATTTTCAAAATGATGAGTTGTCAAATCCTTTATTCCGGGATTCCCTCCGCTCCAGTTTCCGTTAATCTTTTTTACAAGTCCGTTTGAATCGTGAGTAATCTGCTCCTCTTTCATATAGCTCATGTAGATTTTCAGGAAGGTGCCGCCATTGCGCAAAAACTTTTTAATCTTTGGAACGATGATTGAAGGCTCAAAATACCAGAAGCATTGTGCGGCGGTAATAACATCAAAGCTGCCTTCTTCAAAATCAAGCTCTTCTGCCGAGCTCACAAGGTATTCAATATTCTTACCGGCTGAAAGCTCCCTTGCATATTTAATCTGATTTTCAGCTATATCTGTTCCAAGCCACTGTCCGCCGTATTTGTACATGCCGCGCGGAATTACACCAGTGCCTGTGCCCAAATCAAGAATCTTCTGCCCCTGAATACCAAACCCAAGGTCTGCAAGCTTCTGAAACATACACTCCGGATAAATGTCGCGATACTGTGCATAGATTTCCGAAGTGCGCCCAAAATCAAACGCCTGCCCTTTATCAATTTCTGCTTTTTTAATTTCCATAGGATGCAATACCCCCTCTTTCTATTTGAACAAAAACAGCTTTTGCCCTTCGTCCTCGCGAATTACTTTTCCACCCATCGCAAGATAAAAAGCAATTGCGTTTTCGTTTTTTGAATTGACAGCTAAAATAAAATCATCAAAGCCTTTTTTTCGAGTTTCATCTTTTGCGATTTCGATAAAATGTCTGCCAATTCCTTTTCGCTGAAAATCTTTTCGTATATAAAGCAACGCAACTTCCTGATTAAACTCATCATACAATTTATACGGTTTACCGCAAGTCATAAGTCCGATGAGCTGACCATCCGCCTGCGCAACATATAATTCAATTTCTGGATTTTCAACAATGCTCTTAAAAATCTGTTCGTTTTTATCTATGTCGTAACCTTCAAGTTTTTCACGCGGATAAATCCCCTGGTACGTACTATTCCATACATCTCGTTTTAAGATTGAAAGCTCCCGGCAATCATCAACAGTTGCTTTGCGATAAATAATTTCTTCCATCATCAATACTCCGATTTTCTCGCAACAAACAACCCGTAGTTTTCCTTACCGCCATTGCTCGAAGTAATCTGCGTAAATCCAGCTTTTTCAAGTGCGTCTATTTCATTTTCAATTGTTAGCGGAATATCTATATGTTTTGTGTCATCGGTATTGTTTTCCAATTCCACAAGCTGTTCGGCCTCTTCTTCGGGAGTCAGCGCAATCAAATCACAATTTATAAACTGACCGCCAGTTTTAAGACAATCCATAATTTTCTTGAGCAATCGGATTTTTTCATCTTTCTTAAAATGATGGAACGCTGATGTTGTAATAACTGCATCAAAATCCGCGCCAAATGGAACTTCAAAAAAGTCGCCGCAGATTGTTGTAACGTGACCGGCAAAATCGCGCGTCTTCAATTTTTCAAGCATATTTTCTGTTATATCGATTACAGTGACCTGCGCGTCTGGAAACAGCTCAAACAGGTGAATCAATTCAAGCCCTGTTCCGCCGCCCAAGTCCAGAATCTTTTTTGCATTCTTGTCCAGACTTTCTGCCAGCAAAACTTTTGTTTTCATATATTCACTGTGCACATCATCGTAAGTGTCAATTTTACCATTAAAAAAAGTGCGCACCTTTTGATTTCTTTCTTCAAGTGTCATTTCTGGTTTACTCCTGACTGAACAACTCTTCCGCTTTTTTCGTAGTCTGCTTTCTCTTTTCCAGTGTTTTTTCAAACATCAAATCTGCAACTTCCGGCATTCCTTCGTAAATTACTTTTGCGCCCTCTTCCGTGATTCCGCCCTTTGTTGCAACGCGGGAAACAACATTCTCAAAAGTCATATTCTTTTGAAGCATCAGTTCACTTGTAGCCGAAACAGTTTTTAAAACCATCTGAACAATCTGCTCCTGTGGAATCTCGGTATGCTTTTTTGCTGACTTACAGATTACATCAAAAATCGACGCAATAAATCCCGGCATACAGCTCACCAACTCAGAACCCATTCCAATTTCATTTTCAGGAAGTTCAATCACTTCACCAAGACATTTTATTATTTCGCATAACTTAGCCTTGTCCGCCGTTTTCACCATTTTATTGCAGCACACAAGCGATTGCGATCTATTAATTTCTGCCGTTACGCTCGGAATCATTTTTGCAATCTTATGCGAACAATTCTTACAGAGGATTTTCTCCAGTTGGGCAAAAGAGACACTTCCATTCAACGAAATCACCAGTGAATCAGCTTTCACAGAATCAGCAATTTCTTCCAGAATGATTTTTATATCCGCTGGCCTTACACACAGAAAAAGAAAATCAGCCCGTTCAGCCACCTCTGCATTCGACTTACAAATGTTTGCCCTGCATTCCATTTCCCGCAGCTTTTCCAGAGTCCTGTTCGCGAGATACAGCGAATCCTTCTCCACAATTCCAGAAGCCAGAAAGTTTTCTGCGAGCATCTTCCCCATGCTTCCGTATCCGATTATTCCGATATTCATTTCTGATTCCCTCCCATTCCCCAGTTTTCCAGCGGAGGTTCATTCATCACAATAAAAACATCGGTCGCGGGGATTCCAAGCTTTTCGCACAGCAGCCCGGTAATTTTTTCAATTGCTGATTTTTTCTGTGCTCGGGTTCTTCCCGGAAAAATTGTGAGTTCAATAATCATAAAGCTTTCGGTCTTACCTTCAGGAGCTTCCCAGCACGATTTATCATATTCTTCGATTCGCTGAAACCTATCCCAATCAGCAATTCCAAATGCATCAATCAAACCTTCATGAATACAATCAAAAACAATTTTCTTAAACTCGGGTGTTTTACCCTTAAGCATATTAACTTTTACTAACGGCATATTTTTAGAATAAAATGTTTAAGCAAGGAAATCAAGCATCCAAAAATAGAAACTTTGCGGCGACAAGGTTGTTTTTTAACAGTAAACCTTTTACAACTAAGGAGTCTATTTTGAAAAGAAAAACATTTTTATCATATATATTTATTTTGCTGACAGTAATAAACGCATATTCAAATGAAGCAAGTACATCTGTTAATTCTTTTGACGATAAGCTTTTTGAAACTCTTTGCAATCAAAGTGAAAACGTAAATTATTCTGCTCTTTCAATCTATAGTCTGCTTTATGCTTTGCTTCAGGGGTCAAACGACCAGACTCATGAACAAATTAAGGATGTAATTGCCTGCACATCTTCTGAAGATTTTGACTCTCAGATACAGGAATTAATAACTAATACAGAAAACATGTCTAACTCAGTCTGGTATAAAAAATCACTCGGTTTTAATGAAGATTATAAACAGTTTATGAGCGATTTTGATTTTACAATAAAACCAACAGATTTTTCCAAAGGTCCGGCAGTCCGCAAAGAGATAAATCAATTTATCTCAAAAAAGACAAACAAACTCATAGAAAACTTTATTTCGCAGGACTTACCTTCTTCTACAAAGCTTGTTCTGCTCAACACACTTTATTTTAATCAGAAATGGGCAAACCAGTTTCATGAATACGATACACACGACGAAGTTTTTTTCAAGAACTCAGAATCCTCAATCACTACACCAATGATGCATAAAACCACACGCTATAATTATTTTGAAGATGAATGCTTTCAAATGCTTGAGCTTACTTATGAAGATTCACGCTACTCGATGATTATTTTTCTTCCAAAAGATTTGAATTATGATTTCACAAAAACAAATCCTAACGTTCTTATGCAGAAGTTTGATTCCGGAAAAAGAAATAAAAATATTCAGCTTACATTTCCAAAGTTTGATTTATCTAACCGTTACGATCTGGTACCAGTACTGCAAGCCCTTGGAATGACAGATGCATTTAACCCTCAGACTGCAAACCTGTCAAAAATCTTTTCTGAAAACTCTGACATTTATGTTGACTGCGCAATTCATCAGGTAAAAATCACTGTAAATGAAAAGGAAACAAAAGCTGCCGCCGTAACTATGTTTGGACTAAAAGCTACTTCGGCCAGGCCAGAATCTCCAATACAGTTTAAAGCCAATCATCCATTCTGTTATGTTATACGCGACAAACAACTGGACATAAATCTTTTCACTGGCATTATTCGAAATCCGCGTTGATTAAGTACCAATAATAATCATCGCCCAACTTCATCATTCACCATCTCTTCAGATTTTTATTGAACTTCTCTGTATAAGCTTTTTTCAATTCTTCAGCTGTGACTCCATAGCAAAGCAAAACATCATTGTAATACATGAGTACATCTGCAAGTTCTTCTACAAGCTCTTTACGGTGTCCGTTGTGGTCACATGCATTTTCACTTCCGTTCTTTTTAATTACATCAATCACTTCGCCAATTTCACCAATCATCCAAAGCAATTTATTTTTTCCAGTTTCCGGCGAAATTGGTTCCCACTTATCTTTATACTTTTCCTGCAGAGTCTTCTGCATTTCTATCATTTCATTTATAGAAAAATCCATTTCTGCCATTTTGTTATCCTTTTTTGTTTTTTATAGAATCTCCATTTATTTATACCATAACAATGCCTTTTCTGATATACTAAGCCCAAGGAACCCAAGGAGTGCCTTATGCTCTCAAATCTTTTTTTTACACTGAACGCCGTAATGTCAATTGTGCTTGTGATTGCAGTCGGCTACTTCCTCAAGCGAATCCATCTTTTTGATGAAAAGTTTTTCTCCCTGATGAACAAGCTCAGCTTCCGATGCTGCCTGCCCTGCCTGCTTTTTTACAATATTTATAATGTAGATAACCTTTCGGAAATAAAACAGTACGGTCATATCTGTCTTTTTGCTTTAATCTCCGTTTTGATTTTCTTTACGATTACGCTGATTGTTGTAAGATTCACAATCAAGGACGACCGTCAGAAAGGCATTATGATTCAATGCGCCTACCGTTCAAATTACGCAATTATAGGAATCTCGCTTGCAATGTCTATTTCGTCTGGGGATCCAAAGCCTGTAGTTGCGGCTTCAATTCTTTCTTCAGTTTCAATTCCGGTTTTTAATATTCTTGCAATAATTGCGCTTACACTTTTCGTAAATGAAGACGGACAGAAAATCAGCTTTACATCAGTACTCAAAAGAATTGTTACCAACCCGCTGATTTTAGGAGTTTTTGCAGGCTTTATCTGTCTTGCAATCCGCTACCTTATTCCAACCACGCCAGATGGAAAAAAATATTTTACAATCAGCCAGAATCTCCCGTTTGTGTACAAAACAATTTCAATGCTCGCAAACTCCGCAAGCACAGTTGCACTTCTTGCACTTGGAGGAAACTTCACCTTCAGCGCAGTTGTAAAATTAAAGTATAAGATTATCGCAGGAGTTCTTGTGCGAACAATCATCTGTCCGCTTGTCTGCCTTTCGGCAGCTTATGCACTTGGCTTTGGTTCTCTGGAGTTCCCGGCCCTTATCGCCCTATACGGAACACCGCTTGCAGTTTCAACAGTACCAATGAGTTCCGAAATGGGCAGCGACGGAGAACTTGCCGGTCAGCTCGTAGTCTGGACAACCCTCGTAAGCGCCTTCACACTTTTTGGAATCATCTTCGCCTGTGCCCAGCTCGGTCTTTTGAGTGTATAAAATTTGGATCTATCGCTCGTCATTCACAATATGAATAAGGCCCTTGCTTTCAATAATATCCTTAATGCGGGTGCGCAGGAACTCCGGGCGGATATCTGTTTCGGCAAGCTTGTCCAGCGGAATCCAGTGAATAGACTCCTTTGCATTATCCCAGCCCACGCTTCCGCACTTTGCATCCTTTTTGCCGCGGCTTTTCATAAGATAATAAAACTCAATTACATGACAATTCAGCTTTTCGTAGCCCAGCGATTTTTCCTTAAAAAAGTTTTCGCAGATTACCGCAAGATGATCCACTTCATAATCAACACCGGTTTCTTCCTTAACTTCGCGCACAATACATTCTTCCGATTTTTCATTCATATGCACGCCGCCGCCAACCGTATAATAAAACGGAGTTGTTTCACTCTTCACCACAAGAAAAGAATCATCCTCAATTATAATTGCACCAGTCCTGTACCTGTACCAGTTGCCATTCACCATAAAACAACAATCCGGGTACCCCACCCTAATATCATCCTTCTTCTGCTCCATTTTTTACCTCGCGTTTTACTATTTTTACAAATCACACTCAATCGTAATCATCTTCACCGAAAACCCGTTTCGCTCATAAAACCGCAAACCAGCCTTGTTCATCGGGAAAACCTGTGTGCGGAAGAAATCTGCCTTCTTTTCGCGGCCATATTGCTTGGCAGCATTCAGAAGCAGCGTGCCTATTCCGTTGTTTCGGTAACTTTTTGTAACAACTAAATCCTGTAAATAAATATTACTCTGCGGTTTTAAGCAGGATACAGCTTTTGCTCTGGCAAACATAACGTGAGCAAAACCGATTACAGCTCCATCATCTTCGGCAACAAACATCACCTGATTTTCGCTGCTCAAAATGCCTTCCAGCTGCAGACTCCTGGCCCCTTTTTCGCTCAGAACAAAATGCTCCGGCTGATAAAAAACAGCATCTTCTTCGAGTTCAGTATACAGTTTTTCCAGAGTTTCAAAATCTTCTTTTTCTGCTTTTCGGATATTAATCATAAACCATCAATTCCATTTTGCATACACATCAATATCATGTTCTGCATTAGAAATACACTCTATCTCATTACCGTCAGAACAATCTTCATCAGTATACCAGCCGCCAAAAGAATAATTCTCACGAGTCAAAGCAGGAAGATTTACAACACTCTTTCTTGTTACAGTTGCCTGCAAGATTGTTCCCTCTGGAAGCGTTCCATTATTCAAATGATAAGTAACATTATAAAGAGCATTAAGATTTTCAATCTCTGGGGCATCTGTTGAAGTACATCCTGTTGAAATCTGAACAATGTCTCGGTAAAAAGCCATTTCGGCACCACTTGCTGCAAAAAGCTTTATCTTAGCCCAGTATGCACCAACAGGAATATTTTCTGCACTGTATGAAACAGTTCCATTTGAAGGAGTAAGTGTTTGAGCATTAAAACCTGTTACAGAACTTCCATTTAAGTTTTCAAGAGTTGCTGTAGCATACGAAACAGAAGATGCATTTTCTGCATCTGCATAAGAAAGCGTAATGGCAAATCCACCGTTTCCATTTCCCCTGTCAGTTATCCTTAAACTAAAAGAAAGTGAATTATCGCCCACATATATTCTCTTTGATGAAGTTCCTTCAAGTGTAGTTCCACCACAATTTGCAGTAAGCGTAAAAGTCCAGTCTCCCTTTGAAACAGCTATTGCAGCTTCCTGTAACTGTGTTAGTGTTGACCAACTTCCAAGATTCTGACTTGCCGAAGTTTCATTTGAATCCTCATCTGTATAAACTCCAGTAAGGACAAAATCACTCAAATCTGTTCCAGAAATATCAGGCAATGCTGTACGCTCGTTTGCAGTTACCGATTCTACACCATCAGTTGTTACCGTCAGCTTTATATAGGCTTTTTCAACTGAAGTCTCTGTAATGTCCGAACATGATAATACTGCTATTGCCGAAAATAAAATTGCTGCTTTTTTTAATATATTCATTTTTTTCATCTTTCTTCCCCTTTTTAATTATTCGTGAACAAATGACGATTATAATTCGTTTTAACCAATTCAGCATTTTGAGCTTTATCACTGGCAGAAACTTCTAACAATACACCATCAGTATGATCGTCTCTTAATGCACTATACCAGCCTGAAATATTACCAAACGTAACTGAGTTAAGCGATGTACAATTGTAGAAAGCATATTTAATTATGTTATTTACACTTGCTGGAATTGTGATTGAAAGAATTTTTTTACAATTCTGGAAAGCATACATGGCAATTTCTGTTACACCATTTTGAATTGTTACCATTTTAAGATTTTCACAACCAAGGAACGCTTTTTCTCCAATCGTTGCCAGACTATTTGGAAGTATAATTTCGCTGAGGTTTGTACATTTGTAGAAAGAGTGTGTTTCAAGATCTGGTTTTTCATTTGTATTTGCACCTGCATTTTCCAAACTTGTAAGTCCTGTAACCTGCGATAAATCCAAAGCAACTAAAACCTGAGGCTGAGCTTCTTTAAGCGCTTTTAATGCAGAGTTTATAGTACGGATATTTTCAGTATTTAATGCTCCTGTTACTTTTATTATTCCGGTTTGTGTCATTCCTGCAATGGTATTTTCAATTGTTGCTGCATTTGCAATAGCGTAATCAACATAGAACTGCGCACAATATGAATAGTACTGTCCTGCTTTTTCTGCCATCAAAGTGATTGTATAATACCCCTTTGTAAGTCCCACCTTATTTACAGTACAAGTTCTTGAATTACCAATTTCCACATCATCCATAAACCAGCAATAAGAATCACATTCTTCGGCTGTAAAGGTAATATCATTTCCTGTCGCAGTTGATGTCACACTAATATCTGTAGAAACCACAGAAACCGAAACTACATTTGCCGAACTCCATCGTGCTGTAAAAGATTTAGGAAGATAACCAAATGTTTGTGGTATGTTCTGATTCCATTCTACAAAAGAATAACCTGCCCGGCTCGGATTTTCAGGCGCTGTAACTTGAGAACCATAAAGTCCACTTACAATTTTTGCTTCCGTGTTACCGTTCCAGTTACCACCGTCTGCATTGAAGGTATAGATGATTGTATTTCTATCATAGTAAACCCTTACTACAGTACTTCCGTCTGGAGCGATTGTTTCCTGTGTAATTTCCTGAGGAGTATAACCTGTATAGCCTTTTGCAGAAGCCTCTGTTAGTGTCCCTGTGGTTCCTACTTTATACTCGTCATTTATAGCTTGAGTGGTATAGTCGTCACCACTAACATTCTGAATCCAATGCTGAACAATATATCTTGTGTTTGTATTTGGGTCCCACACTGCTGTAAAGGTTGCATTTTCTGTTCCAAAAGTTGATGGTATTTCTACATCCCAGCTGTTGTAGGTATAACCCATGCGTGCTGGATTTGCAGGAACTGTAAAATTTTCACCATAACGTCCGCTTACAATTTTATTTTCCGTATTGTAATTCCAGTGACCACCATCTGGATTGAAAGTATAAGTGATTGTATTTCTGTTATAGAAGATTTTGATTAAAGTGCTTCCATCTGCAGCGATTGTTTTCTGAGCGAAGGTTTGCGCAGTAAATCCATCATAACTGTTTGCAACGGCATTTGTCTGTGCTGCAGTTGTACCTGTCAATGATTGTGTATCGTTTTCTTCAAGGGTGTAATTATCGTCGGAAATATTCTGTTTCCAGTGTTCAACTATATATGACGTATTTGTATTTGGAGTCCAGCTTGCCGTAAAGGTTGCATTTTCTGTTCCAAAGAATGATGGTACTGTTGCATTCCAACCATTGAATGTATAACCGGTAAGTGCCGGATTTGCTGGAGCTGTAACTGTTGCGCCATAACGTCCATTCACAGTTTTGTTTTCTGTTGAATTATTCCAGTTACCACCGTTTGGATTGAACATATAAACTGTTGTATTTCTGTTGTAGTAGATTTTGATTACTGTGCTTCCATCTGCTGCAATCGTATCTTGTGCAAACTGCAGAACAGTGAACCCTACATAACTGTTTGCAGCAGCATTCGTCTGAGCAGCAGTGGTACCTGTCAATGATTGAGTATCGCTTTCTGCAATAGTGTAATTGTCATCATCAATATTCTGCTTCCAATGCTCAACCGTATATGGAGTTTCATTGCTTGCAAGCCATGTGGCATTAAATGATAAATCTGTTAATCCATATTCCGCAGGAACCGTTACATTCCAGCCGTTGAATGTATAACCGATAAGCAATGGATTTTCAGGAGCTGTAACAACTGCGCCATAACGTCCGCTTACTGTTTTGATTTCTGTACTGTTATTCCAGTTACCACCATTTGCATTGAAGGTATAAGTTATCGTATTTCTGTTATAATAGATTTTGATTAAAGTACTTCCGTCCGCAGCGATTATTCCTTGTGTAAATGGCTGTACTGTAAAACCTTCATAACTGTTTGCTTTGGCATTTGTTGGACCAGCTGTTGTTCCTGCCAATAAGTTCGTATCACCTTCTACCAGCGTGTAATCATTATCATTTACATTCTGCTTAAAGTGCTGAACCGTGTAAGGCGTATTTGTATTTACCGTATAGCTTGCAGTAAAGTTTTTGTTTTCTGTACCAAAAGTTTCTGGAACCGGTATATCCCATTTTTCAAAGGTATAACCTGTAAGCTCTGGATTTGCAGGAGCTGCAACTGCTGCGCCATAACGACCGCTTACAGTTTTGTTTTCTGTGCTGTTGTTCCAGTTACCACCGTTTGGATTGAATGTATAAGTAATTATATTTCTATTATAATAGATATTGACAACCGTACTTCCATCTGCTGCAATTTTTTCCTGAGTAAAATCCTTTACAGTAAAGCCTTCATAAGTTTTAGCAGCAGCCACAGTTTCGCCACCAGTTTTTCCTGTCAGATTTTGAACATCACCTGCTGATTCGGTATACTCATCGTCGCTTTCATTCTGCAAAAAGTGTTTTACCACATACCGCGTATTGTTTGATTCAGTCCACTTTGCATAAAAAGTTTTATTTCCTTTTGTTCCTTTTTTGATTCTATCCTGAGCTGTACCAGAAAAATCAGCAGCTTCAAACCATCCGCCAAAAACATAACCGATTTTAGAAACATTATCTGCGGTAGGAAGAATTACTTCATTTTCTTTAGTGTATGTAACTGGGGCAGAAAAACCGCTTTTCCAGGCTCCGCCATTAAGCTCATATTCAATTTTGTATGTTATGATTTCTTCTTTATTTTCAGTCGGTTCAACAAAGCTTGTACATGAAAATAAAACGAATGGAATTAATACCAGCAGGTATTTTCGAATATTACGCATTTTTAAATCTCCTATTTTTAAATGTTGTGTAAGAAGTATAAACAATATCCTTAATAATTTAAACCCATAGTGCTTTTAATGTAGTGCTTTTGATTTAAATATCTACTTTCTATATAATTCTTAGTGAGGATAAATATGCTGTGTTTACGACCATACAAAGTTGACGATGCAAAAACAATTATTTCCTGATACAAGGATACTGTCTAATCCGCCTTCTTCATGTACCAGTACGAATACAGCTTTTTAAAACCAAGCTTTTTATAAAGATTCATTGCAATTTCGTTAGTCTGAACTACCTGAAGGTAAGCATGCTCGGCTCCGTGTTCTTTTGCTTTTGCAATAATTGCGCGGCAAAGCTTTTCGCCCAGACCAAGACCACGAACAGTTGAATCTACAATCACATAATGAATAAGCGCATAGCCCTGCTCTATTGCTGTTGCGGCACAGGCAACAACTCTTCCTTTATAAATTACAGAGCAGTAAATTGTATCAACCATTACTTTTGAAAGCATCTGGCGGAAGGTGTTCTGATTTTTCTCATCTGTAAGCTTTTCGTATTCAAAAAAATAAGGAAGCCATTCATCCGGTTTATCAGAAAAAAAACAATCGGAAAAAAAGGCTTCTCCGCCAACAGCTAAATCATCAAGCACCATTATATCCGTCGGAGTCACAACCTTATACCCGCGGGTTGCAAGAAAATCAGAAAACTCTTCATCACCCTGGGTAAGCTTAAAGTTTGCCGGCAAGCCCTGCTTTGCATAACACTTTTCGCAATACGCTACTTTTTCTTCAATCGGTAAAGTCGAAGGGTAAAGCACACTGATTGAATTAGCCCGCCCTGAATAACCGTTTGCAAACCTCATAATCCAGCCGTCATACTGCATAACGTTTAATGCCACATGCGCATTTGCAGCAATTTCTTCAAAAAAGCGGATTTGTTCTTTCATTTTTTTTATAACCTCTTACACGATTAGTAGCACTGCAAAACAGAGATGGCAACTTCGTTGTATTTGTCGCCTTTGTAGGTATCGGCAATTTCGATTTTGATTGACTTTGTTTTAGACGGAAGCTTGAACTCCTGAATGGAACTTACATCTTTTATTTCGAAGGTACCGAGAGAGGTGTTGTTTTTATCGTAAACCTTAAGAGTTTTTGCGCGGCCATATTCTGAATAATTCTTTGGCTTTTTTAAATCAATAAAGCCGTTAACGATTCTGAACTGGTCGAACTCTATTTCTGATTCAACTTTAATGCTTTCGCCAACGCCGGCTTTGTCTGAATTGGAAATCCATGGTTCAAAGCTGAAATAAAGAAGATTAAGGGCACCAAACTGTTTTGAACCGCTTTTCTTTTCGGAGCTTGCTTCATAATAAGCGCTTACTTCCGGTTCATTTGCCCAGTAACTATCATAGTCTTTTACAAAAATGAACAAGTCCTGATAATCCTGCATCAGAAAATAATCCTTTGCAGCAAGCATAACATATTCATTGCCGGCAACCTTCCAGAACTCAATTCCGTTTTTTTCTGATTTTTGAACGGTTACTACTTCTGAAAAAGTGTTAGTTTCCGGGTCCAGATATTTATATTCTGAAAAATCATCCGCAAAATGATATTTATAGTATCCATCAGAACTAACATAAATCTTTTCTGCATACATATTTACAGCAAAAAACAAAACTGCCAGTACAAAAACAAAGCTTTTTTTCATTTTACTCATTTTTTTCACTTCTCCTGTGTTTCGTGTTTTTTATTATAATAACACGAAACACAATTATGTTACAGATTATTTTTATAACTTTGTTTTCGTTCGTGAAAAAAGTCGAGGGGGTCGCGGTTCAAGGCTTCGGCAAGTGCGCATATACTCTGGATGGAAAGATGTTCACCGGCTTTAAGGCGATTGATTGTAGCTACAGATAAATTAGTTCTATAACTGAGCTGTTCTGCAGTATAACCTGATTTAGTGATAAAATCTTTTGCATTTTCTGAAACTACATCCTGTACTCTAAACTCAAGAAACTCTGAATAAGTGTTGTTCTTTACTTCCATACTAACCATCCCCCTTTACATAGATATGTTTGATTCAATAAGCTCTTTCTTTTTTTGAGAAAGGGCTTCCAATTTTAATTTGAGCTCTTCACTCTCTTCTTCTATTCTGTTGTACCTTTGAATTAAAGCCTGCTGTTCATTAAGTGGCGGCACCGGAATAAGCAGCTTGTTCAAAAACTCAGCACTTATTGAACGTAGCGAAGATCCAACACTGAACTCCTTAAAAATCTGCCGTGCATATTCAGATTCAAAAAGTATTTTAAGAAACTCAGGAAGCAACAGCTTTTCGTCCGGATGAATTACATAAAGATTGCTTGCAGGCAGAAGCTTTTGCGTAGTAAGATTTTTTACAACTGCAACCTTTACGCTGTCGGTGAGCGCCATAACAAGAAGTATGTCCCCATTATTCAACAGAAGTGAATTATCTTTTTCTTCTATATATATAAGGTTCTTAAGAGTTTTATTAAGCCTGTTTCCCTGAATATCTCTTGCAGAAACATAATAAAATCCAGTTTCTTTATCTGTCTGAAGTTTATCCAGTAAAGTTGCACCGTACTGTACTCCACGTGTGATTTTTTTTGATACAAGTTCGCCCAGAGGCATAAAGTTGTCAGTAGCATAAAACGGTATTTTTGCTTCCAGCAGATAAGTATTCGGCATAAGTGAATAATCATTCTTCTGGATTTTTTCAGCTGAAACACTTATGACATTTGTGTTTCCCTTTAGTTCTGACTTACTTTTATCTCTTTCATTTTGTCTTGTTGCCATTCTATAGATTTCATCCACATTTTCATCTGTAAGGCAGCTTCCACCGTGACGTGTTTTTCCATGAATATTGCTGGCATTTACAAACTTAACACAATCATTATTTTTGCTCAAAATCAGAAGTACTACAGGAATCATTGTCATATGCAGAACACCTTCAGACAATGTGATAACTTCTTCCAGATATTTATTGTCTATAAGGTATTTTCTGATTTTTGCAAACCTTGGACTAAAAAGTACACCTGGTGCAATTACAATAAGAGCTTTACCATTATCTGCAAGCAAATCCAGCGCCTTAAGGATAAAGGAAGCTTCATACCCCAGTTCTTTTGCATTATCATTTTCATCTGTCAGCCCAAGCTTACTATTTACATATTCCTGAACATAAGGTGCTATAAGCTTTGCGTTGATTGGTGGAAAAGTAAAAATCTTTTCATATTGTTTTAATGAATGAATTTTAAAAATATCATCATTCAATACTGAAATATTAAGCTTTTCTAAAGAAGCAAGAATATTTGCATAATAATAGGTATTCTGGTCAACTTCTATTCCTTCTACGTTATCAGCACCAAACTTTTTCTTTGCATTGATAAGAAAAGATGAAATGCCTGAGCCTAAATCTACAAGAGACTCAGACGGTTTTATATCAAGCAGCATTGCACACAAATCATTCATCTGCTCAGGAAGATACATTGAATCGGAACCTTTATGTTTATACAACGTATGATATTCAATTTTATCTATAAGGTATTCAACCATATCTTCTGTTGAAACTTTTTCAAATGTTTCCAGCGTACAGGAACTAAAGCGATTTATTTTTGTAAAATAGGCTGAGATGAAGGAATTGCATTTGTTTTGTTCATCTATCTGCGCCAGGATTTCTGTAACTGTCTGGTTAAGACTGACAGAATGATTTTTGGCAAGATAGGCGGTGAAGACGAGCATTAACCCAGAAACTGAGTCGTGCAGTGTAAAATTAAAGTTTTGCAGGGCCCGTTCAACATAAAAATACTTTGCGTATGACATATAATCTCCGGTGATTTGCTTGAATATCGTTTAGCAAGTCACTCTCTGATTATAATATAGCACAAAAAAGTCAATTCGTAAAGGGAAAATGCTTGAATTTTGTTATTCAAGATGCATTTTCCCTTATTTTATGCATTCAAGCACCAAGATTGGACCTTAGTACCTGAATCCTACGCTTCTTCCGTCCTGTTTTTCAAGGCGCTCGTGTTTACACAGTTCAACAAGCTCTTCGTAAGCAGGCTGAGTTCCGCTGATGATTTCGTTCATTTCGCATTTGCGCACAATGTTGTCAATTTCGCCACCGCTAAAGTCGAACTCACCGGCAAGACGTTCTGCATCATGAGGGTCGAGCTTTGGCATTTTGTTCATCCAGATATTAGTACGTGCCTGGAGACTTGGCTTTTCGTATTTTACCTTGAACAGAAAGCGGCGTTCAAAAGCGCTGTCCATATTTTCGCAAAGGTTAGTTGTAGCAATCAAAATACCGTCCAGTTTTTCAAGCTGTTCCAGAAGGATATTCTGCATTGCATTTTCAGTCTGGGCAACGTTTCCGCTTGTTACATCACGGCGTTTTGAAATAAGGGCATCTGCTTCGTTAAAAAGCAGGATTGGTGTATTTTCATTTCGCTTCTTACAGTCTTTGCACAAACGGGCATAATCTGTGAAAATCTTCTTGATTCGTTTTTCACTTTCGCCGAACCACATTGATTTAGATTCTGCAATATCAACATGGAGGATTTTTCGGTTTGTCTTTTTTGCAAGCTGGAAGGCAGTTTCTGTTTTACCGGTTCCAGGTGCACCGTACAAAAGAACAGCAATTCCCTTTGGCAAAGCCTTCTGCTCAAGGCGCTTTTGCATTGCTTCCAGATTTTCCTGATTAAAACTCTGGGTAAGCATATCAACCTGCTTTTGAACTTCATCAGAATAGAAAAGCTGTTTTTCCTTAAGAGTTTCCGGGACAAGGACATTCTTAGCACAATTTGTTTTCTTGTACAAATCGGCATTGGTGCCATAAAGCAAATCGATTGTTTTGTCGCCCAGAGTAATGGTTGTCTGTTCAATAACTTCGTTCTTATCGATATCCAGAAAGCCCATAGTAAGCAGAGGATGCTTTTCGTCCAGAAACAGTCGAAGCTCGGTAAAATAATTTTTATCACGGCCGTACAAATCATTCAAGGTTGTGCACAGACTTGATTTTTCGCCTTCAAGAAAATCCTTTGTACAATCATACAAAAAGTATCGCTGAGTTGGTTTTTTAACAAGTTTCTTTATTTCTTCAATAAAGGACATACCTTTCATTCCTTCTTCTTCTTTTTCAAGCTGTTCACGTTTTCTGAATCGGGAAATCGAACTGTTTTCATACAAATCAGAAAAAACAGTTAATGCATTGATTGTTTTATCAAGCTCTGTTTCGCCCTTATTGTCGTCCATATAATTTTTTGCTTCACGACCAAAGATTTTCTTAATGCCATTGTTTGACATTTTGAAAGTACGGGTCAGAAGCTTTCTGCCACGGTAAAAATCGTCATTATCAATATATACAAGCTGAATAAAATCTTCCTTGAGCAGAACATCGCTTTTTTCTATAGTAAGATTCTTTCTACGTGAGCCCTTATTTTTTGGACTAATTAAACCGAACGCACGTGTTTCATAGGAGTTTCCCCTGCGGCAGGCATCAACAAACTCACCGCCACACATAAGGGAAATGCAGAAATAGTAAAGAAAGCTGCGTGAATCAAAATCTTCAGGGAAAAACTTTTTAATGTTGGCAATGACTTTGTTTTTTGCATATTTTTTTTCGAGTGTCATAATCTGGCGCTTATATTCATAGAAGTCCATTACGTCATCATCCAGATAAAAATGCTGAACATCCTGAATCTCTCCAAAAATTGATTCGGTTGTATCTTCACCCTTTTCAACCTTAAGGATTGGTTCATTATCAATTACATTATTCATAACTGTCCCGTGGATTCCATAACCGTTGTTTTCCGGGTGAGGACTTACATTTTTTCTTTCCTGAGTTGTAATAAGACCGTTTTCTTCAAGAAGATTAAGGTTCTTGCGATATTCAAGAATGTATAAAAATGAATAATCAAGGAACTCGGCAATATCATGAAGAGTAACAGTGCGTTCCCTTTGATTCTGCAAAACAAAAATTACCGAAAAGAAAATTGCAGAAATCTCATCAACGCCAAGATATTTACATAAGTGTTCAAGCTCACTTTTACAATTATTAAGAGCCTGCTGTTCAAGCTTACTGTCTTCAAGCTTTTCTGTAAGAGAAATAATCTTACCCATGATTGTGTTCTTGTTGTGTTCTATCATAACCTTTCCTCCAATATAGTGTATGTATAAATATAGTTGTAAATACTCTCATGTAATGATATAAAAAGAAAAAAAATCAGATTTTTGGAATCCACGTTGCCCTGTTATTCTTGAACCTTTTTATCCATGGAATTGCATTGTCATACTGTTCCTTTCCCGTCAGAATCCAGAGTATCTGTTTGCTGGACTTAATTTTAGGAACATAAGAATATCCGTCTGTAAAGATAATCAGTCCCTGGTATTCTGCATGGCTTTCGTAATAATCAATTGCACATTGAAAATCCGTGCCACCGCGTCCTACAATCTTTACCGACTTTACTGCCTTTTTCAGCTCAAACTCCTGCTTTATTTCCGTATCAAAGGCAAGCACCTGAATAGCCTCAACTCCATAACTGAAAAAGCGATTTATAATAGAAAAAAAGTTTTTCAAATCATCAGATTCAATTGAACCGCTTACATCAACAGCAACTAGCAGATGAGTTTTAGGTTCAAACTTGCTGCCCATATAATCAAAATCATAACGGCGGTTAGGCTTCATGCGTGTAAGAGTTCTTCTCTGACTTATGATGGAAGCACGGAACTGAGAAAGAATCCTCCTGTAATCCATAGGCACCTTTAAAGACGCCGTTACCAGCTCCTGGAACTCTCCGCTGATACTTCCCCACTGATTCATTCTCTGAGCCTTCAAAATCTGCTGGTTCACCGAATCTACAATCTCTTCATCTTCATCCCAAAGCTCGGCAGCTTCTCCCGGGTCTTCTTCGTTTTCTTCTCCTTCTGCACTTGTTCCAGATCCTGCGACTGGTGATTCCGGACAGATATAATAAAGCTTTTTATAATACTCTTCGTAGCTCAACTGCTTTTCCAGTTTATAATATTCAGCATCAATCAGATTTCTGGATGTAAAACAGTTTTCGCTTATTGTTATATCGCTCGCAGTTTTCAACGCATTTCTATTGGGATTCTGAGGCACACGCTGATACGGATGCTTCAACAGTATTCGCGTAACTTCAATTTTGAGTCCCATTTCAATATCTTTTTCCGGCCAGCCTTCAAGCAGATTAGGGTTATATTCAATCCGCCGTTTTCCAGACCTGAACGCACAACTCATCTCTGTGTTTTTTTCAAGTCGGTGAGTACAGTAAACATTGAACAAAAGCGGTTCATATAAAAACCATTTATCTACTACATGACTAATTGTATCCTCTACAGACATACTATTTTATCTCCGAAACAAACCTCGTCATCTTTGTGTACAAATCAGGGCACTCACCAATTATAAAAACAAGTGCATTCGGATACATTGTTCCACTGAACATATTTGCAAAATGAGCCATTGCTTCCCGCAAACTATTTGTTTCAAGGTAATCAAAATAATCCGCAAGGTTTTTAGCCATTGTATCTTTATCTTCATCCCCATACTTTTGAGATTCAAGAAAAACAAATACCGCATCGTTAATTGTGGCCAACTGAGGAGTTTTATAACCTTTAAGCTTTGGAAGACTTTCCGTAAAATCACCAAGCAAAAGCTCCTTTGCCGTAAGAAGATGATTGTGGTCCAGAAACTCAAAAAATCGGTTAGAAGCTACACCGCCAACAATTCCCGCAATCATAGTTTTATGACTCTGCGTTAATTTTTCTTTTCCCTTGATGATTTCAGAAACCCTTACCCAGCCTCGGCGGTCCGGTGTTTTTTCAAGATTGTCCAGATCTTCAGCGGCAACCTGATTGTCCAGAGCCTTTGGATTCGCTGCGATATACGAGGTAATTCTTTCATCAACTCCGTTTTTGTCTGCCCACAAAAGCCAGTCAGGTACAGTCGGCACAAACTCATAAATGTTAAAGCGGGAAACAAGAGCCGGGTCCAGATCCGTCAGCTGATACTCATCACCATTGTTTACCGCCGAAATAATTCTGCTTCCCGCCGGCAGAGACCTACCCGCAAGCTTCCGGTTCAAAGCCAAATCCATAATTGTCTGCAAAACTTCAGGTCTGGCACGATTCAACTCATCCAGGAATAAAACAACCGGTGTATCATCCGTAGGAAACCAGTACGGCGGCATAAACTCCGTGTGTCCCGTCTGCTCATTTTTATGTGGAATACCAATCAAATCTCCAGGGTCACTCATCTGCCCCAGAAACAGAGATACAACCTTACAACCTTTTGCTGTATAAAACTTTTCCAGAATCTGCGACTTACCAATTCCATGTTTTCCCATAAGCATAATGTTCTGTGTACTGGGTGTTTCTTCCAAAATCTCTAAAAGCATTTTTCCGTTAATTCTTACAGGCATTTTTCTCCTCCATTATTCAGTGATCACAATCTTATGTTAATTATATATTTGATAACTATCATTTGATGATAATTTATTACAAATTACTTTCTCTTTGTAACATTTTTATAAAAGGCGTAGGATTCTTCAAAAAATCCTTATGCATAATACTCAAATTATTTCCATTCACGCGCATAACAGAAAAAAGAACCGATTGCTCCAGGTAGTATTCTTTCTGGTTGCTTTTACGGTACAAGGCTGCAATTGTATCCTGTGCAATTTCTAATGTTTTTGGCGTGAGGATTTTAAACTCATTTTCAAAGCTTCTAAACTCTTCAAGGAACTTCTTTAATCCCTCCTTTTCAATCAATTCCCTGTAATAGTCCCAGATTATACTTTCAACAACTCCATAATCATCAAGAGGAAATACCTTGCACAAAAAATTATAGGGCAAAAACCTCAAGGTTATTTTCTTCTTACTTACCACAACCGTAATCATATTTCCATATTTTTTTGTGGATCTTCCCATTCCAATTTCAAACTTAAACGAGTTTTTATCAGCCGTAAACTTAAACCTCCGCTCATTTTCAAGAAAAGCAAAGCTGTTTACAAAATGCTTCAGAACATGTTCATAAGAAAGATTAGATTCATTCAAATAAAAATCCCAAAAATAAAAATGCCTTTCGATAATCTCCTTATAAAGCTTCTTCCAAAAATGAGACTGATACTCTTTCTTAACAAAATCAACTTCGCTCTTTAACTCTGCCTTTGAAACCATAATATATAATATAGGTGGAAATACCCTCAAGTTATGATAGAGATACGATTTTTTTTTACTTTTTTTGCATCTTTTTTAATCTTGACATTTTTGCAATATTTGTCATACTGTAATAGTAAAATTATTTAAAAAACAGTACCCACATCATCAATAAAGAGGAATAAAATGAATATATTAAAGAAGATTTATTGCAGAACTTTCCAGACAGTTTTTAAGCTTGCAATCCCACTACTTCCATACCGCGACCCGAAAATCCTGAACAGCATAGAAGAACTGCCGAATGAGTTTAAGAAAAAGCACATTGCAACCGTAATGCTCGTTACAGACGCCCAGCTGCGAACACTTACCCGTCCGCTGGAAGATCTTTTGCCGGAAAACGGAATTAAATGCATTGTTTACGATAAAACACGTGCAAATCCAACAGTTGCCAACGTAGAAGAAGCACTCCAGATTTATAAGGAAAACAGCTGCGAAGGTCTTATTGCTTTTGGCGGTGGTTCTTCAATGGACTGTGCAAAGGCAGTAGGTGCACGTGTTGCCTGCCCTAACAAACCGCTTTCGAAAATGAAAGGAATCCTCAAAATAGGACGAAAAATACCTTTCCTTGCCGCAATTCCTACAACAGCAGGAACTGGAAGCGAGGTTACAGTAACAGCCGTAATCACAGATGAAAACACTAACTATAAATATCCTATGAGCGACTTCCCGCTTATTCCAAAGGTTGCCGTACTTGATCCAAAGGTTACATTCACACTGCCAAAAACACTCACTGCTTCAACTGGTGTAGATGCACTTACACATGCCGTAGAAGCATACATTGGCCGCTCAACTACAATCAAAACCCGCTATTTTTCGCGAACAGCTACCAAACTTATCTTTGAAAATATAGAAAAAGCTTACAAAAACGGTTATGATGAAGATGCAAGGCGAAATATGCTTATGGCATCTCATCTTGCAGGCGGAGCTTTTTCGCGCTCGTATGTAGGTTATGTTCATGCGGTTGCACATTCGTTAGGTGGTGCTTACAACATTCCGCACGGACTCGCCAATTCGGTTCTGCTTCCAATCGTGCTTAAACGCTACGGACCAAAGGTTTACAAAAAGCTTAAGGAGCTTGCCGTTGCCGCCGGTCTTGCACATGAGGATGAATCTGCCGAGTTTGCAGCAAAAAGCTTTATCAGTCAGATTGAACAGCTTAATGCCCGCCTGGACATTCCAACAACGCTCAAGGGAATCAAAGCAGAAGATATTCCTGAGCTTGCAAAACGTGCAGATAAAGAAGCAAACCCTATTTATCCGGTACCAGTTTTGTGGAATGCACAGGAGCTTGAACAGTTCTATTATGATGTAATGGAGCAGGATTCCGCCGAAAAACTTGCCGACAGAGCATAAGGAAGGAAAAAATGACAGAAGTGGAAATCAAAGCGATTGTTGAAAAACAGAAGTATTTTTTTGAAAAAGGAAACACTTTACCTGTAGAAAACCGAATTGCCGCACTCAAAAAGCTTTACGCTGCAGTAAAATCTCACGAAAAAGAAATTACTGATGCGCTCACTGCCGACCTTGGTAAAAGTGCATTCGAAGGTTTTATGTGCGAAGCCGGTCTTGTAATGAGCGAGATTTCCTATATGATAAAGCATACACGCAAGTTTGCAAAAGATTCTCCACGCGCAACATGCCTTACAAACTTTGCTGCAAAAAGCTTTGTTAAAGCCTCTCCTTACGGAAACGTTCTGATTATGAGTCCGTGGAATTATCCTTTCCTTTTGACAATTGACCCGCTTGTAGATGCAGTTGCTGCCGGAAATACATGTGTTGTAAAACCAAGTGCTTACTCTCCTGCAACAAGTGATGTAATTGCAAAATTGATTGCAGAATGCTTTGACCCGGAATACGTTGCCGTTGTAACTGGCGGACGTGCCGAAAACCAGTGCCTGCTTGAACAGAAGTTTGATTATATTTTCTTTACAGGAAGTCAGGGTGTTGGAAAAGAAGTTCTGCGAAAAGCTGCCGAATATCTTACACCTGTAACACTTGAGCTTGGTGGAAAATCACCTTGTATTATAGATTCAACTGCAAAGATTCCGCTTGCCGCAAAACGAATTACCTGGGGTAAATATTTGAACTGCGGTCAGACCTGTGTTGCCCCTGACTATGTTCTCTGCCACGAATCGGTAAAAGAACAGTTTGTTTCAGAGCTTAAAAAACAGATTAAAATCCAGTTTGGAGATAATCCTCTTGAAAATCCAAGCTACGGAAAAATTATAAACGCCAAGCACTTTGAGCGTGTTCGCGGATTGATTGATGCCGGCAAGATTGCTGTTGGCGGAAAGTCAAATGCCGAAACTTTAAAGATTGAACCAACCGTTTTGGACAACGTTACCTGGGATGATGCCGTTATGGGCGAAGAGATTTTTGGTCCAATTCTGCCAATCCTCACTTATAAAAATGAAGATGAATTATACCAGATTGTAAACGGTCACCAGAAGCCGCTTGCCCTCTATCTTTTTACACAGAACAAAGGCTTGCAGAAACGCATTCTTACCCGCTGCTCGTTCGGTGGCGGCTGTATAAATGATGTTGTAGTCCACCTTGCCACAAACAACATGGGCTTTGGCGGCGTTGGCGAAAGCGGTATGGGTGCCTACCACGGCAAAGTCGGCTTCGACACCTTCAGCCATAAAAAGAGCATTGTTGACAAAAAGACCTGGATTGACATAAACATGCGCTACCAGCCTTACAACAAAAGCAAAGAATCGCTCGTAAGGCTGTTTTTGAAGTAACGGCAAACATCCGAATAACACATAAAAAAACACCCGTCACACTGATTTTGAAAACAATTGATTCAAAACCAATGTGGCGGGCCACAAACTGGATAACACACCTTGCTGGGGTTTGCAAGGTGTGTGTTTTTTTAACTTAAAGAACTTCTTAATAGAAAGTTCATGTTTACTCACTGAGAAGTAATGCCTGCTCCAGCTTGGATGCTGTATAACCAACAACTATATTACCAGTATAACCAGTTCCATTAGTTTCTGTGTAAGTATTATCTTGTGTTGGAGCATTTGAAGAAACTACAACTACAGTTTCCCATTTACCTGTGTAACCATCTTCAGTTGCACCAGCTTCTATATTGGCAACTGTTGTAAGAGGCCATGAAGTACGCAAAGCATATTTGGTTCCACCATAAGAAATTGAGTAACTGGTAATTACAGGACGAACATCTCCAGTACCAAACTGTCTGAGAGTAATACTGTTGAACATACCGTTTGTAAAGAGAGTATCTACAAGCACTTTCTTTGTAACTGAAAGGTCTGTAACTGTACTTACAGCATTGTTACCATTACCAGTAGTTGTTATAGTTGGAGTAACAAGAGCATACTTTAAGTATGAACCTGTTGAATCGTAGTAAGCAAGATGTATTTTACCCTCACTATCTGTCTTCATTGATACATATTGACCAGCAGCTTCTGGATCAACAGTGAAAGCTGTACTCCATGTTTTATTTGTCCAATTTCCGGCGGAACCTGCAGCAGGATTATTGAGATAGGTAATCTTAAGTGCACCTGCCGTTTCATCATAATAGGCAACATACACAACTTTCTTTACAGAATCATAAACCATATCAAAATACTTACTATCTGCACCATCAGAAGTTAATTTCTCTCGACCTTTAGGAGTCTTCATACCAACAATAGAATCACCATCACCATACGTAGTTGTTTGACCTGCTTCTCGAGTTATATCTGCCCAAGTATTAGCTGTAAAAGTATAAGCCTCCCAATTACCCCCACTTCTTGTATATGTAAGAGGTTGTGTTTTAGTAACACCCGTTCCTTCATGGAATCGCCAGAATACAATAGAACGAGATTCATCTGCTTTATCAAAATATGCAATCATATTCAAAGTATCTGTAGCATTTCCTGTTGCTGCGACCTTAATATTCTGGTAACGATTCATTACCGTATCATTATAAGAATAATTATTATCGTCAACAAAAGAAAGATTACCCAATCCTAGACGAGCGGTATTGTAATAAATCTCATCATAAGCTCCTCGGTGATTGTAATTTCTATAATTATCATACGGCACAACATTCCAATTACGAGCATCATAATTCGACATCCATTCTTTACCCCACTGAACAGAACCATAAATCTTATATGATGTTGTACCTGTCCAGCTTGTATTATGCAAATAAACCCAAGATGGTTTACCAATATCGTTATATGCGAAATTTCCACCTACAATTGCACCACCCCATGAGTTACAAAGTTTTGTTCCGTTTGCATACATTGAATCTACATTGCTTGCATAATACCAAACCATATTGCCTGTTTTAGCACCACTTCCATTAATTTCAGGTTTCATAACAGCTTCTGCACCACTATAAGTAGTTGTAGTAATATCCCACATGTAAATATAACGGTCATCTGTATGGTTGGCAGCAAACTGAGAAGGCTCTTTGTTATAATCCTTAGTATCATCATTAAGATTATTTAATGATTCAATAGTCTTACCATCATTTACAACTGCAACTTTAATTTTTCCGGAGTTAGTAAGAATATTCTTTGCAACTGTAAGATTATTACCAGAAGTACCAGTAGTCTTTTGAGTTGTTCCTAAGTAAACTTTGCCACCCGTTAAGTTGAAGCCTTTAACAGTAATATTCGCATTTGTGGTATCATCAACACTTGCAACAAAAGCTCCACTTGCTGTTCGGCGTAAGTATTTCTTTGTACCAATATCCATATCACCAGAAGAAATATCTGTAATATACGGAACAATATCAATCTGATACAAAGCTGTAAGCGGTGAAGTTACCTCACCCTGTGCATTTCTTGCACCAGTTCCTGTGCTGCTCAAGTCTGTGCCAGGTGTAAATGTTTTGGCACCAGTATAACTTATAGTACCATTTGTAAGACTTGGAGCACCACGGTCAATAGCACCGGCGCGTACCTTTACATCGGTAGCGGCTACTGGATTAGCTTTTGAGGTGTCTACTTTTACTTTCCAGGTTACGGTATTCTTTCCATTTTTCTTGTCGTATTCATCTTCTGCACTTACAAATGTTACACCATCAACTGTTGAACAGTTTATGAATTCTCCAAGAGTTGCACTATTTGCCACTCTGTCTCGCTGTGCAAAAGTAATAGCATTTCCACTATTCAAACCTGGAACATAAAGTGTAAGCTTTTCTACACATAGATTGTCTGTAGCAACACCTTCGAAGTATACAACACCAGAAACTTTAGGGTCAGCATCGTATTCAGCATTCTTAGCATTAGCTGCTGCAGCTTCATTCGCAGCAAAAGTAGCAGTATCATCCCAATCATCTTCAAGCTCGATATGTCCCTGTGCAACACCATTTTCATAGTGAACAGAGCTTTCTATTGTGTTGTTATTCTTTCTCCAGTAGAAACGCTTGAGTGTATTTTTTGGAGGTTCTGAATCTGAGAGTACAACATTTGTCCACAGATGAATGTCTGCATGTCCACTATTTACTCCAAATGTTGTTCCATCAGTTTTATCCCAAACAGTGAAAGTTATCTTCTGAACACCGCTCTTGACTTTATGACTGGTATTAAGGAATTCTGCAAGAGGAATTGTTATAGACAAATCTGCATCACGGACAACATTTTCTTCACCATGCAATGCTCCTGCACCTGTATAAGCGACAGCATCAGGCAATGTATACGTACTATTATCTTCTTTTGTATAACTATAAGTATAACCAAGTCCAATATTTCCACCTACAATTTCTGGTTTTACAGTAAGAGCACCTTTTACAGTAATATAATCAGCATTGCTGCCAATTGTCTTATTAGTTACCTTTGTAGCAACATCATAACCATTACCCTTATTTCTTGAACTGTGGTCTGTAGTATAAATATTCCAATCGTCAGTTATCATTTCGTTAGAATCTACTGTACCATTACCGTTAGAGTCAGTTCCATAACTATAACCGGCAATTCTAGGAGCATTGTTTGCAACGTTTGCTTTGAATGATTTATAACTTACATTTCCTGCATTATCGAATGCAACAAAATGAACAGTTACCAAACCATCAAGAATATTGCTTGAATTGATTGAAGCAGACCAGCTGTAAGCAGTACCATTCCTTGTAGCACTTTCAATCATCTGGTCGCCATCATCATCATTAAGGGTATCTACACCTGCTGGGTTATATGTAGCAGTTGTGCGATACTGTGTATTACCATTAACATCATAGTAAGATTTTCCGCCTTCTGTAGATTTATGGTCAATAATCAACGCACCAGCTGAGAAATACATACTTGTTGATGAAGTAATATCTGCAATAGAACCTTCAACAGTTACTTTATGGTTTGTAATATCTACAGCCGAGATTCTGTAAATAACCTTGTTTATTTTACACAAACCACCAACTCTGATAATCTTGGCAAAGTTTGTTACACTTGCAATTGCAGTACCACCAACAGAAGTAAGCGTAATAACATTGTTTGCAACAGTACCTTGTGCAGTTCTCCAGTAAAGACCATCACCACCAGAAGCTACATCAACATAAGGCTCAAGTCCTGTTATGGCTTCAAAGTTATCTTTTCCTGAATCTCCCTGAGCAAGCATAGGGTCAACAAGCTTTGTAACTCCACCGTCTACTCTTGTATAGAACATTGCTACCCTATTAAAGCCTGTATCACCAGGTTCACCTTCGTTAACATTACCTTCAATTGTGAAGGTTCCATTTGATTGAGTTATTGAATTTGATACTTCTGAACCAGTTTCGTCCTCTGCCAATGTAATTGTAGTATCATCAGTACTATTTGTAAGGTTTAATACTGGCGGTGTATTATCAACTTTGAAACTTATTGTTTCTGATATAGTTTGTGGATTATTATCTCTTGCATCAGTAATCGAAAGCGTATATTTTGGTTCTCCAGAAATAGAAGAAGAACCTACTGGAATCTTGATGTTGTAATTATTCACGCCTTCAGATGAAATATCATTATTTATAGTAACCTTTGTACTATCGTTAATAATTGAGCTACCTTCCCAAGTAATTTCCTGTATACCGCTTCCATGCTCAACAGAACCTTCAAGATACCATTCGCCTTTCAAATACATATCCGGTGTATATTCCTGTCTTGCAACTGGTGTATTACTGTTATATTGAACAAGGTGAAGCGGAATAGTATTACCAATAAGAGGTGCATTTGCATCTATCTTCATAACGTGAGTAACAGAGTCACTTACCTTATTATTAGTTTTACTTACCGCAAAAGCTCTAACTGCAACATACTTACCATCAGTATTAACTTCTTTTTTAGCATTCAAGCTGAAATTCCAGTTAGTTGTTCCGGAAACTTTTATCGCATAACGGTAAGGAGAGTCAGTAAACTTTCCAGAATAATGATCATTATCATTCAAATCTACAATCTGGTAGCCTACATAAGCAGAATCATTTAGAGTAAAGTTCAAGTTCTTAGCAGTAACAGCATTTGTAAACTCTGTTTTCCAATCATCAGTAAAGACATTTCCCGTAATATTAGCTGCACTAGAGTAAGCATAATCAGGTTCAATCTGAATATATACAGCATCAACACTATCTGTTGCAATTTCTGTAGTTCCTGTTATTCGGATTGTTCCTCCAACAGAAACCGGTGCTACAACAGTCTTCTGTTTTTCAGCAGGATAAGTAATGTCAATTCTTGGTTTATCGCCATTTGGAAGAACATTGAATGCAAATCTATTTGCAGCAGTAGGAGTAGATTTATTTCCTAATTTATCTACTGAATAGAACCAGAGCCACAAAGGAACTACTGCATCACTTGCAGCCATTTCGGCATTTGTTTTTCCTGTAAGAGACTGAATAATACTGTAGAACTTAGAAGTATGATACTCGCTGCTGCTTGTTGCACCGTCATCAAAATAGAGACTGGTTGTAGTTCCAACCTGGTTTCCGTGCAAACGTGTAAAGCTATTGTAAGTACCACTTTCAGCATTATATACAGGAGCAAAGTTCGCATCATCAGTTACATAATACCAAAGCTCGCTTATATCACTTTCATTTTGCTGAATAAAACGAATTGTGTTGCTGTTAGAACCGTAAAGTACTACACCAGCTTCATAATTAGATACTTCCATTACAGGAGTAGTATTATCTACTGAAACATTCGTTGATTCTATCTTGTATTTAGTGGCATTGTCATAAACTGTTATCATAAACGCACGAGAACCAGTTTCAAATTGAGAAAGGTCTATTCGTACAATAGTTGTTGTAACACCAGCGTTAATTGATTGAGAGATTTGTCTTACTTTATTAGGAAGCTGATTTGCAACATCCGCTGTAGTTGTAGCTGTAACTCCATCAAATGTAATAGAACTTGAGCCTGTATCAATTCCATTACTATCTGATTCTTTTACTTCTACATACAGATATTTATTTGTACCACCACTATCTTTTGTAGATAATACTGCAAGATTTGAAGCAGCATCCCAGTCTGTTTCTGCATTATAATCTTTTGATGAACTCAAATAGTATTTCTTAGAAATGATTTCAGGATCTTGAGTATCTACCTTTACATTAAGAACAACAGTGTCAGAATCAGTATAACCAAGCTTTGCAGCTCCCTGACTATCCTGAACCTTTGGTTTCTTTGTTAGTGATGAAGTAAATGTTGTATTTCCACCATCAATTACTTCAAAGTAGATATCTTTTGCTCCATCAGTCAGATTTGAAATCTGCCACATACCATTAGAGTAAATATTGCCTGACCATGTTCCATCTGATCCAATCTTATATTTTACAGATGTAACACTTCCATCATCATCAGAAACTGTACCATACATAGAACCATATCTATGCCAGTAATAACTTGTTTCACCACTAACCTGATTTTCATCACTCATTTCAAGATTACTGATTCCAATTACAGGTCTGTCTGAATCCTGAGAAATAATAACTTCTGCGTATGCTGCTGCACTGTCGCCAGTACCATAAATATTTCCTGTAGCTGTACCAGTTGTTCCAGAGTTACCTTCGTTTCCGGCAGCATCTGTTGCAAGTACACGGAAGCGTACTGTGTCGCCGTCAGAATAAGGTGATTGAGTTGTATTTACCTTAAAGCTCCAGCTGTAAATTGTTCCCTGGTTTGTTAAGCCTGTATCAGCCCAGTCAGACCAAGTTGTAGCTCCAGTTTTCCTTGAGTATTGGAGTTTTACAGATGCCAGAGTCTGATCATCAGATGCAGTACCGTTAATTGTTGTTGTACCGTTTATCTGAGTTCCTGTTACGGAAGTATCGGCATCAGCAATATTACTTATTGTTACTTTAGGATACTTGTTATCAAACTGAATCTGGAATAGTGTAAAGTCATAAGAGTTTCCAACCTTATCGGTTACTCTTGCAATAACACCACCGGAAGTTGTAATAGATGTACTTGGAATTTCTGCTCCCAATTCATGTGTATCTTTGTCTTCAGTTACATTAATCTGAGCGTTTCCTTCAAGAGTATTATTTCCAACCTTAATAATCTTTATACTGCCTATACCAGTTGCATCTGTTCCTACAGTTCCTGCATCAGCAGCTGTCATTGTAAAGGCTATATTTGAACTTCCGTTTGTAAGCTTTGTTCCGCCAAACTGGTTTTCACCATCACCAGCTACAACACCATCTACACTTGCAACTGTTGCAGAAGCAGGAGCTGCAGAATCTATGTAAACTGTTAATCCGGTATTATTATAACCATAGTTTCCTGCAACATCCTTTACTCGTACATAGAAGGTGTTTTCGCCGTCTGCAGGTAAGTTTACAGTACCGACAAAAGCTTCCCCGTTATTAGGAATATTTGTCCAGCTTCTGTAGGCTTCTGTTGGATCAGCATTTGAACTTGCCTCATTATAAGCAACAAGGGAATAATCCGCTGTACTTACTCCAGAGCCATTTGTATCAGTAGCTGTTACAGAAATTGCAAGTGCACGTGAGTTGTACCAATTCTTTGAACTGATTTCAGTTCCACCTGTAGTAGAAGGAGAAATGTTTGCAGGAGCAGTCTTATCCATCTGGATAGTTCTTGTAACGGTTGTCATTTTTCCAGAAATATCTGTAGCTGTTATGCTGAACTGATAGCTGCCATCAGCATAACTAGAAGCTGGGAATGTAGCTTCCCAATATCCTTTTGTACTATCTGCTTTTGCAGAAGCTAAAGTATAACTACCATTATAACCTTGTGCTGTTGAATCAGTACCATTTGCAAACGAAATGGCAACTACACCTGCAGCAGGATTAGCTTCTGTTGTAGCCTTCAGAACACCACCCTGCTTGATTTCAATCTTTGCAAGCTGGTTTGTATCATAAGCCGTACCAGTGAGTACAAAGTCTGTGTTTGTAATTCTGCTTACAGAACCACTTTCGGTAATGTTTGGTTCAGCAGCATCATAGTAGAATGTTATTTCTTCTGTTTTAGTTCTTGCAGTATGACTACCAACAACCTTTTCTGTAGCAGTAACTACAAGCTTGAGTGTACCTTCAGCTGTTCCAAGAGGGATTGTCAAAGCAGTATTTCCAGTTACACCATTTTCATCTGGCTGACCGGCATAGAACCACTGCTCACCCTTTATCTTAAGAGGGTAATTATTTGTGACATTTGAAGTTGTTGCAGACCAGTAACCAGAAATATCGTTATTGCTGCTGTCTTTTACAGTAGTATTAGAACTATTCTTAAGGGCAAATTCAAGTTTTGCAAGTCCGTAACCATCGTCTCTTACTGTTCCCTTGATGATTTTTTCTGCATTTTCAACCTGTTCACCCATCGCAGGAGCATTAACTTCGAGTTCAGGAGCTGCTGTATCATAATACAGATTGTATTTCTTTGAAGTTGTCTTTCCAACAACATCCTTTGCAATTACTTCAACTTCTGTAAGTCCATTTTCGTGGATAGAATCCTTTGGAATTGTGTATGACCAATTAACAGCTGGAGTACCAGTCAAAGATGTTTTTGCAATTGTTGTCTTTATTTCACCATCAACTTTGATTACAATAGCATCATTTGAAGCAACAGCATGAGTATCACTAACAGTACCACTTATAGTATAACCAGAGCCTGTTACTTCTTCATAAACAGGATTTGTTCCAGATTCGTTCAAACTGTTAGTTACAGTTAACGTTGGATTAGCTTTATCTACAATAATCTGGCGTCTGTTTGTAGTTATTGTTTCATCATTTGTTACGTTACCAGCTTTATCTTTTGCCTTAACCCACAAGTACCAGGTTCCTTCTGGAAGCTGAGTTGCTGTAAGAGTATTTTCAACAGTCTGGCTGTTTGAATCAACAGTGTTCAAAGCAACAAGGTCCATAACTACATACTTGTCAGCTGTTGTAAAGTTAGAATCTGTTTGCCAGCCGGCATTTGCTGCAGGAAGAGAAGTTGTTGTTGTAAATATGTAACTCAGTTCCTTAACGCCAACACCATTATCTGGATCTGAAGCACTAAGCTTGAATGAATAATTGTTTGCGCTAAGTGCATACTGAGGATCTGTTATATTATTTTCTGGAATAGCTACAGTAGCGGTTGGAGGTACATTATCATAGCTGATTGTAAAGCTGTAAGTATTCTCGTTTCCTGCTGAATCTTTAAGCTTTATTTCATAAGTATGACCGGCTGTTGCTGCAGGTAAACTCCAGGCCTTTGTTGAAGCATTAACTGTAAGAGTAGTTTCAGCTCCGTTATCAATCTTATACTTAGCGGTTGCACCTGTTCCCCAGTTATTATCATTTATAACACCTGTAATTGTGTATGAAGAAGAAGTATAATATGTTTTACCATTTTCAAGTTCGTCTACAGCAGCAAAACTTGCATCAGTAATATTATTTCCTTCAGCTGGGACAATAGATGTTGCAGGAGCAGTTCGGTCTACTATTACAGTACCAGTAGTTTTAGTTGCTGTATTGCTAACCTTGTCTTTTGCGGTAACAACAATATGATAAGTTCCATCTTCAAGACCTGTAGGTCTCCATGTCCAGGTATTATTATCGTTTACTTCGATAGTAGTAGTAGTATCTGTTGCAGCAGTATCCTTATACAAAACAGCGCTTGCGCTATAGAAGGTAGGATCTGCAATTGTTCCTCCAAATGTATAAGATGCGGTATTGACAATTGTGCCTGTAGCAGCTGCTGGTGCAGTAATAGTGATTGTCGGAGCCAAAGTATCTCTGTAAACATTGTATGTCTGTTCTGCTTTTCTACCACACTGGTCAGTTGCAATAATCTTTACTGTGTATTCACCATCCTGTGTAAATGCACTTGATGGAATTGACCATGTTCCAGAACTTGTTCCTGTTGACGCATTTGTTCCTGTTATTTCAACTTCAGTTCCAGAATCAATCTTATAACTGATTGTCGGTGCTACAGCTGAAGTATCACTTGCTGTAATACTTCCAGTAAGGGCTGTATTTGCTGCAATTGTTCCATTAAAGTAATATTTTCCATCTTTGTTTTCGCATTTACCAGTTGCTGTTGTCATAGATGCAGTTATTGTAGGTACACTGTTGTCATACCAGAAGCTCAGTGAACTTGCTGAAACAGTTTCATTTCCAGCCTTATCTGCTGCCTTAACAAACAGATACCACTGTCCTTCATCATTTGCAGCTGTTCCTGTTCCGGCTGTAAATGTTTTTGGTATACTCCAGCTTGTTACTGCATTCGTTACAGTTGTCCAGCCTGTTGCAGGAGCGGTTGAACCCTTTGAGAATACATAGCTGTAGCTTGCAACACCGGAAGCTGCATCTGTTGTTGTTCCGCTGAAAATACCAGAAGTTCCAGACAGAGGTTCGTCCTGTGCAAGATTTCCGTCAGGACTTGTAAATGCGATTACCGGAGGATTTGTATCCTTGTATACGGTATATGTTACTGCATCACTTGACTTTCCAACACAGTCTGTTGCCTGGATTGTAAGGTCAACTGCTGTATTTGCAGTAATGCTGCTGCCATTAATACTTGCTGTCCATGTACCGCCGGTACCAACACTGTCTATTGTAGCAAGAGTTGTTGTACCATTCTTGATTACTACTGCACCGCTTGCTGCAAGTGCATTTGTATCTATTGCCTTTCCTGTAATTGTGAGTGTTCCGTTGAAGTAATTTATTGCTGCATTATTAAGGTCTGTAATTGCAGGTGCACTCTGGTCTACCCAGTACTGTCTTGAAACAGGTGTTGTAGATGTATTGCCGGCCTTGTCTGTTGCCTTTACATACAGTGTCCACAAGCCTTCGTGCAGACAGTTAGGTGAAGGTGATGTTGAGCTGATTACTGTTCTTGTGAATGACCAGTTACCGTTTCCAGTCTCTACCTTAGTCCAGTCGTTTGAATCTGCTGCAGGTGCTGAATTACCCTGTGTGAATGCATAGCTGTAGCTTGAAAGTCCTGAACCGCTGTCGCTTGCACTTCCTTCAAATGTCTTTGAAGAACCTGATATTGAGTTTACTCCTGATGTTGCAGCTGTTGTTATGCTGAGAGTTTCAGGTGCTGTATTATCATAAACAACCTTAATCTTATAGGTCTTGCTGTTTGCTGCCTTATCTTCAATCTTAAGGCTGTATTCGTATGTACCAGTTCCTGTTATGCCTGTAAAGCTCCAGGTCTTGTCTGTATTTACAGTTATAGAAGGTGCAGTGACATTTACATTGTCTTTCGTTGCTGTAATTGTTACTTTTGTTCTGTCGTAATTTGCTTCTGTAATTGTTCCGGAAACTGTGTAGCTGTTCTTAGCATAGTAGGTTACGTTTTCTGAAATAGCTGTTACTGATTCTGCACTTTCATTAGTCAGGCCGCTTGAAGTAAGTGTTGTTGCTGGTGCAGTAAAGTCTGTTGTTATCTGAGCACTTGTTTCTGTAGCTATGTTTCCAACCTTATCTGTTGCCTTTACAGTAATGTAGTAAGCTTTATCTTCATCCGGGAGGTTTGCTGTATAAGACCAGTTTCCGTCAGCTCCCTGTGGAGTTGTATTTACAGTTTCTATTAATTCATCTGTAGCTCCAGCTTCTTTATAAAGCTTAATTTCGAGAGAATCAAAATTAACTTCAGTCAAAGTTCCGTTGAATGTAACAAAAGCTGATTTTGTAAAGCCTGCTGCAGATGGTGTTGTTATTTCGATTTCTGGGAGAATTGTATCTACAGTAACTGTCTTTGTAATTGTTGCAGCAAGTCGTTCTGAAGTATCTTTTGCTTTGATTGTAAATGTATGAGTTCCCTGTTCAAGAGGATTTGCATCACTTGCAGAGAAAGTCTTGCTCCAGGTAACTTTAGTTGCTTCAGATTTTGCTGTTGCAACTGTTCCGCTTGTTACTGACAGTGTACCATTGCTTGTGCTGTATGTTCCCTGTAGTGTATCACCAATCTTATCAACAATTTCTACATAGCTGAGTTCATTCGTATCATAAGCTGTACCTGTAAGTGTAAAGCTGTAGCCTTGCTTTTGATTAGCTGCGACTGAATCATTTTCTACAATAACAGGTGCCGCTGCATCATAAGAGAATGTTACACTTGGGTGTGTTGATTCCTGACCAAGCTTATCTACTGCCTTTACATAAAGAGTTACATTACCCTGCTGGTCAAGAGATACAGTGTCATTCCAGATTGCTCCACCTGCCGAATAAGTAGTAAGCTCTGTCCAGTTTGTATTATTTGTTGAATAATAAACCTTATTTACTCCACTTCCTGGATTTTCAGTTGTACCATCGTTTACACTACCTCTTATATTGATTGTAGCCTGTTCAAAATAAGAGTTATTTGTAGGACTTGTAATTGAGATTTCAGGTCCAGAAACATCCTTGTGTACTGTAAACTCTTTAGTTGCAGTTCTTCCAACCTGATCTGTTGCAGTAAATACCAGAGAATAAGTTCCTTCATCAGAGAATGAACCTTCAGGAATTGTCCAGCTTGAACCAGTTACAGGAACCGCATCCTCGTCATCAATTTTATATGATAATGCTGGAGCAACATTTGAAGAATCACTTGCAGAAATTGTTCCAGTTAGTCCGCTGTTAAAGTAGAACTCTGTACCGCTACCTGTAACGCTGTTATTTGCAGGTGTAACAGCAGCAGTCAGACTTGGATTACCCTGGTCGAACCAGAAGTTTACACTTGTTGGAGTAGAAGTATTGCCAGCGACATCTTTTACATAGTACCACAAATACCAGTGGCCTTCGTTAAGCTCGCCGTTTGTTCCCAAAGTATTTCCAGATACTAATGAAGGGATTACATCAAAGCTAGACGAAGCAACTTTTTCTGTCCAGCCAGAAGAACTTACGGTTTGTGCAGCAGTATCCTGAGTATACTTATAGTAGTATTTAGAAAGACCTGAACCAGAGCTGCCGTCTGATGCTGTAGGGTCATTTGCACTGAAGCTGAAGGTCTTTGACAAGCCCTGATAGTAAGCTGCATTAAGCTCTGTGTCCAAATTGATTACAGGTACCTTCTTGTCTATATTTGCTTTTACAGTTGCAACTGAAGCTGACTTGCCGGCAAGATCTGTTACTTCAACTGAATATTCGTATTCACCTGAACTGTTCTCGTTCAATACAAGAGCACTTGTTGCAGTTGCATCGTCGTCGTCATCATCCAAACCTGAAACATCGCGTGGAAGATTCAAAACATCAACTGCTTTTTGGCTCAAATTGATATTATCCAATGTATAAACAGTCTTTGTAATACCGTTGTTCTTCTGTTTTACAACAATCTTCTTTACACTATAATCGTCGTTTGCAGTAAGACTAAGCTTGAATGTATTGTTAGCAAAGAAGCTTGTTGTAGAAGTAAGATTTACTGCACTTCCATTTTCCGGTGTATAAGAATTAATTACAGATGTTGGAATCTCACGGTCATACAGGAACTTAGGAGATTCGAATACTGGACTTTCGTTACCTGCATAATCAATAGCCTTTACAGAAATTGTCTTGTAGCCTTTGCTATCACCGAATACAGAGTTCAATCCTTCATCTGTAAATACTGCAATATAATTCCAGCTTGTATCGCCGTTTGCATCAAACCATTCAGTTGTAGCAGAAGGTTCTGTTTCTGTGGCAGAAGCAGAAGAATAAGAATTGAACTTAACCTTTACCATTTCAACTCTTGAGTCTGCAGAGCTGTTGTTATTGTCTTTTGCTGTTCCTGTAAATCTGAACGAAGCATTAGCTGTCTGGCTTGTAGTTGGAGTTACTGCTGTAAGAACCTGAGGAGCAATTGTATCTATAAATATATTCTTAACTTCAGAAGTAGAAGTCTTTCCTGCAGTATCCTTTGCAGTTATTGTAAAGGTATGTCTTCCCGGAGAAAGTGTAGTTGTATCGGTTGAAGCGAATGTTATACTCCAGTTCTTTCCCTTTCCGCTTTCTGTACTAAGCTCTGTATCTCCATTGCTTTCAGAAAGTGTAACTGCAGCATTTTGAGTAGTAATTCTTGCTGTTCCCGTTGAATCAGAAGCATTTGTACTGCCGTAAACATTAGTACCTTCTGTAATTGTAATGTTGTCAAGTGCATTTGTATCGCCGGCTGTACCAGTCAATGTAAAGCTATAGCCTGCTTTCTGGTATTCATCAACAGTATCAGTTTCGGTTAATTGAGGATTATAAAGGTCATAACTAAAGTTTACACTTTCTGATGTTTCCCTACCAAACTTATCTTTTGCTTTTACATAAAGTGTTACAGGACCTTCGGAATCCATTGTACCTATACTAGCAGACCAGTTTGTTGTTGTCGTCATTTCAACATCAGACCAGTTAGTATTATCGCTGGACCATTTTCTTTCTTCAATACCAATTCCAGCATCACTTACAGAACCACTTGCAGTAGGAATATAAGGATAAGCCGCATTTGCTACAGGAACTTCAATTCCGAGTACCGGTGCTGTTGTATCGTAAACAACTGTTGCACTGTAAGTTGTTGTGTTTCCAGCTTTATCTGTAAGCTTTAAGGTATAAGCATAAGTGCCATCTGCCAGACTTGCCGGTGTATAGCTCCAGGTATATGGACTTGCTGTTGAACCATTTCCTGTAAACGCAACATTCTTTGTTGTACCATTTTCCTTTAATTCTAAGGTACTTGTTGTATTTGCAAAATTAGCTTCTGTAATAATTCCACTTAATGTATAGCTGCTTTGTGCATAATATCTGCCGGCATCAATTGCTGTACCATTTGTAAGCACAGCAGCATTTGTTGCAGGAGTTGCCAAAGAAGCTCCATCGCTGTCATACAAAGAAGTTCCACTTATAGTAGAAAGAGGAGCCGTAGTATCTATCATAACACTACCGCTTGTATATTCAGTCTGATTGTCAGCTTTATCTTTAGCGGTTATCTTTATGCTGTAATAAGCTTCTTCAAGATCATAAACCTTCCATTCCCAGGCACTGCCTCGTGGAATAAGTGCTGTTTCCTGTTCTGTTGCTACATCATTCTTATAAAGTACAGCAGTAACATCTGAAAGGTTTAGATCTGATACAGTACCGCTGAAGGTATAGTTCACACTCTTCTGGTAAACACGTTCTGCATTTGTTGCAAGAGAAGCTGTTACTACAGGAGGAGTCATATCTCTGCAAACTGTATAGCTGCTTACTCCGCTTGTTCTTCCAACACAGTCTTTTACTTCTATTGTGATTGCTGTAGATCCATTTGCAGGAATATCATCAGCGTCAAGAACAACGCTCCAATCTCCGTTTGCAGGTATACTGGTTCGAGGAATTGTTTCAAGGACAGTATTTCCCCTCTTTATAACTACTGCATCATCTTCTGCAAGAGCATTTGAATCGAATGCGTTACCGGTAAGAGTAAGACTATTTGTATTATAATAATAAATACCACCTTCAATATTTACATTAGAAAGAGAAGGAGCACTCTGGTCCACCCAGAAATGTCGTGTAACAGGTGATGTAATTGCATTTCCAGCTTTATCAACTGCTTTAACAAACAGATACCATTCGCCCTGTGTTAAGCTTTCTGGAGAAGTATTTGTTGTGTCTGTTGCAAGCAAGTCTCGTCTGATAGACCAGTTGCCGTTTTCTGCATTTACAGTAGTCCATTCATTTGAATTAGCAGCAGGTGCTGTACTACTATGAGAGAATGCATAGCTGTAGCTTGCAAGTCCAGAACCGTTTTCATTATCTACAGCAGTTCCTTCGAAAATCTTTGATGAACCGGAAATTACATCGTCAGCACTTGCAAAATCTATAGCAGGAGATGTAATTGTAACTGTAGGTGCAGTTTTGTCTATTCGTACTGTGATTGGAGAAGTCTGGCTTGTCTTTCCTTCTGTACTTGAGGCATCGAAAACCTTTACATAATAACGATATGTTGCATCGGTTTCTGTATCAGCCGTACCAGTTACTGAACCCAAAGAGTCTTCTGCTCTAGGTAAACCACTTACAGTCCAGTTGTAGCTTGTAGTAGTTACAGGGATTTCTACTACCAGCTGGTCTTCTCCATCATCCTTTTTCTGGAATACCTGAATGTTCTTAAGCTTATAAGTATCAGAAGCTGTTCCAGAAAGACTGAATGAATTGCTTACATCAAACTGAGTTGTTGCACCTAAAAGCTGAGGTGTGTTGTTACTTCCTATTGTATAGCTTGAAATTGATACAGTTGGCTGAGCCTTATCGTAAACAAAGGTTCTTTCTTCGACTGCGCTTTCGTTTCCAGCCATATCTATTGCTTTTACATAGATAATTTTTTCACCTTGATTAGAACCAAATACACTGCTGTATGTACTGTTTGCGTATGTTACAAGCAAGTTCCATCTTGTTGTACCAGTAGCTTCGAGCCATGTAGTTTTTGTTGAAGGATTATTCTTATCAGCAAACTGTACGAGAATCTTTTCTATTCCAGAAGCCGCATTTGTTGATACAGCATTTGAAGGCGTATTATCTACTGCCATTCCTGAGAACTGATAGTAGCTTTCTTCTGTATCCATAGGAGAAGGTGTAACTATTGAGTTTATAACAGGAGCTGTTGTATCAATGAATAATTCTTTAGTTTTAGTTGTAGAAACTCTGTTTGAAGAATCATAAGCAGTAACTCTAAATGTATGGAGACCGTCTTTGAGGGTTCCATTTGAACCTGTTGTAAAGATTTTACTCCAGTTTGCAGCTGAATCTTCAGAAACTGCTGCTTCTACACCAGTAAGAGTTATCTGAGGATTTGTACCTTCACTTGAATAAGTTGTAGTGTTATCCTGAATTGTTACTTTACTCAACCGGTTAGTATCATAAGCTGTACCACTAAGTGTGTAAGCTGTATCTTTTACGTAATATTTATTATCTTCATTAATAGAAACTTCAGGATTCTGCTTGTCGTAGAAGAATGTTACGGAACTTGGAACAGATTCATAACCAAGCTTATCTGTTGCCATAATTTCGAGTGTAACTTCACCCTCAGGCTCGTTTTCAAAATTAAACTCTTTTGTCCAGGTTGAACCTACAATTCCTGAGTTTATTGGTTGATAAGCACCACCATTTAAACTATATACAAAGCTGTCTATTCCAACACCAGAACCATCAGAAATAGAACCACGGGCTGTAAACTGAGAATTGCTTATAGGGTCACCCTGTTCAGGATATTCTATGGTTGCGGTAGGAGCTGCTGTATCTTTATAAACTGTAAAACTCTTATTATTTGTTTTTCCTACTTTATCATAAACAGTTATATAAAGAACCTTCTGAGAATTATCCAAAGATGAAGGATTAAAGCCTTCGATTTGATTAAATAAAGTATTATTTATAGTCCAATTTCCATCAGAAACATCTACAGCAGAAGTTATATCAACATCACCCATTATGAATGAATATGGTTTACTTGAATCCATTGCATATGTATCTGAATAGCTGATTGTACCAGAAAGCTCATCACTATAATACCAGACAGAATTAGTAGTGTTGTTAAAACAATCCGGTGTACTAACAATAGTTGCTTCAAGAGAAGGAATATTCTTATCTATTGTAAACTTGTGTTCAACTTCAGCAGATTCGTTTCCTGCACCGTCTACTGTTCTTACAAATAAACTCCATTCACCTTCGCAAAGAGAAGATGCCTGTGAAGCTGTTCCTTCTGCAAGTTCTTTGTAGAAGCTCCATTCATCAGAAGTTGTATTTTCCAGTATCCAGCTGACACTGTCTTTGTTTACGCCAGCTTTTACAAACTTATATGAATAACTGGTTACACCAGTTCCTTCATCATTTAAAGTTCCTGTAAAACGGAAGTTGGTTCCACTTACTGTACTTCCATCTGCCGGACTTGTAATTGTTACTACCGGTTTATCACGGTCTATTTCTGCATTATAGCTTGCAGACTCAGTCTTTTTACCTGTAAGGTCGGTTGCTGTAATTACAAAGGTATAAATACCTGTTTCAAGAAGAACTTCGTCTGTAGTACCATTTCTTGGAAGATTTCCAATAGTCCAATTTCCATTATTATCTACAGGGATTTCAATTTCTACAGATTCGTCTCCCATGGTCTGTTTTAAAATAAGAGATTTCAGACCATTACTGTCATTTGCGGTTCCAGAAATTGAGAAGCCTTTGCTAATAAAGAACTTACTCTTTATTGGCTGTTCAGTATCATTACCCATTTTATAGGTATTAACTTCCAGATTAGGGCTGTCTGTATCATAGAAGAAGTCTTTTTCTTCAATTGCACTCATATTTCCGGCTGCATCTATTGCACGGATTTCGACCTTCTTTTTACCTTCAACAGAGAATGCCTTATTAAAATCATCATCAGCTGATTGGAATACTACTATATGATTCCATTTATCTGTATCTCCAACAGAAACCCAGTCAGAAGTTAAAGCTTTACCTTCAGCATCAGTAAGAGGATTACCGTCTTCATCAATGCTGGAAATCTTCATCTGAACTTCTGCAATTTTTGAACTTGAAGTTGAATCACCATCAGAAACTATACCAGAAAACTTATAAGAGCTATTTTCTGTCTTATCTGTACCTGGAACTTCAAAGCTTATAACTTCTGGTAAATCATTATCAATATAGAAAACATCTTCTGCATAATTTGTAAGATTGTTGTTTCCTGTAAGAATATATTTGATTGAAACTTGACCTGAACTAAACTCTTCTTGAGAAGGTGTATATTCATCTATATATTCGTTTTCTTTAAAGTTATTTTCGCTTGTTAAAACTTCAACTTCTTCTCCATCATTTACAATTCGTTTGAGTCTAAATGGAGAATCACCTGCGAAAGCCATTGAAACGTTAACAGTTTTTGCAGCATTTTCTATAATTGAATCTTTATTAGTTGTAATATACTTTGGAGATACACTCTTAATTGTAAGAGCAGGTGCTGTTCCACTTTCTACAAGCTTAAATCCAAAAACTGAACCTGAGTTTTTAACAGGTACTTTTTTCTTATCGTATCCCTGTACAAAAAAAAGATATTTATCACCAGAGAATAAAGTATGACCGTCAACGGTAGGTTTTGTTGTTGTAATTTCAATTGTAAACTTGAAAGTTGAACCGCTTTTAGAAAAAACGTTCTCTCTTTCGGCTATTTCGTCTGCATTCTTTTCTTCTGTAAGAATAGCATTTCCGTCTTCATCTTTTAATGGTCGTACAAGCCATATTTTATCTTCATCCTTAATATTCTTTAATTCTACTATATTTCCGTTTAAATCTAATGTATTTCCAAAATCATCTGTCCTTAAAAGATAAAGACCAAGTGTGTCCTGCTCAAGAGGAGTCTGGTCAAGTCCAGGAGAGACTTCTATAACTTTTGATGAATTGTTTGTTATGTGGTTATCGGTATTATCAAAAACGGTACCATTTTCCATTTCATCCGCATTAAGCGAGTCATATCCAGAAACCTTAAAATACGGGTTGTTTTTTGGATTTAAAGACAAAAAGCCTCTTGTTTCCTGATAGTCAACGTTTTCAAGGGCCAATTTTACTTCTTCTGGAGTTGTCGTATCTACAGTACGTGAATCATCATCTTCAAAAGAACCATTCAAAATCTTATATACGTCTGTCATCATATATGGATCGAAAACACTATTATACAATTCGCCTTCGTACATATAAAAATACTTTGCACTGTTTCCGAGTAAATCTTCAGGAATAAGAGTACTACTGTCTAAAGGATATTTTCTTGCACTATCATAAACTGTAATTTCACAGAAGAACATTTTTGTACCAGCTTCATAATCATCGCCATAAATTGCCGTATATGCACTATCACCAAAAGATGCAATTGATGTACTAAAGTCTGAGTCAATTTTTATATATTTTGAATTTTCATCTTCTGCTTCTAATGTAGAATACTTCTTTTCACCTTTCATATCATAAATATCTACAGAGATAAATCTTCGTTCACAAGTATCTGCAACATAACCTGATATTACAAGGTCTTGTCCATAAGAATCATAATCGTTAGAACTATATTTTTCAGGATCTTCACCTGTTGGAATTACAGCAGAAGGACGCGTAATAGCAAGAACAGGAGGTGTATTATCTATTGTAAATGCTCTTGTACGGATTGTTTCACGTTCAGCTGTATCTGTGATTGTTACAGTTGCTTCATAAGAGCCGTCTGAAACAGGATTTTCTTCATCCAAAGGATCGATTTCGCACGACCAGATACCTTCTTTTTGATTAAAAGTACCCTCAAAAGCCGGTAATGTAACACCAGTTCCGGTATGCTTGAGCTCAATGATAACACTTTTGATTTTACCATCGTCTTCACAAGTTCCACTCATGGCAAAAACATCCCTGATTACAGAGCCTATCGGAGGATTTTCAATTTCAAGCTTTGGTGCACGGGTATCTACAGAAGCACCTAAACCAATTTCTACATCACACGATAAAATCGAAATAGCCAATACTGTTACTAAACCAAAAAATAAACCAGTTCTTCTCATATACACACCCCTTTTTTCTGGACTTTGCCCTATGAACCCCAAGCGCAGCCCGTTTTTGAAGGTTATTTCCGTATAAGATAAACTATCTCACTCTAAACTTTTGGATTATTTTGATTACTTTTGGTAGGAATAAACGATTAATTATGTTTTATTTATATTTTATTATCGGCAGATTATACACCTATTTTTACAGTATAACCCGCATTATGATAATACCACAGAAATATAAAAAAGCAACAAGAAAAAGGTTAAAAAACTTGTTATTAAAGGTTAAAACCTTGTTTTTTTTGAGATTTTAGCAAAAAAAGAAAAGTATTCGGGTCAAGTCCCTTTGTCATTACAGGATTTGACCCGAAAAATTACTTCATCTGGGCGGTTTCAAGATATGTTCCGGCAGTTGATTCAATAGCATAACCTACAATTGGATTAGCCGTACCATTACCATAAATATTACCGTTTGTTCCAGAACTTGAGTTACTCGTTGATGTCACTACAGTTTCTGCACCTGTTACAGTAAAGCTGCTGTCAGTACTACTAACAATCTTTCCATCATGCTTCCAGAGTCCAATATTCATCTTGTCGTAATACTGCGATGTAAGTTTACTTGATGTTGGAACAAGAGAAATTTCCCAGTTACCCGTAAATACATCTGAACCATCAACTGTTTTAGTACCCTGTGCCTTGTAATTCATTACACCATTCTGTGGAATAACAAGCCTTGCAACAGTTGGCATACGTGCAGTGCCATTGTAATATGTGATATATGGAACCGCAACTGTAACTGTGCTTCCGTCTGGCTTTTCATAATCAACAAGACCTACATCCAGATTCAATCTTTCACCAGTAATTGTGTAAGAATCTACAATAACAGAATCGTTAGCTTCATTATAAGCGGCATCAACACTTGAAAGATAAGCATACTTCAAGCTGCCATCACCATACGCTGCAATGTGAACACCACCAGCAGGGTCAAACTTAACAGTACAATGTTCGCCACCTTCGCTAAAGATAACTTTATTTCCTTTCCAGCCTTTTCCATTACCGTCCAAGTTATTGTCTGATATATTGTTGTCCTTATGATTTGTAGGATTATCAGTATAAGCATAACGCAGACCTGTTCCGTCATACCATACAGCAACAACAGTATCTTCCGCAGCTGAATTACCTTTCTTTGCATCTATGGCAACATATTTATAGCCAGGTAATCCTGTATCATAACCAGATTTATGGCGGATTCCTTTGTAAGCAGGAATATTTGTCTTTTCTTTGACTTCAGTTATTTTTGGTGTTGGTATGCATTTCTGGATTTTTATGGAATCCTGTACTGTCTTTTTCTTGGTTTCATTTGTCAAATTGTAATTTGGATTACTATCCAGTTTGTCAAAAAGCTCATCAAAATACTCGCTCTCAGTTGTATTTTCCCCAATTACACTCTGAACAAGTCTTTGAACCAGAGCATCTACATCTTCTGGTTCCATATCAGCAAATGTCAGTACCCATTCATCACCAACACCATCTATATTTATTTTCTGACAATTATCCAATACATAACGGTTTTCTAATACCTTATTGAGTTTTATATTTACAGTATCATTAGAAGCAAATACAACCGTGTCTTCCTGATGATTTTGATCTGTCCAAGGATTTCTAACAAAGAAAGGTCTCAAGACACCTTGATTCAAGACACGTAAACCCGTTTCTGAATCTTTTGTCGAGTTCGCATGGAACCATTTTATATACGGACTGGAATTAAGTTCACATTCCTTTCCACTTGTAGGATACGTAAAAGTTGTTTCTGTTGGATAATTACCATCTTCATCTGTTATATACACCTGCCTATTATCTTCAGAACCTGGAGCTATATCTACAACATCATCACCCTGCTGATAGTCAACACCGGAAATCAAACTAAAATGATTTGTATTTGTTTCCATATAAGCTTCGCAATCAGCTGCTTTTATAAAATAACCGAGATTATCTACAAAATCATCATTATCATTCTTTCCATGATGAAGATTATTTCCGAAACCTCCCTCATCCTTATAAGTTCCATCGCTATTTGTACCCAGTTTTGTTCCAGTTAAATATTCTGTTGGATAATCAGGATCTTCTGTTATACTTCCATCATCATTAACTATATATTTTTCATAAGTATTAGCTGAAGACCATTCCTGCGGCACATTGCTGTTATATCTGAACCTGATCTGCCCCTGTACACTGTCATAATAAGCAAGGTAAACCGAAGTTTCATTTTCATGTACAATTGCAGCTAAAGATGGTGAATAAAATCTTGACTCTGTAAGATAATCAGTATCAGGAATCTCTCCTTTTATAGGCAATACTTCTCTATCAATCTGATAATACTGAGTAATTCCTTTAAGATAGTTTGCATAAGTAAAAGTATTGTTTGTTTCCACTCTTGCGACTGTCTTTTTTGGCACAGCAAGAGATTCAAGACGAACTGCATTTAGACCATAATAATTTCCAGTAAACTCTAATCCGCTTTCTCCCCACTTGTTATAAAAATATGAGAATCGACCTGCATGTTTATCCTTTGGATTTGTATCCAAACCTGTAGCTGTAGCATGAGCATAACCATTTGTATCATAAGCAAAGCTAATATTACTATATGTTGCATAATTGCTTTGCCAGCGTTTATAAGAATTATTATTTTCTGTATCTGCCATTGCAATATCAGCCGGGCCACTAACAAAGGCCAAACCTACCTGCCCAGTTACAGGGTTAATCTTCATAGACGGTTCGCGTAATTCACCACTCATCGGTTTTGCAGCATCACTGTACAACTGCCAGACATCAAATACAACGTCGTCGGTGAGCAGATTGTTGCTTGTACCGTTAGGCATTCGGTTGTAAGCGTATGTACTCTTAAGGCTGTAAGAGCTTTCTTCTGTAATTTCAGTATTAGCTGTTCTATAAGAACCGCAGGCATTGTTGTTATTCTTATTATTCAGAGTTTCAACACCATTAACAGTTAAAGAAAGAGGACCCGAACCCACAATTTGTATAGCAGGAAGTTCAATTCTGCCATTAGTCACTGTAAAGTCAGTATTATTATACGATGGCTTATATGTAGAATTGCCTAAGTTAAAGCCTTCAATAGTAACATTTTCATTTTCGTCTGCTCTAGGATATACAGCGACAATATAGTGACCAAGAGCTGTACGAGAGTAAGCATTTTTTATACTGCTCTTCAGCGATTGCGAAAGCTTTGTTTCTACTTTAGAAATATACGGTACAACATCTACCTTATACAAGGCTGTAAGAGGAGAGCTTTCTGTTCCGGTTCCTGTGCTGTTTAAGGTTCCAGCAGGTGCAAATTGATTTCCGGTTTCAGGATATACTACATTACCATTACTCAAAGATGGAGAACCTCTGTCGTAAGCACCAGCCCGAATAATTACATCAGATTCAGCAACAGTTGAAAGCTTAGAAGTATCTACTTTAACCTTCCATTTTACAGTATTTTCACCAGTAGTATTGTCAAAGGTGTCTTCTACGGCCTGGAGCTGAATACCTTCAACAGCATTTGTATTTATAAACTGTCCACGGGTACTGCTACCTCCATCTCTATCTCGCTTTGCAAATACTATTTCTTCACCACCATTTATACTTCCGGTATTTCCTGCAATATAAACAGAAAGCTGTTCTACACAAGTTTCGTCAGTTGCAAGTCCATCCAGAATAATAATTCCAGAAACTTTTGGATTTCCATCGTATTCACCGCTTGTTGCATTCTCTACATAACCAGGAGCATTTACCCAATCAGCTTCAAGCTCAATATGACCCTTTGCAAATCCATCTTCATAATAAACAGAATTGTCTGTAGTACTTGCCCAATGGAAGCGGTTAATCTTATTTACTGGTGCTGTTTCATCATTAAGAGAAACCTTTGTCCACAAAGTAATAGTAGCACTACCACTCGTATCTCCAGGAATAGTTCCTTCTGTCATATCCCAAATGATGAACTCCATAGCTTGAGCTTCTTCCTGTTTTACTTTTTTTCCTTCAGTCAAGAATACAGAAAGTGGAACTGTTATAGACAAAACATCTGTTCGTATGTCTGTGTCGTTTGCATTTCCAACACCTGCATATTCAGTAAAGTTATGCTTATAAGTTCCACCATCCTCTTTTTTATAATTATAAGTATAACCAAGTCCATCGTTACCACCAACAATCTCCGGTTTTACAATTAAATCACCTTTTACAACAAGTGCACTGCTACTATCTCCAATTACGCAAGAAATATTCTTTTTACCAATATTGTAGCCATTTCCCTTATTCTGAATATTATTGTCTTTTGTATAATAATGATGATATGTATTTATCAATTCATTAGTATCGAATACCCCATTACCATTTGAATCTGTACCGTATATTACACCGGCAATTCTAGGCGCATTATTAGAAACAGTTGCTGTGAAAGTTTTTTGACTTACGTTTCCTGCATTATCAAAGGCAACAAAATGAGCCGTAACAACACCGTCGTGAATATTGCTTGAATTGATTGAAGCAGACCAGTTGTAGGCCGTACCATTTCTTGTTGCACTTTCAATCATCTGGTCACCATCATCATCAATCAACTTAAGATTATCCAGTGCATCTATAGGTCCAGCAGGATTATAAGTTGATGTTGTGTGATACTGAGTATTACCAACATCATCAACGTAAGCAGCACCACCTTCTGCAGATTTATGGTCTATTATCAAAGCACCCACAGCAAAATACATAGGTGCAGAATCAGTGATATTTTCTATAGAACCTTCAACTGTTATTTTCTTAGTAGAAACATTTACATTAGATATTCTGTAAATTACATCGTTTATCTTGCAGAGTCCGCCGTTACGAATTATCTTGGCAAAGTTTGTTACATTTGCAATTTCAACTCCGCCAATTGTTGTAAGAGTAATTTCATTATTTTCAAGAGTTCCCTGAGCAGTACGCCAGTACAGACCATCACCGCCAGCTTCAATAGAAGAATAAGTAAGATCTGTTACAGGCTCGTAATTTGCAGTACCGCTCTGTTCGCTGTCAAGCATAGGGTCAACAAGATTAACAGTTCCTGAATTGCCAACTTCCCGTGTATAGAACATTGCAACTCTGTTGAATCCAGACTGGCCGGCTCCACTTTCATTTACATTTCCTTCAATCGTAAAGGTTCCATTAGACTGCTCAATTTTGCTAGGAATATTGCTTATATTTAAAACAGGAGGTCTGTTGTCATAATTAATTCTGATTTTTTCTTCAACACTCTGAGCCCCATTACTTCGACCATCTGTTATAACAAGAGTATAATTAAGTGTTCCACAATCATCACCATCAAAACCAACAGGAAGCTTAAAGTTATAGTTCTTGTAAGAGGTTGATGATGATATTGAATTAATTGCTACTTTACCTGAAGTAATCGTATTTTCATCAACAATATTTTCTGATTTTGCTACCCAGGTATTTCCTTCAAAGTCAGAATAAGACCAGGTTGCAGTTTTTATTCCACTTTCGTGTTCAATAGAACCTTCAAGGTACCATTTTCCTTTAAGATACATATCTGTTGCATATACCTGGCGTGCAACTATATTACCTGTTCCATCTGCATTTTCATATTTTACAAGCTCCAGAGGCTTTGTATTTCCAATAAGAGGTGCATTTGCATCAATCTTAACAACGTGAGTTACAGGTTCACTTATCTTATGATTTGTTGAACTTACAGCAAAGGCTCTTATTGCAACATGATTATCATTAGTATTAACCTCCTGCCTTGAGTTCAAGTTAAAGCTCCAGTTTACAGTTCCAGAAGCTTTAATTGCATAACGGTAAGGAGAATCTGCCGGTATATCAGTGCCATAGAGATTTTCACCACGCAAATCTACTATTGAATAGCTTACATTCTTTCCGGAAATTGCAGTTTCAAGCTCAGCCTTCCAGCCCGCTTCATTAAATGCATCTCCATCCAGGTTGTCTGAATCTGAATAATCATAAGTTGGATCAATCTGTATATAAACTGCATCAACTGTATCTGTAGATATTTCTGTATATCCTGTTACTCTTATTGTACCGCCAACAGAAACCGGTGCATTCTGGTCGGCCTGTTTTCTTGCAGGATAAGTAATATCAATTCTTGGCTTATCGCCGTTAGGGAATACATTAAATGCAAATCTTGTTTCTGCACTTGGAACAGAGGCATTACCCAAATCATCCACAGCATAGAACCAGAACCATAACGGAACAGGATCATCACTTGCAAGCATCTGATCATCAGATTTTCCTGTAAGCGCCTGAATTATGTTATAGAACTTAGGAGCGTGATATTCCACTGCACTTGTTGTTCCGCCGTCAAAGAAAACGGTAGTTGTAGTACCTACTTTCTGATCATCCATTTCTGTAAAGCCGGTATAGGTATTGCTTGCAGAATTATAAACAGGTGCAAAATCAGAATTATCTGTTACATAGAAATAGAACTTGGAAATATCACTATCGCCATTCTGATAGAGACGGAATGAATTATTGTTTGAACCATAAAGCATAACGCCTGCTGTATAGTTGCTAACCATTAATTCAGGAGCTGTATTATCTATAAGAATACTCTTTGTATCTTTTGTAGACTTGCCTGCATTATCGTAAAGATCTATAGCAAAATTGTTTGTGCCGGAACTAAACTGAGAAAGGTCAATTCGTACTATAGTTACTACAGTAGAGCCACTCGGATTCTGCTGGATTATACGTACAGGATTAGGAGTGTCCCCGTCTGCTGTTGTTGTTGCAGCTGTATTATTAAACTTTATTGCAGTTCTTTCTGTATTAATTCCGTTGCTGTCGCGGGTTTCTACCCTGATGTACAGGAACTTATCTTTACCGCCACACTTTGTTGTAGAAAGAACTCCAATATTATTTTTATCTCCCCACGCCGTTCCTGCATCATATGCAGCAGAAGGACTCAGATAATATTTTTCTGAAATGATTTCTGGTGCAGCCGTATCCACCTTAACCTTGAGTATATCATTCTGAGTATTACTATAACCAAGCTTTGCTGTTCCGGTACTATCCTTAATCTTAGGACCATAAGATGCCGGTGTTGTACTGTTCGCGTTGCTTGTGAATACTTTTTCTGCAGTGCGCTGTTCTGCATCTTTTACTTCAAAATAAATCCAGGTCTGTCCATCTCCTAAAGAAGAGATTTCCCACATACCGTTATTATAAACATTTGATGACCATGCAGATTTAGTATAATAAGTTCCTGCTGCAAAAGAACCTGTTGCAACTTCATCATCTTCACAAGTGAAGCTTGTATAATAGTTCTGAGAAACTGTTTCCCAGGTTGAATTGCCCTGGTCATCTGTCGGTTCAGTTTCAATTTCTACTGCCCTGTGAACCTTATATTTTACAGATTCTACAGTTCCATCATCATCAGAAACTGTACCGTACATTGTATCGTATTTGAGCCAGTAATAATTTGTATCTACTGGATTTGTCATTTCCAGATTATTAATCTTTATTACAGGTCTGTCGGTATCCTGACTGATTACAACTTCCTTGTAATTTGAAGCTGTTATTGCTGATGCTGTTGAACCTGAATTACCTTCGTTGCCGGCTGCATCAGTTGCAAGTACACGGAATCTTACAGTGTCGCCGTCAGAATAAGGAGACTGAGTTGTATCTACCTTAAAGCTCCAGCTGTAAATTGTTCCCTGGTTTGTTAAGCCTGTATCAGCCCAGTCAGACCATGTTGTTTCACCGGTTTTCTTTGAGTACTGCAGTTTTACAGATGCCAGAGTCTGATCATCAGATGCAGTACCGCTAATTGTTGTTATACCGTTTATCTGAGTTCCTGTTACAGAAGTATCGGCATCAGCAATATTACTTATTGTTACTTTAGGATACTTGTTATCAAACTGAATCTGGAACAGTGTAAAGTCGTAAGAGTTTCCAACCTTATCGGTTACTCTTGCAATAACACCACCGGAAGTAGTAACAGATGTTTTTGGAATTGTTGCTCCCAATACACCAGCGGTTTCAGTTACATTAATCTGAGCGTTTCCTTCAAGAGTATTATTTCCAACCTTAATAATCTTTATGCTGTCTATACCAGTTGCATTTGTTCCTACAGTTCCTGAATCAGCAGCTGTCATTGTAAAGGCTATATTTGAACTTCCGTTTGTAAGCTTTGTTCCGCCAAACTGGTTTTCACCATCACCAGCTGCAACACCATCTACACTTGCAACTGTTGCAGAAGCAGGAGCTGCAGAATCTATGTAAACCTTTACACCGGTGTCATTATAACCATAGTTTCCTGCAACATCCTTTACTCGTACATAGAAGGTGTTTTCGCCGTCTGCAGGTAAGTTTACAGTGCCGACAAAAGCTTCCCCGTTATTAGGAATATTTGTCCAGCTTCTATCCTGTGCAGAAGGACCGTCGAGTGTATAATCTGCTGAACTTACTCCAGAGCCGTTTGTATCTGATGCAGTTACAGAGATTGCAATTGCACGTGAGTTGTACCAATTCTTTGAATTGAGTTCAGTTCCACTTGTAGTAACAGAAGGAGAAATGTTTGCAGGTGCAGTCTTATCCATCTGGATAGTTCTTGTGACAGTTGTCATTTTTCCAGAAATATCTGTAGCTGTTATGTTGAACTGATAGCTGCCATCTTCATAATCATCTGCATCGAATGTAGCTTTCCAGGTTCCCTTTGCAGAATCCGATGTTGCAGAAGCTAAAGTAACAGCAGCTGCATCTTCAGCAGAGCTTGCCTTAAATGTTATAGAACCATCAGCTGTTGTAGCCTTCAGAACACCACCCTGCTTAATTTCAATCTTAGAAAGCTGGTTTGTATCATAAGCCGTACCAATGAGTACAAAGTCTGTATTTGTAATTCTGCTTACAGAACCACTTTCTGTGATATTTGGTTCAGAAGCGTCGTAGAAGAATGTTACAGTCTGAATTGTAATACCATTTCGTTCAAAGCTTTCAGGTCTTGTAACTGGCGAAGTTTCTGGAAGATTTGAAGCTCCAATTTCAGTAGCTGTAACTTCAAGATAGAGTGTACCTTCATTTGTCCCAAGAGGAATTGTTAAAGCTGTATTTCCAGTTAAACCATTTTCATCTGGTTGACCGGCATAGAACCACTGTTCACCCTTTATCTTAATTGGATAATTGTTTGTTTCATCAGATGCTATATTCGACCAGTAACCTGAAATATCTTTATTTGAACTATCCTTTACAATTGAACCAGAACTATTCTTAAGTTTAAACTCAAGTTTTGCAAGTCCATAACCTTCATCACGTATAGTTCCCTTAATGATTTTGTTTGCTTTTCCGTCTGAACCATTACCAATCTGTTCGTCATTAACAGGTGCTGTAACTTCCAGTTCAGGATCATTTATATCATAATAAACAGTATATTTCTTTGAAGTTGTCTTTCCAACAATATCCTTTGCAATTATTTCAATTTCTGTAAGTCCATTTTCATGAATAGAAGCTTTTGGAATTGTGTATGACCAGACTGTACCATCTGTACCTTCTAATGCAGAACTTGCAATTGTAGTTGCAGTAACTCCTTCAACCTTAATCTCAATTGCATAAACTCTATCATTTTCATCTTCACTTTCATCAGTTACAGCGAGTGCATTTGTATCACTAATAGTACCGCTTACAGTATAACCGGAATCTGTTACATCCCCATAAATAGGATTTGTTCCAGTTTCATTCAAACTGTTAGTTACAGTTAACGTTGGATTAGATTTATCTACAATAATTTTACGTCTGTTTGCAGTTATTGTTGCATCAGGGGTTACGTTGCCAGCTTTATCTTTTGCCTTAACCCACAAGTACCAGGTTCCTTCGGGAATCTGAGTTGCTGTAAGTGTATTTTCAACAGGCTGACTGTTTGAATCGACTGTATTAAGAGGAACAAGATTCATAACTACAAACTTGTCTGCTGTTGTAAAGTTAGAATCTGTTTGCCAGCCGGCATTTACTGCAGGAAGAGAATCTGTAGTTGTAAAGATATAGCTCAATTCCTTAACACCTACACCACCATTATTATCTACAGCATTAAGCTTGAAAGAATAATTGTCTGAACTAAGTGCATACTGAGGATTTGTAATATCAGCTTCTGGAATAACAATAGTTGCATTTGGAGCTGTAGCGTCATAACTGACTGTAACTGTATAAGTATTTTCGTTTGCTGCTGAATCCTTAAGCTTTATCTCATAAGTATGACCGGCTGTTGCAGAAGGCAAAGACCAGGCTTTTGTTGTAGAATTAACTGTAAGGTCAGTTTCTGTTCCACCATCTAACTTATACTTAGCTGTCGCACCAATTCCCCAGTTTACATCACTTATCGTACCGGAAATTGTGTATTCAGAAGATGCATAATATGTACCTTCATTTTCCAGAGTTGTCGCTGTATTAAAGCTGGAATCTGTAAGGTTACTTCCATTAAGCGATGTTGTAGGACGAGTTCGGTCTACTATTACACTTCCTGTAGTTCCATTTGCAGCTGTATTTGTATTACCGGCCTTATCTTTAGCAGTAATAACTGCATAGTAAATACCATCTTCAAGTCCTGTAGGACGCCATGCCCAATTATTGTCTGCATCAACTTCTATTGTAGATGTTGCATCTGTCGCATCTTCATCTTTGTAAAGAACTACTGTTGCATTGTAGTAATTCGTATCTGTAATTGTACCGCTGAACTCATAAGCCGTTGTATTAACAATTGAACTTACAGTATTATGTGTAACTGTTGGTGGAGTATCATCGTAAACAATTAGAATTGTGTATATTGATTTATTTCCAGCCAAATCTTCAATCTGAAGCTTGTATTCATAAGAACCAGTTCCAGTTATACCTGTAAAGCTCCATTCTTTATCAGTTTCAGAAGTCAACGAATCTGCCAGAGAATCCTGAAGCGTTGTAAGCTCTTCATCTGTAACAGCAACATCGTTCTTTTTTGCTGTAATTGTAACTTTATCTTTGTCGTAATTCGTTTCTGTAATTGTTCCAGAAATCGTGTAATCTGCTTTTGCGTAATAAGTAACATTTTCCGAAATAGCATTTACGGTACCTGCATTTGAATTAGTTACACCAGAAGCACCAAGCGTTGTAGCTGGAGCTGTGCGGTCTGTTTTTATTAAATGAGACTGTGTAGAAGCCTCTTCTGTATTATCAACACGGTCTGTAGCCAGTACTGTAATATAATAACTGGCATTATTATCTGCAAGATGAGCTGTATAAGACCAGGTCTTTTCTGTACCATTCCCCTGTGGTGTTAAGTTTGCCGTAGCTTTTTCAGTTGCATCACCCTGTTTGTAAAGCTTAACAACTAGTGTACTTAAGTTAGCTTCTGTTATTGTTCCATTAAACGTTACATATTCAGAATTAGTATATGCATCAGGAGTTGTTATAGTGAGTACAGGTTTTACTGTATCTATAAAGACATCCTTTGTAATTGTTGCAGCAAGTCGCTGTGATGTATCTTTTGCAGAGATATAGAATGTATGCTGTCCCTGTGCAAGAGGAGTTGTATCACTTGCAGAGAATGTCTTTCTCCAGGTAATTGCTGTGTCTTCAGATTTTGCATTTGCAATTGTATTTTCACCTATTATTGAAATGGTATCTGTTGTGTCATCATCATTGTCAACCTTGTATGTTCCCTGTACTGTATCACCAATCTTATCAACAATTTCTACATAGCTGAGCTCATTAGTATCATAAGCTGTACCTTCAAGTGTAAAGCTGTAACCTTGCTTTTGATTAGCTGCAACTGAAACAGTTTCTACAATAACAGGTGCCGCTGCATCATAAGAGAATGTTACACTTTCATGGTCTGATTCCTGACCAAGTTTATCAACTGCCTTTACATAAAGGGTTACATTACCCTGCTGGTCAAGAGATACAGTGTCATTCCAGATTGCTCCACCAGCTGAATAAGCAGTAAGCTCTGTCCAGGTTGAATTATCTGTTGAATAATAAATCTTATTTACTCCACTTCCTGGATTTTCAGTTGTACCATCGCTTACATTACCTCTTATATTAATTGCAGCCTGTTCAAAATATGAGTTGGCTGCAGGACTTGTGATTGAGAGAGTTGGAGCGGAAATATCCTTGTGTACTGTAAACTCTTTAGTTGCTGTTCGGCCAACATGATCTGTTGCAGTAAATACCAGAGAATAAGCTCCTTCATCAGAGAATGAACTTGCAGGAATTGACCAGCTTGTACCTGTTACAGAAACCGCTGTTCCATTATTAATTTTATATGATAATGCTGGAGCAACATTTGAAGAATCGCTTGCAGAAATTGTTCCGGAAAGTCCGCTGTTAAAGTAGAACTCTGTACCGCTACCGACAATTGAGTTTTCTGCCGGAGTTATTACAGCATTTAAAGTAGGTGCTCCCTGATCCAGCCAGAATGATGCACTTGCTGGAGTAGAAGCATTTCCTGCATTATCCTTTACATAGTACCACAAATACCACTGACCTTCGTTAAGCTCGCCATTTGTTCCCAAAGTATTTCCAGAAACTAATGAAGGGATTACATCAAAGCTTGATGAGGCAACTTTTTCTGTCCAGCCGGAAGAGCTTACAGTCTGTGTTGCAGTATCTTGAGTAAACTTATAATAATATTTTGAAAGTCCTGAACCAGAACTGCCATCTGCTGCTGTAGGGTCGCTTGCGCTGAAGCTGAATGTCTTTGACAAGCCCTGATAGTAAGCTGCATTAAGCTCTGTGCCCAAAGTAATTGTTGGAACCTTCCTGTCAATTTTTGCTACAACTTTTGCAACCTCAGCTGTCTTTCCTGCAACATCAGTTACTTCAATTGAATATTCGTATTCGCCTGAGCTGTTTTCATCAAGTGTGAGAGCACTGGTTTCAGTTGCATCGTCATCATCCAAACCAGAAACATCGCGTGGAAGATTCAAAACATCAACTTCTTTTGCATTCGAATTAATATTATCCAATCTATAAACTGTTTTTGTAACACCACTGTTAGTTTGTTTTACAACAATCTTCTTTACAAGATAACCATCGTTTGCAGTAAGATTAAGTTTGAATGTATTGTTAGCAAAGAAGCTTGGTGTAGAAGTAAGACTTACGGCACTTCCGTTTCCTGCTGTGTAAGAATTAATTGTAGATGTTGGAATTGTACGGTCATACAGGAACTTTTCAGATTCATATACATCGCTTACATTTCCTGCATAGTCATAAGCTCTTACACAAATAGTCTTATAGCCTTCGTGATTACCAAAAACGTTATTCAAAGATTCATCGGTAAATACCGCAAGGAAGTTCCAGCTTGTATCGCCGTTTGCATCAAGCCATGCTGTTTGTGCTGTTGACTCAGTCGCCCCTGCAGAAGCATAAGATTTGAATCCAACCTGAATATTCTTTACTCTTGAATCTTTTGCTGCATTAGTATCATCTTTTGCTGTACCTTCAAACCTGAATGAAGCATTTGCTGTCTGGAGTGTAGTTGGTGCATTTACACTCAAAACTGTCGGTTTTGTTATATCAATGAAAATATTTTTTATTATTTCTGTCGAAACTTTTCCAGCTGTATCTTTTGCTGTTATACTAAGCTTATGGCTTCCTTCTGAAAGAGAAAGTGCACTTTGAGGATTATTCTGATTTTGATCAGAGAAGCTTATGCTCCAATTCTTACCCTTTCCACTTGCTGCAGTCAAAGCTGTACCTGCACTAAGTTCAGAGAGTGTTACAGCGGCATTCTCTGTTGAGATTCTTGCAGTTCCTGTTTTATCAGATGCATTTGTACTGCCATAAACTATAGCACCTTCTGTAATTGTTACACAGTCAAGTCCATTTGTATCGCCGGCAGTACCAGTTAATGTAAAGTTGTATCCGGCTTTCTGGTATTCTTGAACTGCATCTGTTTCTGTTACTTCCGGATTATATAGGTCATAACTAAAGTTTACACTTGCATTACTTATTCTGCCAAAGTTATCTTTTGCTTTTACGTAAAGTGTTACAGGGCCTTCGTTTTCCATTGCAGTTAATTCTGCAGACCAGTCTGTTAATGTTGTCCAGCTTATTTCAGACCATTCTGAATCATCAGCGGAATTATTGTTTGACCACTTAACTTCTTTTATACCAATTCCATTATCTGTAGCCTTTCCATTAGCCGGTGGCATAGTTCCATGAGCAGAATTATTTACCGGGGAAGTAATTGTAAGTACAGGAGCCTTTGTGTCGTAAACAACAGTCATGCTGTAAGTTGTTTTGTTACCTGCTTTATCTGTAACTGTAACTGTGTAATTGTCTGTTACTTCCGTACCCTCAGTAAAGCTTTCTGGTGTATAACTCCAGCCCGTATATGGGGAAGCGTCAGTTCCTTGTCCAATAAAGGTAACAGTTTTTTCAGTTCCATTTTCTTTAAGAACTAAACTCTGTGTATTATATTCAAAGTTAGCATCTGTAACAGTTCCGCTCAAAGTATATGATGACTGAGCATATTTCTTTTCAATTTCTATTGTGTTACCGTCAGAAAGAGTTGCAGGTTCAGTATCTGTACTCAAGGCTGTACCAGTTTCATCATACAAAGCAGTACCATTTACTGTAGTCTCAGGTGCTGTTGTATCTACCATAACGGAACCAGTCTGATAATGTGTTTCATTTCCAGCTTTATCTTTTGCGGTTATCTTTATGCTGTAATAAGCTTCTTCAAGGTCGTATACCTTCCATTCCCAGGCACCAGTTGCACCTTTTGGAGAAAGGGAAGTTTCTTCAGTTGTAGGAACACCGTTTCTATATAGCACAGCTGTTACTTCTTCAAGGTTTGTATCGGTAGCTGTACCGCTAAAGGTATAGTTTACACTCTTCTGATAAGCCATTGCCGCATTTGAAACCGGTGATGCAGTAACCACAGGAGCTACCATATCCTTACAAACTGTGTAAGTATTCATACCGCTTGATTTTCCAACTATATCGGTTGCTTCAATCGTAATTGTTACAGCAGTTCCGTCACTTGGAATAGCAGATTCATCAATATTTGCGCTCCATGAACCATCTGCTGCAACATCTGCAGCACTTATAGTTGCAAGAACAACATTTGTATTTTCACTGCCAACACTAGTTTTCTTAATTACAACCGCGCTATTTTCATCAAGTGCATTTGTATCTATTGCCTTACCGGAAATTGTAAGGGCATCTGTATTGAAATAGTATGTTCCACCCGCAATATTTACATTAGTAAGTGCAGGCGCGCTCTGGTCTACCCAGAAATGTCTCATAGCAGGAGTTGTACTTGTATTACCAGCTTTATCTGTTGCTTTTACAAACAGGTACCATTCACCTTCATGCAGACAGTCTGAAGAAGGAGTTGTTGTTGCAATTACAGTACGGCTGATTTCCCATGCTCCGTTTTCTGCATTTACACTTGTCCAGCCGGCATCAGGCGGAGTTGCAGTCTGTGCAAATATATAACTGTAGCTTGCAAGCCCCGAACCGTTATCTTCTGCATTTCCTGTAAACTTTTTAGAAGAACCGGAAATTGCATTTGCACCGGTCGCATCGTCGGATTCTGGAGAAGTTATTGAAAGAACCTCAGGTGCCTGAGTATCGTATCTTACTTTGAGTGTATAAGAGTTTTCGTTTCCAGCCAGATCCGAGAACTTGAATATGTAAGTGTGTTCGCCTTCTTCTGTAATGCCTGTATATGTCCAGTTTGTTGTATTTTCTTCGAATGTGAGAGATGTAGAAGTTTCTGCATTATCTGTTTTAACGGTTGCAGTACAAGTCTGAACATCAAAGTTTGAATCGCTTACTGTACCGGAAAGTGTATATGCAGCATTTGTTGTACTTATTGAATTATTGCTTACTTCAACAGCAGTTTCTCCATTTTTCTGTACCTTCAGAGTTGAAACAGGAGCTGTAAAGTCTGTTACTATAGTTTGAGTTGTTGCTGTTGCAATATTATCTGCAACATCCTTTATATCAAACGTTGCATAATAAGATGAGGAATTATTGAGTTCATAAACGGTCCACTTCCAGGTTCCGGCATTTACACTTAAATCTGCAGTAGTAACTTCATCATCGTTACCTATACCACCAGTCTTTTTAAACAGTTTTGCTTCAAGTGATTTTATTCCAAGATTATCAGAAGCTGTTCCTTCAAAGGTGTAGCTTGAGTTTTTAGAATAATGCTTATCTATATCTGTTGCCGGTTTTGTTATTGCAATTTCAGGTTCAGTATTATCTACTACTATAGAACGGGTAATTTTTGTCTGTTTTCCGGCTATATCTTCTGCAATTATTGTTAATGTATGATTTCCATCTGCAAGCTTATTTGTTTCTGTTCCAAGCTGTATAGGCTGAGACCAGGTCCAGACACCTGCAGTAGAACTAGCTGTCATATCAGCTTTATTGATTGTCCATGTAGAGTCTGTATTTCCACTGTCTGTTATTTCTACAAAAGCAAGGTCATTTGAATCACCGGCAGTTCCCTGCAAGGTAATTGTTGTATTTACAGTTGCTCCTGCAACGCTAATTCCTTCTTCGGTTAGAGATGGGGCACTACTATCATAATAGAAAGGAATCTGTGTTATTTCAGAAATATTATTAAGCTTATCTTTAATCCTAAGCTTGAGCGTAAGATTTCCTTCTTTAATTCCTGTATCTGTAATTTCTTTTGTCCAGATTGAGCCGCTGACACGTAATTCGTTTTTTGGGTCTGTACCATCAAGAGAATAATAAATTACATCTGCTCCAATTCCCGAACCATCAGTAAAGGTTCCATAAAGAGAAAGTGGGAAACTGCTTATACTGTCATTTTCCTTAAGAACAGATTCAGCAACATTTACATCAGGAGCAGTTGTATCGCTATAAACCTGATATGTATTTACAGATGTCTTTCCAACAACGTCATAAGCTGTAATTGTAAGTGTTGAAAGAGAGCTTTCGGTAAATGCTGTTGCAGGAATTGTCCAGGTTCCATTTGTTATTGCTGGTTCCACAACTGCATCACCAAGTTTGAACTCTATTTTGTTGAGCTCATTTGTATCGCTGGCAGTTACAGTACCAGAAAGATTACCCTTAAAATAATAGATTCCAGACTGAACAATACAATCATTTCCAGTAGTAATTTGTGAACTTAATTCAGGAGCATTCAAATCTATATAGAAGTTTCTGCTGATTGATTCAGCCTCATTTCCAAGTATATCTTTTGCACGAACTGAAAGTGTAATTTTACCTTCTGATTCATCTGCAAAATCAAAGTATTGAGTCCAGGTTGTGCTGGTAATTCCAGAAGTAATTGCATGCCAGCTATCATCTTGATTTACCTTATATTCAAGACTTTCTACACCAATTCCAGTTCCGTCAGTAATAGAACCACGTGCAGTAAACTGAGTGTCACTTATCTGATCATTTTCTGCAGGATAAGTTATATTAATTGTTGGCTCTTCTATATCTTTATAAACTGTGAATGTAATGATGTTTGTTTTTCCTACTTTATCGTGAGCCGTTATATAAAGTGTTTGTTCGCTGTTTGTAAGTAATTCAGAATCAATTATAGAATTATCTATATACCAGTTACCGTTAGGTTCAATTGTAACAGCCTGAGTTATATCAACATTACCAATACTAAAGGTTAATGGTAAATCTTCATCCAACCCAAAAGAATCCCTTGCCTCACTGATTGTACCAGAGAGCCCTCCATTAAAATACCAAACTTGATTGAGCTTTTTGCAGTTCTCAGCTTCTGTTATTTCAGCTTTTAAAGAAGGTATATTCTGATCTATTACAAAACTACGATTAACTGGTTCAGATTCTTTTTCAGCTTCGTCTATTGCCTTTATATACAGGGTCCATACACCTTCATCAAGCTCTGCCGATGGATTATTTTCGGTTTTTAGCTCCTTGTAGAAGCTCCAAGTTGAAGAATCTGTAATATCCTGATAAGGAGTCCATTCAACATCCTTTTCATTTTCTCCATCTTTTACGAGTTTATATGAATATCCTTTTACACCAGTTCCTTCACCATCGTCCATTGTTCCTTTAAAACGGAGACTTGTACCACTTATTGCAGACTCCCTGTTTGCGGAAAGTTCAGGCTTCATAGCAACAGGACTTTCAATTGTAATTACAGGTGGTTCATTGTCGATTGTAGCCTTGTAAGTTATAGAATTTGTAGTTTTATCTGCTTTGTCGGTTGCGGTAATTATGTAACTGTAAACACCAGTTTCTACCAGTACTTCATCAGTTTTTTCTTTATTACGAGGAAGATTTCCTACTGTCCAATTACCCTTTTCATCAATTTCTACTGGGATTTCAATTACTTCAGCATTATCACCTTCACCCTTAGTCTGTTTAATGACAACAGATTTTATTTCGTAACTGTCTTTAACTGTACCAGAAATTGTAAAGCTTTCACTTACAAAGAAATTGCTCTTTATTGTCTGAGGAGCACTGTTTCCCATCCTGTAACTCTGTACTTCAACTTCAGGACTGCCTGTATCATATATGAATAAACCCTTTTCAACTTTACTAATGTTTCCTGCATTATCTATTGCACGTACTTCAATATTCTTTGCACCTTCAACTTCGAATATTTCATCAAAATCATCATCTTCCTGGAATACAATTGTGTAATCCCATTTATTTGTATTACCAACAGAAATCCAGTCAGAAGAAACTGTACTGCCATTTTCTGCAAGGTAAGAAAGTCTTATTTGTACTTCTGCTATTTTTGAACTTGCAGTTGTATTTTCATCAGATACTTCGCCGGTAAACTTGTAAGAAGTTTTTTCTGTTTCTTTTACAGAAGGAATTGCAAAATCAACAATTTCAGGTCTGATATTGTCAACATAATAATCTGTTGATTCTGTGCTTGTAAGGTCGTTATTGCTGGTAAGTATATATCTGATTGTACCAGAAGCGGAACCGGCTGGAGGTGTATAGCTGTCTGTGTACTCAGTTTCTCTATAATCATTGCTGTTCGTTAATAATTCAACTTCTTCGGTCTCGTTTACAATTCTTGTAAGTCTGAACGGAGCATCACCTGCAAAAGCTAATGTTACAGAAATATTTTTTACTGCATTCTCGTCAACTAAATCCGGGTTTTCCGGTGTATTTTCATTTGTTGTAATCCAGTTTGGTGTTACATTCTTTATTGTAAGAGCAGGTGCTGTTCCACTTTCTACAAGCTTAAAGCCATAAACTGCTTCGGCATTCTTAACTTCAATTCCTTTTTTATCCCAGCCCTGAACTCCCAGAATGTAATAGTTATTTACAAGCAATTGATTGCCGTCTACAGTTGGCTCTCTTGTAGTAAGATTGAAAGAAAACTTGTAGGTTCCACCTATACTGGAAATATTCCTTGCTTTAATTTCTTCAGCATCATCTACTTCCGAAAGGATTGCAGTTCCGTCCTTGTCTACTAATGGACGTACAAGCCAGATTTTTTCTGCTTCGTCAGCTTTTACTACATTTCCGTTAGAATCTATCGGGTTTCCTTTGAAATCTGCCTTCAAAAGATAAAGGCCAAGGTTGTCCTTTATAAGTGGAGTGCAGTCAAGACCTTCGTAAACTTCTACAGCGATAGGTTGATTGTTTAATACTTTATTATTATCAAGTTCAAAAACTGTTCCGCTTTCCATTAATTCCTTATCTAAAGCTTCATGACTGGAAAACTTAAAATACGGATTATTCTTTGGATTTAAAGACAGGAAGCCCCTTGTTTCCTTGTACTTTTCATCTTCAAGGCTTCTTTTTGCTTCTTCTAAAGAAATAGAAGCATTTATGTTTTTGTAATCTTCTTCTGTGAAGGAATCATTCAGAAGCTTATAAGCATTTGTCATTTGATAAGAGGAGAAAATGCTGTTATACAGATCTCCTTTATAGAGATAGAAGTATTTTACGCTATTTCCTACTGCATTATCTCCTGAAGGAGTTGAACCGTCTGCCAAATATTTGCAAGCATCATCGTAAACTGTAATTTCACAGAAAAACTTCTTTGTTCCAGCTCCATCATCATCACCATATATAGCCTTATACGCTTCGTCACCAAAACTGGCAATTGTTGTACTGAAGTCTGAATCTATTTTAATACGCTTTTTGGCCTCATCTGCAGCATTCAGTGTTGAATACTTGAGGTTTCCTTCTAAATCATAAACATCTACAGAGATGTAGCGTCGTTCACAAGTGTCTGCAACATGACCTTCTATTACAAAATCCCGTCCGTAAGAGTCATATTCTGTTGATTGAGTGTATTTTTCGGGATCTGAACCTGTTGGAATAACAGTGGAAGGACGTGTAATTGCAATTACCGGAGCCGTATTATCTATTGTATATGACCTTGTACGGATTGTTTCCCGCTTTGCGGTATCGGTTATTGTTACAGCAACTTCGTAAGAACCATCTGGAATAGGAGTTTTTTTGTTTAATGGATTTACTTCACAAGACCATATTCCTTCTTTCTGATTAAAAGTTCCTTCAAGCGTGTAGCTGAGAACTGGATTATTAGTCTGCTTCAGGTCAACAGTAATGCTTTCTATTACACCATCATCGCTGCAGGTTCCAGTTATGGCAAATACATCCCTGATTACGGAACCAGCCGGAGGATTTTCTATTGTAAGCTCCGGTGCTTTTGTATCTACAGAGGAACCAAGTCCTATTTCGACATCACAGGATATAATTGAAAAACATAAAAATGATATTAAGGCAAATAATGAAACAACAGATTTTTTCATACACACACCTCCTCAAAAACACTAATAAATGCCACAGATAATGATAACATCCAAAAAAACTATCTGTAACGAGACTCTGTTTTTGAACTTTCAATTTTGATTTTAATAAAAAGACGTTTTATATTTTTACATATTAAAGATGGGACATTTTTAATTATATATATGTTGTTATATTCTTTTAAACAATATTGCATATATATTTTATCGACATTTTTAGCTTTTTTCAACAAAAAGTTTCTATATTCATAGGGAAATACTCTTATGTCATTGTCAAACTTCTACAAAATGTCATTGTCGCACTTGATGTGACAATCTTTCTGCTTGCCTTTCCTGCCCTATTCTGCTAAAATCTGCCTGATTTAATTCTAATCGACAGTTCGAAGTCCTTCCTGTCGTAAAACAAAACCAGGTCAACGTATGAACGAATTATTACTTATTATTTCACTTTTAATCTCTTTTGGGGCGACTCTGCTTTTCCTTAAGATTTTTGGAAAAAGCGGCTTGTTCGCATGGATTGGTATTTGTGCTGTTTTTGCAAATATCGAGGTAACTATTCTGGTTCACGCCTTTGGTATGGATCAGACTCTTGGAAACACACTTTTTGCTTCCAGCTTTCTTGCTACAGACATTCTGAGTGAGATTTATGGTAAAAAAGAGGCAAACAAGGGTGTTTATGTGGGAATTATTACCACTGTGCTCTTTATTGTGCTTTCTTTTCTGTGGGTACACTACATTCCTGCTGAGGCTGACTGGGCAATGCCTTCTGTAAAAGCACTTTTTTCTAACACACCGCGCATTCTTCTTGCAAGTCTTATTGCTTACATTGTTTCCGAGTTTTTTGATGTATGGCTCTACCACAAATGGTGGGACCTCACCGAAAAAAAGACCGGCGACAACAAAAAGTTCCTCTGGATTCGCAATAATTTTTCTACTTTATTCTCTCAGCTTGTAAACATTGTAATTTTCAACTTTGGCGCCTTCCTGGGCATTTATTCTTTCAAAGAACTTATTGGAATTACCGCCGCATGTTATATAATTTATGTGTTTACGAGTGTACTGGATACACCCTTTGTGTATCTGGCAAGGAAGATAAAGCCTCTGGAGGAAAAAGCCTAAAATATGCTTTATATTATTCGACACGGAAAAACAGACTGGAACGCTATGTACAAGCTCCAGGGCAGAACAGACATCCCGCTGAATGAAGAAGGACGAAAAATGGCGCGGGATGCCGGAGAACACTACAAAAACATCAATTTTGATGTATGCTACTGCTCCCCATTGATTCGTGCCCAGGAAACTGCAAGACTCATGCTGGAAAACCGTGCCAAAGAAGGCAAAGCTGTCCCTATTATTACCGATAACCGGCTGGCAGAAATGTGTTTTGGTAAATATGAAGGTACTGTAAATGTATTCGAAAAGCCGGACTGTCCTATCTACAAGTTTTTTAAAGACCCGGAGCATTATGTTGCTCAGGATGGGGCTGAATCTTTTGAAGAGCTTTTTGCCCGAACAGGGCAGTTTTTGAAGGAAGTTGTTGAACCCGACCTTAAAAACGGAAAAGATGTTCTTATTGTCGGGCACGGGGCAATGAATAACAGCATAATCAGCCAGGTTCGCAATATTCCGCTAAAGGACTTCTGGACTATTGCAATTCCTAACTGTGAGCTGATTTTAGCAAAGGCTTCTGCTTCATTATAGTGCAAACTTTTTCCGCCTTTGCTTGCAGTTTTGTAAAACAAAACTGCACATTTTAGGTGTCATTGTCGGGCTTGACCCGACAATCCCCTTAAAGCTTTCCAACCTGGCACTTAAAGAGCATAACCTTGTCGTTAAAGATTTCCTTATTGTATTTTGCAACGCCAATAAAATCCTTACCGAACATATCGAACATGTTTGTGCTGATTGTAAAAGGCGGAACACGACCAAGAATCTTTTCACCATCAGTGAGCAAGCCAATCTGAACAGGCATTGTGTATTCACCCTTTTCCTTAAAGCCGCCACCAAAAGACTGTACAGGAATAATTCCAAGCTTTCCGTTAAGCAGCTCTTTTACAGATTTGTTGCCGATTTTCAAGGTCATTGAATTAAAGTTGCCGCCAGGAATATCTGAATAATTACAACCTGCGTTACCAGTTGTCTTTGTTCTGAACTTCTTTGCAATTTTTTTATCACAATAACCGCGCAGAAGCTTGCCGTTTTTTATAAAGTAAACCTTATCGCCCTTTGGAACAACTCCATCTCCATCCCAGAAGGAAGCCATCCAGGTGTTTTTGTCGCTTACATCGTGGAGAACTGTCAAATCATCAGAGAAAAGCTTCTGGCCAACCTTACCGCTAAGCAGAGATGTACCAAGCTTAAGCTTTTCAAGGCTCAGACTTTCATTAAGTTTGCCGGTATAATCATAATATTTATCTACTATAATACACTCTTCCGGCATAGGCAGTGTTTTTGTAAAGTTTTCAAGAAAGTTATCTGCAATCTTGTAGAAATGGCGGAGCTTAATTGTGCGCTGATTAAAGCTGATGTAACCATCGGAAATATCCTTGCTGTCCTTATGCTTAAAGGAAAGTCCAATTACACTGTTGCCATCCTTGCAGGAATAATCCATTCCACGGGAGTTTTCAACGTGCTCATCCCAGAGGGAAGTTCCAACATTGCCATTAAAGGTGTAATCGGGATATTTTTTGTGAAGATATTTAAGTACTTTTTCTGCAGTGGACATAAGCTCTTCGTCGGTTAAAGGCTTTTCGGTTTTATCACGGGAACGAACACCAGTTTCCAGCTCAAAAGGATAAGGTCTCTTCAACTCAAGATTCTTTTCTGCCTTGGCAAAGCCTTCCTCGTCGCTCATTTTTCCCTGCTGATAATGAATGCCGGCAAATCCATCCTTGTAAACTCTAAAGGAATATTGGATTGCATCGGTTTTATCAAAGGAAACTATTTTGTTTTCTACAATTTTTACTGTTGAATATTTATTTCGCTGTGTATATTTTTCTTTTTCCATTTTTTCCTCACTGTCATTCTCGGGCTTGCCCCGGGAATCTTTTAATTTATTGTCAGTTTTTTTACTCTGATTGTCGGGCCACCGGTAGCTGTTGGCATGGACTGGCCGTTTTTACCGCAGGTTCCGCTAAAGAACTTAAGGTCGGTACCAACTGCATCAATATCAAAAAGTGTCTGGAAAACAGAACCGGTGATTACGTTTACAAGAATCGGGTCAGCAATTTTTCCATCCTTGATTTTGTAGGCTTTTTGCGGCTGGATTGTAAAGGTGGAGTTACCGGTTCCGTAGTTCCAGTCGTAAACATAAATACCATCCTTTACTTCGCTTACGATTTTTTCAGGATCATCCTTACCGGCAGCCATATAGGTGTTTGTCATTCTTACCATTGGAGAACAGTAAAAATCCTGAGCACGGGCGTTACCGGTTGGCTTTTCCTTTAAGATTGCGGCCGATTTTGCATCGTGGAGACGACCTGTGAGCACACCATCCTTCATCAGATAAACCTTCTGCTTTTTGTTACCTTCATCATCATAAGGACAATAGCCGTTAAGAAGTCCCTCTCCTTCATCTATAATAGTTACTTTTTCGTTACCAACCTTTTTGCCCATAACCCACTCATCCTGCAGGGTTTTATCATTGAGCATAAAATCAGCCTCTGACTTGTGACCAAAGCTTTCGTGAGTAAAGACTGAAGTAACTGTTGGAGCCAGAACGCAAACATATTCGCCAGGAACAACAGGCTTTGCCTTTCTTGCATAATCAACGCTTCGGGCAATTTCGGCATTTATTTCATCTTCGCGGTTGAGCAAATCTTTGTAGTAAAACTCCAGAAAAAATTTACCGGCACGGAAGTTTCCACCGTTTACATTAAGCTCGTGCCCGATTGAAAAACCGCAGCGCTGATAATCCTGAACAATTTCTGTTCCTTTGCTTGTGTAAAAGCTCTTTATTTTTGAATTGCACCAGAAGGAAGTATGGGTCATTTTAATTTCTGGTACAGATTTATCCGTACACAGTTTGCGGTAATTGCGGCAGATTGATTCGCGCTGCTCCAGAGTAAGCTTGCGGACACTGTTTTCATCCTGGAATTTTAAAATTTCGGCCTTGTTTACCGAAAAGTTTTTTACAATCTTGTTTTTAAGAATAGTAGGATTTGGCTTTGCAATTTTTGCCAGTCCGTCAATTTCAGCCTGAATTGAATCCAAATCATTGGTGGTGCTTGTATACCACATTTTTCCATCAAAGACTCTGATTTTTGCCCCGATAACAGAAACCTCTCCGTTACCTTCTGCATCATCATCCTTCAAATAATAATTTGCACTGTAATTATCTTCTATACGCACTTCCGTATAAAGATTTTCTGGAAATTTGTACTTCACTTTTTTTTGATTCTCCTGTGTTTGTTTTTCTTAATTATAGTATAACATATTTTATTTCGCTTTTTATAAAATAAGTACACGAATTGTAAAAAATCGTGCACGAAAAGCAAAAATAATCACAAATAACATGATGTTTTATATCAAAAGATTATATTTATTTGGTTTCTTTATTGTTGTTTTCTAGCTGAATGGAGTGTAGACTTTAAAAACAGCCTTAAAATGTGGAGGTAATTATATGGAACATACTTTTGAAAACCGTGGAAAGTTTAAGTTTAGTATTTTTGGCTGGCTGCTTCTTTGTTATGTAGCTCCAGTCCTATTGTTTGGTCCGGTTGCCATGTTTACAGAAGCTGTGAATGTTCATGAATATACCAGTATTGCTTTTGATCCACTTCTGGATGTTATTGCAGTTTTTGCTTTTATTTTAGTTCCGCTTTTTATGTATACCCTTTTGAGGAAAAAATTTGCAGCTTATGACCGCTCTGAAAAAGCTATCCGATCTACAAACCTGTATTTTAAATTCTGGTATAACATAAATATTGGAATTGTTTTGGCCTTATACGCACTTCTTGCCTTTGGAGTTATCTGGCGTGCCAATCAACTTGGCATACATTATCATAACTTTGAAAATAACCGGGATTCCTTTGCTTCCTGGCTTACTGTTGTCTGGGGACTAGCCTTTGGTTTTTCTATGATTGGATTTGTTATGCTTCTGGCTGAGGTTGACAAATCTCTCTTCTGGCTCCCTCACTACAAGGAAGTTCAGCTTATGTCATTCAGTCAGAGAACAAACATTGTAATTCTTCTGGCTGTTGCTTCTCTTGTATTGATTTTTGAACATGTTGTTTCTGTTCCTACAAATCTGGAAAAAGGAACCCATTATCTTATGATAAAAAAGGTTCTGCCAATTGGAATTGTATTTGCGCTTATAAATCTTGCCAGCACGTTCTTTACAATTCGTTCTATAGATAAGGGCATTAATGCGGTAAAAGCTCATACAGAAGAGCTTTCCAACAGGAATTATAATATTGAGCCTTTGAAGGTTGAATGCCGCTGTGAAATTGGAGAGCTTGTAAACAACATCAACCTTTTCCGCGAAACAACAAAGAGTCTTCTTACAGATATGTCTGCTTCTGCACAGAACTCCACACAAAGTGCCGATGAGCTTAAAACTAGTCTTGCTTCTGCTACAAGAAACGTTGATGATATTTCCAATAATATTCAAATGGTTCAGACAGAAATGAGTAATCAATCGGCTGGTGTTGAAGAGTCAAATGCTTCTGTAAATCAAATTGTTACAAGGATTCGCGAGCTGAATAACAGCATTGAATCTCAGTCGGCAGCAGTAACACAGTCATCGGCAGCGGTTGATGAAATGGTTGCAAATATTAATTCGGTTACTCAAATCCTGGAAAAAAACACAGAAGCTGTTGATAAACTGGGCTCTGCCTCCGAGGAAGGCCGTAACAGAATTCAGCATGCGGTTGGAGTTGCAGAAGAGGTTCAGCAGCAGTCTTCCGGTCTTATGGATGCCAGCAAGATTATTCAGACAATTGCAAGCCAGACAAACCTTCTGGCAATGAATGCCGCAATTGAATCTGCACACGCCGGAGAAGCTGGACAAGGCTTTTCTGTTGTTGCCGACGAAATCAGAAAGCTTGCCGAACAGTCAAGTGCTCAAGGTAAAAATATTGATACAAGCCTGAAGTCTCTTTCTGAACTTATTGCACAGATTTCCACCAGCGTAGAGGAAGTTAGACAACAGTTTGATATAATTTACGACCTTGCCCAAACAGTACGTTCACAAGAGATTGTAGTTAAAAATGCAATGGACGAACAGAATGAAGGAAATAAACAGGTTTTGGATGCAATGAAGAGTATTAATGATTCTACGGTTGTCGTAAAATCAAGCTCTAACGAAATGCTCGGTGATGCAGACCAGGTTGTAAAGGAAATGGGTATTCTTGCCGAAGTTACCCGCCGTATTACGGACAGCATGCAACTTATGACTCAAAGCGTAGATAGCATCTCTACTGCGGTAAAACAGGTTTCTTACAGCTCAGATCAAAATCTTCATAATACACAGGAACTTGCACAAAAGATTAAAACCTTTGAGCTGTAAAAGCTTGCCTCAGAAAACTGTTATTACTTACATTTATGTCCTGAGGCAGCTTCGAAATTATATTTTACAATTCCTAAATCAATCTTCGTCATTGGACCGCCCTTTGTTGTAATTACAGGCTCGTCATTCTCCAGGGAAACAAAAAACTTCTGCTGATTTATTGCGGTGGGTGCAAAAAATGTATCAAAGCATTCCGGATCATCACAAACAAGCTGGATATTCAAGCCACTTTGTAAATTACATTCCTTTATAAGCTCAGTCAATTTTTCTTTTGCTTCTGCTTCTAAAGGCAAAGTCTTATACTGTCTAACCGAATGTCTTTGCTTAATCGCTTCTTTAATATCCATAAGGGCCTCCTTTTCTATTCCCTGCGCTGCCTTGTAACCTCGTACATCATAATCGATGCAGCACAACCTACATTAAAGGAAGTTGCATAGGATTTTTCATCCATTGGAATTGTACAAAGAACATCGCAGTATTCCTTAAAGGCTTTGTTTAAACCCATGGTTTCGTTTCCAATCATCAGGACAAGTGGACGGGTAAAATC
>JAEEGI010000838.1_pt1 | contig 82156 bp, 51 predicted proteins | sample 8958751 | NCBI WGS metagenome assembly JAEEGI01 (sample SAMN16246545, study PRJNA631951) | gut metagenome | biome: gut microbiome; feature: rumen; material: KS-attached | host: Bos | place: Iran: Karaj | collected 2018-10 | reverse complement strand
TCGCCTCTCCCCTCTCCGCCCAGCACCGCGACACCCTGTACGTGGTGGAGGAAGAGCCGGTCTATGACACCCTCTTCGTGCACGACACGCTGCGAGTGCACGACACGTTGGTCCCGATGCAGACGGATAGTACTGGATTTTACAAGTTTAGTGCAGGTTTGAATGTTAACGTGCTCGGAGGCGGGCCTTCCATCAAATACGGCATTTCCAAGAATTGTGTTTTCCAAACCGATTTTTCAGGCAGATTTTTCATTAACAACTATTCTCCGGAGAATAGTTTTATACTGTACGTATATGAACTTTCTCAAAACTTTTTATATCAACGTCAAATTGCTGAGAAAAACGGGGTGCTTTACTATTATATGGTCGGAGCTGGCTTGTCGGGAGGCGTTTCAATACTCCGACCAACGCTTTGGAAACTTGGGGTATATCCTTTGTTTGGGGTGGAGTTTGTCTTGAAAAGACCTAAACTCTCTTTTCAAATAGACCTCAGGGCAGGTTATTGTTCCCTTCTGAAATCGGCAAATGCCAAACCGCCACGTACCAGTTTGGACAACAATCCGTTATGGTTGATTTGCTATACGGGTATGCCGACGGAATATCCTTATCACGGATATGACATTTCGCTGAATTTCGCCGTCAGATTCTGTATGATTAAATAAGATTTTATTTTTGCCCCCGGCTGTCACCTTTTCGCTTTTTCACGTTATGATATTAGTGAGCAGTGAACAGTGAGCAGTGAACAGTGATAAACCGATATGGCTATGTATATAAGAAACTACTTCCTTAAGCAGCCCCGAAGGGGCAAGAGCTCGGTAGCACAGTATGCCCGCAGCGCAATACGTGTGTGTCTGTCCCTCATCATCGTCGTCCTCCTCGCCCTCGCCTCTCCCCTCTTCGCCCAGCACCGCGACACCCTGTACGTGGTGGAGGAAGAGCCTGTCTATGACACCCTCTTCGTGCACGACACGCTCCGAGTGCACGACACTGTCGCGCTGGCCATGGACGAGTACCGCCAAAGCCCTGTCCACCATGCACGTCAAAACGGTCTGGATCTCAAGCATGAGATCGAGGTCTCGTACGGTTTAGCCCCTTATATCGGCACTTTTTACCGAGGGAGTTTTGAAAATGTGTCTTTTGAAGACTATAGTTCTTTAAAAGAGCTCTTCTTCGGAGGTGTCAATCTACAATACCACCTTTATTTCAACAAGTTGCACAGTGTGGACTTCAACCTTACTTGGGCGGCGATGAAGCATACGGCACCGACTATATATGTGAGACATTGGGCATACAGAAACGATTATGTTCACTACCTCTGTTTCCAAGCAGGCTACAGCATACATTTTTTTAACACAGAAAAAATATCCCTGTATTCTTCGGTTTCTTTTGGAGCCACATTATATCTTATCGGTGATGCAGCCTATTATGAGGATGGCATCAATCATTTGCCAGAAGTCCCCAACGTTTACCCATTAAAAAACTGCCACGATTGGCGTTTCGATTTCAACATCAATTATCTTGGAATACGTATAGGCAATCATAATGCTGCCAACATAGAACTTGGGTTAGGGACACAAGGGATGTTGAAGATCGGTTACAGTTACAAATTCTAAATGCTGCATATTATGAAAAAAGACCTGTTGGGAATGTATTCACTCTTGTTTTTGTGCATGTTTCTGTTTGTATCTGTCACTTGTACTGCACAAAACACATCAGATGGGTTGTCTGATGTGCCTAAACATGAGATTGGTTTTTCGATGGGAATTTATCCTGTGATTGGAATGTGGGATCGTGCACGTAGCGACGAAAAGTGGTTCAGCCATCACGAACACTACAAGACGGATATAGGAGATACCATAGACAGCTGGCTGATAGGGTCTTTCACGTTTAATTATTACTACAACATGACCCGGTTTCACGCCGTCGGGATACAATCCACATTGGCATTCCGCCATATCACCACGCTGCCCACCGACAACCCTTATCAAGAGCCCTATTCTCCGTTGATTAAGACTCTAAAACGAGAGAATCAGCCCTATAATTCGTTGAATGCGTTTTGGGCATTGCAAACTTCCTATCGAATCACTTTTAAAAGATACCCTGTTTGTACCTTATATTCAGGTTGTTCTTTAGGGTTTACTTTGTATTTCATGGATGAACACTGGAAAGGCGATTTGGTGATTTTTCCTTCCGGACATATCACACTGCTCGGTGTCTCCCTCGGCAAGCGTAACAACGGGAACATCGAATTGGGGTACGGCACGCAAGGAATCTTGAATGTGGGGTACCGTTTGAAATTCTGATTTTTGTAATTTCACCGCAAAAAATATCACCCCGACTGTCACCTTTTCACTTTTTCACGTTATGATACTAGTGATTAGTGATCAGTGATTAGTGAGTGGTGGGCAGGCAGTCGGCAACAGTATCGAATGGACAAGGCGAAATTTTGGGAGAAGCAGTACCGGAGGGGTCACGGCAGGATTGTCGGGATCTGCTACCGCTATGTCAACGACTGGACGGTGGCGCAGGATCTGGCGCAGGACGTGTTCCTGAAGGCAATGGAAACCTTCAAGGCCTACCGCGCCTTCGGCCGCTTCGACGCCTGGCTGACCCGCATTGCCGTGAACCACTGCATCGACTACCTGCGACAAAAGCCCGATTTCATCGCCTTGGAGTCGGAACCCGCCGCCGAACGCCCAGACGAAGACACCGAACCGATTTGGACCGCCGACTTCACAGAGAAGGAGCTGTTGGAAACCGTCCAGCAGCTGCCGGAACAACAACGGACGGTCTTCAACCTCTACGCCATCGAGGGCTACTCGCACCGGCGCATCGCGGGACTGCTCGACATCTCGGTGGCCTACTCCAAGCAGTTGCACCACCGGGCCCGCGTGCGTCTGGGCCAAATGCTCACAGACAAATACAAACAAAAAGAGAACAAGAGGAAAGGATTGCTTATGATACCCCTGCTTTTTATCCTGAAACGAACCAACGCCGATTCCCGCCGGTTGGACCGGTTGTACCGTTCCAAATTGTCGGGATTGCGGATGGAATCCGCCGCCGGAATCGTCCAAACGGCGGCCACCTCCCCGGGCAAATTCGTCACCGCCATCGCGGCGCACAAGACCACCCTCCTCCTCGTCACGGCTGCGGGCATCACAGGCGGTGCCGTCGGTTGGCAGGTGGGCCGTCACCACCCCGTCGCCCCGAACCCGGCCAATGATCCGTCCCCGATGGTAGAGACGGTACGCGCAACGTCTCCTGACACGGTGGCGTCTCCTGACACGAATACCTTGACGGAACCCGTTGTGGCGACAGATTCTGTTGTAGGGACGAAATCCGTTGTGGGAACAAAATCCGTTGTAGGGGCGAATAATTATTCGCCTCTACGGACCAACACCGAAACGTCACCCGCCAGCGTTGTCGGGACACCACCCGCCGCATTAGCGAAAACGGAAGAAACAACGAATCCCGACCCCGTCATCATCACCCAAAAGGTGCCCGTCCGCCGGACCGTCGTGATCCGCGACACCACCATCGTGTCGGACACGGTGTATCAGGTTATCGGTGAGCAGTGATTGTCCCGCCGCGAGCACCCGAATTTTTTGTATTTTTGCGCCGCATTTTCAAGAATGCGGCAAAACCATTATGTAACCTCGTAGAGACGCGCATGAACCGTCGTTGTAGAGACGTTTCATGAAACTTCTCTACAGACCGAAAAAACTGATTTGACAATTGTAAGACAGTGATATGGCAGATTATCAAGATGATAACATTATAACCCTGAATTGGTACGAGCACATCCGGACGAGACCCGGCATGTACATCGGCAAGAAGGGCGACGGCTCGTCGCACGACGACGGCATCTACGTGCTCCTGAAGGAGGTGATGGACAACGCCATCGACGAGTTCATGAACGGCTACGGCAAAGTCATCGACATCACCATCAAGGAAAACCGCGTGACCGTGCGCGACTACGGCCGCGGCATCCCCCTGAACAAGGTGGTCGATTGCTACTCCAAGATGAACACGGGCCGCAACTTCAAGGGCGATTTCGCATCCATCGGCATGAACGGCGTGGGTGTGAAGGCGGTGAACGCGCTCTCCACACACCTGCTCGTGCAAAGCGTGCGCGACGGCCAGATGAAAAGAGCCGAGTTCTCCGCCGGCCTGCTGACCAAGGAGTATCCCATCGAGGCGACCGACGAAAAAAACGGCACGATGGCCTCCTTCCTCCCCGACAACACCATCTTCGAAAACTACGAATGGTACACCGAATACATCGAGAATCTGCTCTGGAACTACGTCTATCTGAACCGCGGCCTGACCATCAACTTCAACGGCAAACGCTTCTACTCCAAAAACGGCCTCTTGGATTTGCTCAACAAAAAAGTGGGCGACAACGCCTTGTATGAGCCTATCTACCTGAAAGACGACAACTTCGAGTTCGCCATGGTCCACACCAACCGGAAATACGGCGAGGAGTACTATACGTTCGTCAACAGCCAGTACACGGAGCACGGCGGCACCCACCAGCAGGCCATGCGCGAGGCCATCGTCAAAACTTTCCGCGACTTCTTCAAGAAGAACTTCGAGCCCGCGGATGTCCGCAATTCCGTTGTCGCCAACATGTCCATCAAGGTCAAAGACCCCATCTTCGACTCCCAGACCAAAACCAAGTTGGGCTCCGAGCACATGGAACCGGGCGGACAGACCATCCGCAACTACGTGAACGACATGATCGGCCGCTTGTTGGACAACTACCTGCACAAGCATCCCGATGTGGCCGATGTGATTCTGAAGAAGATACAAGAAGCTGAAAAAGAGCGCATTGCCATCTCCAATCTAAAGAAGCAAACCAAAGAAATCCAGAAGAAGGTGAGCTTGCACAACAAGAAGCTGCGCGATTGCAAGTACCACTTCAACACCAACGACCAACGCGGGTTGGAGACGATGATTTTCATCACCGAGGGCGACTCGGCATCCGGCTCCATCACGCAGTCGCGCGACGCGAACACACAGGCGGTCTTCAGCTTGAAGGGCAAACCGGCGAACATCATCAAGTCGAAGAGCGCGATTTACTCCAACGAGGAGCTGAGTCTGCTACAGGCCGCCCTCAACATCGAGGATGGCGTCGATGGGCTGCGCTACAACAACATCATCATCGCCACCGATGCCGATGTCGATGGCATGCACATCCGGCTGCTGCTGATGGCCTTCTTCCTGAAATACTTCCCCGACGTGGTCCGCACGGGACATGTGTATGTTTTGCAAACACCGCTCTTCCGGGTGCGCAACAAGCAAAAGACCGTCTATTGCTACTCCGAGGAAGAGAAATTGCAGGCCATCAAGTCGTTAGGCAAGAAGCCCGAAATCACCCGATTCAAAGGTTTGGGTGAGATTTCCCCGCCGGAGTTCAAGGGCTTCATCGGCAAGAACATCCGCTTGGAGCCGGTGGTCCTCGACGCGAAGAGCAACATCGACGCGGTCATCGAGTACTACATGGGCAAAAACACTCCGCAACGCCAGAACTTCATCATGGAGAATCTGCGGGAGGAGATTGACAATTTCTCGGAAGAATCTTGATCAGGTAGTAGTTAGAAATTAGCAGTTAGTAGTTTTTGGGGGAATTGTAACCTTTGGAATTTTTTGCATCATTATATTGTTCACCAACTACTCCCTATTCCCTAATCCCTATTCCCTAATCCCTAAAAGATATAATATGCCGAAAAAAAAGACATTATTCTGTATAATCTGCTGTCTGATGTTTTGCGGGTCGGTTTTCGCCCAAAACATCACCGTGAGCGGGCACTTCTACGAGCAAGGCAGTTTGGAGTCGTTGCCCGGCGGATTGGTCTATGAGCCGGTTTCGCAGAAGGCCGCCACCACCAACACCTACGGCTTCTACACCCTCACCCTACCCTACCGCGACAGCATGTACGTGGTTTTCAATTGTTTCGGGTATGTCAATGACACACTGTGGATCCGTTCGGCGGAAGATGTCGAGTACGATGCCCGGCTGTCGAAAATCACCACCTTGGAGGCGGTGCGAATCACGGCGGAGAAAACGAACACTGAACAGGTGCAAATGAGTTCCATCAAGCTGACCACCAAGGAGATACAACAAGTACCGATGCTCTTTGGCGAGAAGGACGTCTTCAAGACGCTGCTGCTGCTGCCGGGTGTGCAATCGGCCTCGGAAGGCACCTCCGGCATCTACGTGCGCGGCGGCGGCCCCGACCAGAACATCATCCTCCTCGACGAGGCCACCGTCTATAACGCCTCCCACCTCTTAGGCTTCTTCTCCATCTTCAACGGTGACGCCATCAAGTCTGTGGAACTCATAAAAGGCGGATTCCCTGCACGTTACGGCGGAAGACTCTCTTCCGTCATCGACATCACCATGAAGGACGGCAACAAGGAGGGTTACCATGTGGAAGGCGGTGTCGGAATCATCTCCACCAACGTGATGGTGGAAGGCCCCATCATCAAAAACAAAGCCTCTTTCATGGTCTCCGGACGCACCACCTACCTCGACCTCTTCATGGTCCCCGTAATGAAACTCGTCGGCGACGGCATGTCGGCGGGCTACTACTTCTTCGACCTCAACGCGAAACTCAACTTCGACCTCAGCAAGAAGGACAAACTCTACGTCAGCTCCTACTTCGGGCGCGACAAATTCCACATGTCGGAGAAGATGGATTACGGAGATTTGGGCGGTATTTCCGACAAATACAAAATGGGGCTCTTTTGGCAGAACGCCACAGCGACAGCGCGCTGGAACCACCTGTTTACCAACAAGATATTCTCCAACCTGTCGTTCGTCTTCAGCGATTACACGATGAACACTTACATGAAAGAGAAATACTTCTACGGACCTCACGACAACGGCAGTTTCAGTACGGACTTCAACTCCGGCATCCGCGACTACACGCTGCGGTACGATGTCGCCTATCATCCCAACGCCACGCACCATCTGCTTGCGGGCGCGACCGTCACCTACCACGAGGCACGGCCCAACGCGATGACCTTGAAGGCTGACACGCTCTCCATGCGCGAAGCCGAAAAGGAGCCCGGCGTGGAATACGCTGTCTATGTGGAAGATGAGATCAATATCCGCAACAAATTCCGCATCAACCCGGGCATCCGGTTAGTGGGATTCTCCGTGCCGCACAAGACCTGGTTCTCGCCCGAACCGCGCCTCTCCATGAGCTACAACTTCCTGCCCAACCTGGCGTTGAAAGCCTCCTACGCCATGATGAGCCAAAGCATGATATTGCTGAGTACCAGTACGATAGGACTCCCCACCGACCTTTGGGTGCCCGTCACCGACAAAATCCGGCCGCAACGGTCGCAGCAAGTCGCCCTCGGCCTCCACTACGACCTGAAAAAACCGCGGCTGTCGTTCTCCCTTGAAGGTTATTACAAGAAGATGGACCACATCTTAGCCTACAAAGAGGGTGCGTCCTACTTCGCCACCATGTTTCAGGGCATTCTGGACGAGGATCTGTCCGGCGACTTCCAACGCCGATGGACCGACAACGTAACCTCGGGACAGGGCTGGTCCTACGGCGTGGAATTCCTCGTGCGCAAGGAGGTCGGCAAATTCACCGGTTGGGTCGGCTACACGCTTTCGTGGACCAAGCAGCAGTTTGATGACCTGAACTTCGGCGAGCCCTTCTTCGCCCGCTACGACCGCCGCCACGACGTCTCCATCGTGCTGATGTACAGTCCGACCAAGAAGATCAACCTCTCTCTGTCGTGGGTGTTCGCCTCGGGCAACGCCGTCACGCTGCCCACCTCCCTCTACGTCAGCGAAGACCTCAGCGACTACCTCGAAAACTACTTCCCGCCAGAATTCCAGCAAGAAGCCTTCTTCGGCTACGTCGAAAATTACGGCAAAAAGAACGACTTCCGCATGAAACCGTTCCATCACCTCGACATCGGGGTGCAGTTCATCAAGCCGCACAAGAAAAACAACGGACAGAGCATCTTCGAAGTCAGCATCTACAACGTTTACAGCCACCACAACCCGTTCTTCTACTACACGGAGCAAGTCTATAACGATGTTGACGGTGTCGTCACCTCAGAATATAAACTCAAGCAAATCAGTATTTTCCCGATTATCCCGACATTCACCTACCACTTTAAATTTTAAGGAAAAAAGAATCATTATACAATAACTATTATTCCAAAAGGGCTGCAAGCCCGACACGTGTCAACCCAGGGTGAGCGCAGCGAGCCCTGGGACACAACAAAATGAGCGCAGCGAACCCTGGAATAAAAATCAAAAGTCAAAATGAAAACCAACCGATTATATCAAAAATGCACATTCGTATGGTGTATGTTGGCGGCCGTGGCATTCACGGGGTGCGTGGATGACGTGGTGATCCCGAACCCGTCGGGCGAGAACCAGAAGTTAGTGCTCTACGCGCGCTTGTGTCCGCAGTTAGACTCCACCTACATCCTATTGTCGAACACGCAGCTGCTCTACAGCGGCAGCGGCGGCGGCACCATCCAGGTTCTCAACGACGGCGTGGTGGAATTGTCGGACGACGGCAGCCATTGGGTGCCGGCGCATTTCGACCCGGTCCACAACCGCTATCTCATCACCCGCGAGGAGTTTCCGGTGGAAGAGGGCCGCACCTACTACATCCGCGCCTCGCACGAGCGTTTCGCGGAGGTCAGCGCCACCTGCACCGTGCCCGTCACCCGTGACGTGGGGTTCCGCTTCGACACGGTGGCGACCAATGGCGACACGCACTGGGGCGAAGTCTATAACTGGCCGCACAAGGACGTCTATGCGGAGTGGCGCGACGTGCCCGGCGAGGAAAACTTCTACGGGGTGAAAGCCTTCGCATGGTGGTCGTACTATACGCATTATCCTGACGGAACCGAAACCGTGGACCATTTTTGGGGGTTCTCCCGCGTCTGGCTGACCGAAGGAAACCGGGATATCGAATACGTTTCCGACGAGGGCCACGACGGGGAGGTGATGCGCTATCTGTTCGAAGCGGACATTGACGAGTACCCTTACGACGATGACGACTGGAAAGGCAAAGGCGGGGATGAGGAGGATGAAGTGTTTTATCTTGTCTTCCTCGACAAAGACAGCTACCTCTACGAAACCACCCTGTCGGAAGACAATCAGCTGAACTTCCTGATGTTGGAGCCGTTGCACACCTACTCGAACATCGAAGGCGGTTTCGGGTTGTTCGGCGCGTTCAGCATGAGGGAAATAAAGTAAAGCTTATGTCATATTCTGAAATTATGGCAAGATTTTTGTATCTTTGCCGTTTTATTTTAGAAAATCACAAATAAACATATATGGCAAATTTTTTAACGAAACTGTTTGGTACAAAAGCAGATAGAGACATGAGAGATTTGCAGCCGCTGCTCAAGAAGACGCTGGCTGCGTACGAGACCATCAAAAATCTTTCCATTGACGACTTACGACACAAAACCGAAGAATTTCGCGATAAAATCAGACAGGCAACAGAGAAAGAGGAAACTCAAGTAGCGGAACTGCGCAAATACCTGGAAGAAAACTACGACATCCCCGTTGAGGAGAAAGAGGACAAATACAAGGAAATCGAGAAGCTGGAAGACAAAATCTACGCCACCACGCAGGACATCCTGAATGAAATCCTGCCGGAAGCTTTCTCCGTGATGAAGGAGACCGCCCGCCGCTTCAAAGACAACGAGACCATCACCGTGACGGCCACGCAGCACGACCGCGACCTGGCCGCCAAGCGCGAATGCATCACCATCGACGGCGACAAAGCCATCTACCAGAACAAATGGATGGCCGGCGGCAACATGATCCAATGGGATATGTGCCACTATGACGTGCAGCTCATCGGCGGCATGGTGCTCCACCAAGGTAAAATCGCCGAGATGGCCACCGGTGAAGGTAAAACGCTCGTCGCCACCTTGCCCGTCTATCTCAACGCTCTGCCGGGCAAAGGCGTCCACGTGGTCACCGTCAACGACTACTTGGCCAAGCGTGACTCCGAATGGATGGGGCTGCTCTACGAGTTCCTCGGCCTCACCGTTGACTGCATCGACAAGTATGAGCCCAACTCCGACGACCGCCGCCGCGCCTACAACGCCGACATCACCTACGGCACCAACAACGAATTCGGTTTCGACTATCTGCGTGACAATATGGCGCGCAACATCGGCGAACTCGTGCAACGCCCGCACAACTACGCCATCGTCGACGAGGTGGACTCCGTGTTGATCGATGATGCCCGTACCCCGTTGATCATCTCCGGCCCGACCCCCAAAGGCGACCAGCAGGCCTTCGACCAATACAAGCCTATCGTGCAGAAACTGTATGAGGCCCAGCGCGTTTACGTGGCCCATATCCTCACGCAGGCCAAAAAGATGCTGGCCGAGAACCCCGACCCGAAACCCACGGACGAAAGCGCCCAGCTGCTGCTCCGCGCCCACCGCGGTCTGCCGAAAAACAAAGCCCTCATCAAATTCCTGAGCGAACCCGGCATGAAACAGGTGCTGCAACGCACGGAATCCTTCTATATGCAAGACCAGAACCGTAATATGCACATCATCGACGACGAACTCTACTTCGTCATCGAGGAAAAGCTGAACACGGTGGACATCATGGACAAAGGTATTGACGTCATCAGCAAAGACGCCGACGAAGCCAAACTCTTCATCATGCCCGATGTGGGCGCCCAAATCGCCGACCTGGAGAAGGAAGACCTCACTCCAGCCGAAAAACTGGCCCGCAAAGAAGAAATCTACAACAACTACGCCATCGCCTCCGACCGCATCCACACGGTACATCAACTGCTGAAAGCCTACACCATGTTCGACAAGGACGTGGAATATGTGATCATCGACAACAAGGTGAAGATTGTGGACGAGCAAACCGGCCGTATCATGGAGGGCCGCCGCTACTCCGACGGACTGCACCAGGCCATCGAGGCCAAGGAGAACGTGAAGGTGGAAGCTGCCACGCAGACCTACGCCACCATCACCCTGCAGAACTACTTCCGCATGTACAAGAAGCTGGCCGGCATGACCGGTACCGCCGAGACGGAAGCCGGTGAGTTCTGGAACATCTACAAACTCGATGTCGTGGTAATCCCGACCAACAAACCCGTCATCCGTGAGGACGCCAACGACTTGGTTTACAAGACCAAACGAGAAAAATATGCCGCCGTGGTCGATGAAATCCTGCGACTGCACGAGGCCGGAAGACCCGTACTGGTGGGTACCACCTCCGTGGAAATTTCCGAATTGCTCTCCAACATTCTGACCCGCAGACATATCCAGCACAATGTGTTGAATGCCAAATTGCACAAGAAAGAGGCTGACATTGTGGCAGAAGCCGGCCGCGAAGGCACAGTCACCATCGCCACCAACATGGCCGGCCGTGGTACCGATATCAAGCTCACACCGGAAGTGAAGGAGAAGGGCGGTTTGGCCATCATCGGCACCGAACGCCATGACTCCCGCCGCGTGGACCGTCAGCTGCGCGGTCGTGCCGGCCGTCAAGGCGACCCCGGCAGCTCCCAATTCTTCGTCTCCCTCGAAGACGACCTCATGCGTCTGTTCGGCTCCGACCGTATCGCCAAAGTCATGGACAGCATGGGCCATCAGGACGGCGACGTGATCCAACACAGCATGATCTCCAAGTCCATCGAACGTGCACAGAAAAAAGTCGAGGAGAACAACTTCGGCATCCGTAAACGTTTGTTGGAGTACGACGATGTGATGAACAAGCAGCGTTCCACAATTTACCGCAAACGCCGCAACGCCCTCTTCGGCGACCGTCTCGCCATCGACATCTCCCAAATGATCCACGACGTGTGTGAAACCCTCGTCGCCGACATGTGGGAAGCCAAAGACTTTGAAGGCTTCAAAATGGGCATGATCACGACCTTCGGCTGCGAATCGCCGTTCGAAGAAGGATATTTCCTGCAGGAACGGCAACGGGTGCTGGTCGACAAACTGTTCCCGATTGTGTATGACCACTATAAGGCTAAATTACAGAAAATCAGCGAACAAGCATATCCGGTCATCGAACGGGTCTATCTTGAGCATGGCGACCGTTTCCAAAACATTGCCATCCCGTTCACCGACGGCAAGAAGACCATCAACATCGTCGCCCCGCTGAAAAAATGTTACGAAACACAGGGCCGCGAAGTGGGTCTCTCCTTCGAAAAAGGCATCACCCTTGCCGTCATCGACAACGCTTGGAAGGAACATCTCCGCGCCATGGACGACCTCAAGGAAAGCGTGCAGAATGCCTCCTACGAGCAAAAAGACCCGCTGTTGATCTACAAACTCGAATCCTTCAACCTGTTCGACCAACTGTTGGTGCGTATCAGCGAGGAAATCGTAACCTTCCTGAGTATCGGTAAGTTACCGATTGCGGAAGAGACCGAGCTGAAAGAAGCCAAACTGCCCGAATCGGATGCCAAGAAGCTGCAAACCGGCCGACAGGAGATGGGCCGCGGACGCCAGATGGCTCCGGGAAGACCCGCCAACGAACCGATCCGCGTCGAGAAAAAAGTCGGACGGAACGACCCGTGCCCCTGCGGCAGCGGCAAGAAATACAAAAACTGTCACGGAAGACTCGAAGCGGCCGAATAATGAAACGCGCCATCCTCTCGGTCACCAACGACCTCTACACCGACCCGCGCGTGGACAAAGTCGCCCTCTTCCTGACCCGGAAGGGGGTGGATGTCACACTCGTGGGCCGTCGTTATGGGGATTCGCCAACGCTGGAAAAACGCCCGTACAAGACCAAACGCATGCGCCTGCTCTTCCGACGCGGCTGGATTTTCTATGCGGAATATAACCTCCGACTGTTCTTCTACCTTCTTTTCAAGAAGTGTGACATATTGGTAGCCAATGACTTAGACACTCTTCTCCCCAATTATTTGGTCAGCAAATTACGTCGGAAAAGCTTGGTCTATGACAGCCACGAGTATTTCTGCGGCGACGCCTCGGTCGTCAACAATCCAGCCGCCCTGAAAGTCTGGAGCGCCATCGAACGGTTCTGTTTCCCAAAATTGAAGACTGTCATCACCGTCAGCCCCTCCATTGTGGACCAATACGAAAAAGAGTATGGCGTGCGGCCTTACTTAGTGCGGAACATCCCTACCGAAAAGTCTTTCCAGCTGACGGCCACACGAAAATCCTTGGAAATGCCTGAGGACAAAACGATTATTATCCTGCAAGGCAACTACCTCATCGCAGAACGCGGTGGCGAAGAAATCGTGGAGGCGATGCAGTATCTACCTGAACATCACCTATTTATTGTCGGGAAAGGGTCTATTATCCCTCAGTTGAAGCAGATGGCCAAAGAGTTGGATGTAGAGGAGCGTGTCACATTTGTGCCGCGACAGACTCCAGAGAACCTCTTCAACTACACGGCATTGGCGGACATCGGCATCTCTTTGGACAAGGATGTCAGCGCGAACGCCCATTTCAGCCTGCCGAACAAGATTTTCGAATACATCAAAGCGGGATTGCCGTTAGTGATCTCCAACCTGCCGGACCGAGTTCAACTCGTGCGGCAGTACCAAATCGGCGAGGTGGTGAAGGACATCACCGCCGAAGCCGCCGCCGAAGCCGTGAAAAAGATTTCCGTTCCCGAAACACTGTCCCGGTATCGCGAAAACTGTAAAGTTGCCGCCAAAGAGCTCACCTGGGAAAACGAAGAGAAAGTGCTGGAGACCGTCTATCTGCCACTGATTTGAGGTTTTCGCTTCCGAAAACTGCAAACCAGGAGAAGAATAGCCGTGATGGAGACTGCCTGCAACCGGTAGGTGAACCAAAAATGAGCATAACTGTGGTTGGAGAGCACCAAATACCAAATGTAGGGCGCAAAAGCGACGAGCAGATACAATCCCGCCTGTTTCCAATCGGGCAGACGGAAACGCCGGAACACACACACGACAAAACCCAATACCGTGAGCAAAATCAACAACCACGGGAGCATCCCCGCATTCTTCACAATCGCATCCCAACGCCCGAAATCCTCCGAAACACCCGTACGCTTATCCATGGCCCTTCCGGCATCGGCGAACACATTGTATCCTAACACCGCAGAGGCCAACGCCCACTTCATCACCCACGTGAAAGCAAAACCGGCTACCCACAGCAACGCCAACTTCACGACAGTCCAGAAAGAGCGAATGTCCGGGCCCTTATCCTCACACAACGACAGCCACACCAGCAACGGCCAACCGAAAGAGAGCATCGGAACCGTCAGCAGGTCGAAATAGCAGGTCAGGGAGCCGGTGACAAAAAAGAGGATGCCGAGACGGCGAACGTCGCGATGATAACGCACAACGAGAATCGATGACACCAATGTGATGATGAAAACCGGCGTGAACTGCAGGGAAAACATCCACATAAAGCCATAAACCAATGCCCAACTCATCAAAAAAGCTACCGTTTTCATCACTCCTGCCCTTGGCAAATAAACCCTTCCGAAAACAAACATTAACAAAAGGGAAACGGCAAAAAACAGCCACTGAATCTTGGAATAGCTGAAAAACAACAATAGAAAACGAGTCAAGAAAGTGGTTCCATGCCAATATCGAGGATACGAACATTCCTTAAAATCCACCTCCTCGTGAGTCATTTGCCTCAAACCTCCTGGCAGGTTCAACGTGACAAACTTCCAGCGAACCATCATGGCAGATTCCAACGGCTTCGTCCGGTCAATGCAATACACCTGGTTTAAGATCAGCGACTCCGTGAAATAGTCCTGCTGACAGGTCTCCAAATCAAAAACCGAGCGAGGATAGTTGCCGTACGCCGCCAAAGAGTTGGACGCCATTTTCACCCGATGTTTCACCATCCGGTCCGGCAAAAAGCTGGAAATGACGGCAAAAAGCGTGTATGAGAATATCAACACGAAGAAAAGCCCGACATAAAAGGCAAACGGATGCTTTTGGATATTTGGAGCAAAACGCATAACTTGTTCAATTAAATATCGGCAAAAATAGGATTTTTTCGGAAAAAAAGTCTATCACAAACTTTTGTCGCTGAAATTGCCAAAAATATGCTACCTTTGCGTGCTCTTTTTCGAGCTTCAAGAAGTTTGTTACCATATTTATAAATAAACCGTTATGGAATTTTACCAGGGTAAAACCGCTTTCTTCCCGAATGTGGGAAAAATCAAATTCGAAGGCAAGGAGTCCAAGAACCCGTTAGCCTTCCACTATTATGACGAGAACCGCGTGGTGATGGGCAAGACCATGAAGGAGCATCTCAAGTTCGCCATGGCCTACTGGCACACGCTCTGCGCCGGTGGAGAAGACCAGTTCGGAGGTCCGACGAAGACCTTTCCGTGGAACGCCGCCGCCGACCCCATTTCCCGCGCCAAATACAAGATGGACGCCGCCTTCGAGTTCATGACCAAATGCTCCATCCCCTACTACTGCTTCCACGATGTGGACGTGGTGGAACCGGGCGACACGTTGGCGGAGTTTGAGAAACGGTTGGCCACGATGGTGGAGCACGCCAAAGGGCTGCAACAGGCTACGGGCAAGCAGCTTCTCTGGTCCACGGCCAACGTCTTCGGGCACAAGCGCTACATGAACGGCGCGGCCACCAACCCCGACTTCCACGTCACGACGTTCGCGGCCACGCAAATCAAGAACGCCATCGACGCATGCATCGCCTTGGGCGGCCAGAACTACGTCTTCTGGGGCGGTCGCGAGGGCTACATGTCGCTGCTCAACACCGACATGAAACGCGAGAAAGAGCATCTCGCCATGATGCTGACGATGGCACGCGACTACGGTCGCAAGAACGGCTTCAAAGGCACCTTCCTCATTGAGCCGAAACCGATGGAACCGACTAAGCATCAGTACGATGTGGATGCCGAGACGGTCATCGGATTCCTGCGCCACTACGGTTTGGACAAGGATTTCGCCCTCAACATCGAGGTGAACCACGCGACCTTGGCTGGCCACACCTTCGAACACGAGCTGCAGTGCGCCGCCGACGCGGGCATGCTGTGCAGCATCGACATCAACCGCGGCGACTACCAGAACGGTTGGGACACCGACCAGTTCCCCATCGACATCTACGAGCTGACGATGGCGTGGTTGGTCATCCTGCAAGGCGGCGGATTCACCACCGGCGGCACCAACTTCGACGCCAAGACGCGCCGCAACTCCACCGATTTGGAGGACCTCTTCTACGCCCACATCAGCGGCATGGACGCCTTCGCCCGCGCCCTGCTCACCGCCGCCGCCATCCTCGAACACTCCGACCTCGCGAAGATGCGCTCCCAACGCTACGCCTCCTTCGACGAAGGCAACGGCAAGGCTTTCGAAGAGGGCAAGCTCACGTTGGAAGACATGCGCAACATCGCCCTGCAACTTCCCGAACCACAACAAATTAGCGGTAAGCAAGAACTGTATGAAATGATTGTGAATATGTACGTGTAAAAATTGTGTACTTTTGCGCTTTCAAAAAAACAACCCATTATGAAGAAAGTAATCCATACCAACAATGCACCGGCCGCCATCGGGCCGTACAGCCAGGCTATTGAAGCCAACGGAATGTTGTTCATTTCCGGTCAGATTCCCGTGAATCCCGCCGACGGCACTGTGCCTGAGGGCATTACCGCCCAGACCGAGCAGGTGATGAAGAATATCGCCGCCATCCTCGACGAGGCCGGCTACACCTTCGACAACGTGGTGAAGACCACCTGTCTGCTCAGCGACATCGCCAACTTCGGCGCGATGAACGAGGTCTATGCGACCCGCTTCCCCTCCAACCCGCCCGCCCGCGCCGCCTTCGCCGTGCGCGACCTCCCCAAAGGCGTGATGGTCGAAATTGAAGTCATTGCCGTGAAGTAAGACTTGAGACTTGAGACTTAGGACTTAGGACTTGAGACTTGAGACTTAGGACTTGAGACTTGAGACTTAAGACTTAAGACTTAAGACGTGTGACGTGTGACGTGTGACGTTGGGAGATTGCCCAATGTCACACGTTTTTGTTGGAAGAATTTCCCTGGCCGTCAGGTCGCTGCTGCCTTCCAAAAGGAATTCTGATGCTTATATTACTACCCCGCCCTACGGGCACCCCTTCTAAAATAGAAGGGGAATTGGGGCCGCGCCGGCACTGCGGTGCCACGACGAGAAAAAAACTGACGAGCGGATTGACTGGCATATACGGTTTGGTAACGCCTCTGGCACGAAAAGTCCACACCCCACTTTCTTGAAAATATTATCGCATCAATAGTATTGCACCACTATACGTTCACCACCAATTCAAAAAATGCTATCAGGAAAATAAACAATAAAACAGGTAAAAGAAAAGTCATTAATCTTGTTAGCAGAAACCAAAAAAAGGATCTTTTATTCCAAATGTTCAGCATTTGTTCTTCATATTCGTGAACGAACTAAACTTGGGTGCAAAGATAAACTTTTTCTACTACCCCAAAAAATCGTATTTTTGCCGCCTCTAAAGTCTAAAGTCCAAAGTCTAAAGTCCAAAGTCAATGAACTACCTCACCGTCGATAAAGTCTCCAAGTCCGTGGGCGAGAAGGAACTCTTCCACCAGATCACGTTCGGTCTGGAGAAGGGACAGAAAAGCGCCCTCATCGCCCGCAACGGCACGGGGAAAAGCACGCTCCTCAATATCATTGCCGGATTCGACACCCCCGACGAGGGACAGGTCATCATCCGCAATGATATTGTGGTTTCGTATTTGCCGCAACGCGATGACTTCAACGACGACAGCTCTGTATTGGACACCCTTTTCGACACGCAAACACCTGTTTTCGAGGCGATTAAAGAGTACGAAACCTGCGTGACGCTGATGGAGAACGGGCAAACCGTGCCACAGGAACGCATGGAGAAAGCCATCTCCGACCTCGACCGGCTGCAAGCGTGGGACTACGAATCAAAGGTGAAGGAGATTCTCTCCAAATTCGGCATCAATGACGTGCTGAAGAACGTGGGCGAGCTCTCCGGCGGTCAGCGGAAGAAGGCCGCTTTGGCCAAAACCCTCATCGCTGACACCGACCTGCTCATCCTCGACGAGCCCACCAACCACCTCGACATCGAGATGACCGAATGGTTGGAGAACTACCTCTCCACCGCCAACATCACCCTGCTGATGGTCACCCACGACCGTTCCTTCCTCGACCGCGTCTGCAACGACATCTTCGAGCTTTCCAACGGCAATCTGTACCATTACCGGGGCAAATACGACTATTTCTTGGAGAAAAAGGCCGAGCGGTTAGCCAATGCCGCCGCCGAACAGGAGAAGCTGCGGCAACTCTACCGTCGCGAGCTCGCGTGGGTACACACCTCCCCGCAGGCCCGCACCTCCAAGGCACGCGCCCGCATCAACAACTTCGAAAAGCTGCAGGAAGCGGTGAGCGTGCGCAGCGAAGCCGCCCCCGAGGGCTTCAAAGTGCAGGCCGAACGAATAGGCCACAAAATATTGGAAATCAGCCATCTGGATTTCGCCTACCCCGACCAGACCATCGTCAAGGATTTCTCTTACATCTTCAAGAAAGGGGAAAAGTGCGGCATCGTGGGCAAGAACGGCTCCGGCAAGAGCACCTTCTTGAAGATGATCATGGGCGAGGTGATTCCCGACGGCGGCAAAATCACCCCTGGACAGACCATCAAGTTCGGCTACTTCTCGCAGAACGGGATGGAATACGCCGGCAACAAAATCGTGTTGGAATTGGTGAAAGAGCACGCCGAAGTCATCCGGATGGATAATGGCAACTATATGAGTGCCAGCAATTTCCTGAATCACTTCGGATTCCCGTACAGTCTGCAATACACTTACTACGACGACCTCAGCGGCGGCGAGAAACGGAAGCTGCACCTGCTTATCACGCTGCTCAAAAACCCCAACTTCCTCATCCTCGACGAGCCCACCAACGACTTCGACATCGACACGCTGAACCTGCTGGAGGACTTCCTCGGCAACTTCGAGGGTTGTCTGCTCATTGTCTCCCACGACCGCTGGTTGATGAACAAGTTAGTCGATCACCTCTTCGTGTTCGAGGGCGACGGCATCATCCGCGACTGCTGGGGCAACTACGAGGATTACCGGCAGCAGCGTGAGAAGGAACGGCGCATCCAGAAGCGGATTGAAAAGGCCGCCCGTCCTGAGCCGGTGAAACCCCAACGCACACCACAACCCAACAAACTGACTTACAAAGAGAAACGCGAGTTAGAATCCTTGGAGACTGACATCGCCAATATGGAAATCGAGAAGAAGATCCTCGAAGAGAAGATGGCGATAGGCAAAGGCACGCCCGAAGACTTCGCCGAGTGGGGCAAACGCTACAACGAACTCAACCAGCTTTTGGACGAGAAGACCGAACGCTGGATGGAGTTGTCGGAGAAGGAGGGGTGAGCCCGCAGGCCTAACGGTTTTCCTCATCAATAGTACATCCGAAACCCTATATTTTTACACCGTTACGGATGAACTATAGCGGATAACTTATCCGAAACTACTATTTTTTGATAGGTTTCGGATATGGTATCCGAATATTTTTGTATTTTTGCACACAGAAAAAACATCGTTATGGATACTGTTACAGCTCCTCTTTTTATTGGACGAGAATACGAGAAATCATTGATACAGCAATACTTAGATTCGCCAAAAGCCGAGCTTGTCGCTATTTATGGACGACGACGGGTTGGCAAAACATACTTGGTAAAATCATTTTTCCAGAATCAGTTCGACTTTTATTTCACGGGGATGTACGAAACCTCCCGTGCGGTGCATCTTTCTCTGTTCCGGAAAGAGCTTTCACGTCTTACAACCGAAAAAGTGCCCCCTTTGAAAGACTGGTTCACCGCTTTTGACGCATTAAAAGACTATTTGAAAACACTGAACAAGGAAAAGCTGGTCGTGTTTTTGGATGAGTTGCCTTGGATGGACACTCCACGGAGCAATTTTCTGGCCGCTTTCTCCAACTTTTGGAACACATGGGGATCCACACAACCCAACCTCAAACTGTTTGTATGCGGATCGGCCACCACCTGGATGCTTGACAAATTTGTCGGCGACAAGGGCGGCCTTTACGGGCGCGTTTGCCGTCCCATCCATTTGTCCCCTTTCACGTTGGATGAAACCGAACAATACTTTCTGAAAATCAAAGGATTAAATTGGGGAAGAATGCAGATTTTGGAAACGTATATGATTATGGGCGGCATCCCCTATTATCTTGATATGATGGAAACCCATCTGCCGTTGAGCCGCAACATCGACCGGCTCTTTTTCGGGAAAGACGCTCCTTTGAGGAATGAATATACCTTTCTGTTCCGCTCTCTTTTCAAAGAATCCAAACTCTACCAAAACATCGTGGAGGCTTTGTCCTTGAAACTCAAAGGACTTACCAGAAAGGAGATTATGTCAGAAATAGGCATAGGAGATGGCGGGGTGTTGACCCTCGCCTTGGAAAATCTTTGCAAATGCGACTTCATCCGAAAATACACTGAATTTGGAAAGAAGGAAAAGAACACCTTGTATCAGCTCACAGACCTTTTTTCACTTTTTCACTTGCGATTTGTTACCAAAGGGAGCGGGCAAGACGAGCTTTTCTGGAGTAATATGCAAGGTACCGGGGCGAAAAACGCATGGTCGGGGTATGCTTTCGAACAAGTGTGTCTGCTGCATCTGAATCAAATCAAAAGCAGCATGAGCATTCTTGGGATTTTGAGCAACGCATATACGTGGCTTTGTAAACCATTCACCGATAGCGACGGGACACACTGGAAAGGAGGGCAGATTGACTTGCTGATAGATCGAAACGACAATGTGATCAGCGTTTGTGAGATGAAATACTCTAAAGATGACTTCACGGTGGAGGCAAGTTATGCAGAGCATCTTCGCAACAGGGAAACCTTGTTTCGCAAAGAGACCAAAACAAAAAAAGCCTTGCAACATGTACTGATCACCACTTTTGGGCTTCAACAAAATGCGCACAGCGGGATTTTCCAGCACGTGGTTACCTTAGACCATCTTTTCCAGCAACCAACACTCATTTAATGAAAAAGAAACAATAGCAACCATTATCATGCATTACTTCTACTCCCCCGACATATCCCAACCCTTCGTCACCTTAAGCAACGAAGAATCAGAGCATTGCGTGCGTGTGATGCGCCACCGCGAGGGCGATACGGTGCGCGTCACGGACGGCTGCGGCCATCTGGCGGATGCCGTCATCGCCGAGGCGCACCCGAAAAAATGCCTGTTGCAAATTTTACAACAGTTTACCGACAACCTTCTCACCCACAACGGATTACATCTCGCCATCGCGCCCACCAAAAACGCCGACCGCATGGAGTGGCTGTTGGAGAAGGCCATCGAAATCGGCATCTGTTCGCTCACCTTCCTGCAGTGCGACCACTCCGAGCGCACGCACCTCAACCTCGAACGTCTGCAACGGTTGGCCATCGCCGCACTGAAACAGTCGCAAACCACGTGGCTGCCGCCGCTCAAGACGATGAAATTCACGGATTTTATCCACCAAAACGCAGACACACAAGCGGATAAGTTTATCGCGTGGTGTGACGAGAACAACCAGCGGCAGTTAGTGGACATGCCACGACAATTTCCTGAAATGATCCTGCTCATCGGTCCGGAAGGGGATTTCAGCGAAGAGGAAATCGCCCTCGCACGGGAATCCGGCTACACTGAGGTCAAATTAGGCGACCGTCGGTTACGTACAGAAACAGCGGGGCTATACGGCTGCCTCGTCGCCGGCATCAGCCGGAAAAATCAAAACTGAAAGTATTAGTTTCTCGCCTGCCAACAGCCAACAGCTAAAAGCCAACAGCCACTTCCTTTCAGAAAAAAAAGTATCTTTGCGCATCAAAAAATAATCGTATGAAAAACATTCTCATCACCGGCGGCGCCGGCTTCATCGGATCACACGTAGTCAGGCTTTTTGTAAACAAATATCCTGATTATCATATATTTAACTTAGACAAGCTCACGTATGCGGGCAATTTGGAGAACCTGACGGATGTGATGGACAAACCCAACTACACATTCGTGAAAGGCGACATCGAGAACTTGGACTTCGTGATGGAACTCTTCCGGGAGCATCGTTTCGACGGGGTGATCCACCTTGCCGCGGAGTCGCACGTGGACCGCTCCATCGAGGACCCGATGACGTTCATCCACACCAACGTCCTCGGCACTGTGCACCTGCTCAACGCCGCCCGCGAAATCTGGAAAGGCTGCGAAGAGGGCAAGAAATTCTACCAGATTTCCACGGACGAGGTGTATGGCGCCCTCGGCGACACCGGTTCCTTCAGCGAGACCACGGCTTACAACCCGCACAGTCCCTACTCCGCCGCGAAGGCCAGCGCGGACCATTTCGTGCGCGCCTACCACGACACGTACAAGCTGCCGACCGTCATCTCCAACTGCTCCAACAACTACGGTCCTAACCAATTCCCGGAAAAGCTTATTCCACTGTTTATCAACAACATAAAGCACAACAAGCCGCTCCCTGTCTATGGTCAGGGACTCAACGTGCGCGACTGGCTCTACGTGGAGGACCATGCGGAGGCCATCGACCTCATCTTCCACAAGGCCGCGCCCGGCAGCACCTATAACATCGGCGGCAACAACGAGTGGCGCAACATCGACCTCATCAAGAAACTGATTGAGATCATGGACCGCAGACTCGGCCGCGCCGAGGGCGAGTCGCTGAAACTCATCACCTACGTCACCGACCGCGCCGGCCACGACTTCCGCTATGCCATCAACGCCTCCAAAATCCGCGAGGAGTTGGGCTGGGAACCGAAAGTGAAGTTCGACGAAGGCTTCGAAAAAACCGTCGATTGGTACCTCGCCAACGAAGAGTGGTTCAACCACGTGACCTCCGGCGAATACGAGGAGTATTACAAAAAGATGTACGAGGGGCGTTAGTTGTTGGCTGTTGGCTATTGGCTGTTAGCTGTTGGCTATTGGCATTTGGCTGTCCGAAAAAAACAGGTGGCCAAATGCCAAATTTTTTGTATTTTTGCAGGTTTTAATTTTGGATAAGAATGTTTACTGGAATTATAGAGAAAACGGGCAAAATCGTTAAGATTGAACAAGATAGGACCAACTTCGATTTCACTTTGGAGGTGGACTTTGCCGAAGAGCTGAGCATCGACCAGAGCATGGCGCACGACGGCTGCTGCCTCACCGTGGTGAAGCTGGACAAGGAGAAAAAGCAGTATGTGGTCACCGCCATGGAGGAAACGATGCTGAAAACCAACCTCGGCACCTGGAAAGTGGGCGACGAGGTGAACTTGGAACGCAGCATGCGCATGGACGGCCGTTTCGACGGTCACATCGTGCAAGGCCATGTCGATCAGACCGCCGTCTGCGAGAAAGTGGTCGATGAAAACGGCAGCTGGCGCTTCTATTTCACCTACGACCCCGACAAGAACAATTTCACCGTGCCCAAAGGATCCATCTCCGTCAACGGCGTCAGCCTCACCGTGGTGGACTCCGAGAAAGGGCACTTCTCCGTCGCCATCATCCCCTACACCTACAAGGTCACCAACTTCCACAACCTGAAGCCCGGTTCCGTCGTCAACATCGAGTTCGACGTCTTCGGAAAATATGTGCAACGCCTCTTGGACGAATATTTCTCCAACAGGGAAAAATAAAAACGCCCTTTCTGCGTTACACCCATTTCACCAAAAAAAAAGATCTTTTGAAAAAGAGAACAAACATATTCGTCAAAACCGCCTTCAGCCTGCTGGTCATAGCTGTGCTGACGGCTTGCTCCACCTCCAAGAACACATTCCCGAACCGTGCCTACCACAACGTGACTTGCAAGTACAACGTCTATTGGAACGGCAACCAGGCAATGAAGGACGCCGAGAAGGAGCTGGCCAAGCTGTCGAAGGACAACTACACGGTCACGCTGCCGATTTACAACTATCCCGACAAATCCGATTTGGGTTCGAGCCTCTCCTACCTGGACCGCACCATCGAAAAGTCGTCGAAAGCCATCCACAAGCACTCCATGATGTTCAAGGGCAAGGAGTACGTCAAGACCATCGACGACGCCTACTTCCTGATGGCCAAGTCCTACTTCTACAAGCAGGACTACGTGCAGGCGCAGCGGGTGCTGAATTACATCGCCCACACCTATCCGAAGTCGAACATCCGGAACGAGGCCGAGGTGTTGCTGGCCCGCGCGCAGATGCGGCAGGGCTACTTCGCCAGCGCGGATGAGCTGCTGGAGACTATCCGCTACATGAACGACAAGAAGAACAAGAAGAACTTCGCCGTCCTTTTCAACGCAGCCAAGGCGGAATACCACCTCACCGCACCCGACGGCGACGTGCAGGAAGCCATCGACTACATCGGCAACGCCCTCGCCAACCATCCGAAACGGGAGTTCCGCACCCGTCTGCAGCTGATTCTCGGCGAACTGTACGAAAACCTCGGACAGCAGGCGGAAGCCCAGAAGAACTTCAAGACCGTCATCAAGAAATCCAACAACTACGAGATGACCTTCTGCGCCCAGATGCACCTCGCCGCCAACTACGACGGCACGGAATCCAACCGCAACGCCATCACCAAACAGCTCAACAAGATGCTGGGCGACAAGAAGAACGAGAACTACCGCGACCAGATCTACTACGCTTTCTCTGAAATCGCCCGCATCGACGAGGACACCGATCTGCGCATGGACTACCTGGCCAAGTCCGTGGCCGCCTCCACCGAAAACAACTACCAGAAAACCTTCTCCAGCATCACACTCGCCGACCTCTACTTCGAGGAGAACGAGTACCGCGAGGCGCAACACTACTACGACACCGCCATGCTGTCCATCCCCAAAAACTATCCCAACTACGAAGAGCTGCAGAAAAAATCCAACGTGCTGAAGGATCTTGTGGAAAAATTGGATGAAATCGACCTGCAGGACAGCCTTTTGCGCATTGCGAACCTGCCCGAGGCACAGCGAAATGCGTGGGTCAGGAAGATGATTGCCGACTACACGGAGGCCGAACGCAAGGCCGCCGCCGAAGAGGCCGAACGGATGCTTGCCATGCAGAACGCCGCCTCCTACACCAATATCAACAACCAAAGCAACTCCAACGGCAAATGGTATTTCTACAACCAGTCGCTGGTCACCGCCGGACAACAGGACTTCTTCCGCCGTTTCGGCAACCGTAAGCTGGAAGACAACTGGTTCATCAGCAACAAGACCCAGATCTCCTTCGACGACATGGCCCTGCTGAACGACCCGTCGCTGGCCCGCGACACGGTGGAGTACGACGAGGACGGCAACCCGATTCCCAGACGGGAAACCGACCCCAAGAAAGAGGCATACTACCTGCAGGACTTGCCGATGACGCCGGGCGCCAAAGACACCGCTAACGCCATCATTGCCAAAGACTTATACGAGACGGGCTTTATGTATCAAGACATGTTGCACGACAGAAAGCGCGCCTGCTCCTCCTTCGAGTTGCTGCTGCAACGCTACCCGAAAAGCGAATACGCCCTTCCCTCCATCTACATGCTCTACACCATCTACCAAAAAGCCGGCGACCCCAAGGCCGACTCTTACAAGAACCTCTTGCTAACCCAACACCCCGAAACCGACTACGCCAAGCTGATCCAAGATCCCGACTACTATAACAAGCTGGCAGAAAGGGAGAAAACCTTGGAAAAACAGTACGCGCAAATGTATGAGGATTTCACGAACAAGCGCTGGCAGAATGTCGTGACCACCGCTGACGCCGCCATCCCGAACTGCACCGAAGAAACCCTCAAGTCCCAATACGCCTACCTCCGCGCCATCGCCGCCGGTCAAATCTATAATCAGGACACCCTCATCGTCGGGATGACAAACATCGTCCAAAACTACTCCCAACAGCCGGTGGCGGAACTGGCCCGCTACTTCCTGTCGAACTTCACGAAAGAGCAAATCCAGAAAAGCATGGGCATTGAAGAGAACGACACGCTGAAAAACGAGGCGCTGGAGCAGGTGATCCAACCCACCCAAAGCAAACAAAGCATATTCACCTTCAATGCCGAGGAACAACACTACATCGTCCTCTTGGTGAAATCCGATGCACTCCCCCTGCAAACCGTCAAGCAGAACCTCACCAACTTCAACAACACGAATTTCAGTCTCAAAAAACTGACTATCAGTAGTTTCATGATTGACAACAAGCGCCAGATGGTGACGCTTTCCAAGTTCGACAACAGCTCCGACGCCATGGACTACTACTACATTCTCATGAAGGACGCTGGTTTCAAGGAAGACATCGCCAACGGGAATATCGAAGTGTTCGCCATGAGCACAACCAATTATACCTCTTTTTACAACAAACGAAACGAACGGGGAAATTATCCCGACTTTTTCAACGAAAATTATCTTAAAAAACAATAAATACAGAAGTCTATGAGAGAAGTTGATACTCGTGAAATCAGCGGTGCGGCTGTAAACGTCATCGCACAAGGCACCCAACTGCAGGGCAATATGGTCACCGTGTCTGACTGCCGCATCGACGGCATCCTGCGCGGAAACATCGAATCCAAAGCCAAAATCATCGTCGGCAGAAGCGGCTCGGTGGAAGGCAACATCAAATGCGTCAACATCGAGATTGAAGGCACCGTGAAAGCCGAGTCCTTAGTGGTGACGGAGCTGCTCGCGCTGAAGGCCACCGCCAACCTGATCGGCAACATCGAGACCGGCAAAATCGCCATCGAGCCCGGTGCTGAGTTCTCCGGCAACTGCAAAATGCGCAACAACCGCACCGCAGCCCCGCAACAAGCCCCGCAGCAACCCGAACGGAAATAGTGCATGCCCGAACCGACCAACAAGAAAAAGGACTCTCCCATACACCAATACGCCGTTTACACCAACCTCGCGTTTGAGATGGGAGCCGTTATCGCGTTGGGTGTTTTTGGAGGTATTAAATTAGACAAACTACTGAATACCAGTCCTTTATTCACAATTATCTGTTCCTTGGCCGGCATCGCGCTGTCACTATACCTCATCATAAGATCCTCATTAAAAGAACAAAAAAACAAAAAGAATGGGCAAAAAAATCCCGATTAGGAAATTCTCGTTCCGGATTATCGTGTTTTCCGTCATCATGGCCGGACTGGCGCTGCTTTTCCAATGGCTGTGCCCGCAGTGGGCCACCCCCGCCCTGCCCTTCATCGTGCTCTTCTTCTTCCTGTTAACCCTGTTCACCATGTTTGTCGTTCTCCGCGACAAAGAGGGTAAAGACGGCAAAAAATTCGTGTCTTCGTACATGTTGTCCCGCACCGTGAAATTCCTTTCCTGCATCCTCTTCCTTTTCCTCTATATATTTCTGAATCAAAAAGATGCAATCCGTTTTGCCATCGCGTTTCTCGTCATTTACTTCCTATACGCCATCTTTGAAGTCTTTCTACTGAAGAAGGAAAATGAATAAGACATCGCTGCTTTACAACGGAAAATCCAAGCAGATTTTCGCCACCGAAAGTCAGAACTTCGTCATCATGAGCTACAAAGATGACGAAACGGCCTATTACGGTGTGAAAAAATCCACCATTCCGAACAAAGGTGCGTTGAACAACAAGATTTCCTCCATGATTTTCCGGTTTCTGCAAAAAAACGGTATTCACACGCACTTTGTAGAACAATTGAACGAGAGCGAACAGCTGTGCCGCCGCGCCACCGCCCTGCCCCTGGAATTCATCGTGCGCAACGTGATCGCCGGCACCCTCTCCCGCCGTCTCGACATCGAAGAAGGCACCCTCCCGAAAAAAACCATCTACGAAATCTGCCTGAAAAACGATGTCCTGCGTGACCCGCTCATCAACCACTATCACGTGGAAGCTCTCGGGATAACAGATGAGCCCACTTTGCTTAAAATCCAAGACAACATGCAGAAAATCAACACTTTGTTGAAAGATCTGCTTAAAAAAATCCATATCGACCTGATTGACTTCAAAATGGAATTCGGGTTCGACAACGAAGGCGAGGTGATGCTCATCGACGAAATCTCGCCCGACACCGCACGATTCTGGGATTCCGACACGCACGAAAAGCTGGACAGCGACCTGTTCAGTCGTGACCTCGGCGACATCGAAATAGCTTATAAAGAAGTACTTACACGCATTGAAACCGTTTTACAAGATGAATAAAAAAGACTTGCGGCAAAGTATCCGCGCCGCCAAAAAGCAGCACACACCGGAAAAACTGCGGAAACAGTCGGCGGCGGTGATGCAAAAGCTGGCGGAACATCCCCGGTTCCTCGCCGCCGAGAAGGTGATGCTCTACGCCTCCCTCCCCGACGAGGTGGAAACGCTTGCGTTCATCGAATCCTGGCGGCACCGCAAGACCATCGTGCTGCCCACCGTTGTCGGCGACGACATCATTCCCGTGGAGCTGGCTGACGACACGGCATTTGCAGAGGGCGACTTCCATATTCCCGAACCGCAGAACCACCCTTACACCGGCGACTTCGACCTGATTGTGGTCCCCGGCATGGCTTTCGACGCGGAGGGACACCGCTTGGGCCGCGGCCGAGGCTACTACGACCGCTTTCTGGCCCTCCATCCGCAAGTCCACACCATCGGGCTCTGCTTCGACTTCCAATTCGTGCCGAAAGTCCCCTGCGAACCGCACGACCGCATTATAGACGAAATCCTGACCGTATAACCCAAAAAATCGTATCTTTGCAAGTTTTTAAAAATTTGCAGAGTCATGAATACAATCGAACAACAATTTCAGGAAATTCTTCAAGACAGAAAGCCTGAAAATCTCTATAAACCAATATCTTACATTCTCTTACAACCAGGCAAGCGCTTGCGTCCGCAATTAGTGCGCATGGCCTCCGCCATGTTCGGCGGCGACCCAGAGCAGACGGAACTGGTGGCCACCGCCTTTGAAATGCTGCACAACTTCACCCTGATCCACGACGACATCATGGACAAGGCGGACGTGCGGCGCGGTCAACCGACCGTTTACAAGAAATGGAACAGCAATATCGCCATCTTGTCGGGCGATGCCCTCGCGGTGATGGCCATGCAGCAACTCCTCAAGCTGCAATGCGACCCGAAAACCTCCCTGGCCCTTCTGGACATTTTCGCCCAAACGGCATTGGAAGTGTGTGAGGGCCAGCAGTTTGACTTGGATTTTGAAACTTCGGAAGAGGTTCCCATCGACGAATACCTGAAAATGATCCGCCTGAAAACCGCCGTCATGTTCGCCGGCTGCCTCAAGTCCGGCGGTCGTTATGCCGATGCCGACGAGCAGAGCCTGCAGGCCCTCTACGACCTGGGCATCCACTTGGGTTATGCCTTCCAGCTGGCAGACGACCTTTTGGACGTTTATGCCGACGAAAGCGTTTTCGGCAAAGCGGTGGGAGGCGACATCAAAGACAACAAGAAAACGTTTGTCTATCTGAAAGCCTTGGAACTGGCCAACGAATCCCAGAAAATGGAACTCAAACGCCTTTTTTCCACCTCAGATATGGATGAAAAGGAAAAATTCAACCGCGTAAAGGCCATCTTCGATGCCGTGGACGTCAAAAAAATCACCGAAGAGGCGATTTCTCACTTCACAGACCTGTGTTTGGAGGACATCCGCCGCATCAACACCCAGGATGAGAACAAATCCGGCCTGCTGTCCCTGATTCACCAACTGCAAAACCGCCAGAAATAAGGATGGAAAACAGCAAACGCTATTACATCATACTGGCCGCCCTCGGCATTCTCCTGTTGGGATACACAATCCGGCTGTTCCACCTGCAGGTGCTCGACAAGTCGTACCGTCGCAAAGCCAACGAAAACGCCATCCGTGAGAAGACCATCCACCCGGCGCGCGGCTTCATCTACGACCGCAACGACTCCCTGTTGGTCTATAACGACGCCGCCTACGACTTGATGGTGGTTCCCAACGAGTTACGCAACTTCGACACGCTGGAACTCTGCCGTGTGCTGGACCTGAACATCGAAGAAGTCCGGAAGAAAATCGAGAAAGCCACGAAATATTCCAAAACAGTGCCGTCGCTTTTCAAACAGCAGATTTCCAAGGAGGACTACGGCTATCTGCAAGAAAAAATGTCGGAATTCCCTGGATTTTTCGTGCAAAGCCGCACGCTCCGCTCCTATCCGCAACCCATCGCGGCGCACATTCTGGGGTATGTCAGCGAGGTGGACGAACAGGACGTGGAAAACGACCCCTACTACAAGATGGGCGACTACATCGGGAAGAGCGGCATTGAAAAGGCATACGAGCCGGTGTTGCGCGGGGTGAAGGGAAAGCAGAAAGTGTTGGTGGACGTGCACAACCGCGAGGTGGGACCCTACAACAACGGGGAAGAGGACATCGTGGCCGTGCCGGGCATCTCCATCTGGAGCACCCTCGACATGCAGCTGCAGCGTTACGGCGAGGAACTGATGTCCGGCAAACGCGGCGCCATCGTGGCCATCGAACCCAAGACAGGGGAAATCCTCTGCTTGGTGTCCAGTCCGAACTACGACCCCAACCTGTTGGTCGGCACCGCCCGCCCGAAAAACTACGGCAAATTGGTGATGGATCCCGAGAAACCCTTGTTCAACAGAGCATTGCAGGCCGCCTACCCTCCCGGTTCCACCTTCAAGTTAGCCAACGGCCTCATCGCCCTGCAGGAACACATCATCACCCCCTCGTCCGTCTATTCCTGCTCCGGCGGCGGATATCACATCGGCAGTCACGTCGTGCACTGCCACAACTGCGGCGGACTGAACATCTACAGCGCCATCCAGCGCTCCTGCAACACCTTCTTCTGCCGCGCCTACTACAACATCCTCTCCAACCGCACCAAATACAAGAACATCGACGAAGCCTACACCGCCTGGCTCGACCTCATGAGCTCCATGGGCTTCCTGCAGGTGTTCGACACCGATTTGCCCTACGAGCTGAAAGGCCGCATCCCGACGGCTGAATACTTCGACAAAAAGTACAACAACAGCTGGAACGGCAACACGGTGGTTTCCATGGGCATCGGACAAGGCGAGGCGGCGGTGACCCCGCTGCAGATGGCCAACATGCTGGCGGTGATTGCCAACAAAGGCTATTACATCCGTCCGCACGTGGTGCGCGCCATCGGCCACAAGGACAGCCTTAACACACAGTTCAGCAACAAGATATACTCCAAAATCGAGCCCAGGCACTTTGAGACGGTGCTTCAGGGCATGAAGATGGTGGTGACCGGCGGTACCGGACGCGGGGCACAAATCCCCGGCATCGAGGTGGCCGGCAAGACGGGCACCGCGCAGAACCCGCACGGACGCGACCACTCCGTCTTCGCCCTCATCGCCCCTGCCAACGACCCGCAGATTGTCATTTTCTGTCTGGTGGAGAACGGCGGATTCGGCGCCACCGTAGCCTGCCCCATCGCCAGCCTGATGGCCGAATTCTACCTCAACCGCAAAGTGGAACGCACCGACCTCGAACACCGTATGAAAGAACTCAATGTCAGATAAGCCATGCCCAAGTTAGACTCCCGCAATAAAATATCCAAAGGCTTCGATGTCAGGCTGATATGCTACTACCTCGCCCTGGTCGCCATCGGCTGGATCACCATATACTCCACCTGTTACATCCCCGACGGCTCCACCCCGATCTTCGACTTCGGCCAACCCTACAGCCGCCAGATGCTCTGGATCGGCGCCGCCATCGTCCTGGCCGTGGTCATCCTGCTGATCGACACCGGCATCATACAGCATTATGCCTACTTCTTCTATCTGTTCTGCCTTCTATTGATGATACTGGTCATCTTTGTCGGTGCGGAAATCAACGGCGCCAAATCGTGGATCCGCATCGGCGCGTTCAGCATACAGCCCACGGAATTCATGAAAGTGGCCACTGCGTTGGCGTTGGCCAAATTCATGCACGAGGGCAAGACCGACACCCAGCGCCGGAACGTGTGGCTCGTGCAGATCGGTCTTATCGCCGTGCCGGTCATCGTGGCGCTGCTGCAACACGACGCGGGCTCCGCACTCGTCTTTTTCTCCTTCATCATCCTCTTCTACCGTGAAGGGTTGAGCGCGGAATTCCTGGTGTTCGGCATCATCGCGGCCGCACTCGCCATCATCACCCTGAAATGGAACGAGACCTACTCCATCGCCCTGATCACAGCCGCTTTCATCGGCTTCATGATCTACAACCGCACGCAAAAGAAGAAAATCCGGCGCAATATCATCGTCTATGTGGCCAGCATCGTGTTTGTCTTTTCCGTCAATTTCATGTACGAACACGGACTGGAGCCCCACCAGAAAGGCCGTATCGACACCATCCTGGGCAAAACCTCCGACCCGCTTGGCGCCGATTTCAACCTCAACCAATCCAAAATCGCCATCGGATCGGGCGGCATGTTCGGCAAAGGCTACCTCAAAGGCACCCAGACCAAACTCAAATTCGTGCCGGAACAAAGCACCGACTTCATCTTCTGCGCCATCGGCGAGGAATGGGGTTTCTTCGGCACCTTGGTGGTCTTCGGTCTCTACGGCGCACTGATCTTCCGGATTCTGAAACTATCTGAAAAACAGCGGAATCCGTTTGTCCGATACTATGGCTACGGCATCGCCGGCATCTTCATCGTCCACTTTTTCATCAACATCGGCATGACCATCGGACTGCTGCCCATCATCGGCATCCCACTGCCCTTCATCAGCTACGGAGGCTCCTCCCTCTGGGCCTTCACCATGATGCTCTTCTGCTTCATCAAACTGAATGATAACTAAGTGAGTAGTGAATAGTGAGCAGTGAACAGGGTCAAGGGTCAAGGGAACAGGGAAAAGGGAAAAGGGAAAAGGGAAAAGTTATTAATTATTAGTATCGATCGAAGAACCATATATATGAACAACTTCCTTAAGCAGCCCCGAAGGGGCAAGACGAGCGAAGCGCTAATAACCCCATACAAGCGAAGCGCAGTGTGGGGCTAAACAAACACCAAAAGCCTATGAATACACTTACCCAAATGGCGGCGACCTACGCCCAAAAGACTCCGACCTCCTGCGTGCCGCTGGCGCAGTCCGGCTCGCACCGGCGCTACTACCGTTTCACCTTTGAGGACAACAGCACCCTGATAGGGGCTTACAACGAGGATGTTACGGAGAACCGCGCCTTCTTCGAATACACCCGCTTTTTCGACGCACAAGGACTGAACGTGCCGAAATTGCTCGCCGTCCACGAAGACCAAAAGCACTACCTGCTCAACGATTTGGGTACGCAAACACTGTACGACAAACTGTGTGAGATCAGGAAGGAAAACGGTGGATTCCAAGAAGTTATGGACGACTATCGAAAGGTCGTGGCCGCCCTGCCGAAATTCCAACTGACCGCGAAAAAGGGTCTGGACATGTCGGTGGCCTACCCCCGCGCCGCCTTTGACCGGCAGTCCATGCAATGGGATCTCAACTATTTCAAATACTACTATCTGAAAATGGTGTATATCCCCTTCAACGAGCAACTGTTGGAAGATGATTATCAGGCTTTTATGGATTACCTGCTCGCTGCCGACGATGACTATTTCCTTTACCGCGATTTCCAGTCGAGGAACATCATGGTACTTCAAGACGATGTGTATTTTATTGACTATCAAGGTGGTAGAAAAGGGGCGTTGCAGTACGACATCGCCTCGCTGCTCTACGATGCCAAGGCCGACCTCTCCCCCGAAATCCGCGAAGAGCTGCTGGAATGCTACTTGGACAACCTCTCGCAACTCATTCCGGTGGACAGGCAGCAATTCAAAGCCTATTTCAACGCGTTCGCCCTCATCCGCATCATGCAGGCGATGGGCGCATACGGCTACCGGGGCTATTTCGAGCGGAAGACGCACTTCCTGCAGAGTGTGCCTTACGCCATCCGCAATATGCGCTACCTGCTGGAGCACCATACTTTGCCGGAACATTTGACCGAACTGCGCCAGGTCCTGCAGACCGTGGTGGACAGTTACGTGGAAACAACACCGCAAAATACTGAAAATCTTACTGTTACAATTCAAAGTTTCTCATATAAGAAAGGGATTCCAGCGGACAATTCCGGCAACGGCGGCGGTTTCGTCTTCGATTGTCGCGCCCTGCCCAACCCGGGCCGGGAAAAACAATATGCCACTTTCACTGGCAGAGACGAATGCGTTATCCGTTATCTGAAACAGTACAAAGAAGTGGAAACATTTGAGAACCACGTGTTTGCAATAGTGGATATGTCGGTGGACAACTATTTGGAACGGAAGTTCACGCATCTGACGGTCAATTTCGGCTGCACGGGCGGCCAGCATCGTTCGGTCTATTTCGCCGAGCGGACCGCCAAGCACCTGCGCGCCAAATATCCTCAAATCGAGGTGGAACTGAAACACACGAATTTAGCCTCACGATAGTAGAGACAAGGTATAGCGTATAGAATTTCCACATTAAAACACATTTCTGGGCTTAAATATCGTCACTCGTTTCATCGCTCATATTCAATCACTAATGAAATATTCTGAGGATCCAATATTTTCGGTGTCTTGATATATTTGCGCCATCCTCCAGGCAGTGCGGCGTAGTTTCCGGTGACATGTATTGTCAGCAAATATTGCAAATCATCGACCTGTTCGAAATTCACACCAACCGAAATAACCTCAGTCGGCACAACTCCTGAAACAATAATCAAAGAATGAGTTGAAAAGTCAAAAGTAGGAGCGTCGGGACAAAGGCTCAATAAAGTGGCATTGTCATTTACAAGTGTGATAGAATTCATGGATATAATCCAACAAGGTACGGAATCAGTAACATCTTCCCATGCAAATTCAAACTGTTCCGGCGGAGTGGGCGGTTCGGGTTCTGGTTCCGGCCGCTCGCACGCGGCGAACAGGGCGAAAGCTGCCAGTGCGGCGACACACAGCAAAAACTGGAGTTTTACCCCGTTTTTTTGAGTTTGTGTAACGTCTTTTTTCATTGTTTTGTTGTTTTTCGGGTTAAAATTCTTCGGCAAAGATACACTTTTTTGACTTGCAACTTGTGATTAATCATTTGAATGGCAAAAGTAATGTTTTTTATCCGTAGGGATGTGGGAATTCGTCATTATCGTGTCATTTATGACGAACTTTTTCCATACTAAAAAGTCTATCGGCTCATAGCCAGAAATCCCGAAATCTCAGCCGTCAAAATCATGGAACGGACCCATTTCTCCCAATCCACCGTCAACCGCATCCTCGGCCAGCTCAAGGCCGACGGCCTCATCGAATACGCCGGCAGCAAGAAGACCGGAGGGTACCGCGTTAAAGAATCCACGGTGGAGGCACCTGCCGCGGAATCGGAGAAAAGAACTGATATTTAACAAAATAGGATAATCATGCCATTAACCGCACAAAGCGAAACGCAATGTGGGAAACGATAAAAAAGAACACTATGACAGAAGAACAAACCCTGAAAAATGCCGGCGTCCGGGTGACGGCGGTGCGACTGCTGATATGGCGGACCATTGGCCGCGAGTTCCACGGAATCTTCAACCTGGCCGATCTGGAGGAGAAATTGCCCACGGTGGACAAGTCAACGCTCTTCCGAACACTTAACTTGTTGAGTGAAAAACATTTGTTGGATGCCATTGACGATGGCTCCGGCTCGCAGAAATACTGCCTGCGAAGTGCCGACGACCCGCTTTCCGGAGTTCGTCACGTCCATTTCAGCTGCCGGATTTGTCACCAAACGACCTGCCTTACCAACGTGAAACTGCCGGAAGTGACCCTTCCCGACGGCTTCACGGTCGAAAATGTGGAGTATGTCGTGAAAGGCGTGTGCTCAAAATGCGGGAAAAAAAGCTGAGACATTTTTTGACATCCTCTCTGTTTTTCTTCGTGAAAAGTTAGTTCTGGGCTGACTTTTCCCGAAATTTCACTTCGGCGACAGCATTAAATGTGCTGCCGCCTTTTTTTTGTCCATTTTTTTGCGACAATAAATTTTTACAGTTAATTGTTAAGAAATGGAAATTAAATAAATTATTATTTTTATGTTTTTCGGAAAGAAAATTTTTTATTTTTGCCGCGATGAATTTTATTGGATTATGACTCAAAATTTAATAAAAATAGTTAATTTTGGTTTTGATTCGAACGGTTTTCGGTGCAGAATCAATGTTTTTGAATTCAAAACGCTTCATTTTGACAATTTTGGCAAAATATTGAAATTCCTTGGATTACCCATTTCTATTTACAATTAATTTATAAAAATGTTCGCTATGAAGAAAAAACTACAATTTTTGTTGTTTATCCTGATGAGCGGGATGCTGCCCACGCTTTCCGCACAGGAAACCCCAGGTTTCCACGTCCGGTTTTCGGCCGAAGGAGCCACTTGCTACAACAACGGCAAGGTGTTGTATGCACTGACAGACAGCATCGGGACGGTTTTGGACTCGCTGCCTGCCCGGCTGTCGAATGTGCGTGTCTATTACAAACGGTCGGATGCCGACTCGGTACATTTCGCGGGCTGGTATTACACAGGCGGAACTGACACTCTGACAGTTAATTACGGTACGTATTTGGTCGGGGTGGAGGCGTTGCTCGATGACGGTGAGGGCGGTTACACACGGGTGGACACGCATACGGTGCTCACCATCCAAACCTCCTACCAGAAGCCCACCGCGTCGGTTGTCGCGTACAACACGCTCTTGCGCGACACCCACCCGGGCACCCTCCCCGCACTCGTCTGCTCCGACATCGGTCGCGTACAGCTGCGCATCCTCCACGGTCGCTTCCCGTACACCGTGACAGTCTCCGACGCGAACACCGGTGACACCCTTCGCACTGTGGTTTTCCCTGATAGACAATATGATGGAACCAGTGAAGACCGATTCGATTTCCGTGATTTCTATTCTATCGACAGTCTGCCGGGTGGACGCTGGGCTTTCAATGTCGAAGACGGCTGCGGCTACGGTCTGCCCTCGGTCGTGGAGACAGTCAGCGCTTCGAGGCTGCCGGATCCATACTACCTGTCGCAGTTCGCCTCTTCCGGGAATTTTTCGGACAGCAATGTGGTAAAACTGGAAGTCGAATACAAAACCTCTGTTGAGGGGCTTCAGGAAATGATGCATAATCACGTCAGTTACAGACTTTTATACGATGGCTTGATGACGGGTGAGTGGCATCCGATGCCTTACGACGGCACGGCCACCATCCGATATATAGTATATGACACGGCGTTCCAGGCCAGCAGATACTGCGACCTTTGGGAAAGGAACATCACGTTTGAATATAAGGTGTCAGGGTGCGGTTCCTCGTTGTACTCGCGGACGTTCCAACTCTTAAAGCCGAATGAAGTGTATTTCGCCAAGGACAGCTTGGATGTCACGGACTCCGCCCGGATGGAGGCGGGCAACTGTGTGAAGGAGACATTTTGGCACAGGGGTGATTACAGCATACGCTATTATAAATCCAATCTTGGAGGTGAGCAGTATATGCCGGATTATGTCACATATCGTCAAGACCACGAATTCTACCGATACCATTACACGCACCCGCTGACGTGGATTTACACGGACCTCCACTCGGGCGAGGTGATCAAACGGGACACGGTTTCCATCATCACGGATGTGTCGAGTTTGACGAAGGCGTATGTGGATTCCGTTTATCATATCGCGGCTGATTCGGAGCTTTTGATTCCCGTGGAACGCAGACTGCTGGACGGGAAGGGGTGTGAGCTATATGTCACATCCGACACGATGCGTTTTTTTCACCGTGTCAGTCGCGATGCGGTCTGCTGGTTGGTTGACTACAAGGATGACGGCGGGAAATGCTGCCTTATTCCACGTTGGGTGCGGGTGTTCCGCGCCTCGGATTTCGGAGGCCCAACCGACGGCACGGTCGTGCGGCTCGTGCGGAGCCCGTTTCACAACCGTTACAACTTCGAGGCGGTGTACAGCGCCGCTGACAGAACCTGGACGATCGTGAAAGACAGCGTTTCGAACACGGCGGTCGTCACGGGAAGTGCCAACGGGCTGGCGCTGTTTGTCAGTGACTACTGCCTGCCGTCCGGGCCATACGAGTTCGAGGTCGTGACCTCTTGCGGAACGGTGACGGCGCTGGGCCACGTGACGTTTGGCGACTATATGGAGATGCAGGTGTCCGAAGACATTGAGTGCGAGACCGAAAGGGACTGCAATAACCTGTACATCCGATATCCAAAGGGAGCGTTTCGCTGGAGGGTCACCAACACCTCATCGGAAACGGGTCTGCCCATAGACACCACATACCAGGGCCTTTCCATGAAAGCCACTGTGGTAGATGCTCCGGTCGCTTCCCTGAAAGGCAAAGAAGATTATTACCGGCCGAGTTTCACATTCTCCGTGCCCGGGACTTACGTGCTGCGGATATGTCCGAACTTAGCTGTGGACGAATGTTCTTCGTACGCCTGCTACTACGACACGTTCCATCTCGATGCCGCCACGGTGGAGTTCGACGAGGCATACGCGGTGCTGTGCGACACCTCCTCTTCGGAGGGCAGTGCCTGGGTCCGCGCCAGCAACGGCATGTTGCCATACACTTACACCCTTTTCGATCAACCCGACAAACAAGGCAACGTGTTGGCAGTCAACAACACCGGTGTTTTCCCGAATGTGCCGATGCGCAGCGACCAGACGCTTTCCTGTTTGGTACAGGACTCCTGCAATGCGTACTTCCACGTCAATTTCCAGCCGCGGGCGATGGCGGAGCTGCAGAAGCTGTGGTTCGAAGGTGGACTGACGGCGGACACCGCGTGCGAGGGCTCCACCATCCAAATCCACGCTCTCGCGATCGGGGACATCTGGCAGTACGAGTGGTCCGGCCCCGGCGGTTTCCACTCCACCTCGTCCGATCCGTATGTGTACGTGTCGCGGGGCAACGGCAACGGATGGTACAAGGTGCGCATCCGGCAGACCAGCTGTGCCAGTGAGCTCTGCGACAGCATTTTCCTTACCGTTTTGCCCGCCCCGACACTGTCGCTGTCGTCTTCCGACACCATGGTGTGCCCGGGCGAGGCGGTGGAAGTCCGTTTCACGCCGCAGAACGAGGTGGCTACCGGCGACATCGCCTTCTCCGTTGCCTTCTCCAACGCAGACGGAGTCAGTGTCCGCCATTACGCTGCCCCCGCCGGCACGACCGTCACCGACACCTTTTATACGCTTTCACCGGCCACGCTTTATCCCGTCGGCATCGATGACGGTCGTTGCAACTATTCGCAGGCCGATTCGGCGGACACCGTGCATATCCGCCTGCGAACGGATGTCTCCAACGCTTGCGACATTATAACTTTTTATGACACAGTTTGTTATGGAGGTGATGCGCATCTGTTTGCCATGACGGCCGACACCCTTCCGTACATCCTGCGTTGGTTCGGCGACTATGGTCAAACCCAGCTGCTGAAAATCGATACGATGCAGATGGGAGGAGCGCGGAGCCAGTACGACACGGCAGGGATTCTTCAACAGACACTGCTCTTTGTCTCCTTGCAGAAAGACGGCGAATGTCCGAGTGTCAATGGGTTGATGGACAGTACGATAGGCTTATGTGAGGACAATAAAATCCCCGGGGTTGCAATTGCCGATGTCTTGCAAGGGATAAAAGTCGAATACCGCGATGAGGTGTGCCAAAGCCAAACCCTCGGCTATGACGATCCGTACAACATGGTACCGGATGTGGTGGATTCCGGAGAACTGGCCCGTGCCGTGCGGAGGGCTGGCAACTACTACTATACCAAGGCGTTGACTGCCGCTGATGGGAACGGATGCGATGTTTCGGTGAACTTCGTGCTCACCGTCAACCCGCCGTCGGGAAACGAGACGGTGGCCACGGTCATGCGGCAGTCGGGATTTCTTTGGCACGACAGTCTCTATACCGAAAGCGGTCGCTATGCCCTGTTGTCCACGGATTCTAACGGCTGCGATCAGCTTGATGTACTGTATCTTACGGTCGTTGACGTGGATATCCCGGAGGGGGAGATCTGTCGTGGCGACTCCGTGGCGCTCTCCCTGTCAGCCTCGTTTCCCAGCACTTTCCGGCAAGATTCCTTGCTGCTGAGACGTGCGCGCCCCGGCGATGTGCTTTGCACGGACGGTTCCGTCTTGCCGGTCGATACGTTCCTTGTCAGCGGGAAGACCCCGATGGGAGTGGTGTTTCACGTCGATGAGTCGGGAATCCACGGGCTTGCGGCCGCGCTCACCGAGGAACAGCGAAAATTTCCGATTCCTGAAGACCTGCGTTTCCTCATGCAGCAGCTGTTTATTTCGTCCTCGGTTTACGACACGAATGGTCAGGTGAACACCTTGAATCTGAAGTCGATCATCAGCGCTTTCTCTGAACCGGACTTCCATCCGGATGCCTCCGCAGCCGCTTTCTGTTACTATTTCAACCCTGTCACACTCGCTGTGGAAAATGTGGGCTGTGGTTGGTACCTTCCTTCGTGTGGTGAACTTAACATATTGTACAGCAATGTTTTAGATGTCAACCAAACAATGAAAAAACTATGTCAATACAACAGCGCATACAAAGCGCTCGATTCGTATTACTACTGGAGTTCGACCGTAAATGCCAATAATCGGGCTTTGATGTACAGTGTTTTCGGTTGGCGTGCCGATGAAAACGGCAGTGCATGCGCAGTGCGTCCAGTCACGAAATTTTAATCCTTTCAAAATAACTGTAAAACCATTAAGTATGAAAAATAACAGATTGATATTATGGCAGTTGGCAGTAAGCTTGCTGTTAGCATTGAGTTGTTCGCTGAAGGTTAGCGGACAAACCTACAAGCCGGGGGATCTCTATGTTTTCGACGACGGGTCGATGGGCATTGTCTTTTACGTTAACCCCGACGATCCCGGGAGCGGTACCGTCGCCGCGCTGAACGATTTGGACAGTCCGTATGCCTTGTGGACGGGTGACATGCCTGCGGAGTTGCTGAATGTGCCCTACGCGAACGGCAGTGCGAATCTGAGTCTTATCACAAACTGGGAGAACCACGGGAAGTTGTTCACGCAGGTGCTGGCGGGGTCGGGCCTTTCGCCTGTCGCCGATGCCCTGGGCGCCTCCGGCTGGTATATCCCCGATGTGATGCAGCTTTACAAACTCTACGCCGGTGCGGTGACGCTGCAGGACGCTTTCACCGCCTCGGGGGGCGACATCCTGTCGATATGGAGCAGGTCGCACTGGAGCGCGACACGCGTGAGCAGATACACCAACCAGACCTTTTTCATGGATCCCGGACTGCGCCTGAGTTTCGGAAACGGCTCCGAAAGCCGCTATGTCCGCCCGGTGCGTGATTTCCCGGACACCGCCGCCGTGCGCGTTTTCTGGGCCGACAATCCTCCACAAAAGGACACCGTGGTGCGTCCCGAAACCACCACCGCTTACCCGGCGTTGGCGGTCTATCGCTCGGATTCGCTCCTCTTGAACGCGGTCGTCACGGTCTTCCAGCCTGTCGCCGACACGTTGTATGATTCCACGTTCGTATCTTCTTCCGCATACACTTCTACTGTCTCCTCCCGTTTTCACCACTTGGATGTCTCATTGTCAGGTGATTATGAATATGCGGACACTCTGCAGACCACTCACGGTTGCGACAGTGTCACCATCTTGAAACTGACGGTCAATGAAGTGCCGAATCCCGACGACACGCACTATTACGACACCATTTGCCCGTTTGCGGAGGATTACTACTTCGCCCCGTTCGACACGGTTTTCGGGGTGGGCACGCTTTCCGGGGTTTATACCCATCACGGCACCAAGGAGTCGGACGGGACAACGGTGGACACCACGGCCGTCTATCATCTCACCATTCTTCCTAATTATAAGGTGTTTGACACGCTCAGCGGTTGTCTTTACGAGTCGGGCGAATCGGTCGTGTATGTCGCCAACGAGCATCTCGTGGTCACCGCTGACGGAACCACGGTTGAGGTCGCGGTTTCCTCTGCCGAGATAACGGTGGAGGAAGTCGTGCCGGGCCAGGATTATAAGCTGAAGATGCAGACCGTGAACGGGTGCGACAGCGTGCTCTACCTGCATGTGGGGGTGAACCGGGTGGTGCGGGATTCGGTGTTTTACGAGATGGTGGTCACGGAAGTGCACGACGGGCAGGTGACGGCGGCTTGTCACACGTTCACAGGCATAGACGGTCCCGGTGTCTATCGGGCAACCGACACTTTGGTGGCTGAAAACGGCTGCGACAGTATCGTTTTCGTGGAATTGACGGTCTCCCCGTGCGTGCCGGATTTCACCTTCACTTGCCCCCCGGATGTGTACGACACGCTGCCGTTTGGCGACTGCACGAAGGAGATCTCCCTCGCTCGTATCGGCGAGCCGACGGTTGTCAGCAGTGCGGGATGGCCGGTGATGGTGAGCCACGACCTTCCGATGGACATGCTCTTCACGGAAGGGGAACATCTCGTCACCTGGACGGCCATCGACGCGGTATGCGGAAGCAGCGTCACGTGCGAGCAGCATGTGGTGGTCGTTTTCCCGCAATGCCCCGACGCTGTGGACTGCGAGGGGAACGTCTATCATGGGGTGCGTATCGGGTGCGACTGCTGGACTCAGCGGAATCTGGAATCCACGAAGTACAGCGACTGTACCGACATTCCGGAAGTGTACGAGTATGAGAGCTGGCAGCACCCTGACGTGGCGGCGAATGTGGCTGTCTATGGGCGGCTCTACAGTTTCGGGGCGGCGGTGCGCGACAAATCCGACAACGGCCACGGGCACATCCAGGGCATTTGTCCCGCCGGCTGGTACTTGCCCACGCCGGAGAAATATGAGGAGTTGGACACCTATGGCGCGGCTGCGTTGAAGTCGCCGCTCTATTGGATCGACGGTGGCGGGAACAACAGCACCGGGTTCACCGCCCTGCCCGCCGGATTCTACAACGGGGAAAAAGACCGTTATGAGGGAATGCTCACGGAAGCCTATTTCTGGTCGGTGCAGAATACGGGAAGTAACGCTGTAAAATCCTCATATATAATCCGTTATCTCTGCGAATCGGTGCTCGAAAACGTGGCGCGCGAAGGGGTGGGCTACAGCGTGCGGTGCATCAAGGAACGTTAAGGCGTTTTCTGGTTTATACGAAAAAAGGCCGACATCACTGCCGGCCTTTTTTATCGTAAGTCTATCGGGAATTACTTCTTGATGATCTTGTGCATGGAAGTGCCGTTCTCGGTCGTCAGTTTGAGGGTGTAGAGACCGTTGGCGAGATCCTTCACGGAGATGCTTTGCACATCGCCGGTTTCAGCCTTCACGAGCTGGCCTTGGATGTTGAAGATTTCCACGCGTTGCACCTGGTTGCTGCTGCTGATGGTGAGCACGTCGCTGACAGGGTTCGGATAGACGGTGGTGTTCTCCATCGTGACATCCTCGATGCCAGCAGGATAGGTGACATCAACCATATAGGTGGCTTGGGAACCGAACTTGCCGTTATCTTTGAAGATCTGGCTGCCGTCTTCTGCAATCAGTTGGAAATAGCCAGCGCCGAAACCGCCATTGATGCCATCGCCGTAGGAGTCGTAAACCTCAATGCGGAAACAACCGGTTGTCGGCGGGTTGAAGGGGAATTCGCGGACGGTGGTGCCGTTAGAAGCCAAATTGCTCCAAGGACCGCCGGAGAGAAGCACGTTGCCGTTGGGTCCGAAAATCTTGAATGTGGTCTCGGATGCGTAACGGTCGGTCACCAGTTTGAAGACCATTCTTCCGCCACCCGTGTAAACGTTCTTCTTGAGCGTGATCGTTGCCGGAGAGATGGTGACGTCTTGGCCATTGATTTGCGTGACGGTAACCTGCAGTGAGTTGTTCGTGCCCAGGTTGAGGTGCAAATCAGGAAGGGTGATGCTTGCTTGCTCCCAGGATGCGATCGAACCCGTCCAGGTCTCCGTTTGGGTGGTGCCGTTCAGGGTATAGGTGTACGTGAGGGAGCTCACAGCGTTAGAACCTTGGTTCTTGAAATCAAATTTGACGTTGGTGACATCCGTGCAGGTCGTATTGGGTTGTTCCGATATGTCGGAGATACGTCCGCCCAAAGCGGGAAGGTTGATATGTTGGATCGGAACGTCCATGCCGGTGAGCACTTCCTGGTGGCCTTCGCAAACAAAAGCGACGATGACAAGGTCCTCCAGAGGAGCGTAGATGGCGTTCGGGCTTCCCATCTGCTCGGGAATCACATACTCGTAGGTTTTCTCCACCAGCGTGCCGGGAGCGATGTCGTTAATCGTCTCACCCCATTGGCCAGTGATCAGGTGACGCAACATGTGCATGTGTCTGTATTGGTTGCCCACCATCATTTCGGGATACCAGGTCGTGGCGCCCACTTGGGAACCCAGCACATTGTCTTGGGTGATGGCGATGTTCAGCGCGTTGGAGGAAACGGTTTGGGCAGCCGTGTAGTAAAGTTGCACACGGAGGTTCAGCGTGCGGGTGGACCAATCGATGGTGCCCTCGGCGGCGATGTTCACCGGAGAAGACATGCCCAGGATGGTGTTGGATGCGGATGTCCAATCGCCTCTGTTCAATGCCGTGTTGCTGCCGGAGAAAACGTGACGGTTGACAGTACCAGAGGGGTAGCCTTCCAAACCCGTTTGGTTAGCCAAGGCGCTGCCGAACTGCGTGGTGTATGTGTTGGCGGCATATCCACCCTCGTGGATGTTGATCAGGCTCACTCTGTCGGGATGGGCGGCCTTGATCTGGTTGGCGCGCTTGTGGCCGTCGGGACAGTACTGGCAGTTGATGCCCGTGTATTCTTCCAGCACCACATTGCGGTTGGAGGGAGTCAAGGACACAATCGTGTCAGTGACTTGCGCAGATGCGAACATCGTGGTCAGCATCGCAGCAATTAAAACTAGTAAAGTTTTCTTCATACTTTTGAATAATTTTTATGTGAATAATTACTTCAATTTTTAACCGCGCAAAGATACACTTTTGTTTTAAAAAAGTCAAATGTAAACGTAATTTTTTTTTGCAACTGTTATTTCAACACGACTTGGATGGTGTGCCGGTTGCTCTGGCGTATCAAAACTTCCTCGTCGCGGAACATTTCCAACACCACGTTCTCGGAATCTTTGTCGTAATGGCGGATGGTCACCAGACGGATGCCGTCGTTGAACTTGACGATGAATTCTTTCTGCAACTCCTCGATGCAAGGTTGCAGGCGCAACGGCACGTTGTCGGTACAGACCGAAAAGGTGAGCGCGGAGTTTTGGATCATGTTGATTTTGACGCGATATTTCGCCAAGATGTCCAGAATGATGGACAAATTCTCGACCCCGATGATGGAAAAATCGCGCGGGGAGACCGAAATCAGCAGTTGGTTGTCCTTCACGATGTAGGAAGGAATTTCCACTTGTTCGGCGTCTTGGGTGATCATGCTGCCCTCGTTTTCCGGATGGAAGAACGACTTTACAAGCAACGGTATCTGTTTGTTATGCAGGGGCTTAAGGGTCTTCGGGTGGATGACGCTCGCCCCGTAGTAGGCCAGCTCGACGGTCTCGTGGTAGGTCAGCTTGTCGATTTTGACGGCGTCGGGAAAGCGTTTCGGGTCGGCGTTGAGGATTCCGGGAACATCTTTCCATACGGTAACGCATTCGGCATCAAGGGTATAGGCCAATATGGCGGCGGAGTAGTCGGAACCTTCGCGCCCGAGGGTGGTCGTCTGGTTCTCGGCTGTGCCCGCGATGAAGCCTTGCGTAAGCACAATGCCGTGGGTGCGGTTCTGGAAATAGGGGTTGATGGTGTTGCAGACCAACTTCTGCGTCACCGTCCAATCCACGTGCCCTTCGCGGTAGGTGTTGTCGGTACGCACCAGCTGTCTTGCGTCAAGCCATTGTGTTTCAATATTTTGTGTATTCAGATAGGTGGCGATCAACGTGGTGGAAAGCAGCTCGCCGAAACTCACGATGCGGTCATAGTCGTAGTCGAAATTGTCGGAGGTGGGCCGCTGCAGCTGTTCGCTCAGCAGGGTGAAAAGGCGTTCGGAGTGCGGCAGGAACGGATTGTTCGCGCCCATCAGCTGTTCCGCTACGGTTTCGTGATTCGTCCGGAGTTCCGCAAGGAGCGCGGGTACGTTCTCGGGCGCATGATAGTAAGCGTCCAGCAGTTTCTCCATGAAATTGGTGGTCTTGCCCATGGCGGAGATCACTACCACAAGTTGCTCGTTTTCATAACGTTGCAAGATGTTTTTCAAGTTCTCAATGGCTGGGGCGTCCTTCACGGAGGCGCCGCCGAATTTGAATACTTTCATCGTTTAAGCTATTCGTTTTTAATGACTTGCAATAAAGTTGTGCCCACCACGCCAAGCGTGTTTTTGTCAATGTGCTGGATGTTGTCGCTCACGGTGTGCCACACGGGGTCGAATCCGGTGCCGGAAGTCGCGTCATAGTGGATGATGTCGATCATCTTGAAGGAGGCGTATTTGTTGACGTAATAGTGGTCGTCGGTGATCACGCCGCCGGGCTTGTTTTGGAAATATTGTCCGTGGCCGAGTTCGTAGGCCGTGGACCATACTTTGCGCACCACATCGCCCGCGTCGCGCAGGGAGAACTGCTCTTGCATGAATTGTGCATTCGGGCTGCCGACCATATCCAACAGTATGCCGTAGTTGGCTGTATATCCTTGGATATGAGGATTTTTCGCCCAATACTGCGCGCCTAAGCCCCACCATTCACCTTGGATGTCCTCGTTCTCCTTCGGGCCATAGTCCTCGGCGTCGAAAAAGATGATGTCAACACCTATATTGGGCTGGTTTGCACGCAGTTGACGTGCGATTTCGAGCAGCACGCCCACGCCGCTGGCACCGTCGTTCGCGCCGTCAATGGGCGTTTCGCGGTTGGCGGGGTTGGGGTCGTGGTCGGCGAAAGGACGGGCGTCCCAATGCGCGGCCAGAACGATGCGTTTGGCCTTTTCGGGCGCGAAACTGCCGATGAGGTTCGCGCAAGGCCACGATTTCCCATCGTAGGTTTTCGCCGTAAACGACTGGTTATAAACGGTATCGCAATATTCCTGGAGTTTGTTGAGCAGCCATACACGACAGTTTTCGTGCGCCTCCGTGCCCAACACACGTGGACCGAAGTCAGTTTGGACCTTTACGAAAGCGTATGCGGAATCATGGTCGAACGCCGGCAGGGTGACGCTGGCTTGAGGGGTGTCTTTTGGCTTTTTCTTGGTACGGTCGCAAGCCGAAAAGAGCAGGGCCGCACCCATGAGAATTATCAATACTTTCTTCATTTTCAACATATTATGATAGACAGTTGTTTGTATTCGATGTTTAAAAAATGACTTGCGAAGATACAAAAAAAGATGGCTGCAAAAACAGTCATCTTTTTTGTGGCGGGATCGAGAGTTGAACTCGAGACCTCCGGGTTATGAATCCGACGCTCTAACCAACTGAGCTACCCCGCCTTTTTTTGAGGCTGCAAAAATACACTTTTTTTCGATTGTGCAAGGGTGTTTTGGAAATTTTTTATAAGGTTCTGTCAATGAGTGTTTTATGTATTCTTGGAGCCGTCTTTGTTTGCTTGGAAAAGGGCTTTATAAAACAGGGTGCGGCAAAATGTCGCACCCTGTTCGCTATTTTTTGTTCATTTCAGCCTTTTCGGGACTATTATTTTTTGTGTCTTTTTTTCCGGGCCAGTTCGTTCGGCTCCAGTGCCATCTGTTCGCCGTGGAGCAGGGAGGCCACACCTTCGACGTGCTTCTTGTCAGGCAGCGGGCTGCAGGTGTTCTCCTGGTAGTCCTCGGGTTCGGTGTAGGTGGTGATGACGCCTTCGTAGTTGCGGAGGATCACCTTGTGCGGGCTCTGGGAGATGACGTATTGGGGCATCACGGGAATCTTGCCGCCGCCGCCGGGCGCGTCCACCACGAAGGTCGGGACGCAGTAGCCGGAGGTGTGTCCGCGCAGGTTCTCGATGATTTCGATGCCCTTGGAAACGGGCGTGCGGAAATGTTCCAGACCCATGGAGAGGTCGCATTGGTAGATGTAGTACGGACGCACGCGCATACGCACGAGGTCGTGTACGAGCTGCTTCATGATCTCGGTGTCGTCGTTCACGCCGCGCAACAGCACGGTCTGGTTGCCGAGCGGCACACCGGCGTCAGCCAATTTGGCGCAAGCGGCCATGGCCTCTTCGGTCACCTCGTTGGGGTGGTTGAAGTGGGTGTTGAGCCAAATCGGGTGGTATTTCTTGAGCATGTTGACGAGGTCGTCGGTGATGCGCTGCGGGCAGACCACAGGGGTGCGGCTACCCAAGCGGATGATCTCCACGTGCGGGATGGCGCGCAGGCGTTGGATGATGGATTCGAGCATCTTGTCGCCCACCATCAAAGCATCGCCGCCGGAGAGCAGCACGTCGCGCACTTGCGGGGTGCGGGCGATGTAGTCGATGGCGGCCTGGATGCGGTCCTGCGTGGACTCGCAGTCGTGCTGGCCGGCGAAACGTCTGCGGGTGCAGTGACGGCAGTACATGGAGCACATGTCCGTGATGAGGAACAGCACTCTGTCGGGGTAGCGGTGGGTGAGGCCGGGAACCGGGGAGTCCTCATCCTCGTGCAGCGGGTCGAGCAGGTCGGCCGGCGACTGGTGCACCTCGGCGGCCGTCGGGATGGCCTGGCGGCGGATCGGGCAGTGCGGGTTGTTCGGGTCGATAAGACTCAGATAATACGGGGTGATGGCCATGCGGAGGGTGGCGAGGGATTTCTTCACGCCCTCTTCCTCGGCCGGGGTCAACTCGATGTATTTCTTCAATTCTTCGAGCGTTTCCACTCTGTTGCGGACTTGCCATCTCCAATCGTTCCATTCAGCGTCGGTAACGTTGGGGAAAAGTTCTTTTCTTCTGCTTGCCATATTGAAAATCTTTAATTTAATCTGAAAAATTTGGAGGTGCAAAAGTACAAAAATATTGAAAACAGCGGGAAAAAACAGCGTTCTCTTTTCCTTAATGCCGCAAAAAAAAGAGACGTGTTCCTGCACGCCTCTTTTTCGGTTTTCGTTAAATATCTGATAACCAAATAGTTATTGCTTGATAAAGTTCTTCGTCACGGTTCCGGCAGACGTGTTCAGCCGCACGAAATACATTCCGGAGGTCATTCCGGAAACGTTGATGCGGGTCTGTACGGGCGAATAATTATTCGCCTCTACATCGGTGCGGATCACTTTTCCATAGACGTCGAACACCTCTATCGAGTGGATTTCCATCATGTTGCCGTCCAACACCACGTCGATGTACTCTTTGGCAGGATTGGGGTACAGATGGACTCGGTCGCCGAGATGGTTGGCGATGCCGTCTTCGATGCTGGTCGTGGTGATGAGGATGTCGGACCATTCGCTAATGTTGCTTTCACAGACGGCTTGCACCTGGATTTCGTATTGCGTGTTGGATTGCAGGTCGGTGATGGTGTAGGTCGGGGCTCCGGTGACCACTGCCGAGGTCCATGTGGAGCCGGGGAGCCGGTATTGCAGATTCCACTGCGTGGCGCCGGCGTTGTCGGTCCAGGTGACGGTGATGCTGTTGAAGGCTAGCGTGGTCGGTTGCAGATTGGTCGGGGTCTCGCAGGTGTCGTTGGAGAGCTCCAAGGTGGTGAAGGTCTTGAGTTCGCCATAGACGGTGCCGTTGGACGTGGTGGCGATGGCGCGGTAGGAGTAGTTTGTGTTGGGAATCAGCCCGGTGAGGACGTGGTTCAACGGATTTCCGGTGACCGAAACCATCTGGAAGCTGTTGGGACCGGTCACTTTCCACTCGAAACCGCTGTTCAGGATGGTTTGGTTGCCTGGGTCGGTGATGGCTCCGTTCAGCTCGGCGGAGAACGACGTGACGTTGGTGGCGTCGTAGGTGACCACCGTCGGGTCGATGACGGGCGGAGCGACGTTCAACACGATGATGTTGTCAAGGAAGATGCCATAACCGTTGAACGACACGGTTTTGAAGGCGACTTGGTAAGTGGCTGTGGGCGTCGGAAGCGCCACTGAGTCGATTTTCCAGGAAGCATCCAGATCGTCGTGGCAGCCCCAACCGGCTAAATAGTGCCAACTGTCGGTCGGCGACGTGCGGTAGAGCAGCGCTAACGTGTCGTTGTGGACACCATCGCCTAATGCGTCGTAGGAGAACGTGATTTTGGGATAAGGCGTGCTGCTGAAGTCGAAGACCGGTGACACGAGCAGTCCTTCAGAATAGGAGTTGACGGCGCTTTGGTGGTAGAAGACATAGTGGCTGCCGTGTGCCGGATATTGGCCCATGGAGTTTACGGTGTGGTTCTGCCAGGAACTGCCGTTCTGGACGATGAACTGCGGCATCCAGCAACCGAAGGCGCCGTCTTCGAAGCTTTCGTAGTAAGGAAAGATGGTGATGGCCTCGCATTGCGTGTGGCAGCTTGCGGAAGCGTAATCCACCGCGTCGTTGCAGAGAGGTCTCACCCGGAAGAGGTAGTCCGTTCCGGGCGTCAGTCCGCTGACAGTCCCCGTCAAGCCGTTCACCGTGTCGGCGAGCCAAGTCGTGCTCCCTTCTTCCTGATGTTCCACGATGAAGGTGACGATGTCCTCCTCCTCGGTCCAGGTGAGGGTCACCGTCGTCGTCGTGATGTCCGTGATGGTCAGGTTGTCAACGGGTTCGCAGTCGGGTTTGCGCTGCAGGGTGACGTCGTCCACGTAAGCATTCGCGCCGGATGCGGCCAAGCAGCGGAACGCGATGAAGGAGCCGTGTCCCGTGTAGTTGGTGAAGTTGGTGCGGAACGCCACGACGGGGTAGCTGCCGGAGGTGAGGTAGTAGCTCTGCACTAACTCGAATGTGTTCGGATCCATGGGATCGGTCATCACGCCGACATCCAAGGTGTAAGTCTGCGACGAGTTATAGGTCCGGGCGTAGAATTTCAACTGGAGGGTGTCCAACAGCAGTTCGGTGGTGTCGATGGCCGGGAGAGTGGCGTAAAGATTGCCGCCGTTGGTGTTGAAGAAGAGGCAACGGTCGCCGGTATGGGCGTAGTTGTAAAGCGTGGCGTGGTAGGAGTAAGGGAACTGGGAGTCCGTGCGGTGCCAGCAGGCCGGCAGCGGATTGGAGGTAGTGCCGGCGGAGTTGCCGGTCTCGAAGGTCCACGTGCGCGGCACGCTGGTGATGCCCGCGCAGTCGGTGGTGAACGTGCTGGTCGCACTTTCGAAGAGGTTGCCGTCGCAGGGCGCCACCACATACCACGTGTACGTCTTGGAGGGCGTCAGACCGGTCAGATGGTAGTAGCCGGTGGAGTCCAAAGCGGCGATTTCCATGTTCCAGTCGGGCTCCGCAGCGTACTTGTAGTACAGCTCCAGCGTGTCGATGTTGGAAAGCCAGGTCAGGTTGACCGTCGTGCTGGTGACGCCGGTGGAGGAGAGCTGCAGGGGCGCGAAACAGTTCGGGATGATGCTCACCGTGATGTCGTCCAAAAGGAAGTACCACTCGCTGTTGGCCACGTAACGGAAGGCGATGCGGGCGGAGTCGGGGGCAGTCTGGCTGCTGAAGTCCACGACATATTGGTGATAGTTGTTGTCGGAGAGGAAGGTGGGGTCGATTTGATAGACGCTCACGAACGTGCTGCTGTCAGCAGGGTTGGTGATGTAACCCACATGCAACACGCCGGAGGAGGAATTTTCGGGACGCGCGTAGAAGGAGACTCTCAGACCTTGCAGGTTTTCGGAGAAATGGGGCATGATGGCGGTGGCGGAGTGCGTCGAGTTGGAGCCGAGGACTATGCAGGTCGGCAGGGAGTGCGCATAATGGAAGGTGTTGGTGTTCATGAAGGTCATCGGGAAGGTGTAGGTGGTCTCCGTGGAGCCGTCGAGTCTCAGCCAACAGTCGGGGAACATGTTGGAACCGTAACCGTTGAGGTTCTCGTGGTACGGGAAAACGGTGTAGGTGCCGCATTCGGTCATGAAAGTGTTGATCACACTCGGCGCCTCGGTGCTGTCCGGACAGATGGCGGACACGTACCAGTAGTAGTGGGTGGAGGACTGCAGTCCGGGGAGGGTGAAGGTGCCGCTGTCAAGGATGGCCGGCACGGAGCTGAAGTTCATCTCGTTGGCCTTGCGGTAGTACACCACGTATTCCGAGGCTGTGCCGCTCCAGCTGAGGTCGGCGGTCGTTTGGGTCACGTTGGTCACGTTCAGCGCGGTCGGCTCCGGACAGCTGGTGATGATGGTGATGGTGATGTCATCCAAGAAGATGCCGCTCGCCACGTCGCTCGTCCCGTTGCCGATGTAGCGGAACGCGATGTAGTAGTTGTCTCCCGTGTAACCGGACTGGTCAAAATCGACCGTGTTGAGCGTATAGCTCGTGCCCGACACGGGAATGGTGGCCACCGACACGAAGGTGGAAACGTCCATCGCGTCTGTCATCAGACCCACCTGCAGCGTGCCCAACACGTTGGCACCGAGCAGGTTCTGCGGCTCGCGGGTGTAGAACTTGATGCGCAAATCTTCGATGTTCTGGGTGATTTTCGGGGCCACGAAGACAGCGGTGGAGCCGTTCTGGGCACCGACCTCCAAATAGCGGGTACCGGAATAGGCGTTGGTGGAGGAAGTCTCCAAAGACGGGAAGTGCATGTCCCCGTAGAAGGAGTCTTCGATGACGCCTTCTTGCGCTATGGTCCAGCAGTGCATCATGCTCTCGGTCTCGAAGTCGATGAAGTAGGGGGCGCTGGTGGCCGTGCAGCCGGTTATGACGGTGATCTGGCGGTACATGTCGTCCGTCACCTCCTCGCAGTCCGGCGCGATTTCGATGAGGTAGGTGGTGTTCGGCTGCAAACCGCTGATGTCAATCGTGTCCGTCGGGGTGGTCTGGTAGTTCCAGACAGTGTCGCCCTCCACTTGATAGCGGGCGAGGTAGCTGTCGTTCATGCCGTCCCACGTGAGTCCCACGCTGCTTTCGCTGATGGAGGTGACGGTCAGATGCTGCACCTTCGGGCATTCGGGGATCTCATCCAAAAGGATGTCGTCCACACAGAGGTACATCAATGAGGTGGAGGGATTGTCAACCCGCATGGCGAACCGGTTTCCATAGCCAGTGAACGCATTGAACATCACAATGATGGGTTCGCTGTCATAGGCACCGGAGTTGACGTGGATGGTGTCGTAGGGCTGGAAGGTGCTGTTGTCGGTGGCATCGCCGATCACACCCACAATCAGGTCCATGGATTGTCCACTGCTGAAAGTTTTAGGATAGAACGACAGTTGTAAGTTGGTAATAGGCAAGACAGTTGTGTCAACTTCGGGCAAGATGGCCAGATTCGCGGCACTGGTGGAGGTGAAATAGAGGAGGTGGGTCCCGCTATGCCCGTGTGTGGTGAGATAGCTGTAAACGTAGGGGTTCTGGGAGGTGGAGGGCAGCCGCGACCAACAGGCGGGCATGGGGTAGGTGGGACTGTATTCCACGTTGTCGGTCTCGAAGTCCCATAATACGGGAACTTCGGAGATCAAGGAGCAGAGGGTGCGGAAGTTCGCGTAAGTGGTGGCACTGTGGGAGCTGCCGTCGCAGAGGGTGCGCGCATAGACGGTGTAGGCGGTGTTGTCCGTCAGCCCGTTGAGGACGAAGAGCGTGTCCGTGGTGGGAGTCCACAGCATTCCGGTGGTGTCTTCGTTGCTCGTGACTAAGAGGTATTCCCACTGGTTCTGCCCGGCACGCGGCGCGATGTGAACCGTGACGTCGTATTCCGACACGTTCTCGGCTGTGACCGCCTTGGGTGAGAGACACGACACGCCGCCCGTGTAGGTGAAGGTGGTCTTGGGGATGAATTTGTGGCGGGTTTGGTTGACGATGCTACCCAAACCGTTGGCATTGTATCCGCGGATACTCATATTGTTCTCCGTGGCGATTCCTTTGAATGTGGCGCTTTTGTAGTTGGGAGTTTTCACCTCCGTGATAAATTCGAGGAGAAGATTGCCGCCCGTGTAGGTGAACGCCGAGTCGAACACAATGTTCATTACGCCGGTCACTGCGGACAATGTCCCTATATAGACGGTTTCTGTCGAATCGGTCAGATAGTCACTGGTTGTGATTGAGCTGCTTGGCGTGATGCCCATCTTGACCCGCATGGGGGCTGTCCAGTCGTAGTTGAAAGCAGGGGCTTGGGTGTAGAAGGAGATTTCCGAGATGGTTCCTCCGACCATATCTCCCAGCATTTCAGCGGGATAGAGAATTTGGGTGTGCAGCCACGAACTCATATACAACCCGTAAATGGGAATGTAGGAACTCGTGGTGGTCCCGTCCGCCACCGTGGTGCTGTTGGTCTGCGCGGGAAGCCTTGTCATGCCGCAAAACAGCAGGACCGAAAGAGTGAAAAGTAATGATTTTTTCATAAAATTTAGATTTAATGTAATTTTTACAATTCGATTATTTTGCAAAAATACATTTTTTTTATATAACCTCATATATGAAAAAAAAGTCAACCCTATGAGGAGTGACTTTTAAGAAGAGTGGTCCGAATACATTGTTCCGGGCTTATTTCATCCCTCTTGCCGCCTTGATTTTGTCGTAGGCTTGGTTCACTTTCGCGAACGTTTCTTCCGCCTTCTTGCGGACATCTTCGCCGAGATGGCTCACTTTGTCGGGATGGTGTTTCATGGCGGCCACGCGGTAGGCTTTCTTCACTTCCTCGTCGGTGGCATCCGGGGAAACCTCCAGGATTTTGTAGCAGTCGTCGAGGCTCGGACCCGAGTGCGGGGAGTAGGAGCTTCCGCCGGACTGGTTGTAATAACCGCCTCCGCCATAGCCTCCGCCGCCGTAACCGCCGCCATATCCGCCTGAGTAGTCCTCGTCGAAGTTTCCGCTTCCCGCGGAGAAGTTGACATACATCATCTTCAATGCCTCGTAGGTGATATTGTCCACGCCGCACCAGCCGGAAATCCTGCGGATGGCCTCCAGTTCCTGTTGGTGAGCGTTGCCGTCGGCGGTGGCGAACCCGAACAGACATTGCAGGATGGCCATTTTCTCGTGGATGGTGGCGTATTTCCGGATCTTTTCGCAAGCGTCCTGACAAGAACCGCTGATGTCGCTGGTGTTGAGGATGTCGCGGAACTTGAGCATCAACTGCGAGATGTCGCTGTGAGGGAAGGTCTTCTGGAAATAAAGCTTGCAGTAGTCGAACTCGGATTGGAGCAATCGGTTGTTGTCAGCCTTGGCCACGTAAGCGATCAGTGTAAGTAGTTGTTCCTCAAATTGTTGTGGATTGCTGTAGTATTTCTGCCGGTTCTTGTTGAATTGCTGCTGCGCTTTCCTTGCATGTCGGTTGTTGCGGATACCGTCGAACAGCGAGCCGAGCAGGAAACCGCCGAGCAATCCTCCAAACCCGCCGAGGTACAAGCCGATGATGCTGAAGATGATGGTGAAGATCATGGAATGGTTATAGGTTATTGGTTATTGAAACTAGAGGTCGTAGTTCAAGGTTCAAGGGTTATAAAGTTAGAGTTCAGTAGTCAAAAGTCATAGTCATAGTCATTGGTCATAGTCATTGGTCATAGTCATTGGTCATAGTCATTGGTCATAGTCATTGGTCATAGTCATTGGTCTCTCGCCAGTGGATAGCTAAAAGCCAACAGCTAAAAGCCAACAGCCAAAAGCCGAATATTACCAGATGTGGGCGTCGTCGTTGAACCAGGTGCCTTGCAGGCGCATGGTCTGTTCGATGACGTCGCGGACGGCGCCGTCGCCGCCGTCGCGGATGGAGATGTAGTCGGCGAGTTGCTGGATTTCGATGGCGGCGTTCGCCGGACAGCATTTCACGCCGGCGAGCTTCATCATCGGATAGTCCGGGATGTCGTCGCCCATCACCAAGACTTCCTCGGGCTTGAGGTTGTTGTTGGCCAGGTACTCGTTGAAGACCTTGATCTTGTCGCTCACGTGCAGGAAGAATTCCATGCCGTGGAACTCTCTGAATCTCAGCTTCATGGATTCGGCGTACCCGCCGGAGATAACGGCCACTTTGTAGCCTTTCTTGAGGGCGTAATGCAGGGCATAGCCGTCTTTGACATTTGTGGCGCGCACCTGCTCGCCGTCGGCCGTCACATAGACCATCCCGTTCGACAGCACTCCGTCGAAGTCGAGGATGAAGGCGCGGATGTTGTTCAGTTTCTCTTTATAGTTTTTCATATCTCTCTTTCTGAATCCCAGGGCTCACTGCGTTCGCCCTGTTCTGTGTCCCAGGGCTCGCTGCGCTCGCCCTTGCTGTGTGTCCCAGGGCTCGCTGCGCTCGCCCTTGCTGTGTGTCCCAGGGCTCACTGCGTTCGCCCTGGGTTGACACGTGTCGGGCCTGCAGCCCTCTTGGAATGATTTTGGGTTAATAAATGTGGGAGACGATCATCTCCTCTTTGAGGTCGTCGTAGTCGAGTTGGACGGAGTCGCCGGAGGTGAGGGTCATGTTGAGGATCTCTTCGGCGAGGACGTCTTCGACGTATTTCTGGATGGTGCGTTTGAGCGGACGGGCGCCGTAGTTGGCGTCCCAGCCGTTGTCGACCAGGAAGTTCTTCGCTTTGTCGGTGATGGCAATCTCCACGTTGAGGTCTTTGACGCGCTGCAGCACTTTCTTGAGCTCGATGTCGATGATCTTGCCGATGTCCTCTTTGTCGAGGCTGTTGAAGTAGATGACGTCATCGACGCGGTTGAGGAATTCAGGGGCGAAGGTGGCTTTCAGCGCCTTTTCGAGGATGCCCTGCGCCACTTTGTGCTCGGCGGACTTGGTGGCGTCGGTGCTGAAGCCCATGCCGGTGCCGAAGTCTTTGAGCTCGCGCGTGCCCACGTTGGAGGTCATGATGATGATGGTGTTCTTGAAATCGACTTTGCGGCCCATGCCGTCGGTGAGTTGACCTTCGTCAAACACTTGTAACAGAACATTATAGACATCGTGGTGCGCCTTTTCGATTTCGTCGAGCAAAACGATGGAGTAGGGTTTGCGGCGCACCTTTTCGGTGAGCTGGCCGCCCTCTTCGTAACCGACATAGCCCGGAGGCGCGCCGATGAGACGGGAAACCGTATGCTTCTCCATGTACTCGCTCATGTCGATGCGGATGATAGAGTCTTGGGAATCAAACAGATACTCGGCCAGCACCTTGGCGAGGTAGGTTTTTCCGACACCGGTGGGACCGAGGAAGATGAACGTGCCGATGGGCTTGTTGGGGTCTTTCAGGCCGGCGCGGTTGCGGCGGATGGCCTTGGCGACCTTCACCACCGACTCGTCCTGCCCGATGACCACCCCTTGGAGCTCAGTGGCCATGCGCATCAGGCGCTCGCCTTCGTTCTTGGCGATGCGCTGCACGGGCACTCCCGTGATCATGGCAATAACTTCTGCCACAATGTCTTCCGTGACTGTCGGGCGGTTTTCGTTTACGCTGTTCTCCCACGTTTTCTGGATTAGCTGCCGTTGCTCCTCCAACTCTTTGATTTGGTCGCGGTATTTGGCGGCTTCGTTGTATTGCTGCTTGCGGATGGCTTCCTCTTTCATCTTTTCTTGTTCGGCGATGGCGGCTTCGGCGGCAACCAGCTCTTCCGGCACGTGGATGTTCTGGATATGCAGGCGCGCCCCGGCCTCGTCCATCACGTCAATGGCCTTGTCGGGAAGACAACGGTCTGATATATAACGATTTGACATGGCAACGCAAGCCTTGATGGCTTCATCGTTGTATTTCACCGCATGGTGGTCCTCGTATTTGTCTTTGATGTTGTTGAGGATGTCGAGGGTTTCCTCGGGGGTGGCGGGTTCGAGGATGATTTTCTGGAAGCGGCGTTCGAGGGCTCCGTCCTTCTCGATGTGTTCTCGGTACTCATCCAGCGTGGTGGCGCCGATACATTGCAGTTCGCCGCGGGCGAGGGCGGGTTTGAAGAGGTTGGAGGCGTCCATGCTGCCGGGGGCGTTGCCGGCGCCCACCATCGTGTGCAGCTCGTCGATGAAGAGGATGACGTCGGCGTTCTTCTCCAACTCTTCGAGGATGGTTTTCACACGTTCCTCGAACTGTCCGCGGTATTTGGTGCCCGCCACGAGGCCGGCCATGTCGAGGCTGACGATGCGCTTGTGCAGGAGGGTGCGCGACACGTGCCCGGACGAGATTTGCAGCGCAAGTCCTTCCGCCAACGCGGATTTGCCGACACCGGGTTCGCCGATGAGCACGGGGTTGTTTTTCTTTCTGCGGCAGAGAATCTGGGCGATGCGCTCCAGCTCTTTCTGGCGGCCCACCACCGGGTCGATCTTGCCTTCGGCGGCCATCTTGGTGAGGTCTTTGCCGAAACTGTCGAGCATGGGGGTGGCGGATTTCCCGCTCGTGCCCTTCTTCACGGTGCGGCGGTCGTTCTCGTCATCGTCGTCGCCGTACTGTCCGGTGGAGGCCATGGGCTCGGAGAGATGCAGCTCGTGGCGGAGTTCGTCTTCGAAAGTCTCGAAAGTGAGCCCGGCCTGCGACAGCAGCATCTTGATGGTGTTTTGGCTGTCGAGCTGTGCGGGTTTCAGGATGGCGAGCATGAGGTGGTAGGACTCCACCGTCTCGCTTTTGTATTGTTTCGAGAAGAGGAACGAGAGGTGCAGGCGGCCTTGCGCCTGTACGCTCATGGGGATCTTCTCGGCGGGCTCATCCGCCTGGCTGTCAGGCATCTCCAACATTTGCTCCAAACGCGTGCGCAGCCCGTTGAGGTCTATCTGGAAAATATTGAAAATCTTCTGGGTGACACTCTCCCCGGGATAGCGGAGAAGACACACCATAAGATGCTCTAAACCAATTTGTTGAGAGTGATATGCCTTGGCTAACTCATTCGCTTCAGCCAAGATGTAGTTCATTTCTTCCGAATATTTGATGTCCATAAGTGGGGTGTTTAAAAATTGACGCAAATATACAAAAATTATGCCAGTGCTTTGTCCGGTTCCGCACCAGTTGCCAACAGTCGGATGCTAATAGTTGGATTAAAGGTTCACGGTGCGGTTGTTGACGGAATACTCGCCGGCAAGCTGCTCGTTGCCCACAATCCGGCTGACGGTTTTGCCTTTGATGACGAAATCGAGGCGGTAGAGTTGGAAGGAATTTTTGGAAACCTTTGGAAGGGGGATTTCATGGGAGAAAAATCCTTGGCTGGTCTCCGTTGTCTTGAATTTCAGATTGTGGGTCTTTCCCTCAACAATCTTCCCGTCGATAAAGGAAATCGGCGTGATGGTTATCGCATCAGGTGTGAGGCCTCCCATCGTGATGGCGTTTATGGAGCGGCTTGTCGAGCAATATCCGCAGTCTCCCAGTATAAGGACGTCTTTTTCGCCGTATTTAAGGATGTTGTAAGCCCGCAGGAAGTCGGTGATGCCATAGCCGTAGCCGTCATTGCTGTCTGGCATGGAGATGCGTGCGCCGTTGAGTCTGAAGTTGTGTCCGCCGGCTTGACGTACAGCCTCCATGATCTCGTAGTTGCTCTTCTCGGGGAAGGCCTGCCACAGACAGGCGACCATGCCGGAGAGCATCGGCGAAGAGAAGGAGGTGCCGTCGGCGATGGTGACGATGCCGGCGGGGGTGCTGAGGTAGGTGTTGCGACCCACAGCGCATGCGTCGGGCTTGATGCGGCCGTCGGCGGTGGGACCGAAGGAGCTGAAGTAGGCCCGTTTGCCCTTGACGTTGACGGCGCCCACGGTGAGGATGTCCTTCGCGTCGGCCGGTGCGCCGATGTATTTCCATTTGCTGGCTCCTTCGTTGCCCGCGCTGTTGCAAATCAGCAGTCCTTTGCTGGCGGCAATGGTGGCGGCTCTTGAAGCGCGGCTCACCTCGCCCGTCAGGTCGGCGTAGGTGCGCTGATTCACGGTGTCATCGAAGGTGGTGTATCCCAACGAGGAGTTAAGTACTTGGCAACCAAGACTGTCGGCGTATTCCAAACCAGCCACCCAGTTGTCTTCCTCCACGCGGTCCTCGCTGCCAGACTCCTCGGTTTGCGCTACGTGGACTTTCACCATCGGGGCGGTGCCGACGAGCAGGCCGGGCGAGTAGGAGGCAATGCAGGAGAGCACCATCGTGCCGTGCGAATGCTTGCGCATCGGGTCTTTCTCGGGCTCCACGAAGTTGCGGGCGCCGAGCAGCCGATGGTCGTCGCGCAGGGCTTTGAGACAGGAGATGGTGTCGATGTTCTCGAAGCCGCCGTCGAGGATCATCATCTGCATGCCCTCGCCTCGGAAGCCCATGCGGTGCAGCCAGTGCACGTTGTTGACACGCACCTGCAGGGCCGCTTTGCCGTAGTCGAAGTCGTTCGTTTTCTGGATGTCCGACTGATACGTGAGCATGGGTTGGCCGCCGCTGCCGGGGAAGACGTAGGCGGGTTTCCAAGGCGGCAGCAGGGTGTCCTTCGGGACATCGGTGCGCTCCACGGAATCCACGAAAGGCAGCCGCTCGATGGCCTCTTTCATGTCGTCGCGCAGGGCATAGACGGTCATGCCGTTGAGCCACTTGGTAGTGGTGAAGCAGCGGGCAGCCGTGTCGAGGGCGAGTACTTGCCGCACGTAGTCGGGGTTCACGGGCAGGTCGCGTTCGTCGATGGCGATGCCGTGGGCCTTGCGCAGCTCGAGGGCGCGGGGCGAGAGGAACGACTCGGGCTTGTCAATGGAGTAGGGGGTTCCCTTCTTGTCGGTGAAGGCCACCCAGTACTTCGCGGGCGACTGCGCGAAGGCGGCGGCCATCATAACGGTCGCCATAACTATCAACATGAGTTTCTTCATTATCATTGGATTTTTAGGTTATTGTATGTTTCTTTTATGTTGGTCAGGGTTCGCTGCGCTCACCCTGCTGTTCCCAGGGCGAACGAAGTGAGCCCTGGGTTGACACGTGTCGGGCCTGCAGCCCTCTTGGAAAGAGTTCAAGAGGAGCTCTTCGTATTCTCGTTTGAACCAGGTCAGCTGCCGTTTCGCGTAGCGGCGGGTGTGGGTCTTGATGTCCGTTACCGCCTGCTCCAGCGTGCACTTGCCGTCGAAGTAGTCGAAGAGTTCGCGGTAGCCGACGGTGTTGAGGGCGTTGAGGTTGCGGTAGGGGTGGAGTGCGCGGGCCTCTTCCAGCAGTCCGTCCTCCATCATCTTGTCGACCCGCCGGTTGATGCGGTCGAACAGTTCTTCTCGCGGCCGGTTGAGGTATTTCTTCACAATTTGGAAGTCCCTTTGTACCTGTTTTTTGTGCAGCTGTTCGGAATAGGGCCTGCCCGTTTGCATGCTCACCTCCAGAGCTCGCATCAGGCGTTTCGAGTCGTGGGGGTTGACGGTGGCGGCGTATTCCGGGTCGAGGAGTTGCAGCTGGGCGTGCAGGGCCTCCACGCCGTTGTGTTGGAACAGGTTGATGACGAACTGCCGGGTGGCCGGGTCGGGGTCGGGCATCTCGTCCACGCCGTGGCACACCGCGTCCAGATACTGCGGGCTGCCGCCGGTCATAATCACTACGGGATACTTTCGGAAGAGTTCGCCGAGCAGCTTGAGCACGTCCTGCTCGAACATATAAACATTGTAGTAGTCGTGTATGGAGAGCATCCCGACAAAAAAATGTTGCGCAGCGGCCAGCTCCTCCTCGGTGGGGTAGGCTGTGCCGATGCGCATCTCTCTATAGAACTGGCGGGAGTCGGCCGAGATGATCGGCACCTGCCAGCGTTGCGCCAGTTCGATGGTGTAGGCGGTCTTGCCAACGCCTGTCGGACCGGTGAGAATGTACAAAGTGGGACCGCTAAAAGTCGGAGAACTCATTGAGGTCGCTGTAGTCCTCTTCATCATAGCCGTCGTTGAAGCCGTCGTTGAAGTCATCGTCCTCGTCCTCCAGTTCGTCGAGCAGCAGGGAGGCCTCGTCAACGTCGGGCTGCGGCATGTTCTTGGGGTTGATCCGCGTGGGCAGCGTTCCCTTCTGGAAGGTGCAACGCGGGAACTCGTCGGGCTTTTCCGTCTGTGCCACTTTCTGGAATTCGATGTAGAAGGTCTTCGGGTCGATGAAGTCGTACTCGTACAGGATGTGCTGGTGCGGATCCGTGATGAAATCCTTCAGGATGGAGTCTTTCATGACGAATCTCGGCAGCTGCGACTTCGTGCTGAACGAATCCTCGTCGTCATATTCCGGCGCTTCCGCCATTTCCTCGTCCTCCGACGTGTCCATCAGCGTGATCTCCTTCTGCTTGTTCCATTTCTGGTCGCAAATGGAGAAGGCGGCGAACTCATTGCCCTGCAAGCCAAGACACTGGTACAGGAAAAGATGGAAGTCCTCGAAGTTGCTGTTCGCGAGCACGTCCACATCGCGCACGAAGTCCTCCACCTCGTCGTAAAATACTTTGAATTTGTAGTAGTACATTTTAATGGTTATAGGTTAATGGTTAATGGTTAATGGTTAATGGTTATTGAAGTTGGCTCTTAGTTGTTAGCGAGCTGTTATTGGTTATTATGCGGTTAAAGGCCAAAGCCAACAGCTAAAAGCCAACAGCTAAAAGCTATTCCGCTTCTTCGGGTTCCTCCATGTTGTGATAGACGTTGGTGACGTCATCGTCCTCGTTGATTTTGTCGAGCAGGAGGTTGACTTCGGCGCGTTGTTCGTCGGTGAGGGTTTTGAGTTCTTTGGGGATGCGGTCGAATTTGAAGCTTCTGATTTCGAACTTATTGTCTTCCAGGTATTTCTGGATGGGCCCGAAGGCTTTGTATTCGGCCATGACGATGATTTCCTCGTCGTCGGCGTCGATTTCGGCGTCAAAGTCCATCATGGCGAGCTCGAACTCCTCGATGTCGATTTCGGGGGTGCGGGCGACGGTGAAGATGCACTTGTGGTCGAAGAGGAAGTCGAGCATGCCGGAGGTGCCGAGGGATCCGCCGAACTTGTTGAAGTAGCTGCGGACGTTGGCGACGGTGCGCTGGTTGTTGTCGGTGGCCGCCTCGATGAGGATGGCGATGCCGTGAGGTCCGCGTCCTTCATAGACCATCTCCTTGTAGTCGGACATGTCCTTCTCGAAGGCGCGTTTGATGGCGCGGTCGATGTTGTCCTTGGGCATGTTCTCGCTTCTGGCCGTCTGGATGAGCAGACGGAGTTTGGAGTTCTGCTCGGGGTCGGGGCCGCCGGCCTTGGCCGCCATCGTGATTTCTTTGCCCAGGCGGGTGAAAGTCTTGGCTAAATATGCGTTTCTCTTGAAGATTCTTGCCTTGCGATACTCAAATGCTCTTCCCATTTTGTCTGATATTAAATATGAATGTTTAAGTTAGAAATTGTGGTTAAAAAAAACGCCGCAAATATACAATTTTTTGAGATTACACCCATAAACTTTGAAAAAAAACGGCAGAACCCGCCAGTGGTCGGAGATGGGCGCGTGTTCATAAAATTGTTCATAAAAAACGGCGTTTCCGACAGGCTCCAAAACGCGAAAAATTTTACTTTTGCACGGGTTCAGGTTCTGAACGGATTAATAGGGAACGCTGTGAGAATCAGCGGCTATACCCGTAGCTGTGAGTCCTGATTTTGCGTCTCTTCCATGATGTCACTGACAAAATCTTGTCGGGAAGGCGGAAGGGGCGGGGACAAGCCAGAAGACCTGCCTGCAACCTGATGTTCGTGGCTTTCGGGACTAAGAGCAAACGAGAACGGTGATTCACCGACCATTGTTATCCCTGAGCTGTTTTTATTAACAACCAAAACCAAAACCATTAATGGACCAACTGTACATCATCAAACGTAACGGCAAACGGGAGCCTTTCTCGGCCGAAAAGATCAAAAACGCCATCGCCAAGGCGTTCCTTTCCGTCAACAGCTTCGCGACGCAGGACGTGCTCATCAACGTCATGAGCCGCCTCAAGATCCACGACGGCATCTCCGTGGAGGAGATCCAGAACCAGGTGGAAACCTCTCTCATGGCCGAACGCTATTACGAGGTCGCCAAGGCATACATCCTCTACCGCCAGCGCCATTACGAAGACCGCGAGGTGAAGGAGAAACTCGACTTCCTCATCAACTACTGCAACGCGTCCAACGCCGCCACCGGCAGCAAGTACGACGCCAACGCCAATGTGGAACGCAAAAACATCGCCACCCTCATCGGCGAGCTGCCCAAGTCCAACTTCATCCGCCTCAACCGCCGGATGCTCTGCGACAAAATCAAAGATTTGTACGGTAAGGAATTGTCAGACAAGTATTTATATCTCCTTAACCACCATTTTATCTACAAGAACGACGAAACCAGCATCGCCAACTACTGCGCTTCCATCACCATGTATCCGTGGCTGTTGGACGGCACGCGCAGCATCGGCGGCAACGCCTCCGCGCCCACGAACCTCAAGTCCTACTGCGGCGGCTTCATCAACATGGTCTTCATGGTTTCCAGCATGCTCAGCGGCGCCTGCGCGACCCCGGAGTTTTTGATGTACATGGACTATTTCATCCGCAAGGAATACGGCGACGAGTACTACAAGGAGAGCGACAAGGTGGTGGATCTTTCCGCACGGCAGCGCACCATCGACAAGATGATCACCGACTGTTTCGAGCAGGTGGTCTATTCCATCAACCAGCCCACTGGCGCGCGCAACTTCCAGTCGGTGTTCTGGAACGTGGCCTATTACGACCGCTACTATTTCGAGAGTCTCTTCGGCGAATTCCGCTTCCCCGACGGCACGCGTCCCATTTGGGAATCCCTCAGCTGGCTGCAGAAACGGTTCATGCGCTGGTTCAACCAGGAACGTCTTCGCTCGGTGCTCACCTTCCCGGTCGAGACCATGGCCCTGCTCAGCAAGGACGGGGACATCATCGACACCGAGTACGCCGATTTCACCGCGGAGATGTACGCCGCCGGCCACTCCTTCTTCACCTACGTGAGCGACAACGCCGACTCTTTGAGCAGTTGCTGCCGTTTGCGCAACGAGATCCAGGACAACGGCTTCAGCTACACCCTCGGCGCGGGCGGTGTCTCCACCGGTTCCAAGAGCGTCCTGACCATTAACCTTAACCGTTGCATTCAGTACGAGTGCCGCAACAACATCCCGCAATTCCAGTTTGTGGAAGAGGTCATCGACTTGATGCACAAGGTGCAGATAGCCTACAACGAGAACCTTAAATATCTGAAAGACAAAGGAATGCTGCCTTTGTTCGATGCCGGCTACATCGCCATCAACCGTCAGTACCTCACTATCGGCGTGAACGGTTTGGTGGAGGCCGCCGAGTTCCTCAGCATCCCGATCAACGACAATCCGCAGTACCAGAAGTTCGTCGAGGATGTCCTGGGCTTGGTCGAGAAATACAACCACCAATATCGCACCAAGGATCTGCTTTTCAACTGCGAGATGATCCCTGCCGAGAATGTGGGTGTGAAGCACGCCAAGTGGGACCGCGAGGACGGCTACCGCGTGCCCCGCGACTGCTACAACAGCTATTTCTACTGCGTGGAGGACGAGTCGCTGAACCTGCTCGACAAGTTCCGTCTGCACGGCAGCCGTTATATCGCGCACCTGACGGGCGGCTCCGCGCTGCACGCCAACCTGGAGGAGCACCTCTCGCAGCCGCAGTACCGCCAGCTGCTCCGCGTGGCCGCGCAGGAAGGCTGCAACTACTTCACCTTCAACATTCCCAACACTGTCTGCAATCACTGCGGTCACATCGACAAGCGCTACCTCCACGAGTGCCCCGAGTGCCACAGCACCGACCTCGACTACCTCACCCGCGTCATCGGCTACATGAAGCGTATCAGCAGCTTCTCCAAGGCGAGACAGGAGGAGGCCGCGAGACGGTATTATGGGAAGGAGTGAGTAGGGAGTAGGGAAGAGTGAAGAGTGAATAGTGAATAGTGAATAGTGAATAGTGAATAGGGAATAGGGAATAGGGAGTAGTAAGTAGTGAATAGTAAATAGCGAATAAGGAATAGTCAATAGGCAATGGGAGATAGTCACGAAACGAATCTTAAGGAGCTGATTGGCAGGTTTGTGAGCCAGTCGGGGAAGCAGCATCTGATGGACAAGCAGTTGCTGTTCGACCGTTGGCCGGAGTATGTCGGGGGGATTTGTGCTCAGTTTTCGAAGTGCGAGGACCTGCGCAACGGTATCCTATTCGTTCGCGTCTCCAATGCCGCTTTGCGGTTTGAACTGTTCGGCCATAAATCACAGATACTGAAGAAGATTCAGCAGGATTTCGGCCCGATGGTCCGCGATTTATCCTTTAGAGTTTAGAGTTTAGTGGGTTCGTTCTGTTCTCTAAACCCTAAGCCTTAAACCTTAAACCTTAAACTCTAAACTGATAAACTGATAAACTCTAAACTAGAATAATATGAGAATTGGATGGACTGAAATCATCATCATCGCACTGATTGTGCTGTTGTTGTTCGGCGGGAAGAAGATTCCCGAGCTGATGAAGGGATTGGGCAAGGGAGTACGGTCTTTCAAGGATGGAATGGAAGGCAAGGAGGAGAAGTCGGGGGAGGAGAATGTGGAGAAGAAGGACGAATCTAAGCCCGAGTAGATGTCCGAAGCGCCGGAGAACAAGTCGTTTTGGGACCATTTGGAGGATTTGCGCGGCAGCCTGATACGCATTCTGGTGTCGGTGGTCGTGTTCTCCGTGCTCGCTTTTTGTTTTAAGGATTTGCTGTTCAAGGTGGTGCTTGCTCCGAAAAGCTCCACTTTTTTCATGTACAAGCTTTTCGGAGGCGGTGATTTTTCGATAAACTTGATCAACACGGGGCTGACGGAGCAGTTCATGATCCACATGAAGACCGCTTTCGCGTTCGGGGTGCTTTTGTCGTCGCCGTACATCCTCAAGGTGCTGTTCGATTTCGTGCGGCCCGCCCTTTACGAGAACGAGCGCAAGCACTCCGTGAGTCTTGTCGTGGCGGCGTATGTGATGTTCCTCATCGGTGTGGCGGTCAGCTATTTGTTCGTGTTCCCGCTGACGGTGCGGTTTCTCGGCACCTATTCGGTGAGCGAACAGGTGGGAAACATGCTCACCTTGCAGTCGTACATGGACACGCTGCTGATGTTGAGCCTGATTTTCGGCGTTCTCTTCGAGATCCCGGTGCTGAGCTGGCTGTTGGCGCGTTTCGGGCTGCTGAAGGCGGAGTGGATGACCCGCTACCGACGCCATGCCATCGTCGTCATCCTGGTGCTTTCCGCCATCATCACCCCCACCGGCGACGCCTTCACCCTGATCATCGTCGCCCTGCCCATCTGGCTGCTCTACGAACTGAGCGTTCTGGTAGTCCGCCGCACTAACCCCTAACCCCCAATAACCCTAACCAATAACCATTACAAATGTTGAAAGGAAAGAAAATCGTAGTCGTGATGCCGGCTTACAACGCCGCGCAGACTTTGGAGAAGACCTACCGTGAGGTGCCCGCGGACATCGTGGACGAGGTGATTTTGGTGGACGACTGTTCCTCCGACGACACGGTGTCGGTGGCGCAGGAACTCGGCATCCGCCATGTGATCCGGCACGAGCAGAACAAAGGCTACGGCGCGAACCAGAAGACTTGCTACAACAAGGCGCTGGAGCTCGGGGCGGATGTCGTCATCATGCTGCACCCCGACTACCAATACACCCCGCTGCTTATTGAGTCGATAACCTATATGATTGTCAATGGGTTATATCCGGTTGTGTTGGCCTCGCGCATTCTTGGCAACGGGGCGTTGAGGGGCGGGATGCCGCGCTACAAATATTTCTTCAACCGCTGTCTGACGTGGTTCCAGAATGTGATGACGGGGCAGAAGTTGTCGGAGTACCACACTGGCTATCGTGCCTTCACTCGCGAGGTGCTGGAAACGGTGCCGTATATGCGCAATTCCGACGATTTCGTGTTCGACAACCAGATGTTGGCGCAGATTATCTACGCGGATTTTGACATCGGGGAGATCACCTGCCCGACCAAGTATTTTCCGGAGGCTTCTTCCATCAATTTCCGCCGCAGCTGCCGCTACGGGCTGGGCGTGTTGCGCACTTCGGTGCAGTTCCGTTTGCAGAAGTGGCATCTTGGGCGTTTCCGGATTTTCGGGAAGTGATTTTCGACCGACGGTCTCCTTTGTCGCCGACTTGATTTACACCCTTTTTGAGACTCCCCTTGAGGCGTCCCGGGAAGGGTGATTTTATATCTCCCCGCGTATTTGGAATTTATGTATTTTTGCCGTTTGGTTTAATATATAAATTTTGAATATAATATAAATTTACTACAATGAATAAATCTATGATTTTCAAGCATTTAATGCTTGTTTTGATGATGGTTGTGTTCGCGTTCGGAGGCGTCGTCTCTGCGCAAAACACGTCCTATCCGACCGACACGGTCAGGCATTCGTTGTTCGGATGCGACAGCCTGCAGCTCTCTGCGAACGGCATCGTTTACTACCACGACACGGTGGTGAGCATTCCGCATTATGCGCCCGTTCAGGGTCAGATTGTGATGGATGTCTTGAACATTTACGAGATTGCCATCGGCAAGAGTTACGACGTGCGCGACACGGTGTCGGTGCTCGTCTGCAAGAACAACCTGCCGTACGCATTCCGTAACAATTTCTTCACGCAGTCGGGTGATTACTGGATCAACACCCCCTCCGCGCGCGGGTGCGACAGCGCCAGGACGTTGCTGAAACTGCAAGTGGTGGAGGGGCAGAAAACGACGGTCACCCTTCCGATGTGTGCAGACCTGCCTTCGGTGTCCTATGACGGCATCACCTTCACGGAAGCCGGTTCCTACGACTTTCCGCAGGGATTTGACGCGAACGGATGCCCGATGGTGAAAACCTACAAGGTGATCCGTTATACGGTGGCTTCCGACACGGTGTACGCCGAAGTCTGCCAGAACGACCTGCCGTACGTCTTCAGAGGCCAGTCGTATAATGCTGCCGGATCCTACCTCGTCGAGTACATCAACTCCTACGGCTGTAATGCCAAGACGCTGCTGGTCTTGCGGGTGAATCCCTCTTCCGCGCAGACGGACACGGTCAACGCCACTGTCTGCCGCACGGAATTGCCGTATGTCTATCAGGGACAGGAGTATAACACCGCAGGTTCGTATCCGTTGACTTATTACAACCAATATGGCTGCGACAGTCTGACTCGGGTTCTTCAACTGCATATCACTGAGCCTCAGATGGATACGGTGACGGTGACGCTCTGTCCTGACAGTTTCCCGTACACCTATGACTCCGTCCATGTGTTCAGCGTTCCGGGCAGATATTACATCGACCATGCGCCCGACACCGCCTGCAGCAACTACACGCTTCTCGTGCTGAACGCCTTCGCTTCGGTGAAGGACACGGTCAACGTGTGCACGATGGACAGTTCCTACACGTTCGGTGACACCACGTTCACCGCTTCCACCCTTTACACTTATTCCCAGTTGAATGATTCCGGATGTATGGATTACCACACCTTGCGGATTTCCCTCAACAACCATCCGGTTTATGACACGACTACGGTTTCCGTTTGTTCGTCAAGACTGCCGTACGAGTTCAAGGGCGGCACATATTACGCAGCCGGCAGCTTCAACAGGACGCTGAAAAACCAAAGCGGGTGCGACAGCGCGTATGTCACGCTGAACTTGACGGTGATTCCCGACAATCTTGTCACCGAATCGATCACGGTGACCCGCAACGCCATCCCTTACATGTACCACGACAGCGCGTTGGTGACGAGCGGCGTGTACTCCATTCGCGAGACCGCAGCCAACATGTGGGAATGCGACACGATTTACATGCTGAATTTCACGGTGACGCCGGTGTATAACCAGGAAATCGACACCACGGTCTGCGAGAACGAAGTGGTGGTTTTCATGGGCGACTCCATTTCGACGGTCGGCACATACGAATACACCTACCATTTGGCGGATTTCGACAGCGTGGTCACGCTGAAGGTCCACCACCATCCGACTTACGTCACCCCCACGGTCAATGTGGAGGTCGGCGAGTATGACCTGCCGTACCACTTCTTCGACAGCGCTTTGACCACCGCCGGTTATCATGCTCGGACTCTCGCATCGGTGAACGGCTGCGACAGTGTGGTCTCCATCAACCTGACGATTAATCCGGCAGTCATCAACAATGACACCATCCTTCGCGAGGTTTGTTCCAACGATATGCCTGTCACGTTGTATGATAGTGTGATCAGCGAGCCCGGTCTCTACCGTTTCTTGGTCCACACCGCCTCTTCGTATGATTCCGTTTTCTATGTGCGGGTGACGGTGAAGGAATCGCCTTCGTTGATCCTTTCGGGCAACTCCTACCTGTGTACCGGCAGCAATGTCACGTTGACGGCGCAGTCCACTGGCGGGGTCTTTTTGTGGAACAACGGCTCCACGCAGTCGTCCATCACGGTGAGCATGTCGGGCACCTATTCGGTGACGGTTTCCAATGCTTTCGGATGTACGGCCTCCTCGTCGTTGCAGGTGACGGATGTTACGAATCCTCCGGCGGACATTTTGGGTTATGACCATGTTTGTGAAGGCGGAAGCGTGCTTTTGCAGGCCATCGGCGGTCTCTATTTCGTGTGGGACGACGGTTCCACGGACAATGTGCGCACGGTGACGCCGGAGACCACGACCACCTATTCGGTGACGGTCTCCAACACTTACGGCTGTTCGAATACGAAGAGCATCACGGTGGCGGTGAACTCGCTGCCGACGGTGACGTTGACGGGTAACAACAGCATTTGCGAGGGCCAGTCCACCACGCTGTTCGTTTCCGGCGGCACGGGTTATTACTGGAACAACGGTTCACACGCCAGCCGCATCACGGTGAGCACCGCCGGCACCTATTCGGTGACGGTTACGGACGCGAACGGATGTACCAACCGCGGTTCGGTGGAGCTGACCGTGCACACCCCGCCCACGGTGAAGATTAACGGCAGAACCGCGCTTTGTCAAGGCGGCACCACCATTCTTACGGCCGCGGGCGCTTCCACTTACGAGTGGAACTCCGGTGAGACTTCGCAATCGATAACCGCTTTATATACAGGAAGTTATTCAGTCACAGGTACCGACCAATACGGTTGTTCGGCCAGCAAGACCGTGCAAGTGACGTCGGCTCCGGTGAATGCCAGCATTACGGGCAACCGCTATCTGTGTCACGGCCAGAGCACCACACTGACGGCCACGGGTGACGCGGACAACACCTACCATTGGTTCGACGGCAGCACGAGCAGTGACATCGAGATCACGGCTGCCGGCCAATACACGGTCACGGTGACCAACGCCGCCGGCTGTCAGGGTGTCCTTTCGGCCACGGTGAGCGAATACACCACCACCACGCCGACCATCAGCGGCAACTTGACGATTTGCGAGGGCCAGTCCACCACGCTTCGTGCCTCCGGCGGAAGCAACTATGAGTGGGACGACGGCAGTGTCCAAGCTTTGATCACGGTGAATGCCACCGGCACCTACACGGTGACGGCCACCAACAACTTCGGATGTACGGCCACGGCATCGGCCACGGTGCTGGTGAATCCGGCTCCTGTCGTCAATATCATGGCGCAGGATTTCGTCTGCCGTGGCGAGTCGGTCACGCTGACGGCCATTTCCACCGCCGGCACGTTCAACTGGAGCACGGGTCAGAACACGTCTGTCGTGACGGTGGCCCCGAATGTCACTTCCAATTTCACGGTTTTGGTGACGGACGAAAACGGGTGCAGCGCCACGGCGACCAAGCAGATCACGGTCAACCAGCTGCCTTCGGTGTTCGTTTCGGGACCGTCTGCGATTTGTTACGGGGAAACGGCGACGCTTACCGCCACGGGCGGTGTTGCTTACCAGTGGAGCACCGGTCAGTTTGACGACCATATCGGGGTGACGGCCACGGGCACGTACACGGTGACGGCCACGGGCACCAACGGATGTACCGCCTCGACGCAGAAGACGGTGACGGTGAATCCGTTGCCGGTGGCGAATGTGACGGAGTTCGTGAGCATCTGCCGCGGACAGCAGGCACAGCTCACCACGGATGCACCGGCAGGTTGCACTTACCTTTGGAGCACGGGCAGCCATCAGAGCCACATCAGCGTGACGGAAGCCGGCGAGTATCAGGTGACAATCACGAACACGAATCTCTGTTCTCAAGTCTATCATGCTTCTGTCACGGTGTATGAGTTGCCTCAGATCAGCATCATCGGCACCAGCGAGATTTGTCAGGGCCAGTCCACCGCATTGACCGTTGCCGGCGACGGCATCGCGCAGTGTGTGTGGAGCAACGGCGACCACAATCCCAGCACCACGGTCAACGCTGCCGGTCAATATTCGGTCACGGCGACGAACATGCACGGCTGTTCTGCCACGGCATCGCGCGGCGTGGTGGTGCATGACCTGCCCGATCCTCAGATCAGCGGCAATCTTACCATTTGTAAAGGCAAGAGCACCACGCTTTCCGCTTCCGGCGGTGTGACTTATCTCTGGAACACCGGCAACTCGGGCAGCAATATCGCTGTCGCGCCTACTACCAGCCAGTCTTACACGGTGACGGTCAGCAATGCCTTTGGATGTATGTCCAGCACCTCCGCCACGGTCACGGTGAATTCGCTCCCGACGGTTACTTTCAGCGGCAACACGACGATTTGTCAGGGTACAACCACCAATATCACCGCCACGGGTGCCACCAGCTACGCTTGGTCCACGGGCGGGTTGAACTCCTCCATCACGGTCGGCAATGCGGGCACTTACACCGTTACGGCCACCGATGCGCAAAACTGCACCAACACCGGCACGGTGACGGTGACGGTGAATCCGAACCCGAACGTGCAGATCAGCGGTGCTGACTACGTCTGCGCTGGCGGCGTGGCCAACTTGACCGCTTCGGGTGCGGCGACATACGTTTGGAACACGAACGAGACGACGGCAGAAATCTCGGTTTCTCCGGCCGTCACTTCCACTTATACGGTGACGGGTTATGACACTAACGGTTGTCAAAGCGCTTCTTCCAAGGTGGTGAATGTGGAGAACCTGCCGGTCATCAGTGTCACGGGCACGAAGACCATCTGCGCCGGCCAGTCCACCACGTTGACGGCTACCGGCGGAACTTCGTACCAATGGAGCAACGGTGCCACGGGTAACAGCATTACGGTCACTCCCGCCGCCACGCAGTCGTATGTGGTGACGGTGACGAACGCGCTCGGCTGTTCTTCCAGCCTGGAGACGCAGGTCACGGTGAACGCTCTGCCGCAAATCACGTTCAGCGGCAACACGGAGATGTGTGCCGGCAATACGGTGACCCTCACGGCCGCGGGCGGCAACGCCTACAGCTGGTCCACCGGCGCAAACACGGCTTCGATCACGGTCAATGCCGCCGGATACTATAAAGTCACGGTCACGAATGCACAGAACTGCTCCAGCAAGGATTCCTTGTACGTCACGGTGAATCCGAACCCGAATGTTCAGATTTCCGGTGTCGAATATATTTGTAACGGCTCTGTGGCCACGTTGACTGCCTCTGGTGCGAACACTTACTCGTGGAGCACCACGGAGACCTCGGATGCCATCTCCGTTTCTCCTGTTACCAACACCACCTATACGGTGACGGGCTACGACGCAAAGGGATGTCATGCCACGGCTACGAAAGTTGTGAATGTGGAGGCACTTCCTTCCATTTCCGTTTCGGGTACGAAAACCATCTGTGCCGGCCAGTCCACGATGCTGACGGCCACGGGCGGCACGTCTTTCGTCTGGGACAACGGCGCGACCACCAACAGCATTACGGTCACTCCCGCCACCACAAAGTCTTATGTGGTGACAGTGACGAACGCGCTTGGCTGTATGTCCAGCCTTTCCACCACGGTCATGGTGAACAGCCTCCCGCAGATCGGTTTCAGTGGCACCACGACCATCTGTGCCGGCAACACCACCACGGTGACGGCTACGGGCGGTAACGCGTATTTGTGGTCCACGGGCGGTCACAATGCAGCGGTCACAGTGGCAAGCGAGGGCTATTACCGTGTGACGGTCACCAATGCCCAGAACTGCTCGGCCACGGATTCTGTCTATGTGAAAGTGAATGCGAACCCGGTGGTGCAAATCACCAGCAACAGTTATGTGTGCGCCGGCGGTATCGCCACGCTGACGGCTTCCGGTGCCAACACCTATCTCTGGAATACTGAAGAGATCACGCCGTCCATCTCGGTCACCCCGTCGGTGTCCACCACCTACACGGTGACGGGCTATGATACCAACGGGTGCAGCATGACGGTGAGCCGCGTGATGAATGTGGAGGCTTTGCCGGTGATCCAAGTCCTCGGCACAAAGACCATCTGCGCCGGCCAGTCCACCACTTTGACCGCCACGGGCGGTACGGCATACGCTTGGAGCACGGGCGACACCATCAGCAGTGTGGTGGTCACCCCGGGAACCACCCAGTCGTATGTGGTGACGGCGACGAACGCATACGGATGTATGGCAAGCTCTGCCGTCACGGTTGCGGTGAACCCGCTCCCGCAGTTGACCTTCAACGGAAACACCACGATTTGTTCCGGCAACACCACCACGATCACGGTGGTGGGTGCCAGCACCTATACTTGGTCCACGGGTGCGCAGACCGGCAACGTGAACATTGCGACCACCGGCACGTACTATGTGACCGCCACGAATTCTCAGAACTGTTCCAAGGTTGATTCCATCTATGTGAAGGTGAATCCGAAACCTGTCGTCCAAATCATGGGCAGCAACCATGTGTGTGCAGGCAGCGCTATCACGTTGACCGCCACCGGTGCCAACTCCTACCAGTGGAATACCGGCGAGGTCTCCGCGGAGATTTCCATCGCACCTGCCGCCAACACCACCTACAGCGTCACCGGCTATGACTTGAACGGATGTTCCACCACCGTGCAGAAAGTGGTGAACGTGGAAGATCTTCCTGTGGCGCAGATTCTCGGTGAACGCACCATCTGCTCCGGCCAATCTACCGTGTTGACGGCCATGGGCGGAACTTCCTACCAGTGGAGCAACGGCGCCAACACGCAGGACATTGCCGTGTTCCCGAATATCAACACCACCTACACGGTGACCGCTTTCAACGATTTCGGCTGTACGTCGGTGTCGTCCGCAACTGTTGTGGTGAATGTGTTGCCTTCCGTCATCTTCAACGGAAGCACCTCCATCTGCCAGGGTCAGAGCACCACGATCACTGTCGCTGGCGGCAACACCTATCAGTGGAGCACTGGCAGCAACAGCAATTCCATTACGGTTTCCGAACCGGGCGTTTACTATGTGAGTGTGGCCAACTCTTTGAACTGTGTGCGTACGGATTCGGTGACGGTTGTCGTTTGGGATAACCCGACGGTCAGCATCAGCGGCTCGAGCCTGATTTGTCAAGGCACTACGGCAGCGTTGACGGCTTCCGGCGCTTCGACCTACCTTTGGAGCACGGGCGAGGGCGGCGCGGCCATCACGGTGATGCCTTCCGAGACGACCACCTATAATGTCATTGGTTATGACGTTCATGGATGTAGCTCCACCGTCAGCAAGGTGGTGAATGTGGAGAACGCTCCCGCGGCCTTTATTTCCGGCAACTTGTCGATCTGCCACGGCGACACCACGACGCTTACCTCTTCCGACGCTACTGCATACTTGTGGAGCACCGGCGCGACCTCGAACAGTATCAATGTTTCTGCACAAGGAGCTTACACGGTGACGGTCACCTCCGTGAACGGCTGTCAGGCGGTGGCTTCTGCAACCGTTGTTGACAATCCTGTCCCGGTGTTCACCTTGTTCTCTGTCGGCACCATCTGTGAGAACACCAACGAAGTACTTTACGTCAACGGCGATAACAGCTATGTGTGGAGCAACGGCGACACGGGCACGCACACCACCATCAGTGAGGGCGGTGTCTATACGGTGACCGCCACCAACAACTACGGCTGTTCAAAGACTGCCAGCGCGAATGTGGCCCAACTGGCCGCTCCGACGTTGGACATCATCGGTGTGAATGACCTGTGCCAGAACGACACCACCGTTCTCGTGGCTTCCTCCGATGCAGTGCAGTTCCTCTGGAGCACCGGCGACACCACGCAGTCGGTGGAGGTGGTTCCCGACAATACCCTCTATACGGTCACCGTCACGGGTGCCAACGGCTGTTTCACCGAGGGTCAGCACTTGGTCACGACGCTCCCGACCTACAATATGACGGTCACGGGCACCGTGTGTGAGGGACAGCCCTTCTCGCAGTACGGTTTCGACATTGCCCCGTTGGATACGGCCGGCACGCTCGTCTTCACCCGCGAGTTGCAGACGGTCAATGGTTGCGACAGTATCGTCAATCTGATGTTGACGGTCAACCCGCTGCCGCGCCTCGACACGATCAACGGCAACCCCAATATCACGCAATACGGCAACCAATATTTCTCCATCAACAACCCGCAGTATGTGAGCAACTACGAGTGGCGTGTTTCCAATACGCACTGGACGATCTCGAATCCGAACTTCAGCAATGTGACCCTTAATGTGACGACCAATGGCACGGGCACCCTTACCGCCCGCGGTATCAACAGCTGCGGTTACAGGGAAACGTCTATCGAACTGTACTGTAACGTTGGCATCGAGGACCACCCGTCACAGGCTACGGTCACGCTCTATCCGAACCCTGTCCACCAGTCGCTCTACATCGACCTGGAGGATGCGACGGATGTCCGCATGGTGCGCCTCTATGACGAAACCGGCCGTCTGGTCTATCAGGCCGATTGCGACGACACGCATCTCGAAATCGACTGCACCCGCTTCGCCAATGGACACTACACCGTGCAGTTCCTCAACGAGAAGGGTAGGAGAGTGGAATCCCGTAAAATTGTTGTGAATAATAAATAATGGACAATAAGGGTGTAGAGACGCGAAATATGCGTTTCTACACCTTTAACCCTTAACATAACCCTTAAACCATAATGGAATACAACTTCAGAGAAATCGAGCAGAAATGGCAGGCAAAATGGAAAGAAACAGGCCTGTATAAAACAGAAATAGACAAAACCAGACCGAAATTCTACGTGCTGGACATGTTCCCGTACCCGTCGGGCGCGGGTTTGCATGTGGGGCATCCGCTGGGTTATATCGCCTCGGATATTTATGCCCGTTACAAACGGCAGAAGGGCTTCAACGTGCTGCACCCGATGGGCTACGACGCTTTCGGCCTGCCTGCCGAGCAGTACGCCATCCAGACCGGTCAGCACCCTGCCATCACGACGGAGAAGAACGTCAACCGCTATCGCGAGCAACTCGACAAAATCGGTTTTTCGTTCGATTGGGACCGCTCGTTCAAGACCTGCGACCCCGACTACTACAAGTGGACGCAATGGACGTTCATCCAGCTGTTTAACAGTTATTACTGCAACCAGGCGAACCAGGCCCGTCCGATTTCCGAGTTGGAGGAGGCTTTCGCCGCCAACGGCACCGAAGGGTTGGATGTGGCGCAGACCAAGCCGATGGAGTTCACCGCCGAGGAGTGGAACGCTGCTTCCGAGAAGGAGCGTCAGGAGATCCTGATGAACTACCGCTTGGCTTACCTCGCCGACACGTGGGTGAACTGGTGCCCGAAACTCGGCACGGTGCTCGCCAACGATGAGGTCGTGAACGGCCTCTCCGTGCGTGGCGGCTTCCCCGTGGAGCGTAAACTGATGAAACAGTGGATCTTGCGTGTCTCCGCGTACGCCGAACGCCTGCTCCAGGGCCTCGACAAGGTCGATTGGACCGATTCGCTGAAAGAAATCCAACGCAACTGGATCGGTCGCAGCGAAGGCGCTGCCGTCTGGTTCCCGTTGGCCAAAGAAGGTCAGCTGGATTGGAAGAAAATCTACATGGGCGGCAATGTCGAAGGGGTCGAGAGTGAGACGGCCTTCGAGATTTTCACCACCCGTCCGGACACCATTTTCGGGGTGACGTTCATGGTCTTATGCCCTGAGCACGAGATGATTGAGCATATCACCACGCCGGAGCAGAAGGCTGAAGTGGAGGCTTACGTGACGTGGGCCAAGAACCGTTCCGAACGCGAACGCCAGGCGGAGGTCAAGAAGGTGAGCGGAGTCTTCACCGGCGCGTTCGCCATCAACCCCATCACCGAGGAGCGTATCCCGATCTGGGTCAGCGACTACGTGCTGAGCGACTACGGCACCGGCGCCATCATGGCCGTGCCCGCCCACGACAGCCGCGACTTCGCCTTTGCACGCCATTTTAACCTGCCCATCCGTCAGGTGGTGGCGCCCGCCGTGGACGAGACCAGCGACCCCGACACGTGGGAGGAGTCCATGGACAGCAAGACCGGCGTGAGCGTCAACTCCGGCTTCATCACCGGCATGACGGTCAAGGAGGCCGGCAAGGCGGTGATCGAGAAGATCAAGGCTATGGGTATCGGCTACGGCACGGTCAACTACCGTCTTCGCGACGCCATCTTCAGCCGTCAGCGCTATTGGGGCGAGCCGTTCCCGATTTACTACAAGGATGGAATGCCTTATCCTGTTCCCGAGTCGGAACTGCCTGTGGTGCTTCCCGAAGTCGATCAGTTCCTGCCCACCGAGACGGGCGAGCCGCCGTTGGCCCGCGCCAAGGATTGGACGTACAACGGCTATCAGCGCGAGTACAGCACCATGCCCGGATTCGCCGGCTCCAGCGCCTACTACCTGCGCTATATGGACCCGAAGAACGGTGAAGCGTTGGTCTCCAAAGAGGCCGACGAGTATTGGCAGAATGTCGATCTCTACGTTGGCGGCGCGGAACACGGCACCGGCCACTTGATTTACGCCCGCTTCTGGAACAAATTCCTCTTCGACCTCGGCATCAGCTGCAAGGACGAACCCTTCCAGAAACTCATCAACCAGGGCATGATCCAGGGCCGTTCCAATTTTGTCTATCGTATCGTCGGCACCAACAAGTTCGTGTCGTTCAACCTCCGCAAAGAATACGAGACCACACCTATCCACGTGGATGTCAACATTGTGCGCAACGACGTCCTCGACATCGAAGCTTTCAAGAACTGGATGCCCGACTTCAAGGATGCGGAGTTCATCCTCGAAAACGGACAGTACATCTGCGGTTGGGAAATCGAGAAGATGTCCAAGTCCAAATACAACGTGCAGAATCCCGACGATTTGGTGGAGAAGTACGGCGCGGACACCTTGCGCATGTACGAGATGTTCCTCGGACCGGTCGAGATGGCCAAGCCGTGGGACACCAACGGCATTGAGGGCGTCTCCCGTTTCATCCGCAAGTTCTGGAAACTCTATTTCGACGGAGAGGGCAATTTCCGCGTCACTGACGAGGAACCGACCAAGGGCGAGTGGAAATCGCTGCACAAGACCATCAAGAAGATTGAAGAGGACAACGAGCGTTTCTCCTTCAACACGGCGGTGAGTGCGTTTATGATCTGCGTCAACGAGTTGGGCGATGCCAAGTGCGCCAAGCGCGCCGTCTTGGAGCCTCTCTGCGTCCTGATGTCAGCCTACGCGCCGCACATCACCGAGGAACTCTGGTCGCTGCTTGGACATGAGGAGTCCATCCTGAAAGCTTCCTATCCGGTTTACGATGAGAAACACATGGTGGAGGACGAGTACCTCTACCCGGTCTCCTTCAACGGCAAGATGCGCCTGAAGATGTCGTTCCCCGCCGATTTCGGTCCGAAGGACATCGAGCCGAAGGTGCTCGAGAGCCCCGACGTGCAGAAATGGCTTGCCGGCGCCACCCCCAAGAAGGTGATCATTGTGCCGAAGAAAATTGTGAATATCGTGTTTTAGCTTTTGGCTTTTGGCTATTAGCTATTAGCTTTTAGCCAACAGCCAACAGCTAATAGCTAATAGCCAACAGCCTACGTGAAACAGAAGGATTTCGTATTCAACCTTTGTCTGCTCATCTTTCTGAACCTCTTGGTCAAGCCGTTCTGGATGCTTGGCGTGGATGTGGGGGTGCAGAACAGCGTGGGCGCGGCGAATTACGGAATCTATTTCTCCATCCTCAATTTCACCCTTTTGTTCAACATGGTGTTGGACATGGGGACCACCAATTTCAACAACCGCAACATTGCGCGGAACAACCAGCTGTTGGACAAGCATTTGTCGAGTTACATTATCTTGCGGCTATTGCTCGGCGTGGTCTATTTCGCGGTGATTTTCGCGGTTGCGTTGCTTATCGGCTACCGGGGAATCCAGCTCAGGCTGCTCTTTTGGATCGGGTTGAACCAGTTCCTGAACGCCTTCCTGCTGTATGTGCGTTCCAACATCTCCGCCTTGCTGATGTTCAAAACCGACAGCGTTCTTTCCGTCACGGACAAGCTGCTGATGATCCTGTTTTGCGGGTTGCTGCTGTGGGGCAACATCACCGACGAGCCGTTCCGTATCGAGTGGTTCGTGTGGTGCCAGACGGTAGCGTACCTGATCACCATCGTTGCGGCGCTCTTCATCGTGTTGCGGAAGGCTCATTTGCGCCGGCTGACGTGGAACTGGCCGTTTTTCGTGGTCATCATCAAGAAAAGTCTGCCTTACGCGCTCGTCACCTTCCTGATGGCGTGCTATTACCGCATCGACTCGGTGATGTTGGAGCGGATGCTGCCGGACGGCACCGGAGCTGTGCAGTCGGGTGTCTATGCCTCGGCGTTCCGGCTGATGGACACGTTGGCGATGATAGCCTACCTCTTCTCGGTTATTCTGCTGCCGCTCTTTTCCAAGATGCAGAAACAGCGGGAGGATGTGGTGCCGGTGGTTCGCACCAGTTTCTCGTTGCTGACCCTTTTCTCGGTCTCCGCCGTCGTCATCTTGTACGTTTATCGCGAGCCCGTCATCCAAATGTTCTACCCGGACATTGCAGCGAGCAGCGTTGAGGTCTTCCGTTTGATCATTTTCGGGTTGATACCCATCACCATGACATATCTGTTCGGCACGTTGCTTACGGCCAACGGCAGCATGAAGGTGCTGAACCTCATCGCGGTCGTCGGCATCGTCATCAACGTGACGGTCAACCTGTTGCTGATCCCGCGTATGCAGGCGTGCGGTTCGGCGGTGGCCAGTTTCTGCACGCAGTTCGTCGTGTCGGCCTTGCAGTTCCTGCTCGCGGTGCGCATCATCGGCATCCCGTTGAGGTCGCTGCCGTGGTTGCGGTGCGGGATTTTCATGGCGGTGTTGGTCCCTGCCGTGTGGTTTTCCCCGAACATCTTGCATGTCCCCGTGTTGTGGCAATTGGTCATTTCGGCGTTGTTCGCGTTGGCGCTCGGTTTCGCCACGGGGCTGCTGCGTTTCGAAAAAATGAAAGCGATATATAAGTGAAAATTTTAGGCTTAAAATATTGATATGAAAAAGGTTGCATTTTTGTTTTTATTTGTATTCTGTCTATGTGCGGCAATTCAGGCACAACCCGTCAGCTGCGGCACTGTGGACGATTGCGACGATTACACCTATCCGACGGTAAACCTACACGGAGTTTGTTGGATGACCAAGAATTTGGCTACCGAGTCGTGTGTGAGCGTCGGCCACGTGTATGCATACGAAAGCGTGCAGCACCCGGACGTAGCCGCGAACGTGGCTGCCTACGGTCGTCTTTACGACGAGGCAGCTGTGATGCAGGACGGGAGCGTGGATGCTGACGGCCACATACAGGGTGTTTGTCCCGATGGTTGGTATCTGCCCACCAAGGAGCATTTCGAGTATCTGAAGGCCAACTATACGGCGGACGAACTGCGCACCATTGCGGGCTGGGTCATCGCTGTCGGCGACAACAGCACAGGCTTCTCCTGGGTGCCCTCGGGCATCCGTAACGGTGCGACAAACCGCTTCGAAGACTTGCTCTCCGGAGGATATCTTTGGGCCGTGGAAATGACAACGGGTACACCGAGACTCACCATTTACGAGTTGCCCTGCCATTGCGATGAAATTCTCCAGTTGGAAAATACTACTGGTATTTGTGCGAGTGTGCGTTGCGTCCAGGGTGACGTTCCCACGCCTGATCCGGAGCCCTTCTCCTGCGGCACCTCAAAGATAAAGGATGCCAGCAACAACCGCTACGAGACTGTTCAAATCGGCAGCCGATGCTGGACCAAGACCAACCTGCGCACCACCAGGTTCCGCAACGGCAATGCCATTCCTGAGAATGTTGATCCCGGACAATTCTCTTCCGCTTCCTTCTCCCGTCTTTCTCCTGAAGTTGTCCAAGCCATCCTTGAAGACATTCCCACCTATTCGGATTTGACATTTGGGTTTTACTATAACTGGTATGCTGCAGCCGACACGGGGGATAGCAAACTTTGTCCCGAGGGTTGGCATGTTTCTACCCAAGAGGACTGGATAACGCTTAAAAGCTATCTGGGAACTTACGAGTACTGTGGC